>Ga0172376_10006388_pt1 | contig 12830 bp, 6 predicted proteins | sample Lak35m_FD_121114 | JGI IMG/M metagenome (GOLD analysis project Ga0172376, IMG submission 121114) | Freshwater microbial communities from Kabuno Bay, South-Kivu, Congo - kab_092012_35m | ecosystem: Environmental > Aquatic > Freshwater > Lake | place: Democratic Republic of the Congo: South-Kivu...
CGGCAGAACCCGTTGACCGCGCGCGTGCAGGTCAATCGTCTGTGGGAACGCCTCTTCGGCACCGGACTGGTAAAAACATCCGAGAACCTCGGTTCGCAGGCCGAGTATCCCAGTCATCCCGAACTGCTGGACTGGCTGGCGGCGGAATTCATGGAAGGTGGACAGGTCTGGCAGGGTCGCGCGACCGGAGCGTGGGATCTGAAGGCGATTCAGAAGCTGATGGTGATGAGTGCCGCTTACCGGCAGTCCTCGCACGTCACTTCTGAGTCGCTCGAACGCGATCCGGAAAACCGCCTGCTGTCGCGCGGGCCGCGCTTCCGGCTGTCCGGTGAAGTGCTGCGCGATCAGGCGCTGGCCGTCAGCGGACTGCTCGTTGAGAAGCTCGGCGGTCCCAGCGTCAGGCCCTACATGCCCGACGGGATCTGGGATGAAACCAGCCGTTACGGAGACCTGCGGAATTACCGGCACGATCAGGGCGAAGGTCTCTATCGCCGGTCGCTGTACACCATCTGGAAGCGGACCGCGGCGCCGCCCTCAATGCTGCTGTTCGATGCTCCCAGCCGCGAGATCTGCACGGTCAAGCGGTCGCGGACCAACACGCCTCTGCAGGCTCTGTCGCTGCTCAATGAAGTCACCTTCGTGGAGGCTGCGAGAAAGCTCGGCGAACGAATGCTGCGTGAAGGCAGGACAACGACCGAAGACCGTCTGCGGTTCGGCTTCCGTCTGTGTCTCGCGCGACAACCTTCGAACGAAGAACTGCACATTCTGAACGACGGTCTGAACGCGGACCTCACCCGGTTTCAAACTCAGCCGGCCGCCGCCGCTCAGTTACTGGCTGTCGGCGAAGCGAAACTCGCCAACGGCATGAACCCGGCCGAACTGGCCGCCTGGACGCTGACCGCCAGCGTTCTGCTCAATCTCGATGAGTTCGTGACCCGCGAGTAACAGGCAGTAGGCAGTAGGTCGGGCTGTGCCCGACAGTTAGGTGTTCGCCGGGCACAGCCCGGCCTACGGGGCCACTCCGTCGTGAATTGTCGCAGAGCGCAGGTTGTGGAACCCCCCGGCTGCGGCCGCTGATCGCAGGGCATCCGACGGCGCGAGATGTGGATGGGACTGCGCCAGTTCGTCCAGAGTCAGCACGATCCGGTCGAGGCCGTGCGCTGTGGCGAAGCGCAGCGGTCCGCCCCGGAACGGCGCGAATCCCGTTCCGAAGACCATTGCCAGATCGACATCATCGGCGTTTCGCGCGATGCCTTCAGCCAAACAGCGCGCCGCCTCATTGATGATCGGGAAGATCAAGCGTTCGATGATCGTGGATCGAGGCAATGACCGCGCGGCGCGCAGGCCCTGTTCGCGGCGCAGTTCGATGACGGCGGCGGCGATCTCCGGATGCAGCGTTCGCGCGGATGAGTCCAGCAGCTTCAAGGACCGCCCCGGAGAAGCGGCTCGAAGCTCCTTGAGTCGTCTCCAGATCAGCGCCGGCTGCATGCGGTCGCCATAGTCCGCATGCATGTTCTCCGCGACATGCGCGGCGACATCGAGTCCCACCAGATCGCTCAGCGCGAGCGGTCCCATCGGCATTCCGAACTCGACGGCCGCCCGGTCAATCTCCAGCGGATCGGTCACTTCCGTCAGCAGGAATCCGGCTTCATTCATGTACGGAGCCAGCAGGCGATTGACCAGAAAGCCCGCGCAGTCGCCGACCACAACGGGCGTCTTTCCCAGCCTCTGAACGGCGGCGAACGCTTTCGCCAGCGCTTCCGGACTGGTCTCCGGCGTGTGAATGATTTCCACCAGCAGCATCTGATGCGGCGGATTGAAGAAGTGCAGTCCGACCACGCGTTCCGGATGCGGGACAGCCTGAGCGATGTCGCGGACCAGCAGGCTGCTGGTGTTGGTGGCCAGCACCGTTTCCAGTCCGGCCACCGCCGCCAGATCGCGGAAGACACGGCGTTTGATCTCCAGATCCTCCACGACTGCTTCGATGACCAGATCCGCGTTCTGGAGTCCCCGGTATTCGGTGGTCGGGCTGAGCCGGTCCAGCGCGCGCGTGGAGTCCAGAGCCGTCAGCTTCTTCTTTTCAACGTCCTTCCGGAGCAGTTCGCGCACGGTCGTCATGCCGCGCGCCACGAACTCCGGTTTGATGTCCTTCAACCGCGTGGACACGCCTTTTCGAGCCAACAGCAGGGCGATTCCCGCGCCCATCGCCCCGGCTCCGATCACCGCCGTCTGCCGCAGTTCTTTCGGGTCGAACGTCGTGGTCAGGTCGGCCGGAGGCTTGCGGGCGCTTTCCTGGAGAAAGAACAGACGGAGGCACTCGCGCGTGACCGGTTCGCCCGCCAGCTTGGCGATGCCGGAGGATTCCAGAGTGAATTTCTCGCGAGTGCTGACTGTCAGTCCCTCGCGCAGCAGCTTCAGAATGGCCAGCGGTGCGGGATACTGACCGTGAGTTTTCGCCAGCGTCATCTGCTGCGCTTTGCGCAGCGCCATGCTTTGAATCCATCGCGTGCGTTCCAGCCAGCGTCGCCAGCCGGGCTTCTTCGAGACGGAAGAGCCGCTTCGCCGAGCCGTGTTCGATGTGTGTCTTCAGAATCTTTTCAGCGACATCCGGCAGCGCTTCGGTCGGAACGACATCCTGCACGATGCCGCGCGAGCGGGCCTGATAACCGCTGAGCTGCTGGCCGGACAGAATCCACGGCAGCGCGTCGATCAGCCCGATGAGCCGCGGCAGGCGCACCGTGCCGCCCCAGCCCGGGAGCAGTCCGAGCTGCACTTCCGGCAGGCCGATCCGCGTCTTCTCGTGGTCGTCGGCGATGCGGTACGTGCAGGCCAGCGCGAACTCCAGGCCGCCTCCCAGGCACGCTCCGGAGATCACCGCGACGGTCGGTACCGACAGGTCTTCCAGTTCCTGAAACACGGACTGACCGAACTCGGAAACCTGCCGCGCCTCGGCTTCGCTCGTCAGGTTTTCGAACTCGGTGATATCCGCACCGGCGATGAACGTACCCGGCTTGCCGCTGCTGAAGATGACTCCGCGAATGCCGGAGTCCGCTTTGATGGTCTGCAGCAGCGAACGCAGTTCTTCGAGCGCCGACTTCGACAGTGCATTCACCGGTCGATCCTGCCGGTTGATGGTCACCCGCAGAATGCCGTCCTGTATTTCACTGCGATGCCACATGATGAAACTCCAGCCGTGACCTGGTGGGGACTCTCAAGCGGCGAGACGTTCGACGATGACCGCTCCGCCCTGGCCGCCACCAACGCAGAGCGTCGCGAGGCCGAGCGTCTGCTGTCGCCGGCCAAGCTCGTGCAGCAGCGTGAGGATCAGCCGCGCGCCGGTGGCACCGACCGGATGTCCCAGTGCGATGGCTCCGCCGTTGACGTTGAGCTTCTCATCGTCAATCGCCCTGAGCCGCGCCGCGGCATCCGCATCGACGCAATCGGCCGGCGGTCTTTCAAAGCCGCGCTGACAGGCCAGCACCTGGGCGGCAAAAGCTTCATTGAGCTCAATCAGGTCGATGTCGTCCAGCGTCATGCCGGCCTGTTTCAAGGCTTTCGCGGTGGAATAGACCGGTCCCAGTCCCATCCGCGCCGGATCGCAGCCGGCATAGGCCGCGGCGCGGATGCGGCCCAGCGGCTTCAATCCCAGCGACCGGGCGAAGTCTTCCTCCATGAGCAGCAGGGCGACCGCTCCATCGGTGACCTGACAGGAGTTGCCGACCGTGACCGTGCCCCAGCGCGGATCGAAGTACGGCTTGAGCTTCGCCAGCGCGGCGAGGCTCTGTCCGTCGCGCGGGCCGATGTCCTGGGTCAGCGGTTCGGACTTCGGTCCGGGATACAGCGTCATCGTCTCCGTGTCGAACCGGTTCGCCATCTGCGCGGCGACGGCTTTCTGATGACTGAGCAGCGCGAAGCGGTCCTGCTCCTCGCGCGAGATGTGATTTTCGCGGGCCAGTTTCTCCGCCGTTTCGCCCATCATCAGCCCGGAGACGGGATCGGTCAGACCGAGCTTGATGCCGATGACCGGAGCAAAGTCCGCCGGCCGGAACTTCATCAGTCCCCGGATGCGCTGCAGGGCGGAGCGGGCTTTGGAGAGGTTCAGCAGCTTCTCACCGAACTGCCGCCGGAACAGCAGCGGAATGTTGCTCATCGAATCCACACCGACCGCGACCACCGCTCTGGCCGCGCCACATTCGATGCGGGCCGCCGCTTCTGTAACCGCTTCCAGACCGCTCGCGCAGTTGCGATTGACCGTGTGCGCGATCCGTTCCTTCGGAATGCCGGCCCGCAGCGCGATGACCCGCGCGACATTGGCGGAATCGACCGGCGAAGCCACGTTGCCGGCGATCAGTTCATCCACAACATCCGGTCGCAGTTCATGCCGGTAGAGCAATTCGCGGACAACAAGCTGACCCAGATCGGGAGCCGGCGTGTCGCTGAGCCGGTCTCCCGCTTTGACGAACGGAGTGCGGACACCACCGACAATGACGGCCTGGGGCATGAGATCACCTCCTGTCGTTCCGGGCTGCTGACCTTACGCCGCTTTGCGGAGATCCGCGCGGCGCAGTTTGCCGAGAAAAGTTTCGGGCAGACTGTCGCAGGGCAGAATTTCCTTCGGCACTTTGTAGCCGGCCAGCTCGCGATGGCAGAAGGCTTTGAGGGCATCGCCGTCGATCACCGCTCCCGCCGCGGGCACAACCCACGCGCAGACCAGTTCGCCGTATCGACGATCCGGTCGGGCCACCACCGCGCACTTCGCGACCGAGGGGTGTCGCATCAGAACCTGCTCGACTTCGCTCGGATACACGTTGAGGCCGCCGGTGATGATCATGTCCTTCTTGCGATCCACGATGCGGAAGAAACCGTCCGCTCCGGCCTGCGCCAGATCGCCGGTGTAAAGCCATCCGCGCCGCAGAGCGATCGCGGTCTCCTCCGGATCATCAAGGTATGCCTGCATGACCTGCGGTCCGCGAATAATCAGCTCGCCGACTTCGCCGGGAGCCACATCGTTGAGGCCGGTTTCCAGATCGACGAGTCGCGCTTCGGTGCCGGGCAGAGGCAGTCCGATGGAACCAATCTGAATCTGTCCGTTCGCCGGATTGGAATGGGTCACGGGCGAAGCCTCGGATAACCCGAAGCCTTCCATGAGCGTCGCTCCGGTCAAGGCCGTGAATTCCCGCGCGACATCTTCCGACAACGCCGACGCGCCGGACATGCAGAGCCGCAGAGCTTCCGGCCGCCGGCCGCTGCGCCGGATCTCTTCGCTCAGGGAAGCGATCATGAACGGAACCAGCAGCGCGACTCCGGTTTCCCACTTCCGCATCAGGTCCAGCGTGCGTTTTGGATGAAAGCGGGCCTGCAGGATCAACGTCGAACCGCCGGACAGCGGCGAGAGCATCGCGCAGGTTGCTCCGTAGACATGAAAGAACGGCAGCACGGACAGGAAGTTTTCGCGGCCGGGTTCGAGACCGCTCCAGACATGCAGTTGCGCCACGTTCGCGCAGAGATTGGCATGCGTGAGGATGGCGACTTTGGGAGTTCCCGTCGTTCCGCCGGTTGGTTGCAGCACGGCCGGCAGGCGCGGATCGGTCAGCACCGGTTCCGGAACGGGTTCGCCTTGATGCAGCAGTTCGGACCAGCTCAGGCAGCGCGTGGCGGAGAACAGGCCGGCTCGTTTCGCCTGGCGGTCATGCAGCCACTTCTGCACCAGATACGGCAGGCGGAAGTGCAGCGGCAGATGCGGAGCGAGACTCGTTGTGATCACCACCGGCAGATGCACCTGCCGCGCCATTTCGAGCACGGGTCGCAGGCGGACATCCAGTCCCAGCACGGCCTTGATGCGGCACTTCTCCGCGAGATGGGCCAGCTCGACAGCCGAGTTCAACGGATTGACCGGGACGACCTGCGCTCCCAGCCAGTGCAGCGCGAACCAGCTCACGATGAATTCCGGGCTGTTGGCCAGTACCAGCATGACTCGATCCCCGGCTTCGATGCCCAGGGACCGGAAGCTGCCGGCCGCCTGACTGACCATGTCGATCAGTTGCGAGAACGTCATCGACGACTGGAAGTACCGCACGGCCATGCGATCCGGCCATCGTCCGGCGGCGGCCAGCAGCAGTTGTTCGGCGCGCGTGTCTGCGTAGCTGATGCGCGGAGGAATGCCGTCCGGATACGACTCGTGCCAGGCTTCCCGCGGTCCGTCCCAGACCGCCGTGACGGGAAACGTCGAGTCCATGAAGTCGCGTGCGACTGAATGACCGGCAGCCATCGCTGTCTCCTCGCTTCCCTGCGTCGAAAGCCGGCGAGCGCCGCCCGCTTCCGAACAAGTGCGGATGCTTTGCTGATGTGGCCCGCAGGAACGGAGTTCCGTTCGCCAGGCATCAGCCGGCCGTGTGAACCATGACTGTCAGAGAACGCGGCGAAGAACCCGCGGGAACGTCGAGCGGTAAGGCGCGGCGGTCGAGGAACTCCCCCCGGCAACTCTGAAGTCAGCCTCCGCGTCACGGACAGGCGTTGCGCGGAGCGGCTCAGGCGGCACGGTGTGAAGACCGGACGGAAACAGAACTCGGATGAAGGATGTTGCTGTGTGGACGTGACGAGTGTTGCCCGCGGCTCGAAAGCGTCAGGAAGTGACGCCGGGAGATGAATGTTCGAGCCGTTTGCTCCTTACCACCTATCGGAAACCGGAGACAAGACCGATCAGCACGAATGACCGGAGATTCGCGGTTGGCTGATTGTCGGCGGAACTCATGCGGTGGCTGGATGCGGTGCGCGGCGGTCTGGATGTGTGGTTCGAGCTGCCGGCTGCGGACTGTTCGCGATCGAAGCAATGACTGGTTGATATCTCGTACGACAGCGTGTGTGACACTTGAAAAGCAGCCAGTTGCCAGAAGAAACCATGCACGACGGAGCAGGCACTTCGCCGCTGAGGCCCCATCAGGTACGAGACATCAGCGGGTCGGACATTGCCGGGCAAAGCCCGGCCTACTCCGGACGGCGCAACAGCTCTGGTTCATCGCCGACGTGGAATGTGCGAATGCGGCAGCATCTCCACTCGTTCCGAACCAACGGCGGACTGCTGCGGCTGGTAGTAACCAGGCATGATCTGCCAGCGGCTGTCCGATGATCCGGGCTGAGATCCGCCTTCCGCTCGATAGCCGGATTGAGAATTCCATCCGGCGGCCGGAACCGGGCTGCCTTGTCCCGTGATGCTGCTCTGTCCTGGAAGCTGCGAGGGCAGCCAGTGACCGGCCGGCTGCAGAGTCCGGTAGGAAGCTCCGCTGCGCCAGCGGACTTCCGGTTGACCGGGAATCGCCGGCAGGGGCGGTTCCGGAATGGCTGGAAGCCCGTCGGTGGCAGGAGCCGGCGGCGTCGGAATAAAGGGGCCGGGAACAGGAACTTCAGACGGTTGTCCCGGAACCGAACCTTGAGTAGGAGTCAGTCCGGGAACGACGAGCGGAGCACGAGGTGCCGGAGCCTCAACCGGTCCAGAAGGACCGAATGAAGGCTGAGTTCCTCGCAGCATCGGAATCGCCGTTTCATCGTTGAACGGCGGGTATGGTCCGGTTGAACCTGGAGGAACGGACAGCGGCGCGGAGTAGTGCGTCGGCGGAGTTCCCGGCATGACGGATTCGTAGGGCACATAGCCCGGCACCGGGTACTCCGTCCCGCCCGGAGCTGTCGTTCCCGCGTTGTTTCCCGCTCCGCAGCAGGTGTTCCAGGGACGCCATGACGTGGCATGGAAACCGAAGTCACAGCCTGGAGCCGGACACTGCCGGGGCAGGACGCACTTCGGCCGCGACGAGAAATGATCGAACAGCCCGGCGCGGCAGTGCGACATCGCCACCAGAGCCAGTGACGTGACAGCCAGAGTTGTTCCGGTCGCAGCAGCGGTCCATCGCATGATGACATCCTTTTCACGAAAAGCCGGAGCTTCTGCCGCCGGTTGAATTCAATCAACGATCCATTCCGTCCGGGAACCGATCACTGATCTGCCGGAGTTGAACTGTGGAGCAGCGGGACGTTCACTGCCGCCCGGACTGTCCCTGGAACCAGGTGCCCTGATTGCCGAAGTAAGCCGGATGTCCGGTCGTTCCCAGCCGCGATCCGGGTGCTCCGGGTGCTTTCGGGAAACGATCCTGCTGCGACTGGGAGATGGTGCCGGGACCGCCCTGCAGATCGCCCATGAAGGTCGCGGCATGACCGGTGGAGGTCAGCCGCGATCCCGCCATATCCCGCTCAAACGCCTGCACATCGCCGGTGATGTCTCCGAAGCGGCGATCGAACTGCTGATCGGCCGCCCGGAATTCCAGTTCCGGACGCACCAGACCGTAATAGTTGAGCAGCGTCGAATTGCCGGAACGAAGCAGGTTGAGGTACGGCGAAAACGCAGGCCGCGCGGCAGGACCGGAACGCTGCCCGCCCTGATACCGGCTGTAGCTCCGCGACTGCACCGCGCCATTGACTCCAAAGTTCTGTCCGGGAACCTGAGCTTCCGCCGTTTCCAGTCCGGACCAGGTCGAGGCCAGGGCGAGGATCGTTGCCAGGGGGATGTGATGACTCATGAGTGGCCTGCCGAATTCAACCAGAGAATCTCAGATCAGAGGGACGTCGTTCCGCAGTCGCGAGGTCGTCGTTCCTGAATCGACCACGGTCCCGGCGCCGGTTACGGGCCGCCGCCACCGCCGCCGGTGAAGCGATGTCCGAACTGGACCGCCCGGAAAGTTCCATGTCCGAGCAGAACGAAGCCGAGCACCCGCTCCAGCGGCGACGTGATTTTCGCGATGGCAGTATCCAGAGTGATCAGGTCGTCGGCTCGCACATAGACGCGGTCGCCGGGAAGAATCTGAAAGTTGGTTCCAGCCTGTCCGCCCCGCACGATTCCGTCCCAGTCCACATCCAGAATCTGTTCGTGCCCCAGGTTCGGCGGTGCCGGTCGAGCGATCCAGATGTGTTTCTTCGAGGCCACCTGTGGCAGGCCGTTGATCTGCGCCAGTGCGTCCAGCACCGTTTCATTTCCGGTACACGGGAAGCGGTAAACCTGTTCGCCGGCTCCGCCGCCATCCGTCACGATGTAGTAGACCTTGCTGTTGTAGGACAGCACGTCGATGGAAACTTCCGGAGTTTCGACCCTTCCGGAGAGATGCCGTTCGATCGAGCGTTTCGCCTGATCGAGTGTCAGGCCGGCGACATACACGCTGCCGTAGATGCCCAGGGCCACCGTGCCGTCGGGTCGCACCAGATGCGGTCCGGACACGTGCTGCTGCGCCTGATCGGTCGCGAACTGGACCGCAACCTGAGGATTGCGCAGCGTCTGTCGCAGATGCAGTTCAATGAGTCGCTGCGCGGCGGCGATGGTCAGGCCCCGCACGGGTACGGAACCGTATTCCGGACCGAAGTAGATCGTGCCGTCCGCCTGCACTCGATAGGTGTTGTTGATGGTCTTGAAGCCGCGAATGACTTCATCGTCGAGCGTGTCCACCGGGATGGTGTTGGCCACGCGGACATCCAGCGCTTCACCGACTTTGATCGGCGCCGTCGCCGGGCGCAGACTGGCGGTTGCTTCGATCTGCAGGATGTCCGGCGGTTCGATGACGTAATCCGGCAGAGACACTTTCTGCAGCTCGCGCGGCTGGTTGTACTGGCAGTTCTCAATGCCTCCAGGAGTACCAGCCGACTGCCACGCCTCTGCCGTCTGCCAGCCGGGGGCCGCCACGGAACTGACCACAACAGAGGGAGGACAGGTTCCCTGAGGGCAGTAACCGGGACCGGTCGAAACCGGCGTTTCACTGACGATGATGGTTTCCGGCGGCGCTGCGGAGCGGTGGCTCCACGAACTGGTGGACCGGCATCCGCAGAGCGATAAGCCCAGCATCACCAGCAGCAGTTGAGTCCGTCGGGGGCAGTCCATTCCCGCTCGCATTTCAGCTCCGTCCTCGTTCGAGTGGTGAAAAGCCCTGCGTCATCGCGCAGAACACGCACCGCTTGCCGATCCGTGGCAGAGGAAGAATCGGAAGATGCCGGGAATGCTCTTTGCGCCGCCTGTGCCGCACGTGTGGATGCCGCACAGATTGCTCCTGGCGTGACTGTCGTAAGGGTCGGCGAAGCGGGGTCGGACAGCGAATGCACGTGGAGTTTGCGGGGGCAACTGCGAACCGGGCGTTCGTCTGGAGCTGAAACGGCCCTCCTGCGAACGACATTTTTTCAAAAACAGACGGATTCCAGGTTTTCCGTTACAGAAAGGGTTCAGACCGGTGTTGACCCTTTTTTTCAACCTGAGCTATCACTCCGCCGCCCGATGGCTCTTCAGACGAGCCGGTGTGCGGCTTCGGCCTCACGGGAGCAGCTTCGGCCGCTCAATCCGGTTCGAGTGACAACAGACCAACCCTTCATCCTGTTGTCGCGGATCAGTTCCTGATCGCTCTGCGGAGCGGGCTCCCCACCTCACATGTCCCTTCTTTTCCCCTTCCCCTCGTGCCGGTCGTGATTTCCCGCTGAACCAGGTTCCCGCAGCTCCTGTACTCAGTTTGTCACAACCGGCGCACCTTGATGGATCCGAACGCTGTCTCCGCAGGTCACGTCATGGATGACGGGACAGGAACACGCCGGGCACCCTCAATTCACCTCTTGCTGTGTGGTCTCAGGAGTAACTGACCTTGCGCAAGCTAACCGGGCTCTTCATCGCAGCGGCTGTTGCCGGCGGCGTCTGGTGGCAGCTCCCGCATCAAGCGGGTCGCCCCCTCGCCGCTCAAACCGGCCGTCCCTCTTCCGGCGATTCAAGCGGAGCCAGCACAGGAGTCCGTGTGCAGACTCCGCCGGGTGCCGCGTACAGCGACGCCGCTCGCCGCCTGATGGCTCAGGCTCAGGCCGAAGCCCGCAAAGGCAACACGGCCGAAGCCAAACGCCTGGCGCTGCAGGCCAGCCGGTTCCCGGTTCAATGGACGCAGGGAGAAGTCAGCCCGTCTCAACTGCTCCAGCAGTTGAACGGCGGAGCGGCTCCGGCCGCCCGGCTGAACCCTGGAGCCATCGCCGGTCGCCAGACTGTGCCGACCCGCCCGGAACCGGTGGCTCAAGCCTCCGGCGTTCCGTCGTGGTCGACTCTGCCTTCGGGTGCGTCGAACTCCTCGCCGATCCAGCAGGCGGGTGGCAGTTCCGCAGTCCAGGGCACTGGAACCGGAACGGACGAGGGCATTCGTCAGGTCGGCTACAAGGCCCCCCCGACGGCACAGCCATCGACGGCCACCGATCCGCTCAAGCGCCGGGTCGATGACTACATGATTCGCGCTTATGCCGCGTGGCAGAGCGGCGATCATCAGGAAGCTCTGCGACTGGCCAGCGTGGCGGACGTTCTGGCGGAAGGGACGAACTTCGCCGCCGGTGAAGAGACGCCCGCCGCCTTCATCGCCCGAGTTCGCGGCGGTCAGGCTCCGAAGGGACGCCCGCAGCCCGCTCCGGCCGCAGAGCCCGAAGAGGCGTTCGTTCGCAACGTACCCGCTCTGCCGGTTCCCGCGCCAGCGCCGGGTGCCGTGCAGTCCTCACCGGTGAATCTCGTTGAATACCAGCCTGGTGACAGCCCGGCCGATGCCGCTGATCCGCTGACTGAGGCTCCGGCCCTGATGCCGACGATCACGGCTGCGGGAAGCTCTGCTGCCGCCACTCGTTCGACCGAACCGGGACTGCTGCCGGCTCAGGAGAAATCCGCCGGTGTGAACCCGGCTCAGCAGCAGATTGCCGCTCAGCGCAAGGAATATGCCAGCGGTCTGATGGCTGCGGCACGCGAAGACATGCTGTCCGGTCAACTGGAAGCCGCTTACGAAAAGGCGCTGCTGGCCGCTCAGTCGGATGTCGCCTGGAACCTCTTTGAGGAAACTCCGGAACAGCTCGTCGCGGAGATCGCCCGGCGTCAGAAGCAGTCCGCCCGGACCGCGCCGCCGTCGCTGGTGCGGAATGAGCCTCAGCCGGAACCGCTGGGCGATGTCATCGAAATTCAGGACCCGCCCGCGCAGGCCATGCCGGAAAAGAGCACGGCCGCCAGCGGTCCTCTGACGGATCGCGAAGCCGCGCGGAATCTACTGGCTGAAGCTCGCAGCCTGCTTGCCGAAGGACGCTTTGATGAAGCTCGTTCGGCCGCGTTTGCCGCGAAGAATCTTCCCGTCACGTACAGCCTCTTCGAGGATCGTCCGGAGCAGGTGCTGCGCGATATCGACCGCGCTTCCGGAACGCTGACACTGACGGATGCCGCACCGGCTCGACAGACGCCGGGGCAGTTGCTGCCGTCCATCAATCCCCGCAATGCGAGCAGCACTCCAGCGGCGGGACAGCCGGCCGGACCGGCAACGGAACCCGAATTCGCTCAGTCTCAGACTCACGACCGCGCTCAACAACTGCTCAAGGATGCCCGCGGGCGGATGCGAGCCGGCGACTTCGAGACCGCTCGCAGCCTGGCTCAGGAAGCGCAGAAGCTGAACACGTCCTACTCGCTCTTCGACGAGCGTCCGGAAGTGGTGCTGGCGGATATCGACCGCCTGCAGAGCCGCGCGGTTCAAACGGCCTCGGCCGGTTCGCTCGGCGCGTCCATGGCCGCCGCGGCTCCGGTGTCGCGGCCGCAGGCAGCCGTCCCGACCACTCCGCCATCGACAACCGATCGCAAACCCGCGCTGCTGCCGGATAATCTGTCGCAGCCGCAGGTGAAGAATCCGTTCGAGACAGCGGCGGCCCCCTCAACACCGGCTGCCAGTGACCTGCTGCCTCAGGCGACGAAGGTCGCGCAGGCACCGCAAGCGGCCCCGGCGGCAGTCACCGGCAAGCCGTCCGAGGATCAGCAGAAAGCC
>Ga0172376_10006396_pt1 | contig 12821 bp, 8 predicted proteins | sample Lak35m_FD_121114 | JGI IMG/M metagenome (GOLD analysis project Ga0172376, IMG submission 121114) | Freshwater microbial communities from Kabuno Bay, South-Kivu, Congo - kab_092012_35m | ecosystem: Environmental > Aquatic > Freshwater > Lake | place: Democratic Republic of the Congo: South-Kivu...
ATAAAGCTCTCGAACGGATTTTTGATTTCCTTCTTTAGTTAGAATGGGTAGGCTATTCCCTATTGCGTTAATATACAGAAACCATTCTTGTAATTGACGTCGTTGCGTATAGAGAAGGGGACGATTTTGATTAATATCTCGCATTTTATCGATCAGGCTAGCGACATTTTTAGTATTGAATTCTGCGTCTAACTTATCTTTGGTTCTTTCCCCGTAGGGTTCGCGATCAAATGTTTTTTGTAGATCTTTTATAACTTCTGGCTCTAATGATTTTGTTGTTAATTCATTTAATTGCTTGAGAGTGGGATATCTCGTTCCGGAATAGATCGCTTTTAGTGCGTCTAAATCTTTCATGCCTTTAAGTTTCTGGATATTGTCAATGAATTGTTCTTTGTTATACTCACCTTTTTGAGATGCTTTTATTAAAATGTCCAATATAATTGCTTTATTTTTAGGTTCAACAACACTAATGTTCTTCATAATTTCTAAGTAATCTTCTGCTTTTCCCTTTCCCTTGCTAAAAAAGGTGATGATCTCTGAAGATAGTTGTGCAGATAGTTGTGCGTCTTCAAAGTATTTTTCGAAAGAACGAAATTGTGAGGGATCTTTCTCAATCAACGCCAGCTTAAGTTGATATAATTCAGGTTGATGTTGTTTTATTAATAAAAGCACTTTAAGAAAATTTGTAACATTTGAGCTATCTTTTTTACTATATTGAATTGCCAGGTTACAGAGAAGCTGTTTCTCATCTTGATTTAAACCTGCAGCAGTCGTATTTTCTTCTTCATTAAAAATCGTATCAATAATGCTTGAAATGTTTTCTTTTGCCTTATCATCTAGTGGATGATAAGAAAAAAATTCGCCAAATGTTTTTGTTGGAAAAGGTTGATTGCGATCAAATTCCGTTGCAAATGCTTTGGTTATTTTTACAAGTTGTGCAATTGAATAAGACCCTATGTCTTTAGATGCGTCCATCTGCGTTAAAATATCGCCAAACTGAAGAGGCCATTTTTCATGGAGCGTTTTCAACTGCGCGGTGAAATTTTCTAGGTTTGCAATCTCACTGGGGTAGCAGTCTAAAAATTTTTTGAAATCTTCCGTAACCATTACTGGATGATGGATTCGTTTACGAAGTAAATGAGTCACCTTATCCAGATTTTCCCCTTTTACACCAGTCAGCGTGATGCCATTGGTGATGATGGAATCATAGAGCGATTTCATAAAACCCATGATTTTATTACGCAAAAGAACACCTAATAAATTTTCACTGTTTTTAAGCTCATCTAATGCTTCCATTAAGTACGCGGGTCCTTGAGGGGTTTTTAGGTTTTCTATAAAGGTTTTTTTATTAGGAAAATTTGTATTGATTAATTCCTTTATAATTTCTCCCATGTTCTTACTTAATATGGCGTGCAAATTCCCCGTGCTTTCGGGAGCAGCAGTGGATGCGGTACTTTTGTTGATGACACAACCTTGAGGTAGTTTTGTCTCAATGCAATGAAGGAGTGCGTTATAATTTGCAGGTTGGCTGTTTTTTATATCATTGATTAGCTCAATGAGTTCATCGATCGTTGGTAGAGTTTGAGAATGTTCAACATCAATATTTTTCAATAATTCGATCATGTCGGTTTTATAAGGGGGGGCATCGGTGAGTGCTTTTAAAAGGTCATTTATTTTAGTCGTTAGAAGTTTTTTATCTTCTGGATTATGGCGGCAAATCGCAAGCAGGCTGGTCATATCGGTCTGTGTTTTAATGTCCTTTTGGCTTGTTAATGTCTGTAGGATAGTTAGCAATTCTTCTAAAGGGAGTGCTGATGCATCATGTGCCATCATAACGACAAGGGCATTTAAAAATGAATCGGAATTGGGTATGTATAATCGAATTAAATCGATGATTTTTAATGTTATTGCTTGGGAATTGGTAGGATATTTTTTTACAATTTTTTCTGAAATTGCTAAAATCTCTGCAATAGTTGGTTTTATATCTAGGTCAAAGCATCCATTCCAAGCTGATAATGAATTTAATACATTTTCGTTATTTTCTGATATTAATCTTTTTAGTGTATCAATCTCTTTTTTACTGATCGTTTTACCTCGTTTGCCAGTGCCAAAAATGTCGATGAGCTGAAATAGAGTGGCCAGAACAAAACTTCTATTTCCGACATCGGAAGATTTTGCGATGTGATTGAAAGCTTCATTGAGGTCATTGAAAGCTTGTTTATAAAAAGAAATCGGAGCGCGTTGATTGAATGTTGCTAGATATCGTAAAAATAGGGCTTTTGACTTTTTTTCATCAATATAAAATGAAACACTATTTAATAAGTCATGATACATCGACATCTTATCTAATCGAAAATAGAAAGGCTTTTCAGTACAATCATATTTTTCATCCAACGCCATTTCGGACGAAACAAGTTTAAATCCTTCATAGCGTGAAGCATAAAATGGTCCTAATGGACCAAGATCTAAGTCATTCAATGATTCGTAAAATTGCTCATTCAGATCGTGTGCCTTGGGTAGGATAGTCGAGGTGAGTCGATCAAGTCCTACACGCATATCGGCGATGTTTTTAAATGGGCAAAATTGTGTCAAATTGAGTGGCGGGGTCATTTCGATTAAGCGGGTGCAAAAATGAGTAAAGCATTGGTTTAATTCGGCAAGATTGGCATAGCGTTGGCCTAAGGTTGGTTGCTGCACGACCGGCCCATCTTCCTGATCTTCTTCATTTTGAGAAGAATATTGTAGATTACTGCTATGTTGTTCGGTTAATGACCTCCACCAAGCGGATTCTGCAGGAGATTGTGCTTGTAAAGCTAGCATGGCTGTTTTGGATTCTGCCGTAGTCAGCTCGTTAAGATTTTTTAGGGGATCTATAAAACATTTTTTAAAACTTTTAAAATACTCTTCTCCTTTGGCGCGTTTGAGTGCTTCTAAGTCATCAATAAAATGACATAACGCAGTTGCATCTTGTTCGTAGAGAATTTCGCTTAAAGCAGCAATATTTTCTTTGGTAAGCTCTTTTCCAAAAAGGCTGGATATTCTTTCTTTGAGTCCTGGGGTGTGTGTAAATGTTTCAAGAATCAGCAAGCGTTTATCAATGTTCAGAAGATGCCTCGTATCTTTTAGATGAAAAAAAGACTCACATGATTGTAATGCCTCGTTGTTTTTAGCAGCGTCACTTGTTAGCAAACTTGGTTCGAAAACGGTTTTATACAGTGTAAACTGTTCATTTTCGCTGATAAATTGCAATGCGTTGCCTTGCCATTCATTGCCTAATTTCGGTTTATTGAATCGGATGGTCAATGGTGATTCTTTTGGATTCAGTGGCGGATTAAGACCGTCATAGGCAATAACCATTTTTTTATCTTTATCTTCTTGCAAATAGAATCCTTCTGGTAAATTGTCGGGATTGAGTCCATATTGGACATCAACCAGATTTTCAATGAGCTTTTTTGCGGCAGCAGGCGTCATTGCTTGTATTCCGTATCGAAATTTGGAAGAGTTTTTTCCGGTGATTAAATCCCAACAGCGTTCTGGCGTGATGGTTGGATGTCTCTCATTAATAAACCTTTTCATTTTTGCAAGAAATTCGTTTCTATAAAGTAATTCTTCTGTACCGGTATAAGTTAATAAACTTTCTTCCAGGATTTCGTCTTCATCAGGCAAATCATCATTAGTTGTTGTAGATTGCATTTGTTGTTGTACTTGTTGTTGCTGTTGTTCTTGTATTTGGACTTCAGCGGTGAGTTTACTCAAATCATCTTGTTGAAAAACCGCTTTACCGATGGGTCCTAGTTGTATTTTTTCTTTTGATGCAACTAGCGGTTTATCATGCTCAAGCATATTTTGACGTCGATTAGCCAGTATCGTATTTTCCATCGTGAGGTTACGTGGGGTGAGAGAGAGCATGGTGGTAATGGTATTGTCTTTTACAAATTGTTCAAAATCAATCGGAAATGCGCTGGATCGCGTGGGCAGTTTGAGGACTAAATGGTCGATGCCCAATGTATTTAACTGCTTGATCAAAGCGGTGATTTTAGCAAAATCATCATCGGTTGTGATGGTGAGATTGATTGTCCGAAATGGAATACGCTTAAGTTTGGCGGTCAAAAAGTTAAGTTCTTCTAACGATACATCTTCCAGAGATAGTGTATCGTATTGGAATGAAGAGAACATGGCTTCATTTTCGGCAATATATTCTAATAGAGTTTGAGTCATCTCTTTAGTCGGGCTAAATACACGCGTTGGATTTTCCGGAATATCAAATAAGATTGCTTGGATTTTTTTTTCACGATCGAGTTTTTTTTCTAGATCTCGAAATTTATCTAGTTCCGCTTTAATAGTAGGGGTTTCAATCAACTGACCATAGATAAAGTCACGAGGGTTAACTTCATCGTCTATTTTTTTGTTAAACTGTTTCGCCAAACCGATCATGGTTTGATAGCCTGAGGTGAAGCCTTCTTGTGGTTGCGTTGAACCGCTGATGTTGATCTCTGGTTTAACACACGCGGGAAACGCCGTCATCACTTTTAAATTTTTTTCTGAAAGACTTCCTGTTTCTTGATGATAGCTTAATGCATTGGTTAACATATCTTTGATTTTCTTTTCGCTTGCCTTGGGTAAAGCAAGCGGATCAGTGTATTGTACTGAAACTAAAGGGGGTCTTTGTCTAGGATCGATGTTGACTAAGCAATGTGTCCAGTGGCTTCCACGTGAATTTTTACGACTATACTCGTCCTCACCTAAATCGAAGATCAGCGGGATCACATAAGGTTCTTCTTTTGATTGATGTTTTTCACGTGCTTGATGAAGCGCAACTCCAATTTTTTCTGCATCCCATTGTACAATTTGTATTCCTTTTTCCTCTAATTTTAATTTGGATATTAGTGCATGGAGATCAGCTTGAGTTAACCATTCATTAGGCAGCAGTCGCCCTTCCTGAAATTTTTTAACAATTCCTGGTTTTTCGCTATCTGCTAATGCCCTTTCTTGTTTTGATGAGGTCATTTTTTTTCCAATTGTTAAAATTACTATATTAGTTATTATAGACAAACTTTATTAACATAAAATTAACAGATTGGTTTAATTGAAAAACTATTTATGCGGGATTTTGTTCCGGTACAGAGGAACTTGGGTATAAAAATCGTACCGTACAGAGAAAAATTGGTTAACGTGGTAATTATGATTCTTCTTTCGTCGGTCGCGTCATCAATGCGATCATTGCTTTTTTGGGCGTGATGCTCCCTTGAAGTATATCGTGGACTTGTTGGCAAATCGGTATATCAATATTTAGTTCTTTGGCAATTCCACATACTTGAGAAGAGTTATGTTTGCCTTCAACGACTTGGCCAATTTTTTCTTCTGCTTCACATGTGGAAAGGCCCTGGCCAAGGTAGAGGCCGTAACGACGGTTTCGTGATTGATTGTCCGTACAGGTGAGCACTAAGTCACCAACACCGGCGAGTCCCATGAAGGTTTCGGGGCGTCCACCGAGAGCAATGCCGATTCGGCTCATCTCAGCAAGACCTCGAGTAATCAATGCGGCCTTGGCATTTGCGCCATAACACATCCCATCACTCACGCCGCAAGCAATGGCAATGATGTTTTTCACAGCGCCACACCATTGAACCCCATAAATGTCCTGACTTTCATAAACACGCAACATGCCGTGATGTAAGTGATGTTTAATCGATTGTTGGTATTGGGTGTTATTTCCTGCTAATACAACAGCGGTAGGTAATCCCTGTGCAACTTCACGCGCAAAAGAGGGGCCTGATAAAATTGCAATAGGGAATTGTTTTCCCCATTTATCAAAAACGCGCTGGCTCAGAAATTGATTCGTTGATGGGTCGAGTCCTTTTGTTATCCAACACAGGCCATTTTTTGGTTTGTCTAATTGCAAAAGGAGATCGTTAAATGCATGCGAAGGAACAGCAATAACAATATGGGTCGCTTGTTTAACACATGCAGAGAGATCGGATGATGCATTTAATTGTTCAGGAAAGGCGATGTTGGGCAAATAACGTTGGTTACATCGTGTTGATTGCATATCTTTAACATGAGAAGAAGATCTTCCCCAAAGAAGAACTTGATGACCTGCGTTGGCGAAATGAATGGCGACTGCAGTGCCCCAAGAACCTGCTCCTAAGACTGCAATCGCCGATTGAGACATAGTTTAGTTAGCCTGCTCTGCTGATTTTTTTTCTTCAAGTTGTTGCATGTAAATCGCATCAAAATTGATTGGAGCCAAGATGAGTTGAGGGAAGCTGCCGCGAACGACTTCACTGGTGATGGCTTCACGGGCATAAGGAAATAGTAAACTTGGGCAGAAGCTTCCTAGTAAATGAGCTAGTTGTTGTTCTGGAGCACTAGAAATCGTAAAAATTCCTGCTTGTTTAACTTCTACCAGGAATGCAGTTTCATTCATATTTTTAACAGTTGCGGTAACAGTGAGTACCACTTCGAAAACATCAGCGTCAAGTTGTTTATTTTCAACTTGAATATTCAAAGAAAGCTCTGGTTTCCATTCTTGTTGAAAGACGGCCGGTGTGTTTTTTGTTTCAAAAGAAACGTCTTTCACATAAATTCGTTGAATCATAAATTGTGTTTCTGGGGCAGATTGTGGATCAGATTTTTTTGTTGTCATAATGTGTATTTCCTCAAAGTTATTTATTACCTTTTACAAGAGGGAGTCCTGCGGTTTGCCATGCAGCGATTCCACCGGTCAGTACCATTGCCTTGCTAAACCCTTGTGATTTCAATTTATTTGCAAGGGCTGGTGTTTGCTGACCACGTGGACAGACAAGAATAATCGGTTTGTCTTTATATTTGCTCATTCGGGGTTGCTCGAAATCCTTCGCAGATGCACGAACAGCGTTAATGATATGGCCAGTACTAAATGCTTCTTGATCACGGATATCAATAATTACCGCATCTTCATGATTTATTTTTTCAACTGCCATTTGAGGAGATAATGCAACCGCGGAGCGTTTTTGAGTGAACCATTCGTTGATGTAGATTATTAGTAATATGCCTAAAAAAGCAGCACATAATTGCCAGTGGTGCATAATGAATTGATTCAGTTGTTCCATAGTAAATTCTATATTTTATGATAAAGAGAAGAGGTAAATTATCCCAGATAATTATGATAAGGCAAGTTTTAATTTGTTATGAGTGAGGGCCCTTTGAATGTAGATATTTTTTGTCATTGATGCATTCAAATTAATCATGTAGAATGCGGCTTCAAAAATTTAGATTTTTTATACCCAAGCCGTAAAAAACATAGCATTTAAGGAACTTGGGTATATACAACTGACACCATTTTAGGAGATCTTTGTGCCTGCTACCTCTTCTGTTCCTGTAACTTTTGTAGAAAATAAAAACAATGTTGTATCGCTTGGAGAAAAAGTTTATGGAGTTTTCTATCTTAGCGGTTTTCCTCCGTTTTTTAAAAAACCACCCATTGAAGATGAATATATTATTGTCAATGGAAAAAAATATCCTTTAGTATTTAATGGGCATCGATTATGTAGTGACCTGAAATACCGGACGTCGCTTCTGGGAATTGCATTTTCTGGCCCTTATTCTGCCTTTAGTCCTTTGTGCCAAGAGCCAGTGGATGTGCCAGTGGTAGATATGAAGAATAGTTTATCTAAATGACCATGGTTTAGACAAAATCCAGAAAGAACTTGGGTATATACCCAAGTTCCTTGCAAAACCTAGCATTTGCAAGGAAATTGGGTATATCATATGATGTTCTATGGACAATGGAAATAATGATGCCCCAATTTGATATTCCTGTACCTCATTTAAAAACTGCTTCGAATGGCCCGTTGCATCATATCGAGGCGATTATTCTAAACCAAGTTCCGGCAATTGAGGGGTGGTTCCGTAAGCGTTGGCATGAGACACCGCCGCCGATTACTTCTTCTGTTGATTTACGTCATGCTGGATTTAAATTAGCACCTGTTGACACCAATTTGTTTCCGGCAGGGTTTAATAATCTCAATCCTGATTTTTTACCTTTATGCATTCAAGCAGTTCAATCTGAATTATCAAAAACAAATCCAAGTTGCTCTAAAATATTAATTGTTCCTGAAAATCATACACGCAACCAGTTTTATTTAAAAAGCTTGTGTCGATTGCGTGATATTTTAAGTGAAGCTGGTTTTTTTGTCCGTGTAGCAGGAATCGATCCTGAACAAACGACACTACGTGAATTAATATTAGATGATGGGGAAAAGCTTTCTATTGAACCATTAATTCGACAAGGTGAGCGGGTTGGTTTGCCCGACTTTGATCCCTGCTTATTATTGTTAAATAATGATTTATCGTCCGGTGTGCCAGAAATACTTCGAAATATTAACCAAATAGTACAGCCGCCCATTGAACTAGGGTGGGGTACGCGATTGAAATCGACGCATTTTCAACATTATGCCAATGTGGCAACGGAATTTTCTAATATGCTGGGCATTGATCCTTGGTTAATTAACCCGCTATTTGCTTCGGTCGATGGGGTTGATTTTATGTCAAAAGAAGGACTTGATCGTGTTGCACAATCCGTTGATGAATTGCTGACTAATATTCGACAGCAATATGCTACTTATGATATCAACGAAAAACCTTATGTTGTTGTGAAATCCGATAATGGAACTTACGGAATGGGTATAATGATGGTCCATGATGCCGAACAATTACTAACGCTCAACCGTAAACAACGGACGAAAATGTCAGCTAGTAAGGGAAGCCAAGTGGTGCATCGCGTCATTGCGCAAGAAGGCGTTTATAGCTTAGAAAAAATGCCCGATGGTGCGGTTGCTGAACCCGTCGTTTATATGATTGGGAAGTATGTGATAGGTGGATTTTATCGTGTCCATCAAGATCGTGGATACGATGAAAACTTAAATGCGCCCGGGATGCACTTTGAGCCTTTGGCATTTTCGCGATCTTGTAATATGCCAAGGAAAGATTGTTTTGCAGAGGACTCGCCGAATCGATTTTATACATATGGTGTAATCGCTCGTTTGGCGGCGCTTGCTGCTGCGCGTGAAATGGCAGCAATTGGGGGTGCACAATGAAGCTTGGAATCTTGATGGACCCACTTTCTCAGATAAAAGCTTATAAAGATTCAACAGTTGCAATGATTGAAAGCGCCATCAGTATGGACTGGTCCTGTGCTTTCTTTACCCCGCAAGATTTATACTGTTTGGAAGGTATTCCTTATGCGAAGATGTCAGGGATTCGTGTGCTTGATCAGCACGTTGCTGATTGGGCAGAAGTGACTCCACTAGGTCAGCATCCTTTAAGTGCATTTGATATTATCTTAATGCGTAAAGATCCACCGTTTGATATGGAATATATTTATGCAACGTATGCGCTTGAGCTTGCCGCGAAAAGCGGGGTGCTGATTGCCAACCGACCTCAGAGTTTGCGCGATGCAAATGAAAAATTTTTCACATTAAATTTTCCGCAGTGCTGTCCAACAACTTTAGTGAGTCGAAGCATTGAACAGTTACGGGCATTTTGGGAAACCCATCAAGACGTTATTTTCAAACCATTGGATGGTATGGGAGGATCATCAGTGTTCCATGTCGATGGACAGGGACGAAATTTGTCTGTGATTTTGGAAACATTAACACACGGCGAACGAATAACGATTATGGCGCAGCAATACATTTCCGATATCAGTAAAACCGGAGATAAACGCATTCTATTGATTAACGGTGAGCCTGTTCCGCAAGCTTTAGCACGTATTCCAATGAAAAATGAGCTAAGAGGTAATTTAGCCGCTGGCGGGACAGGAAAAGTTGTTTCTATCACTGAGCACGATCGTTGGATTTGTCAAGAAATTGCCCCGACACTAAAAGAAAAAGGATTGTATTTTGTGGGAATTGATGTAATTGGCCAATTCCTTACTGAGATCAATGTGACATCGCCTACCTGTATTCGAGAAATTACTCAAGAAACGGAACTTGATATTGCTGGCGATTATTTGCGTTGTTTGGCTATGCAATTGTAAAATTTCAATGCATAATACCCAACTGTTTACGCTGACGCTATTAGGAATTCCGGCATTATGAAATCAACCATTGAGCAATTATTATCGCAAGCACTCCAAAAAATGCGAGAACAAGGATTTGTGCCATCAGATCTGGTCGTTGAGATCAAAATTGATCGTTCTAAAGATAAAGCACATGGGGATTTTGCAACGAATCTTCCGTTGATGCTAGCAAAACCTTGTGGGCAGTCACCTCGCAAACTAGCCGAGTGTTTAGTTGAGTCTCTTGCAACTCATCCCATTGTTGAGCGTGTTGAAATTGCTGGTGCTGGATTTGTTAATTTCTTTATTCGTCAGACGGCTTTAACGCAAATTATCGGGAAAGTTCTTGCGGCTGGAAATCGCTATGGACAGAGTACCATGGGGCAAGGACAAAGCGTTTTACTGGAGTTTGTTTCTGCAAATCCTACTGGACCACTGCATGTTGGACATGGAAGAAGTGCTGCCTTTGGAGCTAGTCTTGCCAATCTATTAACTGCTGGCGGATTCGACGTCACACGTGAATATTATGTGAATGATGCTGGGCGACAGATGGATATTTTGGCCGTCAGTGTTTGGTTACGTTATCTGGAGTTAGCAAAAATTCCTGTTGTTTTTCCAGCAAATGGTTATCGTGGTGATTATGTGCATACCATAGCGCAAGAAGTTCTAGAACAACAAGGGCAGCAATTTGTTCGAAATTGGAGTGATGTTGTGGCTGATTTACCACCGGATGAACCTCAAGGTGGTGATAAAGAGCAATATATCGATGCGATCATTGCTAAGGCACGTATGCTGATTGGTCAAGACGGATTTAAATTATTCCATCAACATGCGCTTCACGCTGTGTTGGATGACAGCAAAGAGGATTTAGCCGAATTTGGTGTTGAATTTGATGATTGGTTTTCCGAACAGTCGCTATTGGATCAGGGGGCTATTCAAAAAGGCATCGATGTTGTGACCGCAGCCGGTCATACTTATATGCAAGAAGGAGCGCTTTGGTTTCGTGCCACGACTTTTGGTGATGAAAAAGACCGTGTTTTGGTGCGAGCAAATGGACAAAACACCTACTTTGCTGCTGACATGGCTTATCACTGGAATAAATATCACCGTGGTTTTCAGAGAGTGATTGATATTTTTGGTGCGGATCACCATGGCTATATTTCAAGGATCACTGCGGCGGTGCGTGCATTAGGCCATGACGGTAGCGCATTGACAGTTTTATTAGTCCAATTTGCCATTTTGTATCGAGGAAATACACGTGTCCAAATGTCGACACGTAGTGGCTCATTTGTTACATTAAGAGAATTACGTGAAGAAGTAAGCAACGACGCGGCTCGATTCTTTTATGTGATGCGAAAGCCGGAGCAACATATGGATTTTGATTTGGATCTTGCCAAATCAGAGTCGAATGACAATCCAGTTTATTACATTCAATATGCTCATGCTCGCATTAGTAGTGTATTGCGACAAATGCAAGAACGTGGGTTAACGCAGGATGATGCCATTGGTCTTCAGCATGTGGAGATGCTCACTGAACCTCAAGAAGTTGCATTGATGGTATTGATCAATCGTTATCCAGAGGTAATAGAGGCTGCTGCTCGTGCCGCTGAGCCGCATCAAATTGCATATTATTTGCGTGAGTTGGCAAATGGGTTGCATAGCTATTATAATGCTATTATTCTATTATGTGAGCAAGCTTCTTTACGTCAAGCAAGATTGTGTTTGTTAAAGGCAGTTCGTTTGGTATTACATCATGGATTGCAAATATTGGGTGTATCGGCGCCTGAGAGTATGTGATGGAAAAACAATATCAAAGACGAGAAAAAAATAGTTCAAATGGAGGCATTTCGCGAAACCTCTTGCCGGTTTTGCTCGCTTTTTTTTCTGGATATTTGATTTCAGCTTATGTTGACATTGGTAAGCTAGCAGCATGGTTAAATATTCATACACCTCCAAGTATGTTGGCTTCTGTGCCTCAATTTGCGCAACGATCTTCTGTACCAAAACCAAAGCTTGAGTTTTATACACTACTGACATCAAATAATAATCCGACGGGTTCAAAAATTGCTGTTCCACCGCCAGCATCCGCAATCCCTCAGCCACAACCAGTTGTTGCGGCAACAACGAAACCAAACTCAGCACCGGTTGTTGCGACAACTTTGGCAACGACAGCAAAAGCAGTTAAGCCAGTTAAAGCTCCTCAGGCGCTCGTTACTAATGGAACATATACTATTCAAGTGGCGGCGTTTCGTGCAGAATCTGATGCTGATCATATGAAAGCGTCCTTGATCATGAAAGGGTTTGATGCGAATGTGAGTGTTGTTGCTAGTCAAGGTGTCACTTGGTACCGAGTGCGAGTGGGTCGTTTTAAATCACATGAACAAGCAGTTCAAACGCAAATGCAATTATCACAGCAGGGGCGTGTCAAGGGTATGATTCAAAAAGTCGACGTGTAGTTATGGTGATATTGACAGGTAATTTACTCCATTTATTGAGACTTGCTTATGTACGTCATTTATTCTTTTTTTATTCCTGATCTTCCTTGTATTAATTGCGCTCAATCCGTTAAAGATGCATTAACTGCTTGTCCCGAACTTGAAGTAGATGATATTAGTTTTGATGCAACGACGAAACAAATGAGTATTCGAATTCCTGAATCATTGGACGATCTTTTTTTGCGTAAAACAATAAAGAAAGTATTGAGTGCGTCGCGTTATAGACCGGTATTTTCCGATACGCTTTCATTGAAAGCACAGACGCGTCGTCATTGGATCTACGGTGC
>Ga0172376_10006397_pt1 | contig 12819 bp, 16 predicted proteins | sample Lak35m_FD_121114 | JGI IMG/M metagenome (GOLD analysis project Ga0172376, IMG submission 121114) | Freshwater microbial communities from Kabuno Bay, South-Kivu, Congo - kab_092012_35m | ecosystem: Environmental > Aquatic > Freshwater > Lake | place: Democratic Republic of the Congo: South-Kivu...
AAGCACTTAGAGCGGTTCCTTAGTATCTCCGCTAGCGCTTAGAAAAACTTCCTTCTTGTAAGTAACTTTCAAGTTCCTTAGTTCGTTCTTTAGTCAATCGTTCTAAACAACCGTGATATACCAATGGATCCCATATTTTTATTAGTTTCAGCCACCATCTTCCTGGTTTCTTCCATAAATATACGGAATTGGTCCATCTCTTCTTCATGTTTTCTTTGGCGTTGTTCATATTCCTGTTGATGTTCTTGAGATAGACGTTTTTGTTCAGCTTGCAGGGAAAATTGCGATCGCCCTCACACCTAAATCTTCCAAACTGGGTCAGTAAATCTAACTACTCAATTTTTTGTCAGTTGTCAACTCCCGATTAGTTGATACTGGTGGAAAATTATCTCTCACTAACTTAGTGTAAATTTCTTGAGGTATATAGTGGAGGGGATCCCTTCCTGAAAAGTAAATAAATAAAATACAGGCCCAAGCATATTTGCCTGCAATAATGGCATGAATAATTTGCTGAATTTGTATATGCTGGAATGTTATATCTATCTTTTCTGACTCTTGCTTTTGTTCAAAATTCTCTGGAATCATTTATCACCTCTATCAGTCATTAAATAGTTATTTTGTCAGTTACTAAAGTTTCGTGTTAAACACCTCATAAAATTGGACATGAGACTGGTAGTGATGTTTTGGGATAGTGAGGAAATAATCCTCACGGTTGAAATTAAACCCTTTTTAAAAAAAGGGAGTATAAATATCCTGAGAATGGGGATTGAGATAAGGATGTTGTAACTGGATGTTTTGTAATGCGAACTGTTTAAAGATAGCACTTATGCGGTCCTCTGGAGTATGATCACCCGCTAGCCAGGCTTCAATTAATCCATTAGCAATAATTTGACAGCGGTGAGTACCGAAGCTCTCTTGGTCGCCAAATTTTTGCTCTGGTTCTTCCGCACAACCTAACCCAGGTGCTAGTATTTTAGTGAACATGGGAACCTGTTGCTGAAAGTATAATTCATTTTCTGCATAGACTTTTTGCAAAACAGGCCAGACTATCTGATGTTGACTTTTATTAAAATAGAGAACAGCTGAATCGTAACGTTGATAATCACCGGGATTATATAATGCTTTAAAAGAGAATGAAATGTCAAGATCATTAAGATATTCCGTTACACTTTCCATCACTGTTGCTGCTCCTTCAGCTGCTATATTAAAGTAGATGCGGGTAATCTCCTGATTGTTTTGAGTTCCCGCATTAGCTACGGCCATATAAAAGCCGTTTTGTACCAAATTCTTCGGCATTTTAACGGATATAGTCTTTCCAGCACTGAGACTTTGAGTTGTTGGTGATAAATGTAAATTGGGGTCAATGTGCAGTGTTAATCCGTTCTTATAGACTGCTAAGGTACCATCTGTCTCTTCCTTGACAATCTCCCAATTATGACTCCAGTAACCTTTACCTTTGTTCCCATTGTGTAGACGATCATAAAATTCTAGATCTACCCCAAACAAACTATTGTTTTCAAGCTGTTTGTTCAATTTACTGCTGTCTATGTTCTCATCTGTACTTGATTTATTCTTTATGTTAACGTTATAATAGTTGTTATATATAAAGTTACGCAATTGTAATTTTAAATGTTGCTGCTGTATCTCTAAAGGTAGCCTTTCAAACTGAGAAGTTACAGAATCTGGTAGAATTGAATGCTTGTAGCGTGTATGCTTAATAGAGTAATAAGACTCAATTTGAATGTGACTAACCATATCCTGTAGAGAATCTTGCAACTGCTCAGGGAGTTGTGTCAGCTGAAATTTGCGAGAATTTAATAATTGCATAGTTTTGTCACCTATAGATAAAAACAACAAAATCCCCTTGACTGACCTTTTGACACCTTAATTAGATCTCAAATCTAATATCCTCCCCAAAGATTGTGCTGAGGGATGTTTGGGGACGACACAAGAGAGTTTTGGCTAACTGAAGAATAGCAATACCAGAATTACCAAAGGTCTTTTCGTGTTGCAGTTTAGCTTGAATGGAGGTAATTAATGAAAAGCCAGTAAACTGTACAACTAATTGCAAAAAATTAGGTCGACGCTCTAAAATCTCTGGAAAGGTAGTTAAATAACCACCTACTAGTTCTGCTATAGAAGGTTGTATCAAGTGCAAAGGAATAGCTGCTAATCGTAGTGATTCTTCAATTGGTATAGTTCGACTGGTTACCATACTATATAGCCAAATTTGTAAATAACTGGCAATTATGGAACCTAAATCACTTGCTGGATCTCCCCAATTACCACGCTCCCAGTCAATGAGGCGAATTATTTTTTCCCCCCGGATATTACCGGATGATTGACTTATTGTAGATTCCCAATTTAAAGACAGGAGAATATTATTGAGTTTTAGGTCATTATGGGTCAAACAACAAGCATGATAGGATTGACCCAATTGGGAAATTGCTTTCCCCAAATTGTCATAACGTTGATACAGGGAAAAGAATTTTAAACCATCTGCAGTCAGTTGACCAAATAGTTCCGGTGTAATTCTAGGGATTCCCTCATGTACGTGAGAATTTTTATGTTTTCTGGTGATCTGAGAATTTTGAAAGAAATTTTCATATTCTGGACGATCTAAAGTCAACTGATGAATTGATGCTAATATTTCCCCTAGGGAGCGAGCAATTGTCATGGGAAATAAATTTTCTCGGGCATAAAACTCACCTATATCCCGATATTCTCTGAGATAGTTGAAGACAAGGATGGAATTTGCCTGATCAAAATGTATTGCTTCTGATAGGGACGAACGAAGATGATTTACTGCTGAAAATGTCTGAAAAAAATTATGAACTTGCCATTCATCTACAAACTCACCGCTGGTTTTACCCTCTCGATTAATACGTTCTTGTTTCACCAATAATTGACGGTTATCGGGTAAAGTAAGTAATAGATTAAAATTTTTAGCAGATTTGAGATCAATCTTGCTTGCTGATTGCTCTTCTTGAGTGCAAATTCTTTGAGAAATCAGGTAAGAAAAAACGTTTTCAGAACTTAAAACAAATGGCATAATTTTTAGGAGATATGTTATTCTTGGAAGGAATATACTAGAAAAGAAATGGCATTAATAGCTGTGATAACAACCATAAACTCAAGAGTTTTGATGCCAAAATTTATCAGTCCATCAAAATAAGGATCTTCACCACCAAAAATAGCTTGCGAATTTTGATTATTCAGATCATTAATGAATGTTTCTGAGTTAATAGGCTCCAGATCACTGATCATAATTTTAGCCATGGATCTTAATAGGTATTAAGGGTATTCTAGAGCCTTTTTTATTGGCTCTCCTGTGGTATTAATAATTTACCTTTGATTCCAGGAGAGCCAAACTGGCTAATTATTTCAGCGTATTAGTAGTCGTAGTCGCTGTAGGACTTGGCTAAGTAGGCAATATGACCAATACCATAGGTATTGACAAATGCTTCTGCTAATTTGGTGAATATGGACATATCACTGAAATCATAAGATCCACCACCATAAACAGAGATAGAATTGACATCGCTCATTTCATTGAGAAAACTTTCAGAATCTTGAAATAGTTCAGAACCGGTGGTTTGCAATTGACCCAGTTTGATACTTGCCATAATTTCCTCCTCAAGGATTTTTTATTAACTTAGTATGAGTGAACCAGAAGTGACCAGGAAATGATCTGGTAATTTTCTTACCAATAATAATCATGATCACTATAAGACTTAGCTAAATAGGCGATATGACCAATACCGTAGGTATTTACAAATGCTTCTCCTAATTTAGTGAGAGTGTACATGTCACTAACATCAGACCCACCACCATAAACAGAGATAGAATTGACATCGCTCATTTCATTGAGAAAACTTTCGGAATCTTGAAATAGTTCAGAACCAGTGGTTTGCAATTGACCCAATTTGATACTTGCCATAATTTCCTCCTCAAAGACTGATTGCTAGTGATAAACATTCCCTAAATCAACAGTGTTTTAGTTTTATACTCCACTGCTGTAGGACTTAGCCAAATAGGCAATATGACCAATACCGTAGGTATTGACAAATGCTTCTGCTAATTTGGTGAATATGGACATGTCACTCACACTGGATCCGAATCCTCCATGAACAGAAATAGAGTTGATATCACTCATATCATTGAGAAAACTTTCAGAATCTTGAAATAGTTCAGAACCAGTAGTTTGTAACTGATCCAGTTTGATACTTGCCATAATTTCCTCCTAGAAGACTTGTTCTTATTGGTGAATATGGGAGCGTTTGACGTTTGCTCAACCCATACTCCTATTTTTATGGGAGAAAATTTAAAAAATCAAGGGTTTGAACTGTGTTGATTGGACATTAGTCATGATTTAATGTCCTTCTGTTTTTAAAAACAGCTACCTGAATATATAATAAATCCCCCCTTGACCAAGGGAGGAATAATAAGAATTAGTAAAAACTTAACTCAAAGGTTAGAAGGTGACTGAATCTCTCAATTGATCTAGTGTGTCATCAATCTCCACTCTCCATCTTTCTAGGTTGTCGTTGACACGTCCTAAAATTTGGGAAATATCACCACTCTCAACCGAATTGGAATTTCTCCTTCTTCGTCTTACACCTCCTTGGATATTAACCATTTCGCCAGGAGTAACTTCTTGCAAAAGGTCGCCATCACCATTGGGGTATAGATCACTGATTTTTATGTCCATTTTTGCATCACCTCGTGAGATCTTGGGTTACGGAGAATTGACTTAGAATTTTAAATTCTTTTTCTCATGTTCTGAGATAATCTCTCAAAATTGCAACCTTTCAATATCAAGTTTATAGACATAATTTCAGGCTTATTGTCTCTAAATTACCCCACTCTATAAGCTAGAAACTCTGGGATTTACGAGTGGGGTAAGAACTTTGAACTGGTTTCCTATCTCCTGAGAAGATTTACTTTTCAGTTGATTTTTGAGCCTGTGTCTTGAGATCCGGGAATGGTGATATCTATTGGTGTAATTTTACTTGCTAACTGGGTTAACGGTGGTTGAATGGCACTTTGATTTCCTACGACTAAGGTAACTAAATTCTCTGGTTTGAGATATTTCTGAGCCACTCTTTGCACATCTGCAGCTGTGGTTTTTGTCACCGCTTTTTGATAGCGAAACAGAAAGTCAGCAGGATAACCATAATATTCATAACGCATTAACCGTGACAGGGTTTGACCTGGATCCTGAAAATTGAATACAAAAGAATTTAGGGTGGACTCCTTAGCATACCTTAATTCTTTCGCTGTTACTGGTTGCTTTTGAATGCGCTCAATCTCTAATTGAATGGATTTTATAAACTGTACGGTAGCATCAGAACGGGTTTGTCCACCAGCAATAAATACACCCGGATAGTCAAAACGGGGATTCCATAAACCATACACAGAGTAGGCTAAACCTTGGCGCGATCGCACCTCATTAAATAGTCTTCCTCCAAACCCATTTAGCACACCATTCATCACATCTAATGCTGCATAATCTGGACTATTGAATTTTCCCCCCAAATGTCCCATCAAAATGCTGCTCTGTGTCAGTTGTGGTTGATTGACAAAGAATAACCCACTTAAATTAGCTTGCTGCACTGGTGGTAATTGAGTTTTAGCAATGTTGAGATTAGGTTGCCAATCACCCAGTTTAGTCTGAATCAGAGAGCGCATTTTTTTCGGGTTAAAATCCCCCACAATTCCCAGGATTATGTTATTGGGATGGAAATATTTCCGATAGAAGTTAATCACATCTTCTCGCTGGATTTTATCGAGAGTTGCATATTCTATAGTGCGTGCATAGGGACTATTTTGACCATAGATTAATTTGCGAAACTCCCGACTGGCAATATTGTCAGAATCATCATTGCGACGGGCAATACTTCCCTTAATTTGAGTTTTAATCAATTCCAACTTTTCTGGAGCAAAAGCTGGTTCTCGTAAGACTTCTGCAAACAACCCGAACACAGTTTCTAAATCTTCAGTTAAACTTTCAAAACTCGCAGTTCCAGTGCTTTCATTAATGTCAGTTTCTACGGATGCTGCTCTTTGCTCCAAAATTTCATTTAGTTCATCCGGGGAGTGTTTGTTAGTTCCTCCAATGCGCATTAGTGAACCTACAATGTCACCCAAACCAACTTTATCTCCTGCTTCCCAACGACTACCAGTCTTAATTAGAGTTGTTCCACTAACTAAGGGTAATTCATGATCCTCCATTAAATAGACGACTAAACCGTTGTTTAATTGGAATCGCTCATACTTTGGCAGTTTAATTCCCGGTAAAGAATTGAATTGTAAGTCGGTATAATGCTTCGCTGCTGCTGTTGCTACCCTTGAGAAATTCAAGGTCAATACTAAGGCAATTACTACCGCGAAAAATAATTGCCAAGTTCTACCCAACTTGGGGAAAATATTGCGTGAAAATTTCAATTTTTTACTCCTGACCATGGTTCTGCTTTCTTCCTCTCTACCTATGATTTTTGGGAAAGTAATTTACCAATTGTGCGATTTTCCGCTGTGAAGGTTGATTGTGCTACTCTTTGAATATCCGCAGGGGTAACCTTTGTAATGTCATCCAATTGCTTGAATAAATTCCGCCAAGAACCTGTTTTCACTTCATATTCCAATAGTTGCTGCGCCATACCCATATTGGAATCTAAACTCCTTAGTAAACCTGCTCTAGCTTGTGTTTTGACTCGCTCTAATTCTTTCTCAGATACGAGCTGGGTTTGCAATTTGGTAATTTCCTGACCTAGGGCGATCGCCAATTTATCTACTGTATGACCTGGTGCTGTCAGAGCATAGAATAACATTAAATTAGGATACTTGTCTCCTGGAAAACCACTAATCCCTTCCGCCACCAAAGCCACTCTTTGGGTTTCAATCAAAGATTTATACAGTCGTGAAGTCCTACCATTACTTAGTAAACTGCTGATAATATCGTAAACAGCGTTATCGGGGTCAGTGATACTAGGACGATGATAGCCCTCCAAGTACCAAGGTTGTGAGGGTAGTTCTACGGTAATTTCTCTGGTGCTGGTTTGTTTAGGTTCGGGGTTAATTTTAGCTTGTGCTTTCGGTTTAGCTGGATATCTACCAAAATAAATTTTGGCCAATCTTTTAACCTGATTAGGGTTAACATCACCAACCACCGCAATGGTTAAATTACTGGGAACATAATACTTGTTAAAAAACTCCCTCACATTAGCTGGAGAAAGGTTACGAATATCTTCATCATAACCAATAACAGGTCTCCGGTAAGGGTGAACTTTAAAAGCAACATCGGTGAATTTTTCAACCATTAACCCTACGGGAGAATTTTCTACCCGCATTCGTCTTTCTTCTAAAATCACATCCCTTTCTTTATAAAATTCTCGGAATACCGGTTCTAAAAATCTTTCTGATTCCAGAGACATCCACAGCTCCAATTTATTGGCGGGAAAACTATAAAAATAACGGGTTGCTTCACTAGAAGTATTAGCATTTAAACCCACACCTCCAGCTTGTTCAACTATTTGACCCATTTCATTTTGTTTCACCAATTTCCCAGCTTGAGCTTCTACGGTTTTGAACTCTTTTTGTAGCTTTTCTAGCTCTTCCGTTCTATTTTCACTCTTGGCAGCTCTAATTTGATTATCTAATTGCTCTAATTTATCTAATAAAGGCTTCTCCGCTTTGTAGTTTGTTGTACCAATACGCTTAGTTCCTTTAAAAGCTAAGTGTTCTAAAAAATGAGCTACTCCTGTTTGTCCATCTGGTTCATCTATTCCCCCAACATTTGCATAAGTCAGAAAGGAAACCACAGGTGCTTGATGTCTCTCCAAAACAATAAACTTTAGACCATTATCTAAAGTAAACTCTGTTAGTTGCTTAACAACTCGGTCTAAATAGGGCTTAATCGAACTTTGATTACCTTGCAGGGCGATCGCTGTTTGAATGGGAAAATTACCACAAAATAAGAAAAATGCTAGGGTTATTACCAGAAAACGCCTCATACAAGTAAAAATCCAATGGGTCATAGCAAAAATCCAACTAAATTTACAATTCTTTAAAATTCCGGTCAGATAGCAAACAAAGCATTAATCTTCTATTAAGCTTTCCGTACTTCCTAACTTTCATGTTAGACAATGCAGATAAAATTCGTGTTCCCTAACACACACCGAATAACTACTATGCCAGTTTTTCATTATTCCTCCCCTTCAGAAGCTCAAACCCGTAGCCGCATTGTTATAGCAGCATTGCGTTTATTTGCTTCCAGGGGATTTGATAGCACTACTACCCGTGATTTAGCCCACGCTGCAGGAGTTGCTGAGGGTACACTCTTTCGTCATTTTGCCAATAAAAAGGCAATTCTGGTAGAGGTAGCAACCAATGGTTGGGTAGAAATTCTCACGGATCTACTGACAGAATTGAGTGAAATGGGTAGTTATAAAGCCATAGCTCAGGTTATGCGTCGCAGAATGTGGAACATGCAAAAGAATGTTGATTTGATGCGAGTTTGTTTCATGGAGGTGCAGTTTCATCCAGATTTGCAGAATCGCATCCAAACTGAGGTGATTGATAAAATGACCAGTGTTGCAGAAGCATTTTTCCAAACCGCCATGGATAGGGGTATCTATCGCCAAATGGATGCTAAATTGGTTGCTAAAGTATTTTTAGGAATGTTCGCGATCGCAGGTTTTTCTCATCAAACCCTAATTGATCCCAATGCGTCTCCCCAGGAAATGCAACAAATGGCTGAGGGTTTAGCAGATATCTTTTTAAATGGAGTTTTAGTTAAGGAATCCACTGTCAAATCTTAACAAAAACTTAACCCGAACTCAACCTCCAGAATATAAAATGGGGGTGACTATTTTCCAGAGAAACATGATTTCATTGTTACCACGAAAGTATTACAAACCTGTGATCTGCTTTGTATCTGGTCTAATCGCCTTCATATTAATGTCTTTAAGTGGGTTCAACCAAAAATCCGATACACCCTATCAGCTCACCAACGATAACATAACACCCATTGTTTCAGAATTTACCGCCACGCACTTAGAACCCAATTTTTATCAGTAAATACTCAACTCACTAGTTTTAAGAGATACCAGGATGCCATCATTATCAAACAGGTGCAGAAAACTTATATCCTTCAGTCTTTCCCTAATTTTCTCGGTTTTTATAGTGGCTTTTAGTTATCCTCAAAGTGTCTTAGCTACTGGTAATGGCATTAACGTCATTCTCATGATTGGTGATGGCATGGGTTGGAATATGACCCGTGCTGTTGCAGTAGCTAGAGGTGGGGCTTTTTATACTGCAGGCAAAGGGTCGGGTTTAAGTATGCAAACTTTAACCGGATATGGACTAGTAACTACTTTTGGCACTACCATTCAAAGGAGTAATGGTAATGGAGCTAAATCTACTAGAAACTCTGCCCTAGACGGTAGTAGTTCAGTCACAGGAGCTAGTGAGGTGATTGAGGGCTTTTCATTTAATTCCTCCCCACTTAATCCTGGTAATCGCTCCGATGGCAACAGTACAGACCCTGGCAACGTGGTTGGATACGACATATCTCAAGGGGGACCTACTCCCTGGATCCCTCTGACTCCTGCTCGTCCTGATAGTTACAATAAGGAGTACATTAAATATAGCTATCCTGATTCCGCTAACACGGCTACAACCTTATATACAGGTGTGAAGAGTTATAATAGCGCCATGGGTGTGGATATTTATGAGAAGAAACTAACCACCATTCTGGAAATTGCTAAACAGCAAGGTAAGTCCACAGGTTTAGTAACCTCAGTACCTGTGAGCCATGCGACTCCGGGAGCAGCAGCCTCCTTTGTTAATCGTCGCAACAAATATGACAGTACTTATGACCCCAAAAAGACCAACCAGGATAGCATATTGCAACAAACACTGTTAGATTTTCAACCCAATGTTTTGTTGGGTGGTGGACACCCTCTGGATTTATCCAATTCTACAGCTACTGGATTCGTCTGTAAATATAATTATATTACTGGGGATACTTATAAGAATTTAAGTGGTAAAACAGAAATCTCCGACACAGTTGCTTGTGCGGTTAATCACCTTACCAAACCCAACCTCAACAATCGCTATGGTTATACATTTTTGGAACGAGGTCCCAATGCCAGTGAAATTCTAGCACAGACCGCTGCAAATACCAATCCAAACAATGGTGATAAACTGTTTGGTCTGTATGGGGCTCGTGGTCAGGATGGTAATATACCTGTCAGTTCTTCTAAGGGAGATTATAGTCTCACAGGGTTAGGACAGTTTGGTTTGTATAGCTCGGTGGTGAAAACTGGAACTACTTCTAGTTGCGCTTCCGGGAAAATAATTGCTGCTTCTACTAATGAATGTATACCAGTAATTGATAGATCAGGTAACCCTACCACTGCTAACTCACCTAATACAGACACTGTTCGCCCTTTGGCTCCTGGTGAAACCAATGCTTCCTTTATTGCTAGGGAAATCAACGAAAATCCCACCTTAGAGGAAATGACCAAAGCAGCTCTAACTGTCCTTGGTAAAGATAGGGATGGTTTCTGGCTAATGGTAGAGGGTGGTGATATTGACTGGGCAGCTCATGACAATAATATGGATAATTTAATTGGTACAGTCAATGACTTTGATAAATCCGTTCAAAGTGTGATTGACTGGATTAACACTAATGGTGGATGGAAGAAAAATTTGCTGATTGTGACTGCTGACCATGACCACTATCTGACACTAAACGATGATTTTCCCCAGAAATTAACTCCCCAAGATGGAAAAATGGCCAGGGGATTGAAATATAATGCCAAGGATATTACCTTTATCAAGCACAACCCCAGAGATGCTGGTCATTTTTGGGGGTCAGATCCCACCCAAAAGTATCTGTGGGGCAATCATACTAGAAGACCTGTACCTGTTTATTATCAGGGAGCTTATTCTGGTAATTTAACCATATATGCAGGACAGAACGTAAAATTTACAGACAGTACTGGGTCTACCTATACTATACCGGGTGGACGTGGTTTAGTGGATCAAACCCACATATTTCAAACCATGAAAAGAGCCATAACGAGTTCTAATCCTTAAAAACTAGTTTCTTCAGCAATGATTTCCTATGTACTCTAACCTATCACTGGGCGATCGCTTGTTAAAATAGTAAAGTCAGCATTTTATAGGAGTCATAGTCATGATAATTGCAACTGCTAAAAAATGACGGAATTTCTTAATTATGATGACGGGACAGATAATTTCTATGAACAGATATACAAACTATGACAACCTTGTATGAACAAGATTTTGCTCTCTGGTCAGAAAAGATGGCTGATCTAATTGCTAATGGGCATTTTGATAAGCTAGATATCATAAACTTAGTGGAAGAAATTAGAGACTTGTCGAAACGAGAACGAGATCGGTTATTAAGTAGTATGCGACTAATATTGCATCACTTACTCAAGTGGGACTATCAACCTGAATTGCGATCGCGAAGTTGGTTGGTGACTGTTCAAAGAGAAAGGAGCAATATTGAGGATTATTTAATCGATAGTCCGAGTCTTAAAAAATATATGACGGACGAGTTTTTAAATAGGATTTACCAAAAAGCTCGTTTGGATGCGATCGCTGAAACAGGTATGGAGATACCAGTTAATTGCTGTTACACTCTCAAGGATGTTACTGACAGGAACCTGAATATATTATAATGCACTATCTCATTCTTTTGCTCAAGATTATCTTTGACATTATACTGCTATTTAACCAAGGATGTGCGATCGCATTTATGGATTATATAATTTGAGAGTGCGATCGCACCGACGACCAAGGCTAACAAGTGCTTGATCAAATTTGCTAGATAGTGTCTGTGTCCACTCAATGGCGGGATGAGGAGGTAAAGGCTTGGGAATAAAAGCATGCGCCCTCTCACCTGCTGTGGAAATGGTCACATAATGTCCCTGAATCCCTCGTTTCATTTGCTCCACCTTGAAACTAAAATAAGATTTAATCTTATTTTAGTTTCTGCCATTATCCTAAAATAAGAATAAGAATTTCACAAAAAAATCTCTGGAAGTGCGGTAGCCTTTTATAGTTCTCATACTTTTTCTACCCATTATACCACAGCTTTGTAAACCCACTATATATCAAGACGCGATTACAAAGCACTCCCTATGGGAGATCGGGAAGCACTAGCACTCGCCAGATCGCACTTCTTATCACAATTCTTATAATAAAGTATAGATAAAAGCTAACTCAATTAAACTTAAATTACATAGCATTTAACACAAAACAATCATTAAAAGCTAAATTGAGCGTCAAAACTAGTAACTTAATACCCAGAAACCCCTACCATTTATGGCGAAATCCCTAATTGGCAAAATTATTAAAAATTTTGTAAAAACCCCTTTACAAAACTAAACATTTGTCTTAATATAAGTTCATAAGGTAAAAACACCTACCTGAACATACATAAACCTTCGGTTAAACCGCATTTATAAAAACATGACCACCACCATTCAACAGCGCCAAAGCGCCAACGTATGGGATCGTTTCTGTGAATTTATCACCAGCACCAACAACCGCCTCTATATTGGTTGGTTCGGCGTGTTAATGATCCCCACCCTACTTGCAGCTACCACTTGCTTCATCATTGCTTTCATTGCTGCTCCCCCCGTTGACATCGACGGTATTCGTGAACCCGTAGCTGGTTCCTTAATGTACGGTAACAACATTATCTCCGGTGCTGTTGTTCCCTCCTCCAACGCTATTGGCTTGCACTTCTACCCAATTTGGGAAGCTGCATCCTTAGATGAA
>Ga0172376_10006401_pt1 | contig 12810 bp, 12 predicted proteins | sample Lak35m_FD_121114 | JGI IMG/M metagenome (GOLD analysis project Ga0172376, IMG submission 121114) | Freshwater microbial communities from Kabuno Bay, South-Kivu, Congo - kab_092012_35m | ecosystem: Environmental > Aquatic > Freshwater > Lake | place: Democratic Republic of the Congo: South-Kivu...
CCAACTGAAGAGCTTGGTATATGGATCCAAGCCTCCAACTGCGAAGATCACGATCACAGCTCCTGCTACGACCGAAGTGACGATCGACGCCATTTGTGGCGCTCCCGCTTCATTGGTCGTTGCCAATTTCTTCGGCATCACACCAGCGCGGCCCATTGCAAAGAAATAACGGGATGCTGCATTCTGGAATGCGAGAAGACCTGCGAAGAGCGAGGTGAGTACCAAGATCTTCATCACCTCGACGATCCAGGAGCCGACATAGTCGCCACCCAGACTGAAGAGGACTCCGGCTGGGTCTGCGAGTTCGCCCGAACGAGCGAGTACTTGCTCTACCGCCTTGCTTGATCCCATACCGACCACCATCGCGAACGATACGAATGCGAAGAGGATCGATATTGAGATGATTGCGAAGTAAGTCGCCTTCGGCACATCTCGCTTTGGATCGCGTGACTCTTCACCATAGATCGCAGTCGCTTCGAATCCGATGAAGGAAGCGAATGCGAAGGCGAGCGCGATACCAGCAGTGCCTGCGAAGCCCCCTGCGAAGACATCGGCAGGGTTGAAAGACGCACCTATATCCATCGACTCTGGTCCACCTTTGACGAAGATTGCGAGTGCGACTACGACGAGTGAGAGAAGCTCGACGATAAGAAGCGTTCCAAGGATCTTCGCGCCCACATCAACACTGAGGACGGAGAGGACTGTGACCAATAACCAAGCGATCAGGGCCCATGCCCACCAGGAAAGATCGAGTCCGTAGTCAGCCATGGTGATGTTCATGACCAGACCGAAGAATCCGTAGATCGCCAATTGAATGGTGATGTATCCAACGAGCGATGCATAAGAGGAAGCGACACCAGCACGCATTCCGAGTCCTCGTCCGACGAATGCGAAGAAGGCTCCGGTGTTCGTGACGTGATGACTCATGGCTGCGTATCCGATGGAGAAGATCAACAGCGTGATTCCGGCAGCGAGATATGCGCCTGGGGTTGCGGCGCCGTTACCGAGGACCATGGCGACTGGAACAGCACCAGTCATGCCAACGAGTGGTGCGGAAGCGGCGACTACGAAGAAGACAATGCCGAAGACACCGAGTCTGCCCTTCTTGAGTGAAGAACCTTCACTTGCCATATCAGCTCCTTTGCTAATCTAGGCAGAATCGTTCATATCCGAACGAATCTGAGGTAGAGTGGCGCAGGTAGCACTCGAAGTCAAGGATTTCTGAGTGTTTCTGGTGAGTATTTCGGTTTCGCTCTCGAGGAGATAAGCGCACATGTCGTCGTTACATGGCTTCTTCGCACCACAGACCCCCACTGGCAAAAGCGCCATCGCACCCGACATGCCCTGGTTCTATTCCGGCAATCTCCTCACCGTCGAATATCGGACCGATCCCAAGAATGTAAGGGCACTCCTCCCAGAAGAGATTGCTCTCGCCGATGAGGATCCGGGAGCGGTCGCGGTCATCTGGGCGGATTGGCAGAGTTGCTCGCAATCGAAAGTCGAATTGCTCGATCCACTGCGTGCGCAATATCTCGAGGCATTCGTCGTTATCCGGTGTAAGTACGAAGGTGTGACCTATAGTCGATGTGTAGCGATCTGGGTGACCAAGGACTTCTCCCTCGCTCGTGGATGGTTCCAGGGTTATCCAAAGAAATTGGGTTCAATCGGATTGACCCGAGTCTTCAATCGTGGAAAGGCAACGCCTCGCCTTGAGAGCGGCGCACTATTGGGAGCGAGCATTGCTGCTTATGACCACCGATTGGCCACCGCCCGCGTCACATTGAGAGAACCATCGAAGACCAATGGTTTCGTCAATGGTCATCCGATGCTTCACAATCGATGGGTTCCCTCGATCACTCCTGGTTTAGGAAACTCACTCGACCAGTTGATCACGATGAGTGGGGTGGATGCCGATCTTGGGCAAGCATGGGTAGGGGAGGCTGAGTTAGAACTCTTCGATTCCCCATGGGATGAACTTGCTTCCATCCTTCCGATCAAAGAGATGATCGGTGGTTACTATCGCGAGGTAGGCGTCACCTTCAATGGTGGCAAACTCGTTCTTGACAAGTCGAATCCGACGATCTAATAACGAAGTAGATACTCGTCCTGTTCCCACTTCGTGACCTCTCGCGTCTCGGGGTCAGCGACATCCGCCTTATATCTCTCGATCTCTTCTCGTTTCATGACTAGGAATGTCTCCACGAGTTGTGGCGATAGTTGGCTCTTCATCTGCTCATTCGTCTCTAGGGCATCGAGCGCTGCTTCGAATGACATCGGCAAAATCTCTGCCGACTCCATGTCATATGCCATTCCAACTGCAGGCTCTGGAGCGGTGAGATCACGTTCGATCCCATCAAGTCCCGCTGCCAGGATCGCAGCGATGATCAGGTAAGGATTGGCTGCGCCATCTCCGACTCGAACCTCCAACCGCGTTCCACTTCCGCGCTCTGGTGGGATTCGGACCATGCAACTTCTATTGTCCAATCCCCAATTCGCTCTGAACGGCGCAAGTGTGTCCGGACCAAGGCGCTTGAAGGCATTGACTGTCGGGTTGGCGAACGCAGTGATCGCTGCAGCGTTCTCGATGATTCCGGCGATGATCGAATGGGCTACCTTCGATAGGCCACCCTTGCCATCATGCATCTTGTTATTGCCATCTTTGTCTTCGACCGAGAAGTGGAGATGGAAGCCACTACCTCCCTCATCCCCCCATGGCTTGCCCATGAAAGTCGCGATCTTCCCCTCGCGATAGACCATGTCCTTGGTCGCACTCTTGAAGATGAAGGTTCGATCAGCGGCATCGAGCGCCTCGCCATGCCAGAGATTGATCTCATATTGGCTGGGGCTGAATTCATGGTTACCGGCGAAGACACCAAGTTCCATCTGGTCGAGTGCGCGAAGGACGCGAAGGAAAGTTCCCTCCGGATCGACCATCGATCCCGTGGTGTAGACGAAGCCGACATTCTCATGTGCCCTCGAATATGCGCCATCGATCTCTTTCGCTATGTAGAACTCGAGTTCAGGTCCGACCACTGGGATAAGACCATGCTTGGAGTATCCGGCGATCACCTTCTTCAAGACGGTTCGTGGTGAGAATTGATTATCGGAACCATCGGGATTGAAGGCATCCACTACCGTGCAAGCCGTCCCAGGTTCGAACGGGAGCTTTCGGACCCGATGCGAGTCCATCTTGGTCACGAAGTCTTGAAGTCCATCGGATGCGATATTCCCTGCATCAAGGACTCCGCCGCGGTTCGTGGTGACCCAGACGCCTTGACAGAAGGAAGGGCCATGACTGATGCCCTTTTCGAGTTCATTGGTGAGCACATACTTTGAACGTGTCATGCCGATGACGTCGGCATACATCACCTGCAAGATGTCCACGCCGAGTGATCTCAATTCTTTCTTCAACTTCTCAGCCGAATCGGACCTTGAATCAGACATCGCAGTCTCCCTATTCATCACTCAGTCAATCATTAGGACTCAAACGATATTCTAGGCATCGCCGGGGTAGCATTGGCAAGAGCTTGCGAGAAGTACTTTTTTGACTCCAGTATTTCCCCCATCAGAGGATCGAGGTGAGAATCATGAAAGCCCTGTTTATTGAACATGACCATGTCTCACCTCCTGGTCCCGTTGCGGAGCGACTTCACCATCACGGCTTTGAGACGGTCGAAAGAGTCGTCGTCACCCAAGAGAACTTCACCTCTCCGAATGTCGAGTTCACTTTTCCGGATGCTTCAGAGTTCGATCTGATCATCCCGCTCGGCGCACCGTGGGGCGCATGGGACGATGGCTGCATAGGTAAGTGGTTATTGCCAGAGGTGGAGTGGATTCGCGACATCGTCGAGTCAGGAAAGCCAGTTCTCGGTATTTGTTTCGGTGGACAGTTGATGGCTCGCGCTCTCGGGGGTTCGGTGGCAAGGGCGCCGCAATGCGAGATTGGATGGAAATCGATCTGGAGTGATGATCCGCAGCTCGTCTCTGATGGACCATGGTTCCAATTCCATTATGACCGTTGGAAGCTACCGCCGGGAGCGAAGGAGATCGCACGGAATCCGATCGCATCGCAAGCCTTCATCATCAAGAACTCGCTCGCGCTCCAGTTCCATCCCGAGGTCGATTCCTCATCGTTACGGCAGTGGCTTGATTGGGGTGGCGATAAGGAAGTGATCGCAAATGGACAAGATCCCGATGTGATGATGGCGCAGACCCGAGCCTATGAAGCGGCAGCGAGGCAACGCACTTTCAATCTTGTCGATGCCTTCTTGTCGCGGGTCGCTCGATTGATCTAAGTAACTTCTCTCTTCACTGCAATTCAATCAGCGGAGATTCACCTTCACCGGCATCCGCTTGATGCCATGGACGAAGTTGGAACGCAAGTAGTCAACTGGTCCGGCCATCTCCATCGAGTCAATTCGCGAGATGAGGTCTTCGAACATCACACGCAATTCGATCCTCGCCAATGCATTACCAAGGCACATGTGAGGTCCGCCTCGACCGAAGGTCATATGCTCATTTGGATTCCTCGTGACATCGAATCGGTCAGCGTCAGAGAAGATCGTTTCGTCACGATTTCCTGAGGCGAACCAGGTCACGATCTTCTCGCCAGACTTGATCGTCCTGCCATGCATCTCGACATCCTTCGTCGCAGTCCTTCGGAAGTGATAGACCGGACTTGCAAATCTCAAGAACTCCTCGACCGCCCAGGGGATCAATTCTGGGTCTTCCTGCAAGCGTGCGAGTTGTTCGGGGTGTTGGATCAGGTTGATCATGGTGTGGGAGATGGTGTGTCGAGTGGTCTCGTTGCCGGCTACGACAAGCAAGAGGAAGTTGGTATGGAAATCTCGCTCTGAAAGTGGGATGCCATCACTCATCTCTCCATTGACAAGTACCGAGATCAGATCGTTGCCGGCCTTGCCACGGCGTTCTCTCGCAAGCGCATCGCCATATGCGAAGACCTCAAGGGCTGCCGGGGATCGGAATGGAACCAATCGATATTTCTCACTATCAGGGTCACTGATCAAGATGTCAGCATGTTCTGGATCATCGAATCCGATCATGCGATTTCCCCAGTCAATCAGTTGACGATTGTCTTTCGCTGGGACATCCAAGAGTTTTGCAAGGACGTTGATCGGAAAGTCAGCAGCGACCTCTTTGACGAAATCGAACTCGCCGTTGGCGAAGGCGTTATCGAGCGTTGTCGCAGTGAGTCCTCGAAGGAAAGTCTCATAGTGGGCGACTGCTGCTGGTGTGAATTGACCTTGGAGCAGGCGTCTGAGCGCACGATGACGGGATCCATCTGTCTCAAGGAGTGAGCGTCTTGCTTCCTCTTGCTCGGCATCTACCTCTTCTAGGTTGGTAAATCTCTCGCTTGTGAAGGTCGCAGGATCTCGCAGGACGGAGACGATGTCGTGATACCTGGTCACGGAGTAGAAGCCATGGTTAGGCGACGCCTCTTCGCTCCAGTGGAGTGGATCTTCATCGCGCAACTCTTTGAATGTCGGCCATGGTGCGCCTGACTCGAAGAGATCTAGGTCAGCGAGATTGATCGAGGAACCCATCGTTGCTCCACTCGTTAGGATACGAACGAAACGAGAATACCACTGGCATAGATCAGTGAGAAGAAGCTTCGACAGATAGGATTTCACTCATGGCTGGCGCTCACACCCTCAATGAGACGGAACGCCAAGTCTCAACTTTGCTCCGTGGCATGAAGATCGACTTCAAGGCGATGGCAGTGGTCTCCAATCTCTTTCGCGCATCGAGCGCGGTCCGAAAACACCTGGAGCGAGAGGTTCTCTCTAAGCACTCGCTCTCTTGGACTGGCTTTGTCGTGCTCTGGGTGGTTTGGGTCTGGGTTGAGATCGAAACCCGCGAGATCGCAGAAGAGGTAGGAACCTCGAAGGCAACACTCACCGGCGTACTCAAGACCTTGGAGCGCGAGCGGTTGATCACCAAGCGACAGAGTAAGAGTGATCGCCGTCTGGTCCTGGTCACACTGACCGCTCAAGGCAAGAAGTTGATGGAACGGATCTTCCCGGAGTTCAACAAGGAAGAGGTATATCTCGCATCATCGCTACGACCGAACGATCGTAAGGTGACCGCAGATGGACTTCGTACCATAACCCTCCATGCTGAAGGCGGTTCTACGTCATCACCGGGTCAGCGAAAGCGGTCAACGAAGCAGAGAACGCGAAAGAAGATTCAGAAGCGCTAACCGCGCGCGGCATCGACAAAGGCTTTTGCGATCGATAACTGACCTGGAACTTGGTCGTAGTTGTCCTCCGGGTGCCACTGCAATCCAAAGGCCCAGGCTTTACTCGAGTAGCGCACCGCTTCTACATGCCCTTCCTTTGCATAGGCGAGTGGAGTGATCCCATCGCCGATTCGATCGATCGCCTGATGGTGGAAGCAGGAGAGAGTGAGCGTCCTTGCATCGAGTCCTAGCGCGGTATCGAAAGTTGAGAATTCGATGGTGGAGGCATGATTCATATGTGGTGACTCCATATGTTGTAGGAGTGAGCCACCGAGTGCGACGTTGGCAACTTGTGTGCCTCGACAGATAGTCAGAAGTGGAATCGTGGAATCGAGTGCATATCGAACCAACGAGATGTCAGCTTGATCTTGGAGCGAATCGATCCCGTAGAGCTCCGACGAGAGGTGTTCTTGCCCGTAGAGCCTTGGGTCGACATCCGCTCCGCCCGGCATCAGGATGCCATCGACTCCGTCGAGACGCTCGCCCCATGCGTGATCGGCGACCGGCAGGAAGGTGAGGGGCTCGCCACCAGCGGCCCAGATCAGTTCTGCAAGTCTGCGTGCTGTAACGACTCCGGCGTAGCGGGTGACAGAGGTCGTCTCCGCGAGGCGCCCTGGGATGGCGATGCGAGGACGAGCGCGCTTCATCTGCGACCTCACTTCCTGATTCCATACTTCCAGCCGAAGAATGCCTAGAGTAACCTAAGCCATCTCGTTAGTATCCTAACGATTATGAAGCATCCCGCCTGGTGTGGGATCCGATTGAAACGAGAGTGAGTGAAGAGCGTCGAAGTAGCGGGGGTAGAGATCTCCACCGGCCATTTCATCAATGGTGAACGCATCTTCTCCGCGCAAACCCTGCGCAACACATCTCCCATCGACGGACAGTTCCTGGGCGATTTCTCCGCTGGTGGTGCGAAGGAAGTCGATCTTGCCGTAGCGGCGGCACGCGATGCCTTCCCCGCTTGGCGAGACCTTGGCCCCACAGGCCGTGGCGAGATCTTGCAGCGACTTGCAAAGTTGATCGAAGAGAACGTAGAGGCTCTTGCGCAAGTCGAAACTCTCGACAATGGAGCGTTGCTTCGATCGCATCGCAAGGGAGTGATGCCGAGAGCAGCGGCCAACATCAGATTCTTCGCCGAATGGGCGATCAACGATTTGAAGCATGAACCATTCGAGACGCGTGGTCATACCAATAATGTCTCCTGGGATCCGTCGGGCGTAGCGGCGTTGATCACGCCATGGAATGCACCGCTCATGCTTGCGACGTGGAAGATCGGTCCAGCGCTCGCTGCTGGAGATACTGTGGTCTTGAAACCAGCGGAGTGGACTCCACTCACTGCATCTCTCTTCGCAGATCTCACCATCAAGGCGGGAGTTCCGCGCGGCGTATTCAATGTCGTCTTCGGTCTTGGAGAGGAAGCTGGAGCAGCGCTGACCAAACATCCTGGAATCTCGCGCATCTCCTTCACCGGTTCGGTTCCGACTGCAAAGATCATCGCGCGAGCCGCTGCCGATAACCTCACGCCGATCACCTTCGAACTTGGCGGCAAGAGTCCTCTGATCGTCCTTGATGACGCAGATCTGGATCTCGCCACCACCTTGGCAGTTGAGCAATATGACAACGCCGGACAGGTTTGCCTCTCTGGAACGAGACTTCTCGTCCACGAGCGGATCGCGGATGAGTTCGCGAAGCGATTCATCGAGAAGGCGAGTGCGATCAAACAAGGCGATCCTCGCGTCGAAGAGACTCAAGTTGGCCCACAGATCCACTCCGAGCACTTCGCTCGTATCGCTGGATTCGTAGAACGGGCGCGAAATGAAGGCGCTGAGATCGTCCTCGGCGGAAAGCCAAACGATTCACTCGGTGGTCTCTACTACCAACCCACCCTGGTGATGAGACCGAATCCGCAGAGCGAGATCGTCCGCGAGGAAGTCTTCGGTCCAGTCCTATGTATGCAGACCTTCTCGACCGACGAAGAGGCACTTACGATGGCCAACGACACAGAGTTCGGTCTCGCAGCAGTGGTGGTATCGGGAGTTCGTGAACATGCCGCGAAGATCACCAAGAATCTCGTCGCAGGCACGATCTGGGTCAACTGTTTCTTTGTCCGCGATCTCCGCGCTCCCTTCGGTGGCTCGAAGAAGTCTGGGATCGGCCGCGACGGCGGTACCTGGTCATTCGATTTCTATGCAGATGTGAAGAACACAGTGATCGCACCACATGGATGGAAGGAGTAGGAGCGATGGGAAAGGTAGTCGGAGCAGCGCTATTGGCACATGTGCCCACCATCATGTTGCCAGAGCGAGTTCGCAAAGATCTCAATGAGGGTCAGGAGATCAGCCTGGTTCCAGGTTTGAAGAAGTTGCGTAAGGATGTTTTCGAAACGCTTGACTATGACACAGTCGTAGTCCTCGACAGCCACTGGGCGACGACGGTCGAGTTCGTCATCACCTCTGCTGCCGAGCGTTCCGGACTCTTCACCTCGGAGGAGTTGCCTCGCGGCATGACGCAGATCCCTTACTCCATCAAAGGTGATCCAGAATTGGCGAACTCACTCTCTAAGTACGACGAGAAGAACGGGACATGGATCACGCCAATCGCAGATCCACATCTTCCGATCTTCTACGCGACCGTCAACCTCTGGCACTATCTCGGTCGAGGCCTTGACGACAAGCGTTGGATCAGCATGTCGGTCTGTCAGACTGGAACTCCAGAGGATTTCATCCGCGCAGGACGTGCACTAGGCGAGGCGATCAGGGATAGCGATCGGAAGGTTGTCTTGATCGCATCCGGTGCGCTCTCACATACCTTCCATAAGTTGCGCGACTTGCGTAAACATGAGGCGAGCGATCCGATCCATATCTACACGCCCGAGGCCTATCAATACGATCTCAAAGTCCTGGAGTGGATGAAGCAAGGTAACCACGGCGCGATCCTGGCCGACTTCGACACATTCCGTAAGTACAAGCCAGAGGCGGGCTTCTTCCACTACCTAGCGATGGCCGGAGCACTGGGCGAGGAACGGAACGAAGCAAAAGGCATCCTCTACAGCGAGTACGAGAACTCGGTCGGTACTGGACAGGTACATATCTACTTCCCTGAACCTGAAGGCGGTTTCGCTCCTGCGAAGGATCTGGTCCTTTCACGTGACTGAGTTTCGTCGCATCGAAGTCGATGGTCATCCGCTCCTGGTCAAGCGTGAGGGAGATGCGCTCATCGCGCCGGATGGAAAGCGCTTTCTGATCGATCAGGTGAAGCATCTCGCTCCCGCGGTCCCCACCAAGATCATCGCTGTACATCTCAACTACGACAGTCGCACCAAAGAGTTCCTCACAAAGTTACCTGCTGCCCCCACCTACTTCCACAAGCCGATCACCGCACTTAACTCCCATCACGGTGATGTAGTTCGACCACAGCGATGCAAGTGGCTCAATTACGAAGGCGAGATCGTCATCATCATCGGAAAGAGGTGTAAGGACATCTCGATCGAAGAAGCGGGTGAATACATCGCCGGATATAGCGTCGGAAACGATTTCGGGCTCCATGACTTCCGCGATACCGATGCCGGATCGATGCTTCGAGTCAAGGGCGCTGACACCTTGGCACCGGTTGGACCTGGCATGGTCACCGATTGGGATTTCAAGAACAAGATGATCCGCACCTATGTCAACGGTGTCCTGAAGCAAGAGGACAACACTGACAATATGGAGTGGAACATGCATTATCTCGTCGCTGATATCGCTCGAACCATCACCCTCGTCGAAGGAGACATGATCTTCTCTGGGACGCCTGCCAATTCCAGGCCAGTTCAATTAGGTGATCTCGTTGAGGTCGAAGTCGAGGGACTTGGTCGATTGAGTAACAGGATCATTGAAGGTCACTCGATTCGAGCCGAAGTTGGTGCTCAACCAACCGAGAGCGAGGAGGTCATCTCGACTGCTCTTGGCGGAGATTGGGAGTTTAGAGGGATTCGAACTCCGTCCAAGGACCTCTATCCATCCACTGTCGAAGAAGCAACGAAGTAGTCAGAGTTAGAGCAAGGGAGCATCGATGATCAGGATCCATGTCGATATGGAAAAGTGCCAGCATTATGGACAGTGCGTCTTCGAGGCACCCGAGATCTTCAAACTCAACGATCAGGACAAGTTGGAGTACTTAGCGACCGCTGATGATGCAGAGCGAGCTAATGTCCAAGCGGCAGCGGATGTCTGCCCGATGCAAGCCATCACCATCGTCGACTAGTCGAGACCGGATCGACATTGAGTAAGGTCGTGATCGTAGGGGCGTCGATGGGTGGGCTACGTACCGCGGAGTCGTTGCGACGCTCTGGATTCGATGGCGAGATCACACTCATTGGTGCCGAGAGACATCTTCCCTACAACAGACCACCACTCTCCAAGGATCTCCTCGCCAACGATAAGGAGTTATCTGCTGTCGCTTTTCCGATCAAGGAGGAGGAACTTCGCGCGGAGTTTCTTCTGGGCGAAGTTGCCACCGCGCTCTCACTTGCTGACCGCGTGGTGACTCTCGCCTCAGGCAAGAGCATCGGATTCGACTACCTCGTTGCAGCGACCGGGCTACGATCACGGCAGATGACATTTCCTAACGATCTTCGATCCGGTCGATTCTCACTTCGAACATACGATGATGCGAAGGCCCTTCGCAAAGCCACAACCTCAGGAAGCAGAGTCGTCATCCTCGGTGCAGGTTTCATCGGCCTTGAGTTAGCAGCAACGCTTCGAAAGCTTGGCTGCACCGTTGATGTAGTTGCAATCGAATCGACTCCACTTGCGCCGATCCTGGGTGAAGAGTTTGGTGAAGAAGTCCGGCGACGCCATGAATCGGAGGGGGTTCGTTTTCACTTGGAGCGCACCGTTGAAGACTTGATTGGCACAGATAGAGTGGAAGGCGTGCGCCTAAATGGTGGGGAGGTCATCGAGTGTTCCGTTCTCATCGAGGCCGTCGGATCGCTTCCCAATACTGAATGGCTCGAAGGAAACGAACTCGACCTCAGCAATGGCCTTCTCACCGACCAGAGCCTTCGAGGTATGTGTGAAGATGGCACCTCGGTTGATGAACTCTTCGTCGTCGGAGATATCGCACGCTTTCCCTATGCGCATCATCAACTTCCGCCACGGAGGATCGAACACTGGAACATCCCGATCGAATCTGCGAAGCGAGTGGGGCGCGAGATCTCACATCACGACGCTCCGGGATCGGTTGCCGACTTCGTCATGGGTGAGCACTTCAATCCGCTGCCCTCTTTTTGGAGTGATCAATTTGCCATGAGCATCCTCTCCTATGGCGAGCCGAAGCTTGCCGATGAGATCACGCTCATCGAGGGTGATCTCGCGAGTGCGTTCGTCTTTGGCTATCGTAGAAAGGGTGAACTGGTCGGTGTCGCCGGAATCGGTATGCGCCGTGAGGTCAACAAGCTCCGGGGGGAGATTCGACTATGAGTAACTTCTTCGATCTTGATATCTCATTTGAAGATGAGGGCAAAGGCGTCGATCTCTCGAAGATTCCTGCGAAGGATCTTCTCGCTGCGATCGAGACACTTCCTGACCCGTTACGAGAGGTCGCGATGGGAATCTTCTATCAAAAGCGGACCTTTTCAGATGTCTCTCAGGACCTGGGGATTAGGCAATCGGAACTCGTCACGCGACTTCATCGTGCGCAACTGGCCATCTCGATGCATTTGATGAGGCGTTGATGGACCGATTACGGATCGGAGACGAGCGTCGTTCGGTACTTGATTTCCTCGCTCGCCAGATGGAGCGGATCTGGTCGAATTTCGATCAACCTCGCGAGAAAGAACCCGAGATCACTGCAGAGTTGAAATCCCTTCTTGCCACTGAATTGCCTGAGGATCCCAGCGAGATCACTGACGTCCTCGGCTCATCAGTCGAAATTCTTGAGGCATCAATCGCGCAATCAAGACCTCGATTCCTTGCATATATAGGCTCGAGTGGTCTTGAGGTAGGAGCGATAGCGGATTTCCTTGCCTCTTCTTATGACATCAATCAAGCGGTGGATTCTCGCGCGGCCACGATGTTGGAACGACAAGCAGCAAAGTGGGTAGGAGAGTTCATCGGATATACCGATGCAGTGGGCTTTTTCACCTCAGGTGGCATGGTCAGTAATCTCACTGCTCTCGCGACAGCAAGAAGTCTGGCGTTACCAGATTCTCGAAAGTCAGGGATCAATCGCGAAGTCGCCATCTACGCATCATCTGAGGCTCACTACTCGATCCTTCGGGCAGTTGAGGTCCTGGGATTCGGTACCGATGCCGTTAGATCGATACCGATCGATGATCATCATCGGATGCGAGTCGAAATCCTCAGGGAGCGCATCGAAGAGGATCTCGCGCGAGGAGTGACACCAATCGCCATCGTTGCAACCTGTGGCACGACCCTCACCGGCGCTGTCGATCCTCTCGATGAGATCGCAAAGGTCGCCAAAGAGAAGCGAATCTGGCTCCATGTGGATGGCGCATATGGGGCGCCGGCGGCCGGGACTTCGAAGGCCCCACTCTTCACAGGACTTGA
>Ga0172376_10006404_pt1 | contig 12806 bp, 10 predicted proteins | sample Lak35m_FD_121114 | JGI IMG/M metagenome (GOLD analysis project Ga0172376, IMG submission 121114) | Freshwater microbial communities from Kabuno Bay, South-Kivu, Congo - kab_092012_35m | ecosystem: Environmental > Aquatic > Freshwater > Lake | place: Democratic Republic of the Congo: South-Kivu...
CGGATCTCCAGTGCGCCGCCGCCACCGCATCCGGCCGCCAGGGCCGCGAAAGTCACGGCCGCCAGGCCCATCGTCGTCCTGCGCTTGATCATGTGATCGCCTTTCGAAATGTGATGCGCGGCCCGCAAGAGCCGCCGAAGCATGGATCGTAGGCCGCCCGCCGCCGCCGCGCCTCGGGAGTTTTCCCGGGGCGCGGGCGACTTCGGGCTCAGCGCCGCGGCACCCAGGCCGTGGCCTCGACCTCGATCAGGATGTCGGCCGTGGGCAGCATGGCGCTGACCTCGACGACGGTGGACGCCGGCGGCTCGCCGGGGAAGAAGAGCTTGCGCACCCGGCTGTACAGCGGGAAGTGGTCCAGGTTGCGAAAGTACTGCACGAGCTTGACCAAGTCCTCCATCCGGCCGCCGGCGTCCTCCACCGTGGCGCGGATGCGGTCGAGGACGAACCAGGTCTGCGCCAGCACCGGGCCCTCCTTGGCGTCGGTGGAGAACTCGCCGGTCTGGCCGATGAGCCGCCGAGCTTCCGGTGGGATGTCGTCGTAGCCGCGCACGATGCGCCCGGCCGCCGGGTCGACCGCGATGACGCCGGACAGCAGCACCAGGTCGCCCGCGCGCCGCCAGGCGGCGTAGCGGGCCAGGGGTTGGGCAGTGGAGGTGCTCACGGGCGGGGTCCGTGATCAGTCGGCCTGCTTGCGCAGGAAGGCCGGGATGTCGATCTCGTCCATGCCGTTGCTGGCCATGGCGTCCACGCGCGAGCGCGCGTTACGCCAGACGCTGGGCGTGCCCAGGCCGGTGTAGTCACCGCTGGTGGTGCCCAGCGGCGGACGGCCGATGGCCTGGCCCAGCACCGGGACGTTGTCGGTGCCGGTGCGCGTGCCTTGCAGCGGCGGCGCCACCGTCGCCGGGCGGCCGCCGATCACGCGCAGCACCTGCTGCGGCGGCGCCTGCGTGGCCTGGGCCGACACCCCGGTCAGCCCTGTGGCGATGACGGTCACACGCATCTGGTCGCCCAGGGTCTCGTCGTAGGCGGCGCCGAAGATCACGTGCGCGTCCTCGTGGGCGTAGACGCGGATGGTGTTCATCACGGTCTTGGATTCGCTCAGGCGGAAGGTCTGGCGCGAAGCCGCGATCAGCACCAGCACGCCCTTGGCGCCCGACAGGTCGATGCCTTCCAGCAGCGGGCAGGCCACGGCCGACTCCGCCGCCTTGCGGGCGCGCTCCGGGCCGCCGGCGGTGGCCGTGCCCATCATGGCCTTGCCCGGCTCGCTCATCACCGTCTTGACGTCCTCGAAGTCGACGTTGACCAGCGCGTCCATGTGGATGATGTCGCTGATGCCGCCCACGGCGTTGCGCAGCACGTCGTTGGCATGGGCGAAGGCCTGCTCCTGCGACACGTCGTCCCCGAGCACCTCGATCAGCTTCTCGTTGAGCACGACGATCATCGAGTCGACATGGCCCGACAGCTCGTTCACGCCGCTGTCGGCCTGGCGGTTGCGCCGCGGCCCCTCGAACTCGAAGGGCTTGGTGACCACGCCCACGGTCAGGATGCCCATCTCGCGCGCCACGCGGGCGATCACCGGCGCCGCGCCCGTGCCGGTGCCGCCGCCCATGCCGGCGGTGATGAACAGCATGTGCGCGCCCTCGATCGAGGCGCGGATGGTCTCGACCGCCTTCTCAGCGGCCTCGCGCCCGGCGTCGGGCTTGGAGCCCGCGCCCAGACCGGTGGTGCCGAGCTGCACCAGGGTGCGCGCACCGCTGCGGTTGAGCGCCTGCGCATCGGTGTTGGCGACGACGAAGTCGACCCCCTGCACGCCGCTGTCGATCATGTGCTGCACGGCATTGCCGCCGCCGCCGCCCACGCCGATCACCTTGATCTGCGTGCCCTGGTCGAACTCCTCGATCATCTCGATGGCCATCTTCGCTGCTCCTTTCGATGCGGCCTGCCTGCCGCCTGACTGCCCACTCACACCTGACGCCCGTCCCGCCTGCGCTGCCACCGGCCGGGCGCCGCCCCGTAGAAACTCAGAAATTCCCCACGAACCAGTCCTTGACCCGGCCCAGCACCGAGTGCACCGACCCCGCCTGACGCGCCACCCGCTGCCCGCGCGAGCGCGCAAGGCGCCCTTCCTCCAGCAGCCCCATGACGGTGGCCGACCGGGTGTTGGCGACCATGTCGTACAGCGGGCCGGAATAGGTCGGCGTGCCCTTGCGCACCGGCTTGAGGAAGATGTCCTCGGCAAGTTCCACCATGCCCGGCATGGCCGCCGTGCCGCCGGCCAGCACGATGCCGCTGGACAGCAGCTCCTCGTAGCCGCTGTCGCGCAGGATCTGGTGCACGAGCGAGAAGATCTCCTCCACGCGCGGCTCGATCACCCCGGCCAGCGCCTGGCGGCTGAGCAGCCGCGGCGCACGGTCGCCCAGCCCCGGCACCTCGATCTGCTCGGCCGGGTCGGCCAGCAACTGCTTGGCCACGCCGTACTCGACCTTGATCTCCTCGGCGTCCTTGGTGGGCGTGCGCAGCGCCATCGCGATGTCGCTGGTGATCAGGTCGCCGGCGATCGGGATCACCGCGGTGTGGCGCACCGAGCCTTCGGTGTAGATCTGCACGTCGGTGGTGCCCGCGCCGATGTCGATCAGCGCCACGCCGAGTTCGCGCTCGTCGGCCGTCAGCGCCGCGGCCGCACTGGCGCTGGGGTTGAGCACGAGCTGCTCGACCTCCAGCCCGCAGCGGCGCACGCACTTGACGATGTTCTCGGCCGCGCTCTGCGCGCCGGTGACGATGTGCACCCGCACCTCGAGCCGGCTGCCGCTCATGCCGATCGGCTCCTTGACCTCGTGGCCGTCGATCACGAACTCCTGCGGCTCCACCAGCAGCAGGCGCTGGTCGTTGGGGATGTTGATGGCCTTGGCGGTGTCGACGACGCGCCCCACATCGGTAGGGGTGACCTCGCGGTTGTCGCGCACGATCACCATGCCGGTGGAGTTCTGGCCGCGGATGTGGCTGCCGGTGATGCCGGTGTAGACGCCGGTGATCTTGCAGGCGGCCATCATCTCGGCCTCCTTCAGCGCGGCCTGGATGCTCTGCACCGTGGCGTCGATGTTGACGACCACCCCGCGCTTGAGCCCTTGGGTCGGCGCCACGCCCATGCCCGCCAGGCGCAGGTCGCCGCCGGGCATCATCTCCCCGACGACGATCATCACCTTGGCGGTGCCGATGTCGAGTCCGACGACGAGATCCTTGTGTTCCTTGGGCATTCAGGGCCTCCGGGGTGGCGCGGGGTTCGCTGCCGACGTGGTGACGTTGCGCAGGCGCACGGCATAGCTGTCGGTGTGCCGCAGATCGGCCGACAGCAGCGGTGCGCGGAAGTGGGCGGTGACCTGGGCGACGGTGCGGGCGAAGCGGTCGACGCGGGCGACGACCTCGTCCTCGCTGCCGCGGCCGAGTTCGATCACGATCTCGCCGTCGAGCGTCACGCGCCAGGCGCCGCGCGCGCTGAGGTGCAGGCGCTCGATGCGATGGTCCTGCCAGGCCAGCAGCGGCTGCAGGCGACGCAGCATGGCCAGCATGCGCTGCGCGCCGTCGGCTGGGCCCTCGAGCACCGGCAGCAGGACGTCCTCGACGTCGCCGAGATTGGCCTCGAACACCTCGCCGAAGCTGTTGACGAGGCGGTCGCCATCGTCGGCCTGGCCGCGCCACAGCGCCACGGGCTGATGCTCCTCGATGTGGACGACCAGCCGGTCGGGCCACACGCGGCGCACGCCGGCCTGACGCACCCAGGGCACGGCCTCGAAGGCGCTGCGCACGCGCTCGACGTCGACGCTGAAGAAGTTGCCGTTCAGCCGCGGCATCACGTTGGCGCGCAGCGTGGCCACGCTGTTGCGCTGCACCTCGCCTTCGAGGTCGATCGACCGCAGCGGGAAGGCCGGGCTGCGTCCCAGCCAGGCCATCGCCGAGGCCAGCAGCAGCACGCCCGCCAGCAAGGCCGACAGCGCTGCGGCGCCGTTCATCAGGCGCACATCCGCCGGCAGCACGATCGCGACAGCGGTCACGGGGCGCCTCCGGCGTCTGCGGAAGGCGATGCGGCACGCGCCGGAACGCCAGCGCCGGGCCGATCGCCGTCCAGCCGGGCCGCGGCCAGCAGGCGCAGGCACAACTGCGGATAGTCGATGCCCGCCGCGCGCGCCGACATCGGCACCAGCGAGTGCGCCGTCATGCCGGGCGAGGTGTTCATCTCCAGCAGGAAGGGCCGGCGGTCGGCCGCGCGGATCATCAGGTCGGCCCGGCCCCAGCCGCGGCAGCCCAGCGCGCGGTAGGCAGCCAGCGTCAGGCGCCGGATCTCGGCCTCCTCGTCGGCCGGCAGGCCGCTCGGGCAGTGGTAGCCGGTGTCGTCGGAGAAGTACTTGTGCTCGTAGTCGTAGTTGCCATCAGGCGCGGCGATGCGCACCACCGGCAGCGCAACCGCGGCCTCGCCCTCGCCCAGCACCGGGCAGGTCACCTCGAGGCCGTCGACGAAGGCCTCGCACAGCACCTCCGGGTCGTGGCCCGCGGCGAGGCGCACGGCCTGTGCGAACTGCGCCTGGCGCGTCACCTTGGTCACGCCGATGGACGAGCCCTCGCGCGGCGGCTTGACGATCAGCGGCAGGCCGATCTCCTCGACGACGCGCGCCAGGCGCGCGTCCGTCTGCTCGTGCGGCGCCAGCACCACGCCGGCGGGCACCGGCAGGCCCTGCGCCGACCACAGGCGCTTGGTCATCACCTTGTCCATCGCGATGGCGCTGGCCATCACGCCCGAGCCGGTGTAGGGGATGCCGAGCAGCTCGAGCGCGCCCTGCACCGTGCCGTCCTCGCCATGCCGGCCGTGCAGCGCGATGAAGACCCGTGCGCAACCTTCGGTCTTCAACTCGTGCAGCCCGCGCTGCGCCGGGTCGAAGGCGTGCGCGTCGACGCCCGCCTCGCGCAGGGCCTGCAGCACGCCGCCGCCGGACATCAGCGAGACCTCGCGCTCGGCACTGGTGCCGCCCATCAGCACCGCCACGCGGCCGAGTGCGCACGGGTCGACGTCCTGCATCGGGGGCGCCGTGGGGGCGATGCCGGGCGCCGGGTCCGGCCCCACGCTCGACCCTGCGTTCGGCCCCACGCTCGACCCCACGCTCGGCCCCGCATTCGACCCTGCACCCGGCGCCATGTCCGCTGCCCTGCCCTGTGCCGTCCCTGCCGTCATGCCGCGACCTCCCGAGGCCTCGCTTCAGCCGCGCGAAGCAGGTCGACGACCCGCTGCGGTACCGCGCCGATCGAGCCCGCGCCCATCGCGATCACGACATCGCCGTCGCGCGCGAAGTCGGCGATGGCCTGCGGCATGTCGCCGATGTCGTCGACGAAGACCGGGTCGACCCGCCCGGCCACACGCAGCGCGCGCGCCAGCGCCCGGCCGTCGGCCGCGACGATGGGGGCCTCTCCGGCGGCGTAGACCTCGGCCAGCAGCAGCGCGTCGGCCGTGCCCATCACGCGCACGAAGTCCTCGAAGCAGTCGCGGGTGCGGGTGTAGCGGTGCGGCTGGAAGGCCAGCACCAGGCGCTGCCCCGGGAAGGCGCCGCGCGCGGCGGCGATCACCGCGGCCATCTCCACCGGATGGTGGCCGTAGTCGTCGATCAGCGTGAAGCGTCCGCCGCCGTGGGCGGCGGCCACCGGCCACTCGCCCCAGCGCTGGAAGCGCCGTCCCACGCCGGCGAAGGCCTCGAGCGCGCGTTGCACCGGGGCATCGGGCAGTTCGAGCTCGGTGGCCACGGCGATCGCGGCCAGCGCGTTGCGCACGTTGTGCTCGCCCGCCAGATTCAGCGTGATGTCCAGGTCGGGCAGCACCTCGCCGTTGCGGCGCTGGCAGGTGAAGCGCATGCGCCCGCCCGGCAGCGCCTGCACGTCGACGGCGCGCACCTGCGCGTCGTCGCCCAAGCCGTAGCGCACCACCGGCCGCGACAGCATCGGCACGATCGAGCGCACGCCGGGGTCGTCGCTGCAGACGATGGCCGCGCCGTAGAAGGGCATGCGGTGCACGAAGTCCACGAAGGCGGACTTCAGCCGGGCGAAGTCGTGCCCGTAGGTGTCCATGTGGTCGGCGTCGATGTTGGTGACCACGCCCAGCACCGGCAGCAGGTTCAGGAAGCTCGCGTCGCTCTCGTCGGCCTCGACCACGATGTAGGCGCCCGAGCCCAGGCGCGAATTGGCGCCTGCGCTCTCGAGCTTGCCGCCGATGACGAAGGTCGGGTCCAGGCCGGCTTCGGCCAGCACGCTGGTCACCAGCGAGGTCGTCGTCGTCTTGCCGTGCGTGCCGGCGATGGCGATGCCCTGGCGCAGGCGCATCAGCTCGGCCAGCATCACCGCGCGCGGCACCACCGGCACGCGCCGCGCGCGCGCGGCGATCACCTCGGGGTTGTCGCCCCGCACGGCGGTGGAGGTGACCACCGCCTGCGCCACACCCAGGTGCGCCGCGTCGTGGCCGATCGCCACGCGGATGCCCAGACCCGCCAGCCGCCGCGTGACCGCGCTGTCGTGCGCGTCCGACCCCGAGACGGTATAGCCGAGGTTGTGCAGGATCTCGGCGATGCCGGACATGCCGGCGCCGCCCACGCCGACGAAGTGGATGTGCTGGACCGCGTGTTTCATGCCCGAGGGGCCTTCTTCAGGAGCATCTGCAACTCATCGACCACGCGCGCGGCCGCGGCCGGGCGGGCCAGGGCGCGGGCGCGGGTGGCCATCTCGAGGAGCGTCGGCCGGCTCAGCCCGGCCAGCAGCTCGGCCAGACGCTGCGGGTTCAGTTCGGCCTGCGGCAGGTGGTGCGCGGCGCCGTGGCCGGCCAGCCACTGCGCGTTGTCGCGCTGGTGCGCCGTGGTGCTGACCACCAACGGCACCAGCACGCTCGCCACACCGGCAGCACACAGCTCGCTGACCGTGATCGCGCCCGCGCGGCAGACCACCAGATCGCAGTCGGCCAGCGCCGCAGCCATGTCGTCGACGAAGGGCCGCACGTCGGCGTCGATCCCGGCCCCGGCGTAGGCGACGCGCACGCCGTCGACCTCGGCCGCGCCGGTCTGGTGCAGCACCTGCGGCCGCGCGGCCGCGGGCAGCAGGGCCAGCGCCGCCGGCAGCGTCTGGTTCAGCACGCGCGCGCCGAGGCTGCCGCCCACCACCAGCAGCCGCAGCGGGTTCTGGCGGCCGGCCAGGCGCTGCGCTGGCGCGGGCAGGGCCTCGATCTCGGCGCGCACCGGGTTGCCGGTGACCACGCCTTGGCGCACCGCGCCCGCCGCCGCGCCGTCGAAGCCGAAGCCCACGCGGTCGGCCACCGGCAGCAGCGCCTTGTTGGACAGCAGCAGCGCCGCGTCGGCGTTCATCAGCATCAGCGGACGGCCCAGCAGCGACGCCATCATCCCGCCGGGAAAGCACACATAGCCCCCCATGCCCAGCACGACGTCGGCGCCGCGCCGGCGCAGGATGCGCAGGCAATCCCAGAAGGCCTTGAGCAGGCGCAGCCCGCCGGTGGCGGTGTGCAGCAGGCCCTTGCCGCGCAGCCCGCTGAAGGCGATGGTGTCGAGCTCGATGCCAGCCGGCGGCACCAGCCGGTTCTCCATGCCGTGCGCCGTGCCCAGCCAACTCACGTGCCAGCCGCGCGCGCGCGCCTCGCGCGCCACCGCCAGGCCCGGCATGATGTGCCCGCCGGTGCCTGCGGCCATGACGACCAGGTGCGTCATCGTCCGCCCCCGCGCATCAGCACCCGGTTCTCCATGTCGACCCGCAGCACCAGGGCCACGGCAACCAGGTTCATCATGATGGCCGAGCCGCCGTAGCTCATCAGCGGCAGCGTCAGGCCCTTGGTGGGCAGCACCCCGAGGTTGACCCCCATGTTGATGAAGGCCTGGGCGCCGAACCACACGCCCACGCCCTGCGCGGCCAGGCCGGCGAAGACCCTGTCGAGCGCGATCGCCTGCCGGCCGATCACGAAGATTCGACGGGTGAACCAGAAGTAGGTGACGATCAGCGCCACCACGCCCACCAGGCCCAGTTCCTCGCCGATGACCGCCAGCAGGAAGTCGGTGTGCGCCTCGGGCAGGTAGTGCAGCTTTTCGACCGAGGATCCCAGGCCCTGGCCGAAGAGCCCGCCTCGCCCGAAGGCGATCAGCGCGTGCGTCAGCTGATAGGCCTTGCCCTGGGCGTTGGCCGGGTCCCACGGGTCCAGGTAGGCCAGGATGCGGTCGCGCCGCAGGTCGTCGAAGGCGATGATCAGGGCCAGCGCCGTCACCGCCATCGTGGCCACCAGGAAGAAGCCGCGCGCATTGACCCCGCCGAGGAAGAGCACGCCCATCGCGATGGTGGCGATCACGATGAAGGCCCCCATGTCGGGCTGCTTGAGCAGCAGCAGGCCGGCCAGCAGCACGGCCAGCGCCATCGGCCAGACCGCGCGCAGGAAGTTCTCGCGCCCTTCCATCTTGCGCACCATGTAGCTGGCCGCGTGCAGCGCGATGGCGAGCTTGGCGTACTCCGAGGGCTGGAAGTTGATCACGCCCAGCGGGATCCACCGCCTGGAGTTGTTGACCACCCGTCCGATGAAGGGCACCAGCACCAGCACCAGCAGCAGCAGGGCCAGCAGGTACAGCTTGCCGGCGTGCTTCTCCCAGAAAGCCATGGGGATGCGCACCACCACCAGCGCCACGGTCGTGCCGATGGCGATGGCCATCAGGTGGCGCACGAGGAAATGGGTCGGCTCGTAGCGCTGGAACTTCGGGCTGTCGGGCAGCGCGATCGAGGCCGAATACACCATCACCATGCCCAGCGCGACGATGGCCAGCACCACCGCGGCCAGCGTGCGGTCGTACCCGGCCATGGCGTCCGCGCCACGGATGCCCGCCTCGAAGCGGTCGCGCACCGGCAGTGCGCCCACCTCATCGCTCGCCGGGCGGCGCCAGGGCCGCGCACCGAGCAGGCGCTGCAGCCAGCCCATGCTCGGGGTCGAGGCAGCTGCAGTGGTCATGTGGCGACCTCCCCGCGCTCGGCGGCCAGCGCCTGCACGGCGGCGACGAAGACTTCGGCGCGGTGCCCGTAGTTCCGGAACATGTCCAGGCTGGCGCAGGCCGGGCTCAGCAGCACGGCGTCGCCGGCACGGGCCTGCGCGAAGCACCAGGCGACGGCCCGCTCGAGCGTGTCGTGACGGGCGCGTGGCACGGCATCGGCAGCCGCATCGGCCTGCAGCGCCGCCTCGATCGCCGGCGCGTCGCGCCCGATCAGCGCGACCGCGCGCACATGACGCGCCACGGGCGCGGCCAGCGGGCCGAAGTCCTGCCCCTTGCCGTCGCCGCCGAGGATGACGACAAGCTTGGACGGCGCCTTGTCCGCGCCCAGGCCGTCGAGCGCGGCCACCGTGGCGCCGACATTGGTGCCCTTGCTGTCGTCGAAGGCCTCGACGCCGTCGACCAGGCCCACGGGCTCGACCCGGTGCGGCTCGCCGCGGTACTCGCGCAGGCCATGCAGCATGGGCGCCAGCGGGCAGCCGATGGCGCTGGCCAGCGCCAGCGCGGCCAGCGCATTGGCCGCGTTGTGCCGGCCGCGCAGACGCAGGGCATCGGCGGGCATCAGACGCTGCAGGTGCAGGTCGACCGGCTCCTCGCCGGCACCGGCACCGGCGCCACGGCAGCGGCGCACCGGCGGCTGATCGTCGGGCAGGGCCCGCACCAGCCAGGCCATCCCCGACTCGACCACCAGACCGAAATCGCCCGGCGCCTGCGGCGCGTCCAGGCCGAAGCGCACCACCTCGCGCGCCGGCGCCGGGCGCGCCGCGCCTCGCGCCGCCCGGGCGGCTGGCGCGGCGGGCATGCCGGGCAGCACGGCGGGCTCGACCATGGCCATCACCGCGGCATCGTCGCGGTTGGCCACGCACAAGGTGCGCCCATCCGAGGGCCCGTAGATGCGCGCCTTGGCTTGTGCATAGGCGGCCATGGAGCCGTGCCAGTCGAGGTGGTCCTGGCTGAGGTTCAGGACGGCCGCCGCGTCGGGCTCGAAGCCCTGGGCATCGTGCAGTTGGAAGCTCGACAGCTCGAGCACCCAGACCTCGGGCAGGGTGTCCTCGTCCAGGCAGCGCGCCAGGGTGTCGAGCATGGTGGGACCGATGTTGCCGGCCGCCAGCGCGCGGCGCCCTGCGCGGCCCACCAGCAACGCCGTCAGCGCCGTGGTGGTCGTCTTGCCGTTGGTGCCGGTCACCGCAAGCAGGCGCGGCGCGTAGCCCCGCTCGGCCTTCAGGTCGGCCAGCGCCAGGGCGAAGAGGTCGAGTTCGCCACCGACGCGCAGGCCGCTGTCGCGCGCGGCCCGCAGCAGCGGGGCGATCGCCGGGTCGTGCGGCGCCAGGCCCGGGCTCTTGAGCACCATGTGCACGCCATGCAGCGCCAGCGCCGGCTCGGGCAGCGCGCCGTGCAGCCGCCGGGCCTGCGGCACCTGGGCGGCCAGGGCGTCGGCCTGCGGCGGCGCCTCGCGCGAGTCCCACACCGTCACGCGCGCGCCGACCCGGGCGCACCAGCGCGCGATCGCCAGCCCGGAGTGGCCGAGTCCGAGCACGAGCACGTGGCGGTCCTGAAGCGTACCCATCGTCTTCACCGCAGCTTCAGGCTGGCCAGGCCCACCAGGCACAGCAGCATGGTCACGATCCAGAAGCGCACCACGACCTGCGTCTCGCCCCAGCCCTTCTTCTCGAAGTGGTGGTGCAGCGGCGCCATCAGCAGCAGCCGCCGGCCGGCGCCATACCGGCGCTTGGTGTACTTGAACCAGCCGACCTGGACGATCACGCTCAGCGCCTCGGCCACGAAGATGCCGCCCATGATGGCCAGCACGATCTCCTGGCGCGTGATCACGGCGATGGTGCCCAGCGCGCCGCCCAGCGCCAGCGCGCCGACATCGCCCATGAACACCTGGGCCGGGTTGGCGTTGAACCACAGGAAGGCCAGCCCCGCGCCGGCCAGCGCGCCGCAGAAGATCAGCAGTTCGCCGGCCCCGGGGATGTAGGGGAACAGCAGATAGCGCGAATACACCGCGTTGCCCGTGACGTAGGCGAAGATGCCCAGCGCGGAGCCCACCAGCACCACCGGCATGATGGCCAGCCCGTCCAGGCCGTCGGTGAAGTTCACCGCGTTGCTCGCGCCGACGATGACGAACCAGCTCAGCGCGATGAAGCCGTAGACGCCCAGCGGGTAGCTGATGCTCTTGAAGAAGGGCACCATCAGGTCGGTCTTGGGCGACATGTCGATGGAAAAGCCGCTGCCGGCCCAGCGCACGATCGCCTCGAGCGCGCTCAGGTTGGACGTGGCCGACACGCTGAAGGCGAGATAGGTGGCCGCCACCAGCCCGATCAGCGACTGCCACAGGAACTTCTCGCGCGAGGGCATGCCCTCCGGGTCCTTGCGCACGACCTTGCGCCAGTCGTCGGCCCAGCCGATGGCGCCGAAGCCGAAGGTCACCAGCATCACCGCCCAGCAGAAGCGGTTGGTCCAGTCGAACCACAGAAAGGTCGACACGCCGATGCCGATGAGGATGAGCACGCCACCCATGGTCGGCGTGCCACGCTTGCCCAGGTGCGAGGCCACGCCATAGGCGCGGATGGGCTGGCCGATCTTCAGCGCGGTCAGGCGCCGGATGACCCAGGGGCCGAAGGCCAGGCCGATCAGCAGGGCCGTCATCGCCGCCATGACTGCACGGAAGGTCAGGTACTGGAAGACGCGCAGGAAGCCGAGTTCCTCCGGGTAGAGGACCAGCAGCCACTGGCTCAGGCTCAGCAGCATGGGGCCTCCTGTCCGCGAGGGGCGCCGGCCGGTGCCGACGCCTGCGCCGCCGCCTCGTGCACGGCCCGCACGACACGCTCCATGCGCGCGGCGCGCGAACCCTTGACGAGGAGCGCACCGGCCGCAGGCGGCCCGACGCGCAAGGCCTGCAGCAGCGTCTCCATGCGGTCGAAATGCCGGGCAGCGGTGCCCGAGGCGGCCGCGGCTTCCACGGTGTGCACGCCCAGTTCGCCTATGGCCCAGAGGTGCTCGATGCCCAGCGAGCGGGCCCGCTCGCCGACCTCGGCATGGAAGGCCGGCCCCTGCGTGCCCACCTCGGCCATGTCGCCCAGCACCGCCCAGCGCGGGCCGGGCAAGCCGGCCAGGACGGTCAGCGCCGCCAGCACCGAATCCGGATTGGCGTTGTAGCTGTCGTCGACCAGCGTGAGCTCGCGCCCGGCCCAGCGCAGGGTGGCGATCTGCGAGCGGCCGCTGACCGGCTCGAAGGCCTCCAGACCACGGACGACGTCGTCGAGCGTGCAGCCCGCGGCCAGCGCGCAGGCCGCGGCGGCCAGCGCATTGCGCACGTTGTGCGCGCCCGGCAGGCGCAACCGGCAAGAGCGGGGTCCGGCCGGGGTGTGCAGCGTCAGCCGCCAGGCCAGGGCCGCGCCGTCCCAGCGGCCCTGCGCGCTCAGGTCGGCGCCCAGCGCCGCCGGTGCGGCGACCACCGCATCGGCGGCACCGGGCGCGGACGACAGCCCGAAGGTCCACACCCGCCGCGATCCGGCCTGCTCGCGCCACACCGGGGCCATCGGGTCGTCGGCCGGGAACACGCCCACGCCGTCGGCCGGCAGCGCCTCGAGCACGGCGCCGTTCTCGCGCGCCACGGCCTCCACGCCGTCCATGAACTCCTGGTGCTCGCGCTGCGCGTTGTTGACCAGCGCCACGGTGGGCGCGGCGATGGCTGCCAGCGGCGCGATCTCGCCGGGATGGTTCATGCCGATCTCGACGACCGCC
>Ga0172376_10006407_pt1 | contig 12803 bp, 9 predicted proteins | sample Lak35m_FD_121114 | JGI IMG/M metagenome (GOLD analysis project Ga0172376, IMG submission 121114) | Freshwater microbial communities from Kabuno Bay, South-Kivu, Congo - kab_092012_35m | ecosystem: Environmental > Aquatic > Freshwater > Lake | place: Democratic Republic of the Congo: South-Kivu...
ACAGGGGGTTTGTGGCTGCGGTGGACCTCATCAAGGAGGCTGTCGAGCGCCGGAACAAAGTCGTCGTTCTCGGAGTCGGCAAGTCGGGCCACATCGGCGAGAAAATCGCCGCCACGCTCACCAGCACAGGCAGCACGGCGGTCGTCCTGAATTCGCTCAACGCCCTTCACGGCGACCTGGGCATCGTTGCCGAGGGGGATGTCGTGCTCGCGCTCAGCTACAGCGGGGAAACGCAGGAGTTGCTGGCCGTCCTGCCCGCCATCGTGCGCTTTGGTTTGCCTATCATTGCCATCACAGGCGACAAAAATTCCTCCCTCGCGAAGGCCGCGCAGATTGTGCTGGATGTTTCCGTGACCCAGGAGGCGTGTCCTTTGAATCTGGCCCCCACTTCAAGCACGACGGCGATGCTGGTGCTCGGCGACGCGTTGGCGATGGTGCTGCTCGAGAGCCGGGGATTTCAAAAAGAGGATTTCGCCAAGTTTCATCCCGGCGGCAGTCTCGGACGGTCGTTGCTTTTGCGGGTCAACCAAATCATGCGTCCGCTCGCGGAGATGGCGGTCATCCCGCCGGAGACGCCGATTGTGGAGGCCATCCAGGCCATGACATCCCAACGCGCCGGCGCGGCTGTGGTCGTCCATCCCGATGGCACGCTGGCCGGCATTTTCACGCACGGCGATTTCGCGAGGCATTATCCCGGAAACCTGGGCATTGGATCCGCGCCGGTGGGGGAATTCATGAGCTTGCGGCCGGTGACGGTTAATGGCGACAAGCTCGCTGCCGAGGCGCTGCAAATCCTGGAGCGCCACCGCATCGATGATCTTGTGGTGGTCGATGAACGGCGGCATCCGATCGGCGTTGTCGATTCGCAGGACCTGACCCGTCTGAAAATTCTTTGATCCTCGCCTTTCACAAACCCTACGGCTTCCTCTCTCAGTTCACGCCGGATGGCAGTGCGAACCGTCCGCTGGCGGAGTTTGGATTTCCAAAGGGGGTTTATCCGATCGGGCGTCTGGATGCCGACTCCGAGGGCTTGTTGCTGCTCTCCGACGAGGCGCGGTGGAATGCGCGTTTGCTCTCGCCCTCCAATCATGTGGAAAAGACCTACCATGTGCTCGTCGAGCGCCTGCCAGGCGAACTGGCGCTGCAACTCCTGCGCGAGGGCGTCGTCCTTGACGGCAAAGCCACGCTGCCGGCGGAGGCGCAGGTTTTGAATCCGCAGCCGGAATTCCCCCCGCGCGATCCGCCTGTGCGGTTCCGAAAAAATATCCGGGATTTTTGGATCGAGCTGCGCCTCCGCGAAGGGCGGAACAGACAGGTGCGGCGCATGACAGCTGCGGTGGGACATCCCACCCTGCGGTTGATCCGCGTGGCAATCGGCGAAGTCGGACTCGGAGCTCTGGCTCGCGGATGTTGGCGGGAGTTGACCCGCGAGGAAATGCAGCGACTGACCGCTGAAGAAAGCCAATTGTAGTAAAGTCAGGTAAATTGGAAAAATCTCCCGCTTGCAGAAAGCAAAACTACGCTTTGATGCGTCGCAGCGTGTGGAGGGTGATCTCGGGCGGGCAGTTCCAACGCGCGGCCACGCCGCAGGCACCGGTGCCGCGTGACGTATAGCCTTGCAATGAACCATGACGCCAGGCTCCAGCGATGAAGCGGCGGGGGGCTTTGCAGGGAACGACCACATGCCGTCCGCCGGGCAGGCAAATTTGACCTCCGTGCGTGTGGCCGCTCAGCTGCAGCGCAAATCCGTGCGCGGCGGCTTCGGCATAGGTTTCCGGACTGTGCGAGAGGAGGATCACAAAGGCATCCGAGGGGGCTTTTTTTCGGGTTCCGGCGATGTCGTGGGTTTGAAAATAGTGCGGGTCGTCCACCCCGGCGATCCAGAGCGAATCCGCACCACGCCGGATTTCCACGGTTTCGTTCAAGAGGATCGGGAGGCAGTCCCGCTCGAGTTCCAGCACCATTTCCAAGGGGTCGTGATTGCCAAGAATGCCCCAACTGTCCGGCGCCAATGCCTTCCGGAGGTTGGCCATCGCGCGCGTGGCAGCGACATGGTCGCCTTCCATCCCGTTCCGGTAATCACCCGTCAGCACCGCCGCGTCGTGCGGGGTTCGGCGCGCCAAATCCCCCACGACCGGCATGAGGGCGGGGTCCAAATCGCAGTGCAGGTCGGTGAGATGCAGCAACCGGTATCCCTCGAACGAGGGCGGGAGATTCGGAAAGAACCATTCTTTTTCGACGAGACGGACATCCAAAAAATCCGCCCGCATCCGTTTTTTCAATCCGGTGAGGTGGAGGATACGCGAGAGCCAGAGATCGAATGGCAGGAGTCGTTCGATGCGGAAAATGCTGCGTCCTTGATGCAGGAACTTGGTGAGCTTGTCGTGCTGGCGCTTCAGCCGCTTGGCGTGCAGCTCGGCGCCCATGCGGCTCTGGAGTGCGGAGACTCCCTGGGCGGGATGGATCAAGGCGTGGTGTAGCGCAGGGGCTTGAAAAGACCGGTCTCGCCCTGCTTCGTCCGGTAAATCTCGGCCACGCGCTTCCAATCTTTTGCGCTGTCCTCCGCATAGAGCGTTCCGTCCTTGAGGCGGGCGCGGATTTCCTTGCGGAGTTCCATGCCGGTCGCATTTTCCGGCGAGTCGAGTTGGAGCGGGCGCAGGCGGACGGTCACCTGGTCGATCATCTGCGCATGCAGAAAAACATGGGCCCCCTCTGGCAGGTTGGCGGAGTTTTTCAAACTGCGCAGCGTGAAGAAAAGCGAATTCCCAACCCGCGAGGACCACGCCTCGAAATCATATTCCCGCCTGCCATTGCCGCCCTTGGGAGCCAGCGAGACATGCACGCTGTAGCGGTCTTGCGAGAGCGGGGACACGACAGCGGTGGATGTGCTGCCTTTTTCCTTCAGCTCCCACTCGCCGAGCAACCAGGTGTTCAAGTCCTCCGACGGCGAGGTCGTGAGCGGGTTCTCAAAGCGGCATCCGGCCAGCAAAAGCGGCAGGAGAATCAGGGCGAGTCGTGCAAATTTCCTCATCCCCGCGCTATATCCGAGTTCCGTCGGGAATGACACTGTTTTTCGGAACGACCACGATGCCGTCGCGAATGTAATATCCGTCGCCGTCGAAGTTTTCCGAATCCGCTTTGGGGGTGATCACCACCCCCGCGCCGATGCGGGCGTTTTTGTCGATGATGGCCCCCTCGATCGAGCAGTTCGCTCCCACGCCGATCGGAGGCACTCCGGCAGGGCGCTCGTCCTTCGGCGACTCGTAGAGGTCGGCACCCATCATGACGGTGTTTTTCAGGGTTGAGCCGGATCCCACGATGCTGCGAATGCCGAGCACGCAGCGCTCAAGCGTGGCGTCGCCCAGCACGCAGCCGTCGGATATCATGGCCCGTTTCACCCGCGCGCCCTCGATCACGCTGGCGGGCAGGCAGAGGGGTTGCGAGTAAACCGGCGCGCCCGCGACATAGAAGCTGAACTTCGGGTTCCGGTCGGCCATTTCAAGGTTCGCATCGAAGAAGGAGCGGATGGTTCCGATGTCCTCCCAGTAGCCTTCAAAAATGTGCGCCATCACCTTGCGATGCTCGATCGCGGCCGGAATGATGTTTTTGCCGAAATCCACAAGATCGTTGTCGAGGCTCGAAACGAGCGCCTCGCGGTTGAAAACATATATGCCCATCGAGGCTTGGAAGAGCTCCTCTTCAGGTGGATGCCCGATGTGCCCGAGAAGATCGCCGGGAATCCGGAGCGAGTCGATCACAGCCGGATCTTTGGGTTTTTCCACAAAGCGGGTGATGCGCCGCTCGCTGTCCGTGACCATGATGCCAAAACCCGGCACCGCCTTGCGGTCCACCGGGATCGTTCCAATCGTGAGGTCCGCCCCCGAATCGATGTGCTGCCGGATCATCTCGCGATAATCCATCCGGTAAAGTTGGTCGCCGCTCAAGATGACGAAATACTTGCAGCGGTGCTCAAGAAAATACCGCAGGTTCTGCCGCACCGCGTCAGCCGTCCCCTGATACCAGCGCGCGCCCTCGGGGGTCTGCTGGGCGGCGAGAATCTCAACGAAGCTGGGCGTGAAGTTGTCGAATTTGTAGCTCTCGTTGATGTGGCTGTGCAGCGAGGCGCTGTTGAATTGGGTGAGAATGTAAATGCCGCGCAGTCCCGAGTTCAGGCAGTTGCTAATCGGGATGTCCACCAAACGGTATTTGCCGCCGAGCGGCACGGCGGGTTTCGAGCGCTCTTTGGTGAGAGGGAAAAGTCGGGTGCCTGCTCCGCCGCCCATGATGATGGCCAGCGTGTCGGATTTGAAGGAAGAGGAGGGTTGAACAGTCATGGCAGGTCTAATCCTTGCGTGACGCCTTTCATTTTGTCACGTTGCTTTTATGTGCGGAATTGTTGCTTACACAGGATCGTCTAACGCCATCCCTGTCCTCTTGGATGGACTGCGCCGCTTGGAATATCGGGGATACGATTCCGCCGGATTGGCCTTGCTTCAACCGGGGCGTGTAGATGTCCGGAAATCCGTTGGCCGCATCGCCAATCTCGCTGAGGAGATCGAAAAAAATCCCGTCTCGGGGCAAGTCGGTATCAGCCACACGCGCTGGGCGACCCATGGCGCGGTGACCCGCGAAAACGCCCACCCGCACGCGGACCGCTCCGGGCGTCTCCACCTCGTTCACAACGGGGTCATTGAAAATTACCAGACCCTCCGTGAGCAGCTCGCTGAGCGGGGTCATGAATTCCATTCCCAGACCGACACGGAGGTGCTTGCACACCTCGTCGGCGAGGCGTTCGACCAGTCCGCCACGCGTGATAAAGGCTCGCTCGTCGAGGCCGTTCGCACCGCCCTGAGGCAGGTCATCGGGACTTATGGCATTTCCGTCGTGCATGCGGATGTCCCAGGCGTGATCGTTGGCGCCCGGCGCGGAAGCCCGCTCGTTCTGGGCATCGGCAAGGACGAGCATTTTCTGGCGAGTGATGTCAGCGCGATCGTCGCCCACACCCGTGATGTCGTTTACTTGAACGACTACGAGGTCGTCGCGCTCCAGGCCGGGGGATTTGAGATTTCCACCGTCTCCGGCGGCGGCGCGGGTTTTCAGATCAGCCGTGTCGAATTCGATGCGTCGTCGGTGGACAAAGGAAAATACCCGCACTACATGCTCAAGGAAATCCACGAGCAGCCGAACACCGTCCGGGATGCCATGCGGGGGCGTCTCTCGCTTGAAGAGGCCACTGCGAAGCTCGGCGGTCTCAATATGACGAACTCCGAGTTGCGCGCGGTGGATCGCATTGTTCTCGCCGGTTGCGGAACGGCGTTTCACTCGGCCCTGGCGGGTGAATACATCATCGAGTCGCTCGCACACATCCCCGTCGAATGCGAGTTTGCCAGCGAGTTCCGCTACCGCAACATTCCCCTCCAGCGCGACACGCTGGCCTTTGTCATCAGCCAAAGCGGAGAGACTGCGGACACGCTCGCGGCCTTGCGCGAGAGCCAGCGCAAGGGACACCGCACGCTCGGCATCTGCAACAATGTCGCCAGCACCATCGCCCGCGAAAGTGACGGTGGTGTTTACATGCATGCGGGGCCGGAGATCGGCGTCGCCGCGACCAAGTCCTTCACCTCGCAGCTGACCATCTTCACTCTGCTGGGGCTCCTGTTCGGCCGCATCCGCCACCTCTCGCACAGCGAAGGCCGCGACATGATCGCGCAGATGGAAAAACTCCCGGACCTCGTGGCGCGCACGCTCGAGCTGGAGACGCAAGTCGCCGCGATTGCCAAAAAATATGCACAGGCGAACAATTTCCTCTTCATGGGCCGCCAAGCGCACTACCCGATCGCCCTCGAGGGCGCGCTGAAGCTCAAAGAAATCAGCTACATCTCCGCCTCGGGCTATCCCAGCGCGGAACTCAAACACGGCGTCATCGCGCTCATCACTGAAAATACACCATCGCTCTTCATCGCCCCGCAGGATGCGGTCTTCGAAAAAAACATCAGCAACATCGAAGAGGTCAAAGCCCGCAAAGGTCCGGTCATCGCCATCGGAACAGAAGGCGACACCGCTTTGAAAAAAATCTGCGACGATGTGATCCTCATACCCGACGCCCCGACTTATCTGTCGCCGATCCTGAGCGTCATTCCGCTTCAACTGCTGTCCTATTACATCGCCGTGGAACTCGGCTGCGATGTGGACAAACCACGCAACCTCGCGAAAAGCGTGACGGTCGAATAAGCCGCCTGAAACTATTTTTTGATCTTCCGCCGCAGGAAGGTTGGAACATCCAAGTCCTCGCCTTCCACGATGGTCGGCTCCACTTTGTCAAAGCGTCCTCGCGCGATCGGCTCCAGCGGGAGATCCTCCTGCTTCACTTTGGGTGCCGCTGTCTTCGGTTCAGCAGGCGCGGGCGGAGGCGGTGTGGATTGTATGTCCTCCTCCGCAAAGAGGGCGGGTGGATTGGATCGCACCGGCTCGGTTCTCTGTAGCTGTGCGGCCGGTTGCGCCTTCGCGGCGGTCCCGCAATGCCCGATGACCGTGACAAGGAGCGGCGCCGCCTCATCACGCGCCACGCTGACGCCCAAGTGGAGCAGCGATGTCGGAGCTGTGTTTTTGGAAACCTCCTGCATGATCGCCGCCACCTCGGCAAAGGTGAGCGAGCGAGGGCCGGAGAGGTGCACAAGAACCTTGCCGGCCTCGTGGAGGAGCCGGCCCCGGTCCAATAGAGGGCTTCGGAGGGCCTGCTCGAGCGCTTCGTGCGCACGGTTCCCGCCATCACCCTCGCCGGAGCCGAACAAAAAGCCACCGCCTCCGCTGCGCAGCACACCCAGCAGGTCGGGAACGGCCACAGCCATCGGACCCGGACACGAGATCAGGCGCGCCAGGGACGCCACCGCTTGGAAGAGAATGTTGTCGCAGGCGGCGAAGGTTTCCTCCGCCTCGGTGCGCGGGGCGGTGATTTCCGCCATGCGGTCGTTTTCAAAATGCACAATCGCATCCGCATGGCGAGAGATGCCCTGCATGGCCTCCTGTGCCTGCTGCGATCTCCGGCGTCCCTCGAATTGAAATGGCGTCGTCACAACCGCGATGACGAGCGATCCGTTCGCCCTTGCCAATTCCGCCACCTGTGGAGTCACTGCGCTGCCCGTGCCCCCACCCAGTCCGGCGCAGAGGAAAATGACATCCGCCCCCTCGACCGATTGGCGCAGTTCGCTCATCGATTCGCGGGCGGCCTCTAGGCCCATCTCCGGATCGCCTCCCGCTCCGAGTCCGTGGGTTGTCATTGGGCCGACGGCTGTTTTTCGTGAGGCAACCGAGGCGTTCAGCGATTGCTGGTCGGAATTCAGCGCGACCGTTTCAAGGGGCAGTGACGCGCGGATGGCGATGCGGTCCGCAATGTTCACACCGGCATTGCCGATGCCGAGAAGCCGCAGCACAGGCTCCTTGCCGGTGCCGCGATCGATCCAACGGGGATAGGTAATCATAGAAAAATCAGATTTTGCCGGAGAAAAATCTCTTCAACCGGTCGAGGATCGATTCCTCCGGCATCTCGGCGTGCACCGCCTGGGCGTATTTCGCCGCCCCGATGCATGTCGAGAGTTGCGGGTTTTCAAAAGCCGACATCGGACCCGAGACCGATTGGGCATGGGCCAGGTAAACCGGCGTTCCGGAAAAGACGGATTCCGCCGTCTCGCGCACGCCGCGCAGGAGGCTGCAGCCGCCTGTGAGAAGAATCCCGGCACCCAAAAGGTGCTCTGGAACGACTTCCTGAATGCGCTTGTGAAGGATGGTGAAAAGCTCCTCCAACCGGGCGCGGATGATCATGTTCAGCATCAGGCGATCGATGTCCCTGCCGGAAAATCCCGTGTCATTCTTGAGCGTGATCCTGTCGCTGGAGGAAATGTGGTCCGTGATGGCCGAGCCTTCCTCGATTTTGAGCTTCTCGGCGCGGGCGATTGGAATGCGCAGGCCGATGCAGAGGTCGTTCGTGATGTGGTCGCCGCCGATTGCGATGACCCCGCTGTGGCAGACCGCGCCATCCTTGTAGACAATGTAATCGGTCACACCGCCGCCGATATCAATGAGCACGGCACCGGCTTGCTTTTGTTGCTCGTCCAACACGACCTGCGCGGAGGCGACGGAATTGACCACGATGTCCTCGACGTCGATATCAAACTCCCGCACGCAGCGGATCGCGTTCTGGATGCGGTTCGTCACGCCGTGGATGATGTGGAAATCCGCTTCCAGCTTGGTTCCCATCATGCCATGCGGGTCGATCACGCCCTCCTGTCCATCGACATAGTATCGTTGGATCACGGAGTGGATGATCACATCCTCCTTGGGAATGCCGGCCTCCTTGGCCTTGAATTCGACGCTTTCGATCTCCTTGGCTGTGATGGTCGACTCCTCGGGAAGGGTCACCGAGCTGCGGTTGTTGAAGCTTTTGATGTGGCTGCCCGAAATGGCGAGCCAGACGCCTTTGATCTCGTGGTCGCTGCGATCCTCGGCATCGGCCAGGGCGTCGTGCACACACTGGGTGGCATTTTTGAAATCGACGATTTCGCCTTTCCGGACGCCGCGCGATGGACTTTCTCCCACGCCCAGAATCCGCATTTCCCCGTCGCGGTGGCATTCCGCCACGACAGCGCACACCTTGGTGGTTCCGATTTCCAGTCCGACATGTATTTTTTCGCGGGCCATCAGTTTCTCTTGGGTTTGGATTTTTGAGGGATCGACTTTTGCTTTTCTGAAACGGGTTCGGGCGGGGCGGCCATCACAAATTTCACGGGCGTGTTTTTGGCCACCATAAGATTCACGGATTCAATCTCCCGGCCGGTGTCGCGGCAGTGCTCGAGCAGGCGCTGGAGTTTCGTCAACTGCGTGGGAAAGTCGCCCGAGGCGAATTTGACGCGTGCGTTTTGATCGGTGAGGGCGTCGATGCAATAGCCCTTGCTGATGTTCAGCGACCTGATGACGAGAAGCGATTCCGATTGGTCCCGCGCCTCGCGCAGGAGGGACAGGGCATTCTTCAGGTCGTCCCCGTCGAGCAGGCTGCCCTCTTGGATTTTTTCCACTTTCACGCCGTAGATGATCGGGAGCTGGTGGTATTCCTGCTGGAGCAGGCGGGGCTTCATCAGAAAGCCGGAGTCGTCCACCAGTGTCATCGAGGTGGGATCGTATTCCGCAGAGGAATCCGGGGACTTCGACACCCAGGCCACGGGGATGCGGCGGGTGAGGTTGATTTCGATGCGGCCGGGCATGATGCGTTCGATCGAAACATCCGCAACCATCGGGATTTCGCGGAGCTTGTGGTCGATGCCCGCGATGTCGATCCGGAAAATGTTTTCGCCGGTTTGAATCCCTGTTTCCGCCAGCAGGTCCTCGCGGGTCATGATTCCGTCCAGTTCGCTCTCGAGTTCACAGAGATTGTCGGCGGGGTTCGAAAAAAAGAATTTATCAAGGGCTTTGCTGACGCCGAACCAGATCAACCCGCAAGAAATGGCCACGATGAGGGCGAGCGCGCAGAGTTGTCCAACAAGTCGCTGGCGTTTCCGCTGGGCCGTCTTGGCGCGCATCTTCACATTCAAATAATGCACGCCGTTCGGCGGTCGCTTCTTGGTGGCGGATGATATGGATCCCGGTTTGATCATGGTTTTTTTTTCGCTAGCGACAATCCGGCTATCTCCTCACACAAGGCGGGGAAGGCGAGTCCCGCGACGGCTGCCGCCTTGGGAAGCAGGCTCAAATCGGTCATGCCGGGAATGGTGTTGATTTCCAAAACGCTCATCGATCCATCCGGTGCGAGAAGGATATCCACTCGGGAGTAAACCTCGAGTCCCAGCGCTGCATGAGCCGCGCGGGCGGCGGCCTGGACACTGGCGGCTTCGGCATCGCTGAGTGGCGCCGGAACGAAGTATTCCGAGGCTCCGCTGGTGTATTTATGGTCGTAGTCGTAGAAACCGTCGCGCGGCACGATTTCAACAACCGGCAGTGCCTCGCCGCCGATGATTCCCACGGTGAGTTCCCGGCCTGCAAAGAAACTTTCGACGAGCACCTCGTCTCCGTATTGAAAACAATCATCCAGAGCGGCGGGCAAACCGGCGGCATCGCGAAGGATGTGGACGCCAACGCTGGAACCCTGGCGCGGGGCTTTGACGACATACGGAAGCGGAAGGCTTGGCATGGCTCCCCGGCGGATTTTTTCCCATTGCGAGGTCGGCACTCCGGCGCGGTCGAAGGCTTCTTTGGAAAGGATTTTGTCGAATGCCGTGCGGCTGCCTTCGATTCCCTCGCCGGTGTAGGGGATGCCCCGCTCGTGCAGGATCGATTGGAGTTGGCCGTCCTCGCCGAAGGTGCCGTGAATGATGTTGAACGCGAGGTCCACCGGCCCGGGCAGGGTGATTTCGGGCGTTGTGACATCGATCTCCTCCACGCTTGCGCCTGCCGCACGGAGGGCTATTGCCGCAGCGGCACCGGAGCGGAGGGAGACATCGCGCTCCTTGCCCGGACCTCCCATGAGAAGGGCCACGCGTTTGTCTTTGAGAATGCCGGAATACTGTTGCTTCATAAATCCACCCCTACAATTTGAACCTCTGTTTCAAGCTGGATGCCTCGCGCGCGCTCGGCGGCGGCCTGGATTTCCTTGATCAGGGTCAGGACATCCCCCGAGGTCGCGCCGCCATCGTTGACGATGAAATTTCCATGGATTTCGGAGACCCTCGCTCCGCCGACCGAGAAGTTTTTGAGTCCGAGTTCCTCGATGAGCTTCCCTGCCGGAATCGTCGCCGGGTTTTTGAAAATACAGCCCGCGCTGGCCGCCACAGGTTGGCTCGAGCGGCGCTTGGCAACGGACTCCGCGATGGTTGCATCGATCTCGGCTTGCGTGCCGGGTTTTCCGCTAATGACAGCCGAGAGAGCGTAGTTTGTGCGCAGCATGGGAACGCTTCGGTAGTGGATGTCCATTTCGGCAGGTGTGCGCGTGAAGATGTTTCCATCCTGGTCGCAGAAACGCACCTTCACGACCTGGTCGAAGGTTTGGATTCCCATGGCACCCGCATTCATCCGCAGACCTCCGCCGAGGTTTCCCGGGATGCCTTCCATCCACTCGAACCCCGCGATGCCCGCCGAGCGCGCCAGTGCGCTGAGTTGTTTGAATTTAACCCCCACGCCGGCTGTGATCTCCGTCCCGCTCACCTCATGGCGCTGGAAGTCGCCGCGCGAAAGGTGCGCCACCACACCGGGGATGCCGCCATCGCGCACGAGCAGGTTCGATCCGCGTCCCATGACCATGAGAGGGATGTTTTCATCGAAGCAATACCGCACGAGGTCGGCGAAGCCCTCCTCGTTTTCAGGCTCGACCCAAAAGCGGGCCGGGCCGCCGATTTTCATGGTCGTGTGTTTGGAGAGGGGTTCGTAGAGCTTGATGCGTCCGGCACCCATCACTCCCTGGAGGGCGTCGCGCATTTTCAGGTCTTGAACGAGCCGCTGGCCGGCCTCGTGGATGTTTCCCGCACCGAGGCTCAGGATCAGGTCGCCATCCTCCGCCACCGATGCGGCGGCTTTGTGGATGCTGGAAATATCGGGAACATGCGTTGCGGAGGAATGTCCTGCCGCGAGCATCGCATCGACAATCGTCTGGCCGGAAATGCCGGGAATCGGTTTTTCGCTGGCAGGGTAGATGTCGGAAACAAAAACATGATCCGCCAGCGTGAAGGCCTTTCCGAATTCTTCCTTCAGTGCCTTGGTGCGCGTGTAGCGGTGGGGTTGGAACATCGCAATCACGCGCCCGTGTCCACCGGTTCTGGCCGTGGCGAGCGTGGCGGCGATTTCCGTGGGATGATGCCCGTAATCGTCCACAATGGTCTGGCGGGGCGATTCGTGAATGATTTCAAAGCGGCGCTTGGCTCCACGGAAACTCTCGAGTGCGCTGACGATGGAGTCGAAGGACTGCCCGATCTCGCTGGCCAGTGCGATGGCGGCGAGCGCGTTCACGGCATTGTGTGCTCCGGGAATCTTCAGCACAGCATCTCCCAGCTTTATTCCACCCTTCTCAACGGTGAATCGGGATTTGAAATCTTCTGTCGTGAGGTTCGTGATCCTGTAGTCCGCCTCGGCCGCGAGACCGTAGGAAACGGCACGTGGATGTGATGCGCAGACCCTCCGCGCTCCTGCGTCATCCGCGCAGTAGAAAATCTTGTCCGATGTCTGGTTGATGAGGCGATTGTAAACCGCGTCGATCGCGGCGAGATCCTTGTAAAAATCGAGATGCTCCGGCTCGATGTTGAGCACGATGGCATGCCCGGGGTGGTAGTTGATGAGTGTGCCGTCGCTTTCATCGCCTTCGGCCACGAACCACTCGCCTTCGGAGTCCCAGCGGGCATTTGTTCCGAGTATGGGAATCTCCGCGCCGACATAGTGGCAGGGCTTGAATCCTCCGGCCCTCAAAACATGAGCGGTCATCGCAGAGGTCGTCGTTTTTCCGTGCATGCCGCAGACCACGATTCCCTTTTTGGAGTCCATGATCGCTGCGAGTGCGTCGGCCCGGCGCGCAAGTGGCAGTTCGAGCCGGAGCGCCTCGTCGTAGGCTGGATTCCCGGCTTTGATCGCGGACGAGTATATGACGACTTCCGCGCCATGCACGCACTCCGTCGAGTGGGGACAGTGAAAAAGAAGGCCTTTTTTGACAAGGCGTCCGACCTCGATGGTATCAACCTTGTCCGAGCCGCTGACCTTGTGTCCGAGCCCGAGTAACAACGCGGCAATGCCGCTCATTCCAGACCCTGCCACACCGATGAGATGGATGTGTTTCG
>Ga0172376_10006408_pt1 | contig 12803 bp, 11 predicted proteins | sample Lak35m_FD_121114 | JGI IMG/M metagenome (GOLD analysis project Ga0172376, IMG submission 121114) | Freshwater microbial communities from Kabuno Bay, South-Kivu, Congo - kab_092012_35m | ecosystem: Environmental > Aquatic > Freshwater > Lake | place: Democratic Republic of the Congo: South-Kivu...
GAATGGGCATAGGTGCCATCGCCCATATTCGCAAAAATATGTTCCTGGCTGGTGAAATGTTCCTGCCCGATCCAGGCCGAGCCCTCTCCGCCCATTTGGCAGAAGAAATCCGTCTCCCTGTTCATGAAGCGCGCCAGATAATGGCAGCCAATGCCGGCGAGCGCGCGGCTGCCTTCCGGCACGCGGGTTGAGGTATTGTGCGGGCAGCCCGGGCAGAAATAGGGATCGCGGCCATGCACCGGCGTTTGATCTCCGGCAGCTAGGCTTTCCAGTGCCGCCATGCGCGCCAGCATGGCATTGGTGCGAAACGCCTGCGGCAGGCGCGCGAAAAGCGCGCGCAGAATTTGCGCGGAATCAAGCTCGTTCAAATCGGACAGCAAGGGCCGCCCGGCCTCATCACGCTTGCCGGTAATGCGCGGGCGGCGGTCCATGTGAAACAACGCATCGCGCAGCTGCCATTCCAGGAAGGACCGGCGATCTTCGATCACCAGGATTTCCTCAAGCCCCTCAGCAAAGGCGCGCGCGGCATCGGCATCAAGCGGCCAAGCCAAACCTACCTTCCAAATGCGCAACCCCTGGGCGCGGGCGAAATCCTCGGAAATGCCGGCCTCGGCCAAAGCTTGGCGCAGCACCGTAAAAGCCTTGCCGCGCACGGCGATGCCGAACCGCGCATCGGCGCCATCCAGCACCATGCGGTCAATGCCATTGGTCCGCGCGAAGGCATTGGCGCGCGGCAGTTTCACGTGGCGGAGCCGCTCTTCCTGCACCATCGGCGGATCAGTTGCGCGGATATGCACGCCATCAGGCACGCTTGGCATGCCCTGCGGCTCGCGCGTGGCGTAAAGTGCGGGGTCCAGCAGCACCGTCATGGTCGCATCCATGGTGTCGGCCACGCATTTCATGCCGACCCAGGTGCCGGCGTAACGGCTGAGCGCTATCCCCTTCAGCCCATATTCCAACACCTCTGCCACATCGGCGGGGTCGAGCATGGGGATTTCCAGATCCATGAAGGCATATTCGCAGCCCGATGTGATGGTGGAGGATTTGGAAGACGGATCATCCCCGGCCAGCGCAAGCACACCACCCAGCGGTGCGCTGCCGGCGGAATTGGCATGGCGCAGCACATCGCCCGAGCGATCAACGCCTGGCCCCTTGCCATACCAAATGCCGAAAACGCCATCCAAACGGGCGCCGGGGGTCAGATGCACCTGCTGCGAGCCCCAAATGGCCGTCGCGGCCAAATCCTCATTCAACCCGGGCTGAAACACCACATCATGGGCGCGAAGCCGTTCGGCCTGGCGGGCCAATTCGCGGTCAAAGGCACCAAGGGGCGATCCGCGATAGCCGGAAATGAAGCCGCCGGTGCGAAAGCCAAGCGCGGCATCCATTTCCTGGCGCAGCATGGGCAGGCGCACCAGCGCATGGGTCCCCGTGAGCAGTACGGGGCCGGAGCGGGCTTCCCAGCGTTCTTCGAGTGTCGCTTCTGGACGGATGATGCTTCCCATGGGGACTATTGTGGCGATTGGCAGGGCGAATGCCAACCACCAAATCAGGGCTTGAAGGCAGGATCTCAGAATGCGCAGCCACCTTGCCCTGCCTGTTGGGCAATCCGCGGTGCTGGTCAATCCACCCGCGGATTATCCGGCAACCAGCAACGCCGGATCAGCCGCTGATGTATCCTTCGAGTTGGCGAATGTGAAAGCTCTGATCCAAGATGATTTCCTTGACCAGATCACCAATGGAAAGGATGCCCACCACGTGATCATTTTCGACCACCGGCAAATGCCTAATACGCCGTTCCGTCATCAGGGCCATGCAGGCATCAACCCCCTCAGCCGGCGTCACCTGGACAACTTTGGGCGTCATGATCTCGGCAACACGGGTTTCATGGGAGGATTTGCCGAGCAGTATCACCTTGCGCGCATAATCGCGCTCAGAGAAAATGCCGACCAAGCGTGCACCATCAAGCACAAGCAGGGCGCCGATATCATGCTCGGCCATCAGTTCAAGGGCCGCATAGACAGTGGCATCCGGCGTCACCGAGATTACCCCTGCCATTTTCTGTTCCAATAGCTTCCGTGCAGTTTTCATCGTCGCTTCTCCCTCAAGAGATCGATGGGCCGTCTGCCAGGGCCTGAGAAAGGGCTTTCCGCGAGGCCCTTATTGTTTCCTACTCTGTAATTCCTTTAAGCCAGAAAAATCAAGCATTTTCTATGTCTCGGCATCATTTGCTGCGCCGTCTGGCAACGCCTTGGCCATAACATGGTTGCGATACTGCCGCCCACGAAAGCTATAGGTCGCAGCCCCTTTGGCGGCGTAACCCTGCGCTGCATAAAAGGCCAAGGCATTGGCGTTATCTTCCCATACCGTGAACCAGAGTGCGGATAGCCCAGTGTCAATCGCGATGGCTTATACCTGGCGCAGCAATGCGCGACCAATGCCGCATCGCTGTGCACGTGGATGAACATAAAGGCGGACAGGCTCAGCGCCGAGCACATGCGCGCCTGGGGCTTCCCTGGCGCTTGTAAGCATTTCGGCAAAGCCGATCAGGCCCGCGCCCTGTTCTGCAAGCAGAAATTTTCGATAAGTTTCAGCTAGTGGTCCGATCGCCGCTGTCGGTTCCCGACAGCGGCGTGAATCGGCCCACCAAATATAAGGCTAGTGGTGCGCGGGGGCTTTTTGGGCAGGGGATAGGTCAGCTTGAAACGCACCACTAGGCGCGCGTGGAAGGCCGCCACGCCGTATTCGGCGAAAGCCTCAGCGGCAAGATCAGGAAGTGTGCCAGTGGTTGCGTAGGTATCGAGGAAGACATGAATGGCGAGGGCTGCAATGATTCCGGCATCCGCCGCATCGGCGAAGCGCAAAGCCATTGCGCCGCGCCGGCTGACCATCAGGAAGATCGCCCCTGATCTTCCCTGGGTCTGGCTGAATGCCGGCTGGCAGGTTCTGATGGCCAATCCCCGGATCGGGTTCTTCTACGGCGGCGCCTTGGCTGCTGCGGGCTGGTTGCTGATCATGATCCTGCTTGGCGTGCGTTCTGGCTGGGTGATCCTGCCGGCCTCGGCTGGGTTTTTCATGGTGGCCCCTTTGCTCGCGACCGGGCTTTATGAGGCAAGCAAGCTTCGCGCCGAGGGCAAGCCTGTAACCTTCAGTGCCTGCCTTGCCGGCTTTACGCGCAATGGCCAGCAGCTTGCGTTTCTTGGCGTTGTTCTCGTGATCCTGCATCTGTTCTGGGTGCGCGTGGCGGCGCTGATTTTCATGCTGATCTTCGGCATTAATTTCACGCCAAGCCTGGAAGATTTGCCCTTGGCCATGCTGCGTTCGGACATGCTGCTGCCGTTTTTGATTGTCGGCACCGGCGCGGGCGCGATTCTGGCAGCGACAACTTTTGCGATCTCAGCGATATCCATCCCCATGCTGGTGGACCGCGATGTCTCGGCCATGGAAGCGATTGCGCTTTCCATGCGCGCGGTCATGACCAATCCGGGTGCGATGATCTTCTGGGCGGGGCTGATTGTGGTCTTCACCGCCTTCGCAATGGCGCCGTTCTTCTTGGGCCTCGCGCTTGTGGTGCCGCTGATCGGGCATGCCACCTGGCATGCCTATAAGGATTTGGTCGTCGAAACCTGATCAGGGCCGCATGGTGAGTGCGGCAGGACCCGTCCCGCGCAAGGGTTCCGCCAACCGCGCGAAATCACAAAGCAGCGGGCGGGTTTCGCGCGGGTCGATGATTTCCTCAACCCAGAAAGCCTCAGCAGTACGGAAGGGGGAACGCAGCTTTTGCAGGCGTTCGTCAATTTCGGCAATTTTCGCTTCGCGATCCGTCGCCGCATTCACTTCTGCTGCATAGGCGGCCTCGATCCCGCCTTCCAAGGGCAGCGATCCCCAGCGCCCGGACGGCCAGGCATAGCGGATGGAATAACGCCCGGCCGGTTGATGCACGACACCGGCGACACCGAAGGCGTTGCGCAAAATCACCGTACACCATGGCGCGCGGCATTGATTGACCGCCGCCATGGCGCGTACACCCCAGCGGATGGTGGCGGTTTTCTCCGCATCAAGCCCCACGGCAAAGCCGGGGCAATCCATCAGATAAACCACCGGCAGGTGGAAGGTTTCCGCCATATCCACAAAGCGGATGATCTTGGCGCAGGCATCGGCGGTCCATGATCCACCGGAGAATACCGGATCGGACGCCATGACCGCGACCGGCAGGCCATCTAAGCGCGCGAGGCCAGTGATGATCGGCCGGCCAAACCAGCGGCCCATTTCGAAAAAACTGCCCTTGTCGAACAGTGTCTCAATAATCGGGCGCATCTTATAAGCCTGGCGCGGGTCGCGCGGGATGGCGCTGATCAACTTGGCGTCGCGCCGCCCCGGATCATCGCGTGACCGCAAGCGGGGCGAGACGTCAAACACCGATTGCGGCAGATAGGACAGGAAGCGCCGTGCGGCGGCGAAGGCTTCCTCTTCTGTCTCCACCGCATCATCAACCGCGCCGGCCTTGCATTGAATCTCCCAACCGCCAAGGTCGCGCTTGTCCAGCTTCTCTCCAAGCCGTGCGACCACCGGGGGCCCCGCGACAAACATCGCTGAGGATTTCGTCATCACCGAATAATGCGCTGCCGCAAGCCGTGCCGCGCCAAGCCCGGCGACCGACCCAAGGCCGAGGGTCACCACCGGCACCAGGCCAAGATTTTGCGTGGTGAGGTGATAAAGCTGCGTGCCGCCAACGCCGCCCGGCAGATTGGCGCGGCCCGTGGTTTCGATGGTTTTCACCGAACCGCCACCGCCCGAGCCTTCAATCAGGCGAATGATCGGCAGGCGCAATTCAGCCGCCATGCGTTCCGCCATGATGGGTTTTTCGCGAATGGTCGCATCGGCGCTGCCACCGCGCACGGTGAAATCATCGCCCACCACCACCACCGGGCGGCCTTCAATCTCGGCGCGACCCATGACGCAATTGGAAGGTGTCAGCGTCACCAGATCGCCCTTGGCATCATACTCGCCGCGCCCGGCAATGGCGCCGACTTCGTGGAAGCTATCCTTGTCCACCAGCTTGAGCACACGTTCGCGCACCGTCAGCCGACCGCCATCATGCTGGCGCTTCACCTTATCCGGCCCGCCCATGGCTTCGGCCATGGCTTGGCGGCGCTTCAGCTCCTCAAGTTCCGGTTGCCAATTCATGGGCGTGTCCCTGGATGCAATTGAGGTGAGTGTCACGCGACTTACCGCGCCCTGCAAGCGGGCGTTGTCGGCGGGGCCTTGAGCCCCCATGATATGTGCGCCAGCCCAGGAAAGACGCCGCCATGCCGATTGATGAAAGCCTGAAATTCCTGCCCGTGCATATCGCCGTGCTGACCGTGAGCGATACGCGCGACATGGCGACCGACCGTTCCGGCCAAACCCTGCAAGACAGGATCGAAGCCGCCCGGCATCATTGCGTGGCGCGGGAGATCGTGAAGGATGATCCGGACACGATTGAAGCCGTGCTGCGGCGCTGGATTGCGGATCCTGCCGTGGATTGCGTGATCACCACCGGCGGCACCGGCATTACCGGGCGGGATGTGACGCCTGAAGCCTTCAAGCGCGTGCTTGAGAAGGAAATCGAAGGCTTCGGCGAATTGTTCCGCTGGATCAGCTTTCAGAAGATCGGCACATCCACCATCCAATCGCGCGCCATGGGTGGCGTTGCGGGCGGCACCTATCTTTTCGCGCTGCCTGGTTCAACCGGCGCCTGCAAGGATGGCTGGGATGACATTCTGCGCTTCCAATTGGATTCGCGGCACCGCCCCTGCAATTTAGTTGAGCTGATGCCGCGCCTATTGGAACATTTGAAACCCGTGTGAAGGGCGCGCGAGGAAACAACCTCCTCGCGCGCGTTATGCCTCAGGCCGCCTTGGAAGTTACCAAGGCCTTCCACACGCTCTCAGGTGTCGCCGGCATATCAATATGCTTCACGCCATCCCCGGCCAGCGCATCCACCACCGCATTGATCAGCGCCGGCGGGCTGCCAACCGCGCCCGCTTCACCGGCACCCTTCACGCCAAGCGGATTGGTCTCACACGGGACTTCGATGAAATCCACATCAATATTGGGCAGGTCATCGGCACGCGGCAGCGCGTAATCCATGAAAGAAGCCGAGAGCAATTGGCCGCTTTCCGCATCAAAGGCCGTGCGTTCCAGCATGGCCTGACCAATGCCCTGCGCCACACCACCATGGACCTGGCCGCGCACAATGAGTGGGTTCAGCGCATGGCCCACATCATCAATCACGATGTAATTCGCAACCTTGATGATGCCGGTATCAGGGTCCACCTCAACCTCGGCAGCGTGGCAGCCATTGGGGAAGGTGTGGGATTTGATCTGCGCCACTTCCAACGCATCCAATAGTGTCACTTCCTGGCCCTTGGCTGCGCGCGCCTTCTGGGCTGCCGCCAATTCCAGAATGCCGATGCCCTTATCGGTACCAACCACACCGAAGCGACCATTGGCCGTGGTGAATTCAATATCCGCCATCGCCGCTTCCAAATACTCGGACGCTGCCTTCTTGCCTTTCTCCACCACGGAAGCGGCCGTTACCAGAATGGCCTGGCCTTCAGAATAAAGGCTGCGCGCGCCGCCCGTGCCACCGCCCGAGGGCAGGCTTTCGGAATCGCCCTGCTTCACGCGGATTTTTTCAATCGGGATGCCAAGCTCATGGCTGGTCAGCATGGCATAGGCGGTTTCATGCCCCTGGCCGGTGCTTTGCGTGCCGACATAGACATCAACATATCCATCATCGGCAAAGCGCACCGCGGCGTTTTCCGTGGCATCGCCGCCGGTTGCTTCCAGGTAATAGGCAAAGCCAATGCCGCGCCTTTTGCCGCGCCGCTGGCTCTCCGCCCGCCGCGCTGCAAAGCCGGACCAATTCAGCCGTTCAAGCGCGGTATCCATGAGCTTCGCAAACTCACCGGAATCATAGCGCTGCCCCATGGCCGAAACGTAAGGCATGGCCGATGATGGCACCATGTTGCGCTTGCGGATCGCCACACGATCCAGGCCCATTTCCTGCGCGGCGGTGTCAATCAGGCGCTCCACCAGGTAATTGCTCTCTGGCCGGCCAGCGCCGCGATAGGCATCCACCGGCACGGTATTGGTGATGACGCCGACAACATTGGCGTAGATGGCGCCGAAATCATAAACACTCGCCAGCACCTTGGTACCCGCGCCGGTCGGGATGAAGGGCGCGAAAGTGTTCAGATAGGCGCCCATATTCGCCCAATTCTTGGTGCGCAGCGCCAGGAACTTGCCATCCTTATCGAGCGCCAATTCACCGGCGGTGATATTATCCCGCCCATGCGTGTCTGATTGGAAGGCTTCCGTACGCTCGGATGTCCATTTCACCGGGCGCTTCAACTTGCGCGCGGCGAAGCAGGTCAGCACATGTTCCGCGTACAGGAACAGCTTCATGCCAAAGCCACCGCCAACATCGGGGGTGACAACACGGAAATGATCTTCCGGCAGGTTAAAGACGCTGCCGGCCAGAAGCTTCCGCACCAACCAGGAACCCTGGGTATTGGTGTGCAAAGTCCATTTATTGCTGGCGGCATCATAATCCGCCACCGCCGCGCGGGCTTCCATGCTGGCGACCACCACGCGGTTATTCACCACCGTGAGCCGTGTGACATGCGCGGCCTTGGCAAAAAGCGCATCGGTCTTGTCCTTGTCACCGACATGCCAATCAAAGCAGGTATTATGCGGCGCACTCGGCCAAACCTGCGGCTGCCCCGGCTTGGTCGCGGTCGCGAGATCGGTGGCTGAGGGCAGGATGTCATAATCCACCTCAATCGCCTCCGCGGCATCGCGCGCGGCCTTGGCGCTTTCGGCGACCACGAAAGCGACCGGGTCGCCCACATGGCGCACCACGCCTTCGGCCAAGGTCGGGCGCGGCGTGGAAGAAATGGCTGAACCATCGCTGTTCTTCAGCGGGATCAGGCAAGGCAGCGGGCCAAGACCCTCAGCGGCGAGATCGGCTGCGGTATAAACGCCCAGCACCCCCGGCATGGCCTTGGCGGCAGCGGTGGAGATGCCCTTGATTGCAGCATGGGCATGGGGGCTGCGGAGCACCACGCCCTGCGCCTCGCCGGCCAGGCTGATATCGGCAGTGTATTGCCCATCGCCCTTCAAAAGCCTGGGGTCTTCCACACGACGAATGGATTGGCTGAGGCCGAATTTTGCCATGGCAGGGTACTCCTTGTTTTGCGTTGCACCTATCATTCATCAAGTGGGGGCGGGATGGAAAGGGGGAAAGGGTCCAAAGCGCAGGAATTGTGACCAGGGCGGTGGCGATTGCGCCAAAGGCGCTACCCTGTCAGTTTGCTACCTCCTTTAAAGGAGATGAAAGTTTCGTGTCAGATCAGCCAAAGCCGCCAGGCCCCGAATCCATGCTCTTGACCGGGCGCTTTGGCATGCAGCTGGTGAAACAGACGGCGGGAAGCTGGTGGGTTTTCATGCTGCGCGGCGTGGCTGCGATCATTTTCGGGCTGCTGATCCTTCTGTTCCCAGGGCTTGGCCTGGTCTTCATCCTGGCCTTTCTCGGGGCATGGATGCTGTTCGATGGCATGGGGTCCATATTCCAGGCCATCAAGGGCGGCCACCCGACCGGGGAGCGCAGCCGAACCTGGCTGTTGATTGACGGCATCATCTCACTCATTGCCGCGGCGGTGATCCTGGTGGCGCCGGGGGTCTCCGCCATTGGCCTGCTGATTGTGACCGCTGCCTGGTTCCTGCTTTCGGGCGGGGCGCGGCTGATGCTGGCCTTCCGGCTATCCTCGGTGGTGCTCGGCCTGCTGGGGGCGGTGAATATCCTGATCGGCGCCTGGATGCTGCTGCGCCCCGGGCCGGGCTTGCTCGCGGTGATCTGGATGGTGGCGCTGGAGGCGATTGTCATGGCCGCCATCATGGCCACCCTTGGCTGGCGGCTTAAGCATATCCATCAGAATCCGCAGCAGGACGCGGGGCAGACCAGGATTTGATCCGGGGTGGGGGTAGGCATTTAAGATAAGCCCATGTGGTTCCCATCGCCCAAGGAGCTTCCGCTCCGCCCCTTCGCCCGCCTGCCGGATCGCTTGCGGAATCTGCGCCGTACCGCCTGGGCCGATGCCAATCGCGCCGGCGCGCCGATAGACAGTTTCCTGGAAGGCCCCTGCTTTGATCGCGCGGGGCGCTTCCTGGTCACCGATATCCCCAATGGCCGCATCCTGCTGGTCGGCCCCGGTGAGACTTGGGACGTGCTGGCGGAATATGAGGGCTGGCCGAATGGCCTGGCCCTTGGCGCCGATGATGCGCTGCTGATCGCGGATTACCGCCATGGCTTGCTGACGCTCGATCCCGCGCGCGGTTCCATCGCGCCCTTGCTGGAAACCGTGGGCAGTGAGGGGTTTCTCGGCCTGAATGATGTGACGCTTGGCCCGCAAGGCGCGATTTTCTTCACCGACCAAGGCCAAACCGGGCTGCAGGACCCGCGTGGGCGGGTGTATCGGCTTGCTGCCGATGGGCGGCTTGATCGGCTGATCTCAAACGGACCCAGCCCCAATGGCATTGCGCTGAACAAGGCCGGCACACATTGCTATGTGGCCATGACCCGTTCCTGTGAGGTCTGGCGCTTCGCCCTTCGCGCGGACGCCATTGTGGGCAAGGCCAATCTGTTCTTCCGCACCCCGGCTGGCACATCGGGGCCGGATGGCATGGCGGTTGATGTGCATGATCGGCTGTTCATCGCCAATCCGGGCCATGGCATGGTCTGGGGCGTGGATCAGCATGGCGTGCCGCTGTTTGCACTGGATTGCCGGCCTTTCGGGCGCATGCCGACCAATTGCTGCTTCGCACCCGATGGCGTGACACTTCTGATTACGGAAAGCCAATTGGGGCAGATTCTGGCCGCCGAGATACCGGGGCCTTGATAACAGGCGCCGTTGGTGCGGAGGCGCATCAGGCAAGATCTTCCATGGCTACGCGTAAGGCGCCGGCAATGGCGCGCCTGGCTGCGGCGCTGCCGGGCTTGCGGCCCAACTCAATCTCGGAAAGGTAGCTCACGGAAACGCCCGCCATGGCCGCCAAGGCGCTTAGCGCATGGCCGCGATGCTCGCGCCAGATTCGGATAGCGTTTTCACCCGCAAGCAGCCGATCCACGAGCGCGCCGGGCAAGTAATCAGCACGCGCCGCAGTTTTGCCAAGGGCGGCTTCGCGCGCCTCCTGTTCGTTGATCGCCTGATGATCAATGCGATCCTCGGCGGCGGCGACCAGCGCCTCATAATCGCGACGCGCTAGCGTCACTGTTTCTGCCGTTTGCGCCACAGGTTTGAAATGATTCATCGCTCATAAACCTCCCGGCGATGGCCGATGCGGTCCACAACCACATCCTGGCCATCAAGACGAAACACAGCGCGGTAATCGCCCTGACGAAGCCTGAAGCGCCCCCGCGGTTCCCCTTGCAGCGCGGTGACGCTCGCGTGCAGTTCGGTTGGCGCAGCAGCGATCTTGTCGAGCCTTGACTTCAGATGGGCCCTCTCCCGTTTTGGCATGCCGATTAGGGCCTTCACCGCGGCGGGGGAGAGTAGCAGCACCATAGAGGCAGTTTCGCTGATGGCGAAAAGTAAAGCAAGTTGAATTTCGCCAATAGCGTAAAAATCTGCGTTACGTCACCCGATCCAATTCCTGTTCCGTCATCCCGCCCGGCACCAGCGCCATCGGAATTTTCAGCCGCGAAGCATGGCGCCCCGTCAGCGCCGAGATCAGCGGCCCCGGCCCACCGCTGCCGGTGGCCATGGCCAGCACCAGGATTGAAATACGCGGGTCTTCTTCAATGAAGGCCAGCAATTCCTCGCGCGGTTCACCTTCACGGATGATCAGGATTGGCATGCCGCCCGTAATGTCGCTCACTTGCGCGGCAAGGCCGGCGAGTAACCGTTCTGCTTCCGCCCGGCGTTCTTCCTGCATCATCACGCCAACACCGGCCCATTCCACCAATTCCACCGGTTCCAGCACGCGGAGCAGCGCAACGCGACCGCCACCCTTGCGCGCGCGGAGACACGCGTAGCGGAGCGCCACTGCCTGTTCGGCGCTGTCATCCACCACCACCAGGAAAACGCGATCACGTTTGGCCTTGGTTGCGGCGGCAGCGGCTTCTTCAGTATCGGGCATCAATTCCTCCTGAACAGCACGCTGCCAAGCCAACCGGCCAGCACCGCCAAGACCACACATAGCACACCGTAAAGCAGCGGCTGCCCGCGGGCGAGGGTGGCAATATCCGCCGCCGTGCCGACGCGTTCCACGCGCAGCGACAATTCCTGCCGTGCGATCACCCGGTTTTCGCGCGCGAGCAATACCTCAATCTGATAATCGCCGGTCTGCACCGTGGCGGGGAAGGCGATGCGCGCGCTGAACAAGCGTTCTCCGGCGCGGGAAACCGGCGCGGCATATTCCTGCCAGCGACCATCGGATTGCTTCAATTCAAGCAGTGCGGCGCGAAAGGCTGGGTTGCGATTGCCCTCGCTACGCAGGCGCAGATTGTCAAAGCCCAGGCGATATTGCCGCCGCTCATCCTCGGGCAGGATTTCCCAAACCCGGCGCGTGGCCGTCAGCGCGTAAAATCCCGGCACTTCGGGAAAGCGCGTGGAAGGGCCATTCAGCCAAATACCCAGCACATTGATCTTGCGCCGCACCACAACACCCTGGGTCGGGCCGGTTGCGACGACAATCAAATCCTCGGGCGGATCAACGCCCAAGGGGTTTTGTGTCGCACCAAAGACCAGTACGGAAGCACCAGTGAAGCCAGTGCTGATTTCAACGCGGTCTGTGGAAAGCTCGGCCGTGATGGGCGGCGCAGAGGCCAAGGCGGGCGCCATCAGCCAGGCAAGCAATACCAAGGCGCGCGCCAGCAGCATCATGAAATCGGGCCAAGGGTAAAGGCGCGGCTTGGCGTTTGCAGCAGGTTCCAGGCCAGCGCAAAAGCAACCGAAAGCACCAGCAGACCAAGCAGGGCGCGGGTTTCCTCACCGCGCAGCTTGGTGCCCATGGCGGCGCCGAATTGCGCACCCGCCACACCGCCGGCCAGCAGCAGCATGGTCAGCACAATATCCACGCTGCCCACCTGCCAAGCCTGCAACAGCGTCACATTGGCCGACACAAACACCACCTGAAACAGCGACGTGCCAATCACAATCGCGGTCGGCATGCCGAGAATATAGATCATGGCGGGTACCAGCATGAACCCGCCGCCGACCCCCATAATGGCGGAGAGCATGCCAATGCCAAAGCCAATCGCGAGCGGCGGAATCACTGAAATATAAAGCCTCGAATCGCGAAACCTCATCTTGTAGGGCAACCCATGCAGCCAGGTATGTTCATGAAGCTTGCGCCGTGGCGCCGCGCCGCGCCGGCGCCTCAGCAGTGCGGAGACGCTTTCCCGCACCATCAGCGCGCCGACAATGCCAAGGATCACGACGTAAAAAAGTGAGACCGCAACATCCACCTGGCCCCAGCGCTTGAGCAGCGCAAAAATCTGTACCCCAAGCGCGGAGCCCAAAAGCCCACCCGCGAAAAGCGTGAGCCCCATGCGCCAATCCACATTGCCGCGCCGCCATTGCGCAATCAGGCCGGAAATCGAAGCACCCAAAGTCTGATTGGCGCCGGACGCCACCGCAACGGCGGATGGAATGCCAATCAGCATCAAAAGCGGCGTCAACAAAAACCCGCCACCCACGCCGAATAATCCCGAAAGCCAGCCCACGCCAAAGCCAATGCCAAGCAGCAGCAGGGCA
>Ga0172376_10006410_pt1 | contig 12802 bp, 9 predicted proteins | sample Lak35m_FD_121114 | JGI IMG/M metagenome (GOLD analysis project Ga0172376, IMG submission 121114) | Freshwater microbial communities from Kabuno Bay, South-Kivu, Congo - kab_092012_35m | ecosystem: Environmental > Aquatic > Freshwater > Lake | place: Democratic Republic of the Congo: South-Kivu...
CAATTGTGAGGGGACATGCAAGGGAGGGTGTTCGACCGCAAAACCATAGTTGCATCCCATCCGCATGCTGTGCAATAATACGCATAACGGCAACCCCACCGCACAGGATCACACGGCATGACCAAACGTATCTTCATCAGTTATCGGCGCAAAAGTTCCGCCTTCGCCTTGTTGATGGCGAACAAATTGAGCGAGCATCTTGAGGCAAGCATCTTCATTGATTTTGAAAGCATTGACCAAGCTGACTTTGAACGGGCGATCTTAACGCACCTACGCCAAAGTGATGTATTCCTGTTGATGGTGACGGAACACACGTTCAGCGAGCGCATCCACCGCGCGGATGATTGGGTACGGCGTGAGATACAGGAGGGGTTAAAAAAAGAAATTCCGTTCGTGTTGGTATGTGAGAACGGGTTATTCCCACCGAGCGACCTGCCCGATGAGATTAGAGGGGTCGCCAAGAAGCAAGGGATTGAATTTTATCCTGCCTACTTTGATCCTGCGGTAGAGCGGTTGGTCAAGTTCTTGGGGAATTTTGGCGTTTCACGCAAAACCACCCCCAGCACCCCAGCGTCTCTCCCCGTGCCCGAAGCAACCATCGCCTCCGTGAGTGCTGATCTTGTCCCTCAAACCCCCATCACCAGCGTGAACGCTCAACAGGTGTTAGGCGAGGCGTTGCATGCGTATGACCAAGACGATTTTGCACAGGCGTTGTTCCTGTTTGAAACGCTCCAAAGCATTGGCTACCGCTCCAAAGCCGTGCCGATTGAGGCACTGGTGAAGGAGATCGGGCAGAAGCAAGCGCAGGTGGAACGCAAGCGTGAAGCGCAAGTGGACTATGATGAACTTGCTATGTTTGCCAAGTTCAAAGCCACGTTGAAGCACGCCATAGACGGGTTCAAAGCATGGGCAAAGCAATACCCTGATCTAGTCGAGGAACTGGATACCTTGCGCTTGCGTGATAAAGGTGTGATTTCTGATCCGCCCCCACCGCCAGCAAAACCTATACAAGTGGTGACACCGCCACCCTCAAATTTGTTTGTGCCACCCTCACCGCCTCGTGACCCCCTTGCCGAGAAGCTGGCACTGGCACGCACCTTCACAGGCACGCGCAACACGGACTGGAAGCCGATCATCGCGCCGTTAGGGGAACTGGTGGCAGGCACACCGATGCCGAACATGGAGATGTGCTTGGTGCCGGTGGGGGCGTTCAAGATGGGGGGTGAAAACTATAGTGACGAAAAGCCGATCCATCCGCAAAGCATCACGACCCCGTACTGGATCGCCCGTTACACGGTGACGAACGCGCAATGGCGCGAGGGCGTTCGGGCAGGGGCAGTCAAAGAACCCAGCGATACGACATGGTATAAGGACAGTAAGATGGCGGATTGTCCCGTCGTGTATGTGAATTGGCATCAAGCGTTGGCATTTGCGCAATGGGCGCGGTGTACGCTCCCCAGTGAATTAGAGACGGAATACGCTGGGCGTGGGGTGGAAAGTTGGGCGTACCCGTGGGGGAATGACTACGACGCAAAGCGCGTGGTTGATAGGGATGATCCAACCTATGGGGGTAAGCACCCTGCACCCGTCACCTACAAACCTGAAGGCACGTCGTGGGTGGGGGCAATGCAACTCAGTGGGAACGTGTGGCAATGGCAACGAAGCCTGTACAAGAACTATCCCTATCAGGCTGGGGATGGACGTGAGGATGTTACTAATAATGTTATTGGAGAGCGCATCCTGCGGGGCGGTTCGTGGAGCAACAATGATACAGATAGGTTTCGCTGCGACTACCGTGACTGGCTCATTCCTTACTTCTGGTACGATCTTAGGGGGTTTCGCCTTGCCCTCTCTTAATAGTTCTGATATTCTGAATCCTGATCTTCTGCACTTCTGAAATCTTTTGACCTTCATCTTTTGACCTTGCCCCCCCGCGTAAGCGGGGCGCGATTTTCCCCCACCGCCCCCATGAAGTGCGCCCCCTTCCCCCAACCTCTTCCCCCGTTCGGCTTTGCCGACGAGAGAAGGGGGGCAAAGATGCACGCACGGGGGCGCATGTTCCTTCTCCAACAAGCGAAGCGCAGTGGGGGAGGGCTAGGGAGGGGGAAATCTTTTCGCCCCCCTCTCCTGCAAGCAACGCGCCACGGGGGAGGGGTTTGGGGGATGGGGGCAAGGGGGCTTCACCTTCGCTTTTTCGAGCCGAAATAGCCCAACCATACCCTCCCCAACAGCGCGAAAATGCCCACCGCCAGATCAAGGTAGGGGCTAAGGGGAGGGCGGTCTTCTAGGCATGCGCCAATGCCCCATCCCCCCAACCCCACCATCCCACATAAGCCCAGCACGTGCCCCCATGTGCTGGGGCGGTGCGCAAGCAGGTTGACCCCCACGCCCCACGCCAAGACAATCGCCAAGAATTGCCCCATTCGGTGGGTGTCTAAACGGGGCACCGTTTCTCCGTAGAGGTTGGGGCGTTCGCTCACTAGCCCGCTGGGGAAATCCGCCAATGAGCGCACCTCTTTCCCCGCCAAACACCCGATTGGCTCGCACGCTTGCCACGCGCAATAGAGCAGGATGGGCAGGATGGGGAGCGTGGCTTGGGCAAGGGCGAGGCGTGGAAGGGCGCGAAAGGTGGGGTGAAGCCACAGCACGCCCCCCACGCCCAGCATGCCCCCATGCCACCCCAAGCCCCCCACCACCGTATCCCACCGCCACACTTGCGACAGGTCATGGGCGAAAAGGTGCCACCGCAAGGCGACAAACTCTAACCGCGCCAAACATAGCCCCACCGCCACCGCCACCAAGCTGGCATCTAAGAGCGTTTGCCAGCGTCGCAGGGGTGCCAAACTGAGGATGAACGAGGCGACGCTTAGGGCAATGCCCGCCGTCAACCACACCCGATAGACCGAGAGCGTGAGGGAACCCCAATGCACATGTACTTCTATTCCCATCGCTCACCTTGCCCGCTTTCATGAACGCTTTCTTATCTCGAATTTACGTTCTCATGCAACCTTTGTTCGCCATATTGCGTATAATCTTACGTGATAACTATTCATAACATGAACCAAAGGAGAGTTCCAGATGGGTGCATCCGCAGGGATTAGTGCATTTTTAAGCGGTATTTCGCTGCTTGGTTTCTTGATCGTGATTCTGGGCGTGGTCGTCGTGGTGATCTCGATGGCACGCGGTGGATCAGCACGCGGTGGCATTGCTTTGTCATCGGTGGGGTTGATTTTGTTCGTGATCTTCAACCTGTTTAGCCAAGGCGTGATTGTGGTTCAACCCACCGAAACCGCTGTTGTCTTCCAAACTATCTCGGGTGAGTTGCTTGAGCCACGTCAACCCGGCACCAGCATCATCATCCCCATTCTACAAGAAGCAGTGATTTACCCCACCAACCGCCAAGAATATACCATGTCCGGCCTTGTTGATGAGGGGCAAGCGGAGGGCAACGATGCCGTCCGTAGCCGCACCAAAGACGGGCAAGAAGTGAGCATGGACATCACCATGTTGTACTACATTGATTCTCAACAGGTGAACACCTTGCACCGCAACTGGTACTCTGTGGCAGAAGGTCGCCCAACGTATGAGGCGAACTTCATCCGCCCCACCTCGCGCGGGGTGATCCGCGACATCACCGCACGCTATACCGCCACCGAGATTTATGGTGAAGACCGCGCTGAGTTGCGTGATGCCATGCAGTCCGCCTTAGAAGAACGTTTCTTGATGGAGGGCATTGTGTTAACCGACTTGCTCCTGCGCGATGTCACCTTCTCTGAACAGTTCACCCAAGCCATTGAGCAAGCGCGTGTAGCAGAACAAGACGCACTGCGTGAAGAGATCCGCGTTCGTCAAACCCAACAGGAAGCGGAACGGGTGCGCGTCGCGGCTCAAGGTCAACGTGATGCCACCATCACCGAAGCACAAGGTGAGGCAGAAGCCATCGTCTTGCGCGCTCAAGCCGAAGCCGAAGCGTTGCGTTTGGTGTCGGAACAAATTGCGGCAAACCCCTCGTTGATCCAATACTTGTACGTGCAAAACCTGAGCGACAATGTTTCCATTTCGCTTGTTCCCACCAACAGTCCCTTCCTGTTTGACTTCGACAGCTTGGCACAAGCGAACGCCAGTTTCACCGCTCCCAGCGTGCCCCAAGCCGAAGCAACCCCCAGCAACTAGCGTCCATACAAAATCATGCCGAAGAATACGGGCTTTATGTCCGTATTCTTTTTGATGCGCAAACCGCTAAAATGGGGTGCGTCTGGTAAGCATGGAGAAATTTGTTCAAGTGGAAACGCAAATTATTGATGGAAATCCAATCGGCGCACGCTACCGCGAGGCGGTCAAACAGCAGGCACTCGCCTTCAAAGAGCAATATGGCATGGCACCCGGCTTGGGGGTGGTGTTGGTGGGGGATGACCCCGCTAGTGCGATGTACGTTAGGATGAAACAACGCGCGTGCGAGCATGCGGGGTTGGTTTCGTTTTCGCATGTGCTTCCGCAAACCGCCACCCACCAAGAGGTGCAAAAGGCGGTTGATGCCATGAACGATGACCCCAAAATTCATGGCATTCTGGTGCAATTGCCCATGCCCAAGCAAGTCAACGAAGACGAAATCTTGGGGTGTGTTCGTGCGGAAAAAGACGTGGACGGCTTTCACCCGCACAACATCGGCGCCCTGGCTATGAAGGGGCGTGAACCGCTGTTCACGCCTGCCACGCCCACCGGTATCATGATCTTGCTGGAGGAGATGGGCGTGAATTTAGACGGCGCCAATGCGGTGGTGATGGGGCGCAGCAACATCGTGGGCATGCCGGTGGCGTTGCTCTTGATGCGCGCCAACGCCACTGTCTCGCTGGTACATAGCCGCACGCGCAACCCCCAAGAGATGGTCAAGCGAGCAGATGTGCTGATCGCCGCCATCGGAAAGCCCAACTTTGTCCCAGGCGAGTGGCTGAAAGAGGGCGTGTTCATTGTGGACGTGGGCACCAACAAGGTCGATGATCCTCATTCCCCAAATGGCTATACCTACGTGGGCGATGTTGACCTGCAAGGGGCGATGGGCGTGGCACGCGCCATCACCAAGGTGCCGGGTGGGGTGGGACCGATGACCATCACCTCGCTGTTGATGAACACCCTCAAAGCGGCGCAACGTCAAATGCAAGCCCCCGCATGAGATTGAGCAGTTGCGTGATAAAACGATTGTGAAAACGTGAAAACTGCGGTAAGATGTTATGCAAGGCGAGTAGGTCTGACTTATTCGCCCGTGATTCTATCCTTTCAAAATAATGTTTCAGGAGTTTATTCATGAAGAACCTCGTTCGTTTCTTCGTCCTTGCCCTCGTGCTGTTGATGGTTATGCCAGTAGCTGCACAAGACGAATTGCTCTCTGCTTCTGCAGAAAATTGTGACTACGGTGGCGCGTTCCTCAGCATGGAAGCGGTTGATGCACACACGGTTAAGTTCACCTTGTGTAACCCCGATCCTGCTTTCCCCTCTAAGGTTGCCTTCTCTGCATTGGGCATTCATCCTTCTGAGCACCTCACTGCAACCAACGGTGGTGGCCCAGAACTCTTCCAAAACCCAGTTGGTACGGGTCCATACGCCCTGGAAAATTGGGACTTGGGTAACGAACTCGTCCTCACCCGCAATGAAAACTATTGGGGTGGCGCGTCTGGCGAACCAACCCTGATCTTCCGCTGGAACGCTGAAGCAAGCCAACGTTTAGCAGCGCTTCAAGCTGGCGAAGCAGACGGGATTGATAACCCCGGCGTGAACGAAATTGAACTCATCAGTGCCGACAGCACCCTCGCATTGTTCCCCCGCCCCGGCACCAACGTGTTCTATCTTGGTTTGAACAACCGCATTGCCCCAATGGATAACCAGTTGGTACGCCAAGCGATTGCTCATGCGATTGACAAGCAACGCATTATAGACACCTTCTATCCCGAAGGCTCTATCGTTGCTGACCAATTCATGCCCCCTGTGATCTTCGGGTATACCCCAGAAGTGGCTCCTTTCCCCTATGATCCCGAACAAGCGAAAGCATTGTTGGCAGAATCTGGCGTAGAACTTCCCGTTCAGCTCACCATTTCTTACCGTGATGTTGTTCGTGGTTACTTGCCCACCCCCGGTTTGGTGGCACAAGACCTTCAAGCACAACTCGCTGAAGTTGGCATCGAAGCTGAAATCGTGGTCATGGAATCTGGCGCGTTCTTGGATGCAGCAGATGCAGGCGACTTGGAATTGCACTTGCTCGGTTGGGGTGCAGACTATCCCGATGCGACCAACTTCTTGGACTACCACTTTGGTGCTGGCTCTTCTAACCAATTCGGTGACAAGTTCCCCGAAATTGTTGAAAACCTCACCGCTGGCGCACAATTGGCAGACTTTGCAGCACGCTACCCCTTCTATGTGGCAGCAAACGAAGCCATCCGTGACTTCGTTCCAATGGTTCCGATTGCTCACGGTGGTTCTGCTGTTGCTTACCGCGCAGAAATCGCTGGCATGCCCCATGCTAGTCCATTGGGTAACGAAGCCTTCAGCGTCGTCGAAGACCCCTCTGATGACACCTTCGTATGGATGCAAAACGCAGAACCGATTGGTCTGTATTGCGCTGACGAAACCGATGGCGAATCTCTCCGCGCTTGTGAACAAATCAACGAAGCCTTGCTCGCCTATGAAGTGGGTGGCACCGCTGTGATCCCCGCGCTTGCAGAATCCTACAGTGCCAACGAAGCTTTGACCGAATGGACCTTCACCCTCCGTCAAGGGGTCATGTTCCATGATGGCACCGAACTGGACGCTAACGATGTGATCATGTCCTACTTGGTACAATGGGATGCTTCTCATCCCCTCCATGTTGGGCGCACGGGCAACTTCTCCTACTTCAACGCATTCTTCGGTTCGTTCTTGAACGCCCCCGCAGAATAGTTTAAGCCTCTCTATCCTTGAAGCAGGGCGGTCTATGGATCGCCCTGTTTTATTTGGGAGGAAAACGGACGACCACCGCATGAGCTATTTACAACGTTGCCGACTTCAACCGAGTGTCATGGAGATGGGGTGACAAGTTTCGTGTAATAGGTGTGCCCCTAGCGTATTCTAATCATGCAGGTATCAAACTACTTTTACGAGAGTTGCCCTCATGACTTCTATTGATCTCCCCATTACAGGCATGACTTGCGCGTCATGCGTGCGTAATGTTGAACGTGCCTTGAGCAAACAAAACGGGGTGAGCGAGGCGGTGGTCAATTTCGCCACTGAACACGCCACCATCCAATATGATCCCCAACAAGTTCAGTTGCCTGAACTGGTTGCTCGCATTGATAAAGCGGGCTACGGTGTGCCAGTGGCGGAGTTGGATTTGCCCATACTAGGGATGACGTGCGCGGCGTGTGTTCGCAATGTTGAGCGTGCCATCAGCAAAGTGAACGGCATCTTGGCGGTCAACGTTAACCTTGCCACCGAACACGCCACCTTGCAATACATCCCCGGCACGCTCAACCGCCAGACCATCGTGCAAGCCATCCAAAAAGCCGGCTATGATGTTGTCAATACCACTCCCCTAGAGAACCCCGACGATGCCGAAGCTCGCGCCCGTCATGCCGAGTTTGTCCGACAACAACGCCTGATCCTGTTTGGGAGTGTGTTCACGTTGCCGTTGTTCGTCTTGAGCATGTTGCGCCATTTCATGCACGATGTGGATGCCATTATGCGGGCGTTCCCGTGGTTGATGTGGGCGGGCTTTCCGTATGTGTTTGGAATCCTTGCGACCCCCGTCTTGATTGTGCTTGGACGGCAATACTTCGTGGGTGCTTATAAATCCTTGCGCAACGGCACTGCCAATATGGATGTGTTGGTGGCAATGGGCGCTCTCTCGGCATATCTATACAGCTTGGTGAACGTTCTCGCGGTGGCGTTGGGGGTGTTGCCTGCGCATCAAAGCGTGGAATATTTTGAAACCGCCGCCGTCATTCTGCTGCTCATCACGGTGGGGAAGTTCTTGGAGGCGCGTGCCAAAGGACGCACCAGCGAGGCGATTAAAAAACTCATGGGCTTGGTTCCCAAAACCGCTTATGTGCTACGCAATGGGGAAGAAATAGAAGTCCCCGTGAGCGACTTGATCCCCGGCGAGCGCATGATAATCAAGCCCGGCGCACACATCCCCACCGATGGGAAGGTGGTCAGCGGATCATCGAGCGTGGATGAATCCATGCTAACGGGCGAGAGCCTCCCCCAAGAAAAAGAAGCAGGAGCGCGAGTATATGGCGCAACCGTCAACAAGCAAGGACGCTTGATCGTGGAGGCAACGCATGTTGGCGCACAAACCGCGCTTGCCCAAATCATTCGCTTGGTGCAACAGGCGCAAGGGAGCAAAGCCCCCATCCAACAAGTCGCTGACCGCGTGAGTGGCATTTTCGTTCCGATTGTGATCGGTTTAGCGTTGCTCACGTGGTTGGGATGGTGGATCAGCGGAGCAGGCTTTAGCGTGGCGTTGATGAATGCGGTCGCCGTATTGGTAATTGCGTGCCCGTGTGCTTTGGGTTTGGCAACCCCCACCGCCATCATGGTTGGAACAGGCAAGGGCGCAGAACAGGGCATCCTCTTCAAGAGTGGCACTGCCTTAGAAACGGCGCAACGCTTACAGGTGGTCGTGCTGGATAAGACGGGCACGCTCACCCATGGCAAGCCCGAAGTGGTTGCTGTTCATCCGATGAACCAAGCTACCCGTGAGCAGGTCTTACACTGGGCAGGGAGCATCGAACAAGCAAGCGAGCATCCCCTCGCCCAAGCCATCACCCAACAGGCGCGTGCCGAACGCCTCGCGCTGACCGAACCGCATAACTTTGAGGCACTCGCTGGGCGCGGTGTGCGTGCCACCCTAAACGGGATGAGCGCGTGGATTGCCAGTCCACACTATGCCCAGTCAATGGGGGTTGCCCTCGATGAGGTTGACGCTGTGATCGCCGAGCATGAATCGCGCGGGGCAAGCGTGGTGGTGTTGGTGGTGGAAGAGGTGGCGCGGGGCTTGTTGGCGTTGGCGGACACCCTCAAGCCCAATAGTTTTGAGTCTGTCCAACAGTTGCAAAAGCGGGGCTTAGAGGTGGTGATGTTGACGGGTGACAACCCTCGCACCGCGCACGCCATTGCCCAACAAGCGGGTATTCAGCGCGTGATTGCGAACGTTCTGCCTAGCCAAAAAGCCGAACAAATCCAACAACTGCAAGCGCAGGGCAAAACGGTGGGCATGGTGGGGGATGGGATCAACGATGCGCCTGCCCTCGCACAAGCTGACGTGGGCATGGCGATTGGCAACGGGACGGACATTGCCATTGAGGCGGCGGATGTCACGCTGGTGCGCGGAGACTTGGATGCCATTGATCGCGCCATTGCGCTCAGTCAAGCCACCATGCGCACGATCTACCAAAATCTGTTTTGGGCGTTCATCTACAACATCATCCTGATTCCGATAGCCATGTTCGGGGGGTTACAACCGATGTTCGCCGCTGGTGCAATGGCGTTCTCTTCCATCTTTGTGATTAGCAATAGTCTTCGCTTACGGACACGCACCATACGATGAGTCAACACGCTGCGCTACAGAGTGCTTTAATCATTATCCTGTCGGCAATGTTGATGCTTGGCATGGTGTATCCCTATTTGGCGGGGCAATATGATCCGCTGGCGGTGGGACTGTCCGCGCTGATCCAAGTCTTTGCCATCCTCGCTGTTGTGTGGATGCCTGTTGGGATACTGTGGAGTGTAGCTGAATTACGCTGGGCAAGGCGACGCAGGCGTGCGCTTCCTGTTCAAACGTCCGCCTTCTTGTTCGGATGGGCGACAGTGGTGCTAGGGTCACTCATTGCGGGTCTGCTGGCAATGCTTGCTAATTTTGTGCTGGGGAGGGCGTTGGCATTGGGGATCATCATGGCGTGGGGGTGGGGCGTTTGGCGTGTGTTTCCGCGCTTGCAAGCCCTTCGCCACAACCCTGCCACACACTATAACCCGTTTGCGTTGGGCATGTGCGCGTTGATTGTGAGTTTGTGGGTGGTGCAAACAGTCGGGGCGCAACCGCTCACCCAGTTCAGTCGAGCGCGTGCCATCGCCCAAAGCAGTGAACTCATCCGCGATATTGAAGCCTACTATCGGATGAACGAAAGCTATCCGCTGTCATTGCTTGCCGTCTATGCCGATTATGAAACGGGCGTAGTGGGGATTCCGCAATACCACTACGCGCAGCATGGAGATGCTTATATGCTCTCCTTTGAGCAACCGCGTTTTGTCTTGGATGATCTGGGCGTGCGCGAGATGGTGGTGTATCACCCACACGACCGACACAGCATGATAAGCCATGCCTCTTGGATTCTCTTGCTCCCACCTTCCCAACTGAATCGCTCACAAGGATGGTTTGCTTCTGAAGATGCTCCTACTCCTCACTGGAAATATTTCTGGTTTGATTAGGCAAAACGGTTAATTATCGACTTCATCCGTTATATCCTGCCCACCATCACTTACCAATCGCCGACGGCGGTTTTCCGCACGTAAATGCTTGAGCCATTCTACAGGGTCTTCGATTTCGTCGTGCTTCATCTCAATTGAGCCGATCTCATCCATCAGGCGGTTGAGTGCCTGCCCCCAATGTTCTGGTGCGTAGTTATCACGGCTTAATGGCGTTTCCATCTCGCGCTCGACGGATGATGCAACCTGCTCAATCAACTGTAAGCGTTCTTTTGGTGCCAACCTCAACGCCAGTGCCAACGCTTCTTCTAAGGTAGGATGGGTATTCATTCGTTAAACCTCTTCACTCATCATCCCAATTATACGCTAAATCATCCGTCTCATGCTGATTCATGCTGATGTCCCATCCTCAATCTGGAATTAGCGACGGAACGCTGTCACAATCGTTGGGGAAGGTATTGTCGTGTTGAGGAGCAAGCATGGGCTTGGCATGGTTAAAGCGTTATGCCGATTGGCTATTGGTGGCGGTCGTGGTGGCGTTGCTTCAACCGCTCCTGTTCCCCTCCCATCCCACACAAGCACTAGACGGGAGTGACTTCACTGGCAACGTTTATCCCCTCTATGGCTATACCGCTGAACACTACCGCGACGGGTTGAATCTGCATTGGAATCCGTATCAATTCGCCGGCTTCCCTGTCACCGCTAACCCACAAGCTGCTGTGTTCTATCCTGCTACATGGGGTTTATGGCTCATCGTAGACCTGTTCGGGGTCAGTGTGCCCCGTGTGATCGGGTGGCTAGTGGCACTACACACCATGATTGGCGCGGTGGGCATGGCACGCCTCACACGCGCTCACGGGGCGCACGCGCTGGGGGGCGCAGTGGCAGGCGTGATCTTCGTGGTGGGGGGTTGGTGGATCGCACGCATCTATGCCGGTCATTACACCATGCTAACGGCGGTGGCGTGGGTGCCGTGGCTACTACTTGCCTATCAAGCTACCCTCCAGACCGAACGCTGGCGCAGTAGCCTTGCCCCGATGGGATGGCTCGGGTTGATGTGTCTGGCGGGGCACCCTCAAATGGTGTTATATGCGTGCCTGCTACTGGGAGGGACGCTGGTTTGGCAATGGCTTACCCACCCTTGCTCGGTGCGAATCATGGTCAAGATGGGCGCACAATTGGTGTCGATAGGCGTGGGAGCGGTTGGCTTGGGGATGGTGGCATTGTTGCCGACTGCCCAACTCATCACCTTTAGCCCCCGTGCCGATGCCACCCTCGCCATGCTCAATGAGTTCGCCTTGCCACCTGTACAGTTGCTCACGTTGGTTTTGCCCTACCTGTTCGGTCATCCTAAGTTACAACCGTTGGGATATTGGGGGATGCCCACCTTTGAGGAGATGTTCGCCTATGTGGGGGTGTTGCCATTGGTGGCACTGGCGTTAACCCCCGCCCTTGCCAAGCGCGGGGCAAAGGTAGGGTATTGGGTGGCGTGGGTGATCGTCGGGTTACTCTTGGCACTGGGGCGCGATGGGGGACTCTTCACGCTGTTGGTGCGTTGGGTGCCGGGCTTTGATCTGTTCCGCGCCCCCGCCCGCTATCTGTTCTTTTGGACGTTCGGCATGTGCGGCATCATGGCGTGGTTTGTCACCCTGATGCACAAAAGCGACAGCCCCACCCGTCAAGCGATCCTTCAACCTGTTCTGCGCCCCCTAGCGTGGGTGGGGGTGGGATTGGCAGGGGTGGCACTGTTGCCAGTAGGGGGACAATGGCTTTTCCCCCAAGACTCGGCACGGGTGTTACAGTTTAGCTCGGTGCTGATGGGCGGGGCGTTTTGGGCGTGGGGGACGGTCGCGCTATTGTGGCTCTTGTCCCAGTCCAACTTTCACCGCTTGGCACTCTTCGGCGTGGTGATGTGGGTGGTGTTGGATGTGTGGCGCGTAACCGATTCGCTCATCACGCTTTCGCCCATTCAGACGGGGGGAACCATCGGCACGATGTGGGAGACCGTCCAGCAAACTTTCCCTGCTGATGCGGATGCACGCCTGCTGACATTTGTTGACAGTGTAAACTACTACGCCAATCCGCCGAACGGTGCCACCCTCACCCAACATTTACATGTGCGCGGATACGATCCGCTGGAAATAACCGACTATATCCAAGCCTTTGGGATGGCATACCCTGATCCTAACCATCCATTTCATACCCTCATGGGTGTGCGCTATGTGGTGAGTGACCTCCCGCGCGAGGATGAGGGGTGGGAGTTGCTACGCGAAGCTAACGGCTTCTACTTCTATGAGCGCGAAACCCCGTTTCCGCGTGCGTGGGTGATTACCAACGGCATCCTAGAGCCAGA
>Ga0172376_10006412_pt1 | contig 12799 bp, 7 predicted proteins | sample Lak35m_FD_121114 | JGI IMG/M metagenome (GOLD analysis project Ga0172376, IMG submission 121114) | Freshwater microbial communities from Kabuno Bay, South-Kivu, Congo - kab_092012_35m | ecosystem: Environmental > Aquatic > Freshwater > Lake | place: Democratic Republic of the Congo: South-Kivu...
AAACATGGCCATCTGGGGCAACCACTCGGCGACTCAGTATCCCGACTTCTATCACGCCACCATCGGCGGCCGGCCGGCTCTGGATGTGATCGGCGATGAGTCCTGGTTGAAGACCACGTTCATCGACACTGTGCAGAAGCGCGGCGCGGCGGTCATCAAAGCCCGCGGTTCCTCATCCGCCGCTTCGGCTGCCAATGCCATCATCGACAACATCCGCGACATCTGGTTTCCGACGGAAGCCGGCAACACGTTCAGCTCGGCAGTCTGCAGTGACGGCAGCTACGGCATCGACGAAGGTCTGATCGCCAGCTTCCCGCTGACCAGCGATGGCCAGACCTGGAAAGTCGCTCAAGGCTGGGACATCAACCCGTTCGCTCAGGAAAAGATCAACGCCACGATCGCCGAACTGCGCAGCGAACGTGACACGGTCCGCGATCTGCTGCCGTCGTAATCCGACGGAACCGATACGATCCTTCCGAAAGCCGCGGCTTTCTCTTTGCGCAGAGCGATCCGGCCCCGCGCCACTCTGTTGCTGGAAAACAACAGACCGGCAGAACCGGCCTTCCCACTGCAACCCGATTGACGGACCACGGCGGAAAGGTTGTCCTGCCCGGCATGAGCTTCCTGGAAGGATCGGCAATGCGACTTTGACACGTCTCGACACTGTCTGAGAATTGGTCTTCCTCACGCTTGTGACGCAGAGTCCCGTCACAGGGTGTTGCCCTGCGTATCGTTCGCGGCCTTCGAGGAGAGACCTGTCCGATGAGCATGACCATCAGCGAGCCACCGATGGCCGACACACCAGAGCATGATCCGTCCGTGCCGGACGTGACGCTGCTCGAAGACAAAATGCCCGAATGGTTCCGTCTGCCCGCGCGGGCGGCGGGATTCTCAGTGCTGATGTCGCTCACGTTCGTGTTCTTCAATCTGATGCCACTCAACCACACGGATCTGTGGGGCCACTTGAGCTACGGGCGACACATCTGGAACACGGGGGCGATCCCTTCGACCGAACCTCTGCTCCCGCTCGCTCAGGGAATGCCGTTCGTCGATTCCGCATGGCTGACGCAGCTCATCGGATACGGGGCGTATCAACTGGCCGGCAAAGCGGCGCTCGTGTTCCTGTATGCGACGGCGATCACGCTGAGCGTTGGTTTGATGGTGCATCGCGTTCATTCCCGCACGCGCAGTCCGCTGGTGGCGTTCGCCGCATATCTGCTGCTGATGTGGGTCAACTGGCAGCAGACGTTCGTCATCCGTCCGCAACTTGCCGGGTACGCGCTGTTCTGTCTTCTGTTTGTGCTGCTGACGCGGCGGACCTGGTCAAAGCTGATGTGGTATGTCATTCCAGCGATGCTGGGGCTGTGGGCCAGTCTGCATGGTTCCTTCGTCATGGGACTGACCCTGCTGGGATGCTTCACGCTGGGCCGCGCGATCGACCTGCTGCGGCGGACCGGACAGGTCAAAGCTCTGTTTCACGACGACCGTTTGCGGCGCCTTTTCCTGATCACCGAACTGTCGGCTCTGGCGACGCTGCTGAATCCGTTCGGCCTCGCGCTGTATGCCGAAGTGCTGACGTTCGGCAGCAATCCGAATCTCCAGAATCTGGTCGAGTGGCATCCGCTCAATCTGCGAATGCTGCAGGGCCAGGCTGCGGCTGTGTGTGCTCTGCTGTTGATCCTCGCCTACCGCTTCAGTCCCCGGCGGGCCAGTGCCACGGAACTGCTGCTGCTGGCGGGGCTGGGTGGCGGAGCACTGTGGAGTTCACGACTGATCCTGTGGTGGGCACCGGTCGCGGTCTACTGCTTCGCGGTTCACGCCTGGGCTGCGTGGCGGCAGTGGCGGAAGCTGGAACTGGTTCCGGAAACGCCGGCCACGGCGAGCCTCTGGACGCTGGCTTCGCTGGGCTTCGGTCTGATCGCTCTGGAGATGTCACCGCTGGGCGGTGCGACGCTTGATCTCGCCCTGGGACGCGATGCGATGCAGCGGATCCAGCGCGTCGCCGTCAGCGACATGACGCCGGTTGGAGCGGCTCAGTACCTCGTCAAACATCCGCCGGAAGGCATGGTCTTCGCCACGTATGAACTCGGCGATTACCTGCTCTGGGCCGGTCCGCCGGACATGAAGCTGTTCGTGGCCTCGCACGCGCATCTGGTCACGGAAGAGGTCTGGAACGACTACCTGACCGTCATCAATCAGGGTTCCGGCTGGGAAGATGAACTCAAGCGGCACGGCATCGAAACGCTGGTGCTCGATGAGAAAGTCCGCGGTCCGCTGATCAGCCGGCTGAGGGAAGGCACGGAATGGCGCATGGTCTTCAAGGATGACCGCGCGGCGGTGTTCAAGCGCCGCACGCCCGAAGAAGTGCGCAGACTGGACGCGAAGCACTGATCCCGTCCCGTCGTAGATCCGCCGGCCCCCGTTCATCCCGCATTCCGAAGGTCATTCCGCATGTTCCGTCCCCGTTCGAAAAAGCTGCTCTCGTTCGCGCTGATTCAGGCTCTCACCGCAGGCGGTTTCGCCGCCGCCTGGTCGGCATTGCCTGCGACAGACGCGGTCCGACTGAAAGAAGCTGTCACTGGAAAGCCGCAGCCGAGTCCGCTGCGCATCGAACGCGAACAACCGCTGGTCATCACACCGCTCTACGACGATGCCGATGTCGTCAGCGATGAGGAACTGGCCGCGGTGCTCAAGCAGGTGCAGCCGCGCTTCAGTACTGAGAAGCTCAAACCGAATTATGTGGAGCATGCTCTGCGCGCGTGGCATGTCGATGCGGAGTTCCAGGATCCGCGCGTCATGTCCGGCCGGCAGATGCGCGACTTTCTGCTGGATCACGCGCGGTTCCTGATGTCCTGGGCCGGTGAAGCGCAGCCGCTGCTGGAAGACCGCGAAGCGGGTGTCGCCATCCGCTGGGGCCGCGAACAGGGCGGGTCGGTCCATCACGATCATCTGCTGGCCTGCCTGACGGAAGCCGGCGTCCCGCTGACTCAACCGGTTCGGACACCCGGCCGGCCGAACCGCACGTTCCGCGATGTTCTTCAGCAGGCGCTGTATGACTTCGATCTCGACGAACGCGAAACAGAATGGTCGGTCCTGGGCTTCGGCCTGTGGGTCTCACCGGTCAACGAGTGGCAGAACGGAAAGCACCGCACGCTCAACTTCGACATGCTGGCCCGCCGCGAGATGCGCGGGCACAAGCAGTTCGGAGTCTGCGGCGGCACGCATCGAGTCTATTCGCTGATGGCCCTGCTGCGTCTGGATGAGCAGTTCGATCACAGGCTGCTCTCGGACGATGCACGGCGGGAATCGCGGGCTTATCTGCTCAACGTCCGCGACCTGCTGCTGGAAACTCAGTTCGAGGACGGACGCTGGCCGTACAACTGGCCGGACGGAAAGCAGGCCCGCGAGAAGCCGTCGGACATTCCCGAATACCGCCACGTGATCGCCACCGGCCATCACCTCGAATGGCTGGCCATCGCGCCCGAGGAATTCCATCCACCACGCGAGAACGTGCGCAAGGCTGCCGACTGGATCATTCAGAACACGCTGTCGAAGAAGGTCTCCGAGATCCAGGAGAACTACACCTTCTACAGCCATGTCGGCAACGCGCTGGCCCTCTGGCGCAAATCCCGGCCTGCCGCGTTCTGGAAAGCCTGGGAGGCCGGACATCCCTTCGTGCCGGAAGAATCCGCCGCGAAAGAATGAGTCTCGCAATCGCGTGACGTATGCACAATCCTGTCTTCTGAGTGACTCATAATGAGTCCCGTGAAACGCTTTGGACTCAAGCCACTTTCCGCTCGAATGGTGCCACCGTGGTGGCTTCTTCTTTCAACTGATAGTCAATCACAACGTGAATACGGTTGGATTTTGCCCAATCGAGCAGGACTGGAATGGCGGGCAACGTATCGCTGACGGAATTTGTGTAGGTGTAGTGCTGCTTATCGGTTTCAAAATCGAAACTAATCGACATAGAGTATTTAATACAGCAAAAGCTGATCGGTGCCAGAAAGAGTGGAATCGTGAGCACGCCAGGCCCCCACAGATCGCCTTCGATTCCGAAATATGCAATTGCTGCGGCGACACCTGCGGTGATAAGACCCGCGGCAATGCTGGACCATGCACGGTACTTTGTGACTCGAATGCCGAGCACTTGACTTCCGTCCAATGGAGTCGTGATCCACTCACCAGTCTGCCCGCTCTGCTTTCTTCCCAGCAACAGAACATTTGAACCATCAATACCCACTGGCTGTCCGAGATGTGCGTAGCTGGCGTATTTGTCCGTGAAGAAAACAGCTTGCTCGGTCATCGTGAATCCTTTCAGAAGGTGCATCCTGATAGTTGTTATCTATGTATGCACAGAAGCATGTCAATCTGAATTCCATGACATCCTGCAAGCCAGCAATCACGAGCCACATGAACCAGCATTGATATCACCGACGAAGATATCGGAAAATCGACGTCTCCTGTCCCAGAGAAGATGGCTACGATCCGCGCCGGCGATGCCGTTATCGGAGCTTCAATGAACCAGGCCGGCATCCGGTGGCATCGAACTCCAGGAACCTGCGGACATGCGAATTCGAACGGCGCTGAGAAGCCTGGTACTCATGACCGGGCTGATGATGTCTCTGCCACTGTCGGCTCAGGAAGCATCGAAAGCCGAGTGGACTTACCGACCGGAACCGCTCAAGCCGTTCTGGCTGAGTGAAGTCATGGAGGGCGAATCGGTTCTGTTTATCCGCGATGAGAAGACCGGTGAGGCGCGAGCCGCGGTGCTGTTTCCCGTCCTCGACGTGCTCGCCGCGCGGAGCTCCGCAGGCGATGTCACCTATGAAAGCGGCCGGGATTTTGTCTGGAAGCCGGGGTCCAGAGAGATCGTGCTGCCGGCGGGATCTCGGATTCCCTCGCGTACACTTCAGGAACTCCGGCGTCCCGCGAAGTCGCAGCGGTACGAACTGACTCATCGCGACGGCAACGGCGAGATCTTCTTCGGCGCGCAGCTGGAATATGCCGCCATGCAGACCTGCTTCACCTACCGTCACGCGGCCGGGTTGTGGACCACTCCCGCGTCGAAGTTCGATCCGCAGGCCCTGCCGAAGTCCGCGGCGCGATTGAAGAGTCGTCAGCCGCTGAGCATCGTGACGCTGGGCGACAGCATCTCCGCCGGAGCGAACGCATCCGCACTCTACAACGCGGCTCCGTGGCAGCCGGCTTATCCGGAACTGGTCCGGCGTCATCTGGCCGAGCGTTTTCAGTCGCCGGTCGCCATGACGAACCTGTCCGTAGGCGGCATGGACAGCGCGTGGGGATTGACTCAGGCCGACAAGGTCTTCGCCGCGGAACCACATCTGGTGATCATCGCCTTCGGGATGAACGATTCCGCCGGACGTTCCCCGGAGTCTTTTCAGGACAACATCCGGAAGACCATTGCCGCCATCCGCGCGAAACGCCCCGACTGCGAATTCATCCTCGTGGCGACCATGCTCGGCAACCGCGACTGGATCCGTCTGAAGCAGGAACTGTTCCCGCAGTATCGCGACGCTCTGCGCGAACTGGTCGAACCGGGAGTTGCTCTCGCCGACCTGACGTCCCTCTGGGAGGGCATTCTCAGATTGAAAGCGGATCACGACCAGACCGGCAACGGCGTCAATCATCCGAACGACTTCGGCCACCGAATCTACGCGCAGGCAATCACCGCTCTTCTTGGAGCCGGCGAAGACTGAAGACAGTGAAGCCGGCGGACCGGTGACGAGGCGTTGACAAGCTCGAAGCGCCAGCGAGTGCGTCCGGCGTTTCATTGAGTGTCATACGGATTACAGGAACTCACCGTGCGTCTCCGGGAGGGCGAGGCTCCTGCCGAGCCGGGTTTGCGGCTCGGCAGGAGCCTCGCCCTCCCGATCCTTCGAGCGCAGATATTTTCTGTGATCCGTATCAGATTGATGATCGCGCCGGTTCCTTTATGAGCGGCAAGGCGCTCACAACCACACCGACTCGCTCGCGCGAATATCCATCTGACGATCAAGAAACACACTTGCCGGCGCTGCGTGCTTGTTGAAATGTCTCGCTGATGCCTGCTTGAGGTAATGTCCTGTGACCAGATCAGGCTTCGCCTTTCATCCTTCGGTAACGGCGGATCAGGTTGTTGGTGGAGCTGTCGTGCTTGAGCTGCGGAGCATCCGGACTTTCGATTTCCGGCAGAATGGCCTGTGCCAGCGCCTTGCCCAGCTCCACGCCCCACTGGTCGAAGCAGTTGATGTTCCAGATCGTTCCCTGGGTATAGACGCTGTGCTCGTACAGCGCGACCAGCATGCCCAGGATTCCGGGAGTGAGCCGGTCGGCCAGAATCGTGTTCGACGGACGATTGCCCTCAAAAACGCGGTGCGGCAGCAGCGCGTCTGAAGTGCCTTCGGCCTTCACCTGTTCGGGAGTTTTTCCGAAGGCCAGCGCTTCGGCCTGAGCAAAGACGTTCGCCAGCAGGATGTCGTGATGCCGGCCCAGCGGTGTCAGTGCCTGCGCGAACGCGATGAAGTCGCAGGGAATCAACCGGGTTCCCTGATGAATCAACTGATAAAAGGAATGCTGGCCGTTGGTGCCGGGTTCTCCCCAGTAGATCGGTCCGGTGTCGCAGGCCACCGGATTGCCGTCCAGCGTGACGCTCTTTCCGGTGCTCTCCATAGTCAACTGCTGGAGATAAGCCGGGAACCGCTTCAGATAGTTCTCATAAGGCAGCACCGCCACGGTCTGAGCGTTGAAGAAGTCGGTGTACCAGACTGTCAGCAGCCCCAGCAGAACCGGCAGGTTTCTGTCAAATGGAGCCGTGCGGAAGTGCTCGTCCATGAGATGGAAGCCATTCAGCATGGCCCGGAAGTTGTCCGGTCCGATGGCAATCATCGTGGACAGACCGATCGCCGAATCCATCGAATACCGGCCGCCCACCCAGTCCCAGAAGCCGAACATGTTGGCCGTGTCGATTCCAAAGGCTGACACTTTCGCGGCATTCGTTGAGACTGCGACGAAATGTTTCGCCACCGCGCTGCTGTCGCCGCCGAGGCCGGCCAGCAGCCAGTCGCGGGCACTCTCCGCATTGGTCATGGTCTCCTGCGTGGTGAAGGTCTTGGAGGAAACGACGAAGAGCGTTTCCGCCGGATCGAGATCGCAGGTGGCCTCAATGAAATCGATGCCGTCCACGTTGGAGACAAACCGGAAGGTCAGCGAACGATCGCTGTAATGACGCAGCGCCTCGTAAGCCATGACCGGACCAAGATCCGATCCGCCGATCCCGATATTGACCACATTCCGGATGCGTCGGCCGGTGTGCCCCTTCCAGTCGCCGCTGCGGATGCGGCTGACAAAGCCGGTCATCCGGTCGAGAACCTCATGCACATCGGGCACGACATTCCTGCCGTCCACAACAATGGACGCATCCCGCGGCGCGCGGAGCGCCACATGCAGGACGGCCCGGTTCTCCGTGATATTGATCTTCTCGCCCCGGAACATGGAGTCGATCCGGGCCTTCAACCCCGACTCATCCGCCAGCCGGACGAGGAGACGCAACGTCTCGTCCGTGATGCGGTTCTTCGAGTAGTCGAGGAACAGGCCGGCACACTCAGCAGTCATCCGCTCCCCGCGCGACGGGTCATTCGCGAACAGCGTCCGAAGATGCAGATCCTGCATGTCGCGGGCATGCGTTTCGAGCGTCTTCCATGCCGGACGACTGGTCAGCGAAGTCATGGTCTCATTCATTTCCTGTCCTTCTCCCAGGCAGAAATTCACGTGGACTGCACGTCAGCGTTATCTCCAGACCGGTCTCCAGCGACACGGTTCCACTCCCCGATCGAGAGCAAGCGAATTCCGGCAGCACGACAGCGTCAACACCTTTCGTCACACACCCGGAATTTCTCCCGAACCGGAGCACAGTACGCGAGCATTCCGGTGGCGACCAGGCATCTGCATCACCGCAGTTCGTGAATAACTTCACGGCCAGGAAAGACACAGCGACGACGCACTCCACCTCCAGAAGCTCATGAGCAAGTCCGGACAGACAACTCAAGCAGCGTCGGCTTTCATGCGTCAAAATGCCCGCTGGCCGGAATCGTCGCTCAATCCAAGCGCGAACGATCTCAGAACTGGTGTCACACCTCGATGGAAGCTCCGGAACACATCGAGCGGACGGCGAGCCGGTTGAACTGCCGGCAGCCTCCGATGGAAATGCTGCAAACCGCACGCGCAATCCCGGAGCGATCAGGATGCAGTTCTATGCAACGGCGTCCAGCGACAGACTCCTGAAAAGCCACAGTCACCAGAGTGTCGTTTGTGGTTCCGCCGGTGGTTCTATCCGTGGTGATATCAGCTGTTTTCAGGACTCATCAGCCGATCCGGAAAACTCAGAAACCCCGCAGAAATCTCAAGGTTTTGAGGCTTCTGAGGGGTTTCTGAAAATTGCAAAAGTGGACGATACTGGACTCGAACCAGTGACCTCAACGATGTCAACGTTGCGCTCTAACCAACTGAGCTAATCGTCCGGGTGCGGCGAAGTTTAGCCCCGGCGGGGGGAGCGTCAAGGTCTCGGCGTGGCGGGAGGCGGGGTGGGGCACGAGTCTGGAACGGTTATGCCGGGCGTTCTCACCGGGATGGCTTCTGACGCACAGGGAGGTGATCTGCTGATGCATAGACGGAGTGGTTTTTCAACGCGCAGAAGTCGAGGTGACGCAGGGCCGAAGGCTCAATCCATCCAGACGGCTCGATCAGGGCAGGCGGCGGTCGAAGGTGAAGCCGAGTGACGCGAAGTCCGCCTGCATCTGCTTCTGGCCTCGGATGACATGCGTGATGTCGGAGGCGTGAGCCAGGAAGCGGGCGCCGAGGTCCATGATTTTCCGGGCATGTTCGGGAGAGAAGGTGGGCATGCCCCAGTGTTTGCCGTGCTTCTTCACGGCGGTGTTGATCCGGGTCATCGCGTCTTCAATCGCGGGATGATCGAACTGGCCGGGGATGCCGCTGAGGATGCTGAAGTCGGCCGGCCCCAGGAACACGACATCGACGCCTTCGATCGACGCGATCTCATCGACGTGGTCGAGCGCCTTCGGATCTTCGATCTGGATGGCGATGAACGTTTCCGCGTTGGCCTGCCGCATGTACTCGGCGAAAGGCATCGAGCAGTAGGGCATGTCGGGATTGCCGCCATCAAAGCCGCGTGTGCCGAGCGGCGCGAACCTGGCCCAGCGAACCACTTCGCGCGCTTCCGTCGCGTTGTCGCAGCGCGGATACAGGATGCCGTTGGCGCCGGCTTCGAGCAGTCGGCCCATGCGCATGAACTCGCCTTTGGCCGGGCGGGCCAGAATGTCCGATGCACCGACTCGCGCGGCGCGCATCAGGTTGTTCGCGGTCTCGACCGAATAGCCATGATGTTCAAGGTCCAGCCAGATGCCGTCGAAACCCATCAGGCTGGTCAGTTCGGCGCAGGACGGGTCCGTGAAATGCACGGTGGTCAGCAGGACGGGTTCGTTGTTCTTCAGTTTGGCGAGAATACGACTGGGGCGCACGGAGAAGTCCTTCCAGGTGAGAGAGAGCATCCACAGAATTCAGAGCCAGTCCGGGGATGCAGATGACCGGAGCGGGTTATTTCCGTTTCCGCGAAGGTGTCAACTGAGGATGCAGATCAATCGTGGGGTTGCAGGATGGGGCGAGGCAGAGCGCCGGGCGCAGCCCGGCCTACCTCGGAGAAGCGGAGAAGGACCAGCGTTCCGAGCGGCCGCTGCTCGCACGGATTTCGATGGATTCAATCTCGACCGGCTGTGATGACGCAGGGAGAAAAAAACGCACGTGCAGCAAATCGCCCTCAACGGGAACGGTCACTCGAGTCATCCGATCCGCCGCGTCTGACTGCAACCGGTACTCAACGACCTGTCCCGATTCAGGAAACTGTTCCTGCCCATGAACCCTCCACTGCACGCGAGCCGGGCCGCTGCCCTGGCGAGTCTTCAAGGTGATCGTGACCGGACCGGCCAGCTTCAATCCGGAGTAACCGAGGAATGGTGATTTCCGGTCGGAGGTGATCCGCAGGATGCCGTCGATGACCTCTGCCTGGCAGCTTTGAGCGACCCAGCCAGCGAGCGGTCCGGACCTCTTCGCCACTCCGCGCGGTCGCGTGCCGGGATCTGTTGCTGTCGCGGGTTTGAAGGATGGATTGAGAACCGGTTGCAGCGCGTCGGTCTCATTGAGGAACCGGTCGATCAGTCCGTTCAACTCGCGGACTTTCTCCGGCATCTGCGGCGCGAGATTGGTGGACTCACTCAAGTCGTCACGGAGATTGAACAGCTCAAAACCGCCCGGCGCGTTCGGATCCGGTTCGTAGCGCCGGATCAGTTTCCAGTCGCCCTGTCGGACGACTGCTCCCGGTACGAGATGTGGAAACCAGGTGAAGTAAGCCGGGCGTTTCATCGAGCCTTTGCCGAGCAGGACCGGCGCGAAGCTCTCGCCATCCAGCTTCTGCCCGTCTGGTTGCGGCAGACCGAGCAGCTCCAGCAGAGTCGGATAGAAATCGACAGGACCGACCACGTCGTTCGAGGTCGATCCCGGTTTGATCTGTCCCGGCCATTGAATCATCAAAGGTACTCGAATGCCGCCTTCGTAGAGCCGCCCTTTGCCGTCGCGCAGCGGTGCGTTGCTGGTGGGAGGCCGGTCCCCGGCCCAGCGCTTCCAGTCCTCCATCTGCTCGAAGCGGGGATGACCGGGTTTGATGTTCGCGCGCTTGCGGTCTTCGGGAATGTTGCTGTGCGTGTTGCCGCCGTTGTCTGAATAGAAGATGAGGATCGTGTTGTCGGACAGCTTGAGTTCCTCCAGTTGATCGAGCACCCGGCCCAGGCTGTCATCAATGCTCTTCAGCATCGAAGCCATGATCGGATTACCCTGCTGGCCGCGCGGGTCTGTCTTCCCGGAGAAGCCGCGTGTGTACTCGATCTTATGGCCCCACGGACCATGCACGCCGTACTGCCAGAGGTTGAGGAAGAACGGCCGGTCGCGGTTGTCGCGGATGAATCGGAGCGCCTCGGCGGTGAGCCGGTCGGTGATGTATTCGCCATCCGGTCCATCGGGAAAAGACTGGAACTGCCGGAAGCTGTACGGAGCGAAATAGCTGCCGGGACCGGGATCCGGTTTGCCGTGAAACGCGACCTGAAAGCCCTGCTGGTCCGGCCAGTGGGGAGCGGTCAGCCCCAGATGCCACTTGCCGAAGTGACCGGTCCGATAGCCGGCATCGCGCAGGCATTCGGCCAGTGTGTAGATCTCCGGTCGCAGATAGTTGCGGCTTTCCGGATAGATGAAGCGGCGGTTCGGCGGAGCGGTCTTCGCGATGAGAGGAGCATCCGGAGCCTGTGGCGGCTGATGTCCCGACGCGCTGGTCACGCCGTGTCGCGCTGAATGCTGACCGCTCAACAGGCTGGCCCGTGTCGGCGAACACAGCGGCATGGCATAGGCATCTGTGAAACGCATGCCGCGCTGCGCCAGTCGCTCCATGTGCGGCGTTTCGTAATACCGCGATCCGTAAGCCGATGAATCCATCCAGCCCATGTCGTCCACCAGGAACAGGATGACATTCGGTTTGCGGGCCAGGCTCTCACCGGCTTCCAGCCAGCGCCCGGACGGCAGGCTGAACAGTGTCAGCAACCCTGTCACAAAGAGCGCTGCGCCACGCGGAAATGAACGATTCATGAGGACGTCCTGATCTGTGAGTACTGCCGGTGCCGCTCTGATGGATGGGATGACTGAACCGGATGGATGAGAGGATTCCCGGACCGGATACAGTACGCAACCGATCGCTCGATGTCCTGAATCCTCTGCTCGGAGAGTTGCATGTCGCCCAGGAACTGGATTCTGTGTCTCGCTCTGGTCTTCACGTTCGGAGTAGTCACGAGTGATGCTCAAAGCGATCGCGCTGCTGGAGACGGCGCGAAGCCGTTCGATCCGCAGAGCGGCTTGATGGCACACTGGCCGCTGACGACGGACCTGATGGACCAGTCGGAAACGCGACAGCCGGTTGAGACTCACGGAACGATTCCGTTTCACGCCGTCGGTCTCGGTGATGACCGGCAAATCGGCGCGGCGTTCAACGGTCGCGATTCGTGGCTGGAAGTTCCGGCGAAGGCGGCTCCGGACTGGAAGGCCGATGACTTCAGCATCGCGGTGCGGGTGCGGGTGCCGGAATCACAGGACGATGTGCCGGGCGACATTCTCAGCCATTACGATCCGTTGCGGCGGTGTGGCATTCATCTGAGTCTCAAGAGCAGCGCGGTCACCACGAGTCTGGCCAATGCGAATCATCTGCAGTTCAGCATCGACAACAATCAGGCGGGCGAGTGGACCGATTGCGGCCGTCCCGGTCAGGCACTGCTGGCGTTCGCTCTGACCGTGCATGACGGAGCGCTGTATGCCGGCACCTGCGAACCGGGGCGCGATCAGGTCGGTCGCGTGTACCGTTACGATGGCGGTCAGACCTGGATCGACTGCGGCGCGCCGGATCAGTCCAACAGCGTCACGGCGCTGGCCGTTTTCAACGGGCAGCTTTACGCGGGAACCGGGAAGTATCGCGTGGCCGGTTCATCGCTGCCCGAGTCCGAGAACACAACGCTCGGCGGACGCGTCTTCCGTTACGAAGGCGACCGGAAGTGGACGGCCTGCGGTCAATTGCCGGAGACCGAAGCCATTGGCGGCATGATCGTCTTTCGCGGACAGCTCTATGCCTCATCGCTGTACCGGACGGCCGGCTTCTACCGCTATGACGGCGATTCCCGCTGGATCGACTGCGGGA
>Ga0172376_10006413_pt1 | contig 12799 bp, 9 predicted proteins | sample Lak35m_FD_121114 | JGI IMG/M metagenome (GOLD analysis project Ga0172376, IMG submission 121114) | Freshwater microbial communities from Kabuno Bay, South-Kivu, Congo - kab_092012_35m | ecosystem: Environmental > Aquatic > Freshwater > Lake | place: Democratic Republic of the Congo: South-Kivu...
AATCAAGTTGAATTTGAAATCCAAGTAAACAGCTTGCCCTGTAGTCCCTACTCCATAACCCGCATCACATCGCTCTTTAGCAGCGCGTGAGGCCACATCACGCGGTACTAAATTTCCAAAAGCAGGGTATCTTCTCTCTAAGAAATAATCTCTTTCCTCCTCTGGTATATCATTAGGAGCTCGCTTATCCCCCTTAAGAGCTGGCACCCAAATTCGTCCATCATTACGTAGTGACTCTGACATCAATGTTAATTTGGATTGATGGTCTCCACTAACGGGTATACAGGTAGGATGAATTTGTGTAAAGCAAGGATTCCCAAAATAAGCTCCTTTCTTATGCGCTTTCCAGGCTGCAGTTACATTACTTCCCATCGCATTCGTAGAGAGATAAAACACATTACCATAACCTCCTGTGCACAATAAAACGGCATGCGCAAAATGTCTCTCTAGTTGTCCCGTAACTAAATTACGGCAAATAATTCCACGCGCTTTTCCATCAATGACAACTACGTCTAACATTTCATGACGCGTATGCATCTTTACTTTTCCTAAAGCCACCTGTCTTTCCAAGGCTTGATAGGCGCCAATCAATAATTGTTGTCCAGTTTGACCCGCTGCATAAAAAGTTCTTTTAACCTGCGTTCCGCCAAATGAACGATTATTCAATAAACCGCCATATTCGCGTGCAAATGGTACACCTTGTGCAACACACTGATCAATGATATTTACGCTAACCTCTGCTAAACGATGCACATTTGCTTCACGGGCACGGTAATCCCCTCCCTTAATTGTATCATAAAAAAGTCGGAAAACAGAATCTCCATCATTCTGATAATTCTTAGCCGCATTTATTCCACCTTGTGCAGCAATAGAGTGGGCCCTTCTTGGGGAGTCCTGAAAACAAAAAGCTTTTACCTGATAACCTAGTTCTCCTAGTGAAGCTGCTGCAGAGGCACCCGCAAGTCCGGTTCCCACAACAATGACTTCAAGCTTTCTTTTATTAGCCGGATTCACCAACTTACAGTGCCCTTTATAATCAGTCCATTTGTGTTCAAGTGAGCCTGCTGGTATTTTGGAATCAATCATAGAAAAATATTACTAGATTAAAAATTATTTTACCCAACCTGCATACATACTAATTGGCATTAATGCAAATGCCAGTGAAACCACTATTGAAAAAAACATTCCGGCATTTTCTATAATTTTCAAATACCTAGGATTACTAACACCCAAGGTTCTAAATGCACTTTGAAAACCATGCATTAAATGCCAAGCTAGAGAAAGACAGCCAATGGAGTAGAGAACCACTACGGGTAAATTACCTTGAAATACATTCAACATTTCACCATACAAATTGTGATACTCTTTTCCATCAATAAGTACTGGCTCCAAACCTGTAATCCTACTTGGCACCCAGAAATGAGCTAGATGCATGACCAAAAAAAGAAACAGCAAGGTTCCGAGAATACCCATACTACGGCTATACCACTTGCTACCTTTATTTCCCATAGATACCGCATAGCCCTTTTTTCTAGCAGCACGATTACTAAGCTCCAGCGACCATCCTTGGAAAATATGAAGAATAAACCCTGCAAAGAGGCCTATTTCTAATAAACGAGGAACAACATTGGCTCCCATAAAATGGGCTACCTTATTGAACATTACCCCACCATCCATTGCCCAAATACAGGCATTCAATCCTACGTGTACAACTAGGAACAGAATCAAAAAGATTCCTGTTAACCCCATAGCCCATTTCCTACCCACAGAGGAATTGAACAATGCAGACCATTTCATCGGCTAGAAATTATAAGGTTAGCGATAGTAAAATTCAAGCAATTCTTCAGGTTGCAAAATTAACAAGCCACCGGTAAAAAATGGCAAAGAATTTTGTAAAAAACGCTCTTTTTCAACTTTATAGATCAGCACCTGGAAGAGAGTACGCCAAGACTATGCCCACTTTTTTGAAAAGGTGAAAAGGCTTGTAGATACGCCAATCTTTCAGGGTGATTAAGGGCAAATATCGATTAAGACCCGCTTGTTGAAATTCCAGGGAGCTGGAGACCGAAAGATTCAAACAGACGGCCCAACCTCCTCTTTCACTCAATTCTTCCTTCCATTCCTCATAATAATCAGTGCCATCAAAATGGAAATTCAAAACATTTTCGCCTATCAAGATAAAGTGCAAGATCCCCTGCTCCATAAATTTTTCAAGTACTTCTCTTTTCAACTGCATGATATCATTTTCTAATGCATCATTCCATTCTCCCAGCAACTCAATCACTATATAACGCTCCTCATAATCTGCCATCAATACCTTTAAATAAAGGGTCCTACTTCCAAACTCGTCCCATTGTGGATGAATGTAGTAGTTATAGACTGTTTGCGAGAACTCAAACTCAGAATACGTTCTACCATGAAAGGGAGAATTTGGGTCCTGTTCACTACAATAGATGTGCTGCCAATTATAAAATGGCTCCAACGTATGCATGCGAAATAGTTATAGAAGCGCTAACGCTTTTTTGACACTTCCTGCTTTAAGCAAAAGTTCCTTAGCCAACTCATAAGACTCAAGTTTAGCTTTTTCCATCAACATCTTGGTCCCTCTATCCACTAACTTTTCATTAGTAAGCTGCATATTGACCATCTTATTATCTTCTACCCTGCCTAATTGAATCATCACCGATGTAGAGATCATATTAAGTACTAGTTTCTGTGCAGTTCAACTTTTCATGCGTGTACTTCCCGTTACAAACTCAGGCCCTACTACCACTTCAATGGGATAATCAGCAGCTGCACTTAAAGGGGATTGAGGATTACAACAAATACTACCTGTTACGATTCCATTTTGGCGACAATGCTGCAATGCCCCAATAACATATGGCGTAGTTCCACTTGCGGCTATTCCTATTACAACATCTTGAACTGTTATAGCATGTGTATTCAAGTCCATCCATCCTTGCTCCCAACTATCTTCGGCATTTTCCACCGCCTTTGTTATGGCTTGTTCGCCTCCGGCAATAATACCAATCACCAAACCGGGTGGAACGCCATAAGTAGGTGGACATTCACTTGCATCTACAATACCCAATCTACCACTGGTGCCTGCCCCGATATAAAATAAGCGTCCCCCCATGAGCATTTTATCAGCAATCACTTCAACCAGTTTTTCAATTTGGGGAATAGCATTGGCAACCACGGTAGGGACTTTTTGATCCTCTTGATTGATCAGTGTCAACAATTGGCTGACAGACATCTTTTCCAAGTGCCGATACAAACTGCTTTTCTCCGTTATACGTTCAAAACTCATACTACTTTGAATGATAGGTTATCAATCCTTGCATGGGATTACGAAGTATGCTACCCAACTCAAATTCATAGTGCTCACATAATTGCTTCACTACATCTCTAAATACAAAGGAAACCCCACCGGTGAAATGTAAGGGAAATTTCCAAACTTCCGTATATCTACATAGGTGTTGGAAGAAAAAATCATTGATTCCATCCTCCAGAATATTTTCGATCATATAATGACCCCTATTTTCTGCCAAAAATGTAGTGAAAGACGCCAAGTACCTATTAGGAAGTGGCTTCTTATAAACACTTTCCAAAATTTCAGCCGGTGAAGTAGTAAAACTCAAATCAAATCGACCCCTGAGTTCCTCATCAAAAATTCCATAGAGATAATACTGAATCACTTTTTTTCCCAAGTATGCGCCACTTCCCTCATCACCCAACACATATCCTAGCCCAGGACTGTTTCTTGCTATTTTTTTACCATTGTAATAGCAAGAATTTGAGCCTGTTCCTAAAATACAAGCAATCCCTTTTCCCTTGCCACATAGCGCACGCGCAGCACCCATAAGATCATGCGTTACCTCAATGTTAGCGGCAGGAAATAGAAGCGTAAGTGCTTTAGATACAATTTTAGCATTAGCTGGATTTGCGCACCCTGTACCATAGTAAAAAACTTCCTGGATAGCTACTTTTTTTAATCTTGGCAATAACTCTTGCTGCAATAATGAAACAACTTCAGCTGTACTTAAGAAATAAGGGCTTATCCCAGCGGTTAACAGCTTACGCTTACTAGATCCCTCTAGGAGACACCGCTCGGTTTTTGTAGCTCCACTATCTGCGATCAATTTTACAGTAGCCATTGCTCAACCAACACAAAATAGGTTCAAAACAAATAAGTTAACTTGCACAAGTTACGCAAAATATAGGCCTGAATGGGAAATAAAAAAAGGGATACGGCACTACCAACAATCATTGCTATTGCACTTATACTATTTCTCATTGCAAGTCAATTATTTTTCCCTGGATCCAAATTATTTGGACATAATAAGCAATCTACATTTCAGCAGGTACTATCATTAATTGATAGTAAATATGTAGATGCGGTCAACCTTGACAGCCTAACGTCTACTGCCGTTGAGGAACTCCTTAAAAAATTAGACCCCCACTCTAGTTATTTAAACTCCGAAGAAGTAGCTGCATCTACAGAATTACTACGCGGACATTTTGAAGGCATCGGTGTTGAGTTTAGTCTCTTTCATGATACAGCAACTATTACCTATGTGATTCCTAATGGCCCCGGAGAAAAAGCGGGTCTTCAATCAGGCGATCAATTGTTACGCGCTAACAGTTTTTCACTTACTGGAAAAAGCGTATCAACAGACTCCATTCGATCACTCGTCAGGGGAGAGAGAAATTCATGGGTTGAGCTAGCCGTATTTAGAAATCATCAAACAGTAAAAATAAAAGTACAACGCGATCGTATACTATTACCAGCAATTAGTGCCGCCTATTTGATAGAACCTCATACCGGCTACATACGCTTAGCGCGTTTTTCAGAAAGCAGCTATGAGGAATTTATGCGAGCTGTAGAGCAATTAAAGAAACAAGGAGCACAACAACTTGTGTTAGACCTGAGAGGTAATGGAGGAGGCTTATTAGCGGAAGCAGTGGACATAGCAGATGAATTTCTTGACCAGGATAAGTTGATTGTTTACACAGAGGGACAAAAAATTGGCAAACAGGAATTTCGATCTCGAAGACCTGGACAATTTGAAAAAGGAAAAGTGGTGCTTTTAATCGATGCGTTTTCTGCCAGTGCCAGTGAAGTACTTGCAGGAGCCATTCAAGATTGGTGCCGAGGTAAAATAATTGGACAAACCTCCTATGGCAAGGGATTAGTGCAAGAAGAATTTCAACTTAATACAGGTGCCGCGCTACGACTCACAGTAGCGAGATACTACACCCCACTAGGCAGATGCATACAATTACCCTATAAGGCGGAGGATACTTCACGCAACAACCGTTATTTCATCAACCCTTGCGGTGACACCTTAAAAGAAGAAAATGGTATCGCACCCCAAATAAGAACCGTGCACAATCATGACTCCTCATTGCTTACATCAGTACTACTTTTAAAGGCAATACCTTTACTTAATGAATTCTCCTTTCAAATTTATCAGGAGTATTTTGCAAAAATCAATGTTAAAAGTACCCCCTTGTCGTTGCTAGCTGATACACTTTTGATCAAAGAAATCTGGAATAAATGGGTACGCATTGAGAACGGGTCAAGCGCAACACGATCAAACTATACTGCTACAGAAAAGGTATTTTTAATAGAAAGAATCGTAGCTACTATCGCAAGATACAAATGGAGAGATAATGGTTATTTTCAGATTTTGAACGCTAACGACAACACTATTCGCATAGCATTAGAATCAATCAATAGCAATGGATATAAAAAATAACATCCTGGAGACTATAGGGAATACGCCGCTTATTCGCCTTAATAAAATAACTAGTGAGATGCCTTGCGAAGTCCTGGCAAAAGTTGACTACTTTAATCCCGGTAACTCTATCAAAGACAGAATGGCTTTAAAGATGGTAGAGGTTGCCGAGCAGGACGGGCGTTTAAAGCCTGGTGGCACCATTATAGAAGGAACTAGTGGCAATACGGGCATGGGGTTAGCACTGGCTGCAGTAGTGAAAGGATATAAATGCATTTTTGTAACCACCGATAAACAATCAAAAGAAAAAGTTGATATTCTAAAAGCAGTAGGTGCAGAAGTTATCGTTTGCCCAACCAACGTATTACCGGAAGACCCCCGGAGTTATTATAGTGTTGCGGCTCGTTTAGCTAAAGAAATTCCAAATTCCTGTCATATGAATCAATATGACAATCTAGCTAATAGACAGGCCCACTACGAGTCTACCGGACCAGAAATCTGGAGTCAAACAGATGGGAAAATAACGCATCTGATTTGTACAGCAGGAACTGGGGGAACCATAACGGGAACCGCGCAATATCTTAAGGAGAAAAACTCCTCTATTCAGATTTGGGCTATAGATGTTTATGGATCCTTGCTCACCCATTACTTTAGAACAGGTCAAATTGATATGAACGAAGTAAAACCGTATGTGAGTGAGGGATTCGGAGAAGACTTTGTTCCAAAGAATTATGACATGCAATTTATTGATCACTTTGAACAAGTGACTGATAAAGATGGCGCCATCATGGCTAGGAGGTTAGCAAAAGAAGAGGGTCTATTCTGTGGATATAGTGCAGGAAGTTGTTTGCAAGGTTTATTTCAATTAAAAAGCAAACTTAAAAAGGGCGATTTGCCTGTTTGTATCTTACATGACCATGGCAGCCGCTATGTAGGAAAAATTTACAATGATCAATGGATGATGGAACGTGGATTTCTTGATGTAAAAACTATACGAGAAATTATCCGAAGTAGAGGTGCTAAAAAATTGATAACCGTTACGCAGCAACACACCGTATCCGAGGCGGTTGAGCTGATGAAAAAGTATGACATTGAACAAATTCCCGTCATGGAACAGGAGCAACCCATTGGTGCCATAAGTCAACATGGGCTTTTTAAAAAAATATTCGCGGATCCAGATTTAAAAAATGCCTCGATTAAAGCTGTAATGGAAAATGGATTTCCCCTTGTTCCTTTTGATAGTCCTGCAGAGAAACTCACGCAATATATCAGCAAAGAAAATGGGGCTGTTTTAACTCGCGACGAGGCTGGGGCCTATCATATAATCACAAAATATGATGTTATTGCTGCGTTAGGCAACGCTTAAAAAAACTAGATTTGTAATAATTCAAACATCCTATTCTATGAAAAAATATCGTGCGGGCGTATTACATGGGGAAGAATTAAAAGCCCTTTATCAAGATGCGATTGAAAATAATTTTGCTCTTCCTGCAGTTAATACTATTGGCACAAATTCCATTAATGCCACCTTGGAAACTGCAGCAAAAGTAAATTCTCCAGTTATCATTCAGTTTTCAAATGGAGGAGCACAATTTATAGCTGGAAAAGGCATGCCAAATGACCAACTACAGGGAAATATACAAGGGGGGATCTCTGGAGCGCTTCACGTGCACAATGTGGCAAAATACTATGGCGTACCAGTTATTCTACACACCGATCATGCTGCAAAAAAATGGCTTCCTTGGATCAGCGGATTGCTAGATGCTGGTGAGACTTATTTTAAAGAAAAATCCCAGCCACTTTTCAGCTCACACATGTTGGATTTAAGTGAAGAACCCATTGAAGAAAATATTGCAACTTCTGTCAATTATTTCAAACGAATGCAACCACTAGGCATGAGTATAGAAATTGAATTAGGCGTGACTGGTGGAGAGGAAGATGGCGTAGATAATTCAGATGTTGAAAATTCAAAACTATATACGCAACCTTCTGAAGTTGCATACGCGTATACCGAGTTGAGTAAGGTGAGCCCTCTCTTCACAGTAGCTGCTGCATTCGGAAATGTTCATGGCGTTTACAAACCTGGAAATGTTGAATTAAGACCCGTTATTCTCAAAAACAGCCAGGACTATATACAACAACAATTCAAAACTGGATCAAAACCGGTTTATTTTGTATTTCATGGCGGAAGCGGTTCTCCACAAGAACAAATCCGTGAGGCCATTTCTTATGGCGCCATTAAAATGAATATCGACACAGATTTACAGTGGGCTTTTTGGGATGGCGTCCTGACAAATTACAAAAAAAATGAAGCCTATTTGCAAGGACAATTAGGCAATCCAGAAGGAGATGACAAACCAAACAAAAAATACTACGATCCCAGAGTATGGTTACGTAAAGGAGAAGAAGCCTTTATCAAACGACTGGAAATTGCATTTGAGGATTTAAACTGTATTAACAGAAATGCTTGATTAATCAGGCCCGTTTAGCAGTAGCGGGCATTTCCTTTATCATATCCTTCATGGTCTTAATCCCTTGCTCAACGTAAATATCTTTGCCAAGTGATTTTAACCAACGTTCAAAACGTTCCTGCTTGGGTTTGTCGTTGGACCACCTGTTTTCCTCTCCTTGTAAAGCATTTACTTGTAACGAGGTTCTGCCTTGCTGTAATGAATCTAATCGCTTAACTGCAGTTCTCACTTGCTCCTGTGCTTTTTTAAATGTATCCAATTGAAGATTCACAATACTTTCATTTTGCTTGGAAAGGAGTGACGCCGTGCTGTTGATTAATTGAAAAAGAGTATCGCGACTAATTCTTTGTCTTGCAAGCGAAATAACGGACTCTTTTTGATAAGAGGGCGTCCAAGTAATGTAAGGTGTTTTAGCAATTTGATCCCAGGGGAGCGACTCTTTTGTATCCTTTTCTCTAAACTTTAAATACTCCATATTATCAGGAATAATCACATCTGGAGTAACACCCTTTAATTGTGTAGAGCCCCCATTTATGCGATAGAATTTTTGTAACGTAAGTTTCACTGTTCCCAATTCAGCATTGGTAGAGGAAAATCCGTACTGCGGATCCAAGCCTATGTTACGCTGCACCGTACCCTTACCATATGTTGAGCTGCTGCCCATCACAATACCTCTACCGTAATCTTGTATAGCTGCAGCAAAAATTTCAGAGGCAGATGCACTAAATTCATTTACTAACACCACCAACGGTCCCTCATATTGAATAGCCCTGTCCTTGTCCTTCAGAATGGTGGCTGGTCGGTCTCTTTCTTTTACTTGTACAATGGGGCCCTCAGCAATAAATAACCCAGCCATTTGCACTACATCGTACAAGGAGCCTCCCCCGTTGTTTCTAAGGTCAAACACTAGACCACTTATTCCCTCCGCCTTAAGCTTGACCAATTCATTTGCAACATCAGTGAAGCAGCGGCGCCCGTTAGGATTTTCAAAGTTAGCATAGAAATCTGGGAGATATATGTAGCCTATTTTTTTACCATCCTCAAAAAATACCGCACTGCGTGCATACCCCTCATCTTGGACAATTCGGTCCCTGATTAATGAAACTACTTTTATAGTGCCATCGATTTTTCGCAACGTAAGCCTAACCTCTGAGTCTTTCTTACCCCGAATTAATTTTACCGCATCTGTTGTCATAAAACCCGTAAGGTCAACTGGCTCTTCCTCAGCCTGCCCTACTTTAAGAATTATATCCCCAGCCTGAATTTGACCAGACTTATAGGCAGGACTTCCTGCTACAACGCTGGTAATCTTAATATTTCCCTCGTCATATTGTAGCGTGGCCCCAATACCAAAAAATTGACCACTCATCTCTTCATCAAAATAGCGTTTATCAACTGGTGGCATAAACTCCGTATGAGGATCCATGGTAGTTGTAATGGTGTTAACGAATAAATTAAACTTATCGTCCTCATTGAATTTGTTTCTAAATCGATCAAAAGTCCGGGCCATTATTTTTCCAACTTTATCACGCGCCTCTTTCTCCAACTCCTCAGCGCTCTTACTATTTTTACTGTCTTTCTCACTAGCTTTTCGATTCAGGTCTAAACCTTCCGCATATCTTTCTAGTGCCATGTATTTCAGCTTGTTTCTCCAGCGCTGTTCTCTTTCTGCTTCCGTAAGCGGAAAATCCAATTTCTCAGCATCCAACACAACTTCCTCATTAGCGGTAAAGGCAAACGAATTGGATAATATCTTCTGATACAATAACTCCGCCTCCTGTACACGAGTGGTGAAAAGATTGCCAGCTGCTCTGAAAAAAAGAATGGGCGCTCCAGTTAACTCATCGTCAATTTTTGCCTCATATACTTGTAAGGCCGCAATATCTTTCTTCAAAAAAATATTTTTCTCAGGATCCAGTTCAGTAAGATAACGATCGAAAACGCGCTTAGAAAAGGCGTCATCAATTTGCTGAGGACTGTAGTGCCCATCTGTTAACATCTTACCAACCAGAAACATGATTTTTTCATACTTGTCTGGAGGTAGGTTTGTTTTGCTTTTTCCTAATAATTGAGTAGTAACTACCGATCCAATTAAGACCAATACCACCAGCACGCTAATTCTCTTCATAGTCAACCAATGTTTTAAGTATGAAAACATAGAAATCAAAAATAATGTAAAATGAGCCCCTATTTTTTTAAGAAGCAGGTTTTTACCTAATTTTGCAACTCCTTAACCCCTTCACCCGTTGAAGATTAATAGGATACCTGGTGGTTATAGCTCAGTTGGTTAGAGCATCAGATTGTGGTTCTGAGGGTCGCCGGTTCGAGCCCGGTTAGCCACCCATCACCTCGTCTTCGGACGAGGTTTTTTTTTAATAAAATACCTCAAAAACGGGCTTTAGGTTGAACAATCACCTCTCATATACGTTATGAACCGTTTAAATCATCGATGAAACCTATCCGCAAGCGTATTCCAACTTACTCGTTAAATAATCAAAATAGTAGCATGCTAATTCGTTATTTCCTTTTGTTCAGTTTCTTTGCTTTTGTAACGGCTAACGCACAACCACCTGTTTCTATGTCGCGGGGGGGTGCAAATAATCGTCAGATCCCCAATGGAAGCTTCTATGGCAAGGTGCTGGAATCTTCAACTGGAAAGCCTATTGAATTAGCCTCAGTTCAACTATTACAGAATAAGCTGGATACCCAATCCAAAAAGAGAAAAGATGTTGTGATAGCAGGCATGTTAACACGTGCCAATGGCGAGTTCCGACTTGAAAACATACCCGCCTTTGGACAATTCAAGCTTCGAATCAATGTGGTAGGTTATAAGACCATCGATCAGACCATAGGCTTTGACCTTAAAATGCCCACGGCCGGAAATACTGATTTCACTGCCATGCTTGCTGCACTTGATAAAGACCTTGGGAATATCAAAATAGATCTTGCAGAAAAAACACTAGAAAACGTAACCGTTAGTGCCAGTATAGGAGGATTAAAACTAGGAATTGATCGAAAAATTTTTAGTGTAGACCGAAATATAGTTTCAGCAGGTGGAACCGCTGTTGACGTAATGCGTAATGTCCCTTCAATTAATGTTGACCTGGATGGGAATGTGACAATGCGAAATAATGCACCGCAATTGTTCGTAGATGGCAGACCCACCGTATTAAGTTTAGACCAAATACCAGCGGACGCGATCGAGAGCGTAGAAATTATTACTAACCCTTCTGCAAAATTTGATGCCTCAGGAGGCACGGCCGGCATTCTAAATATTATTCTCAAAAAAAATAAACGCGTAGGCTATAGCGGCAATATACGCACCAACATTGATTCCCGGGCACGGGTGGGTGGCGGAGCAGACATTAATATTAGACAGAATAAACTCAATTTCTTTGGCAGTTTGAACTATAACATGCGTAAGTCGATCAGTGCGGGAAATACCGAACGAACTACACTCATTGCAAACCCTAACACTTTTCTAAAACAAGAAGACAGTAGTATCTCCAAGGGCAATTTTCTGTTTTTCAGAGGAGGTGTTGACTATTTTATAGATAATCGTAACACCTTTTCGGTTTCGATAAATAAAGGAGGCGGCAAGTTCACTCCTACCAATGATAGTTATAGTACCATAGACTCGCTCTTTACACCTAGTACGCGATCCTACAATGATCGTTTCTCTAACTCTTCAAGTGAATTTAACTTCACAGGACTAAGCGCTAGTTTTAAGCATCTATTTCCACGAGCAGGTGAAGAATGGTCTATTGACTTTACACAAAATATAAGTAAGAGTGAAAATAGCAACGAGATTCGCACAACCTATTACACCAGTCTATTAAGTTCCTTTGTTAAAATTCAAGACCAATTGCAAGCAGGATCAGGAGACAACACTAATGTAGTAATTCAAACTGATTACACCTTTCCCTTATCCGATAAGGTAAAGATAGAAACAGGCTTACGAGGCCAATGGAGAACGGTTGATAATAAGAATAATTTCTTTATTAAAACCGCTACTGGCACCATTCAAATACCAAGTTTGTCAGTAAACTACACCAGCGACGATAATGTATTTGCAGCGTATGCCACCCTTTCCAAACAGGTTAGCAATTTTGGCTATCAAATTGGACTACGCGCCGAGCGGTCTGATTACAATGGTTTCTTGCCAGATAGAAATGAAAAATTTTCAATAGCTTTTCCTGTAAGTCTTTTCCCCAGTCTTTTCATCAGCAACAAGCTAAAAAAGAATGCTGAACTACAACTTAATTACACCCGAAAAATAAATCGTCCAAATTTTTTCCAACTTTATCCCTTTACCGATTATGCGGATTCGCTGAACCTTAGCAGAGGAAATCCTGGCTTGATTCCAGAATTCACCAACTCTTTTGAACTTTCTTATCAAAAAACCTACGCCAATAAAAATAATCTATTGGGCTCCCTCTACCTTAAACATACAGACAATCTGATTACCCGCTACCAAGATAAAGAAACCAATCCCATCACTGGAAAAGAGGTGCTAATCAATACGTTTATAAATGCTAATTCTAGCTATGTAACGGGTGCGGAATTAGTGGCAAAAACAAAAATTAA
>Ga0172376_10006417_pt1 | contig 12796 bp, 12 predicted proteins | sample Lak35m_FD_121114 | JGI IMG/M metagenome (GOLD analysis project Ga0172376, IMG submission 121114) | Freshwater microbial communities from Kabuno Bay, South-Kivu, Congo - kab_092012_35m | ecosystem: Environmental > Aquatic > Freshwater > Lake | place: Democratic Republic of the Congo: South-Kivu...
CCGGGCAGCAGAACCTGCTGTCTTGGGTTGGGCGCGTGCCCATCTGGCCAAAGCCAGCTACCCACACTACAGGGTGGCTGGTCTGAGCCCTGCTCAGCCTTCCTGCTTGAGATCCTGCAGGGCGGAGAAGTCCACCGGCACTGAGGGGCCCATGGTGGAGGTGAGGTAGAGGCTGCGCCAGTAGCGGCCCTTGGCGCCGCTGGGCTTGTTGCGGTCGATCGTTTCCTGCAGGGCCTTGAGGTTGTCGAGCAGCCGGGCGACATCAAAGCTGGCCTTGCCGAAGCGCACATGCACGATGCCGCTGCGGTCGGCGCGGAATTCGTGCTTGCCCGCCTTGAACTCGGCGATGGCACCGGCCAGATCGGTGGCCACGGTGCCGGCCTTGGGGTTGGGCATCAGGCCGCGGGGACCGAGCACACGGCCCAGCTTCGCCACCTTCGGCATCATGTCCGGGGTGGCGATCAGCAGGTCGAAATCCATGGCGCCGCCGGCGATCGTTTCCACAAGCTCCTCATCACCGGCGAGATCGGCGCCGGCCGCCTTGGCCTCGGCCACCTTCTCGCCGCGGGCGATCACGGCGATGCGGATGCTCTGGCCGGTGCCATGGGGCAGGGCCACGGTGGTGCGCAGCTGCTGGTCGGTGTACTTGGGATCAATGCCCAGGCGCACATGGGCCTCGATGGTTTCATCGAACCTCGCGGTGGCGTTGGCCTTCACCAGTTCGAGGGCTTCGAGCGGGGCGTAGGTGCGGTCCTCGACCTTGGCGGCGAGGGCGGCGAAACGCTTGGAGATCTTCGGCATGGCGGGAATGGGGTGCGAGCGACCGGAACGGTCTCCCCCGGTGGGGTGAATGGTGGGTGTTCAGAGCACTCCAGCTGCTGCAGACCCTGGAGGTGAGGCAGCGGGAGGGTGCGGAAGGTCCGGCGGCTGAACCGACGGCGGGGAGGGCTCAGTCGTTCACAGCCACGCCCATGTTGCGGGCGGTGCCGGCGATGATCCGCATGGCCGACTCAACGCTGGTGCAGTTGAGATCGGGCAGCTTGGTGCGGGCGATCTCCTCGAGCTGGGCGCGGCTGATGGCGCCGACCGAGCCCTTCGACGAGGTGGCGGCACCCTTGTCGATGCCGGCCGCCTTGGAGATCAGCACCGAGGCGGGCGGCGTCTTGGTGATGAAGGTGAAGCTGCGGTCTTCGAAGACCGAGATCTCCACCGGAATCACATAGCCGGCCTTCTCCTGGGTGCGGGCGTTGTACTCCTTGCAGAACGCCATGATGTTCACCCCGTGCTGACCGAGGGCGGGGCCCACCGGCGGTGCGGGGTTGGCTTTGCCGGCATTGAGGGCCAGCTTGATCACGGCTACGACTTTCTTGGCCATCGACTGGGCAGGGGTGGATCTCCCTGGGGAGACGGGGGGACGGGGCCCCCGCTGAAAACGGGGAGCGGGGGTCTGCGGATGACCGGAGCCCGCAGGGCCCGGCTGGCTGGTGGATCCTCCCATGGGGAGGATCACCGGGGCCGCCCTCCGCAGGGAGGCGGCCGCAGCGGATCAGCTCTGCTTGCTGATCTGGGAAAACTCGAGCTCCACAGGGGTCTCGCGCCCGAAGATCGAGAGCAGGGCCTTGAGCTTGCTGCGCTCCCCGGACACCTCGATCACCTCGCCCTGGAAATCCTTGAACGGCCCGGCGGTGACCAGGATCTGATCGCCCTCGGTGAGGTCGACCTTCACCACGGGCTTCTTCTCGGCGGCGCGGCGGAAGATGCGGTTCACCTCCGCCGCGCTGAGCGGCCGCGGCCGGATGTGGCCTCGCGCCTTGCCGGTGGCACGGCGCTCCTCCTGCCCCACGAAGTTGATCACGTTGGGGGTGCTGCGCACCGCCATCATCGTGTCTTCATCGAGGATCATCCGCACCAGCACGTAGCCGGGAAACACCTTCTCCTCGATCGACTGGCGGGTGCCGTCCTTCTTCAGCTTCACGCCGGGCGTCTGGGGGATCTCGATCTCAAGGATCCGGTTGTCGACCCCGAGGGTGACGGCCCGCTGCTCAAGGGTGGCCTTCACCTTCTTCTCGCAGCTCGAGGCCACCTGCACCGCGAACCAGCGGGCCACCTGCGCGCCTCCCTCGGCATCCCCGGAGCCATCGGCGGCCTGAGCGGCGACGGCCTCCGCGGAAGCCTCGCCGCCAGCCTCGGCTAGCGGCTGCTCGAGGGAGATGTCTGGATCGCGGTCGGACACGGCAGGGAGTAGGGAAGACATCAGCGGAACACCTGGCTCGAGGCCCAGCTGTAGAAGCGGTCGATGGCGGCGATCGCGGCAGCCGAGAGGGCCACCATCAGGATCACCCCCACCGACTCGCTGAACAGCTGCTGGCGGCTCGGCCAGACGACCCGGGAGAGTTCGTCGAGGGTGGCGGCGACGAAACCGCCGCCAGGGCCGGGATCGAGTGGATCGGCCGCGGCCCCCTGGTCGCCCTCGGAGCGGGCGGCCGAAGCGGTGGCGGCCTCAGCGGCTGCATCGGGCACGGCACCGGAGGATGCGGAGGTGGGGGAAGCCGGATCCAAGACGCCGAAACAGACCGACAAACGACCACCCTACCGGACGCCAGGCGGCTCCTCCTGCAGAGGTTCGAAGCGCAGCCCGCCGGGGTCCGTGTCGGAGGCGGCGGCCACCACCCGCACGCCGCGGGCACCACGGAAGCGGTCTTCGAGCAGATGGGTGGCGAGGGGATTCTCGATCCGGCGGCGCAGCACCCGGCGCAGCGGCCGGGCGCCGTATTCCGGCTCGTAGCCCTGCTCGGCCAGCAGGGCCACCGCCGCTTCCTCCACCTCCAGTTCCAGCTGCTGCTCCCGCAGCAGGGAGGCGAGCTCGGCCAGCTGCAGGCGCACGATCCGCTGCAGATCCGCCGCAGCGAGAGGGCGGAAGCGGATCAACTCATCGATGCGGTTGAGGAATTCAGGGCGGAACTGCCGCGCCAGCGCTTCCTCCACGGCGCGATCGAGCCGGCGGTCGAGATCGGCGGCCGACTCAGGGCCGGATACCTCTCCAGGCTGGCTGCGAGCGGCCCTCGCCCGCTCGAGGATGGCGCGGCTGGCCAGATTGCTGGTCATGATCACCACGGTGTGGCGGAAATCCACCGTGCGCCCCTGGGAATCGGTGAGGCGGCCATCGTCGAGCACCTGCAGCAGCAGGTTGAACACCTCGGGGTGCGCCTTCTCCACCTCATCGAGCAGCAGCACCGCATAGGGCCGCCGCCGCACCGCCTCGGTGAGCTGACCGCCCTCCTCGTAGCCCACATAGCCGGGTGGGGCCCCCACCAGCCGGGCCACGGCGTTGCGCTCCATGAATTCGCTCATGTCGAGCCGCACCAGCGCCTCCACGCCATCGAAGAGCGAGCCGGCCAGCGCCTTGGCGAGCTCGGTCTTGCCCACGCCGGTGGGGCCGAGGAAGAGGAAAGAACCCACCGGCCTGGTGGGAGCCTGCATGCCGGCCCTGGCGCGCCGGATCGCCGCCGCCACCGCCGCCACCGCCTCCGGCTGGCCGATCACCCGTTCCGCCAGACGGCCCTCCAGCTCCAGCAGCTTCTGGCGCTCGCCGGCCAGCAGCCGCTGCACGGGAATGCCGGTGGAGCGGGCCACCACATCGGCGATGTCGCCCTCCTCCACCTGTTCGCGCAGCATCGGATCGGCCTGGAGCTCGGCTTCCAGCTGCTGGCGACGCTGCTGCAGCCCCAGCAGCTGACCGTGCTCCAGGCGGGCGGCCTCCTCGTAGTCGCCATCGCGCTCAGCCTCGCCGATGGCCTGGCGCAGGTCCTCGTCCTGGCGCAGAAGGTCCTGCAGCTCGGCCAGCCGCTCGCGCTCCTCCGCCCAGCGCTGCTGCAGCGCCTCCAGGGAGCTGTGGGCCTGGCGGCGGCGATCCTGCAAAGCGACCCGCTCCTGCAGCGGTGCCGTTTCGGCCGAGAGCAGGGCCAGCTCCACGCGGCGCAGCTCGGCCTCCGCTTCCTCCACCGCCCGCGGCTTGGAGGTCACCTCCATCCGCAGCTGCGCCGCCGCCTCATCCACCAGATCGATCGCCGAATCGGGCAGACAGCGGTCGCTCAGGTAGCGGTCGGCGAGGCGGGCCGCGGCCACGAGGGCGCCATCGGTGATCGTGACGCCGTGGTGCAGCTCGTAGCGCTCCTTGAGGCCGCGCAGGATCTGCAGGCAGGTGTCGCGGTCGGGCTCCTTGATCAGCACCTGCTGGAAGCGGCGCTCCAGGGCCGGATCCTTCTCGATCGTGCGGCGGTAGTTCTCAGGAGTGGTGGCGCCGATGCAGCGCAGATCGCCGCGGGCCAGCACCGGTTTGAGCAGGCTGGCCGCATCGGGGCCGGAGCGCTCGCCGCCCACCACGGTGTGCAGCTCATCGATGAACAGCACCACCCCGGCGCCGCCCTCCGCTCCCTCCCGCACGCTGCCCTCGGTTTCGCGCACCTCGGCGAGCACCTCGCGCAGGCGCTCCTCGAACTGGCCGCGGAACTTGGCGCCGGCGATCAGGGCGCCGTGATCGAGCGCCACCAGCCGCAGCCCCCGCAGCGCCTCGGGCACCTCGCCGCTGACGATCCGCTGGGCCAGCGATTCCACCACCGCCGTCTTGCCCACGCCCGATTCACCCACCAGCACGGGGTTGTTCTTGCCGCGGCGGGAGAGCACCTGGATCAGCCGGCGGATCTCGGCATCACGGCCGATCACCGGATCGAGCTCTCCAGCGCGGGCGGCGGCGGTGAGATCGCGGCCGAAGCGCTGCAGGGCGGTGGCAGCCTGCTCGCCATCCACCGGCTCCAGGCGCATGCCATCGGCATCCGCCCCTGAACCCGTCTGGCCCGTGGCGCCGGCCGGAGCCGGCGAACCCCCGGAGCGGGAGGATTCCGGCATCGCCACGGGCCGCAGCCGCGACGTGCCGCCAGCCTCGGCAGACTGGCGTGGCGGCACGGCAGACTCCGGCCCCGCAGCGGCATCGATCCAGTCGTCTGCGGCGGGGGCGGGCGGCGCGGCCGGGCGGGCCGCGGGCCGCCACTGGCGCAGCAGCAGATCCTCGCTCAGACCCTCCTCGGCGAGCAGGCGGCCGGCGATCCTGGGCTCCCGCAGCAGGGCCAGCAGCAGATGGGGCCCCTCGAGCAGGGGCGCACCCCAGGAGGCCCGCTCCTGATCCGCCGCCACGAGCAGATCCTCGAGGGCATCCCCGATGTACAGGCTCTCGCCGCTGGCGGCGGGCTGGTCGGCGCAGAAGGCCTCGAGCCGATCGAGCAGGCGGTCGTCGTCGACCGGAAGCGGCGCCGCCCAGACGGAGAAGCGGGGATCGCTGAACAGGGTGAGCAGCAGGTGCTCCACATCCATCGCGCCATGCCGCCAGCGACGGGCCTGGTCCTGGCTGGCGAGCAGCAGCTCCCAGGCGAGCTCGCTGAAGCGATCCGGATCGCTGGTGAGGCTGGCCGGCGGACGGGCCGGGGAGGAGGCGGGCATCGGCGGAGCGGGTGGGCGGAGCGTGGGGCCGCAGCGAGGCGCGGCCCGGGGAGGGGTCAGCCCGCGACGGAGGCCGAAGCCGGCAGGGCCGGAGCGGAGGAAGCGGAGGCGGGAGGCGGGGCGGATTGAATCAGCTCGACCCGATAGCCGTCTGGATCCTCCACGAAGGCGATCACGGTGCTGCCGTGCTTCATCGGGCCGGGGGGCCGCACCACGCGGCCGCCGCGATCGGCGATCGCCTGGCAGGTGGTGTGAATGTCGGCCACCCCGATGGCGATGTGGCCGTAGCCGCTGCCGATCTCGTAGGAGCTGGTGTCCCAGTTGTGGGTGAGCTCGAGCACGGCGGTGTCGCGCTCCTCGCCGTAGCCCACGAAGGCCAGGGTGAAGCGGCCCTCGGGATAATCGCGGCGGCGCAGCAGCTGCATGCCGAGCACCTCGGTGTAGAAGCGCAGCGAGCGCTCCAGATCACCGACCCGGAGCATGGTGTGAAGGAGGCGCATGAAGCGGCTACTGCGGCCTGCAGAGGCATTCTGACCAGCAGCCCAGCCCGTGTGGGACGCCGACAGTCGCCGATCCGCCACGGCTGCCGGTTGCAGGACGGGCGCTGAGGCCGGAATCAGGGGAGCGAGGGGCCGGGGAGGCCGCTGGCCGATTGCGCGGGAAGCCACATCCGGGGCCTCGGCCGTGCCAACGCGCACATCCGCGGGGGATGGGGTGACCCATAGGATCCCGGCTGCGATACCGATGGGCTGTGTACAACTCCTTCGACCTCACGATCGAGACGATCGTGGCCCGCGAGGTTCTCGATTCGCGGGGCACTCCCACGGTGGAGGCGGAGGTTTCCCTGGAGGGAGGCTTCACGGGCCGGGCGATCGTGCCGAGCGGCGCCAGCACCGGCGCCCATGAGGCCCATGAGCTGCGCGACGGCGGGCCCGCCTTCTTCGGCAAGGGGGTGAGCAAGGCGGTGGAGAACATCGAGGAGCGCATCGCGCCGGCCCTCTACGGCCTGAGCGCTCTCGACCAGGTGGGCATCGACCGGGCGATGAACGAGCTCGACGGCAGCGACAACAAGAGCGCCCTCGGTGCCAACGCGATCCTGGCGGTGAGCCTCGCCAACGCCCACGCCGCCGCCAGCGCCCTGAACCTGCCCCTCTACCGCTATCTCGGCGGGCCGCTGGCCAACCTGCTGCCGGTGCCGCTGATGAACGTGATCAACGGCGGCGCCCACGCCTCCAACAGCCTTGATTTCCAGGAGTTCATGATCGTGCCCCACGGCGCCGGCAGCTTCCGCGAGGCGCTGCGCATGGGTGCCGAGGTGTTTCACACCCTCAAGGGTCTGCTCAAGGACCGCGGCATGAGCACCGCCGTGGGCGACGAGGGCGGCTTCGCGCCCGATCTGGGCAACGATGAGGCCGGCGACATCCTCGTGCAGGCGATCGAGAAGGCCGGCTACAAGCCCGGTGAGCAGATCTCGCTGGCGCTGGATGTGGCCAGCAGCGAGTTTTACAAGGAGGGCCGCTACGCCTTCGGCGGCGGCAACTACAGCAGCGCCGAGATGGTGGAGGAGCTGGCCAAGCTGGTGAGCCGCTACCCGATCGTCTCGATCGAGGACGGCCTGGCCGAGGACGACTGGGAGGGCTGGGCCCTGCTCACCGAGAAGCTGGGAGGCACGGTGCAGCTGGTGGGCGACGATCTCTTCGTGACCAATACCAGCCGCCTGCAGCAGGGCATCGAGCGGGGCGTGGCCAATTCGATCCTGATCAAGGTGAACCAGATCGGCACCCTCACCGAAACCCTGCAGGCGATCGACCTGGCCGGCCGCGCCGGCTACACCAGCGTGATCAGCCACCGCAGCGGTGAAACCGAGGACGTGACCATCGCCGATCTGGCCGTGGCCACCCGCGCCGGCCAGATCAAGACCGGCTCCCTCAGCCGCTCCGACCGTGTGGCCAAGTACAATCAGCTGTTGCGCATCGAAGACGACCTCGGCGACCAGGCCCTCTACGCCGGCGTCGACGACCGCGGACCGCGCGGGCGGGGCTGAGCGTGGCCTGCAGCGGCGGCGCTGCATAGCCTGAGAAGGTTGTTCTTGTTCTGGCGGCCCCGGGCTGCTCCTCTCTCTCCATGGCTCTCCTCGATGATCTGATCGGCGGTGTGGTGACCGCCGTGGCCGGCGACAAGGCCCCGGCCCTCAATGATTTCCTCAAGGCCAACGGCGGCGTCAGCGGCCTGGCCGACAAGTTCCAGAGCGGCGGTGCCGGCGACCTCTTCGCCAGCTGGGTGAGCACCGGCAACAACAAGGACATCACCGCCCAGCAGATCAGCTCCGTGCTCGGCAGCAGCCAGGTGAAGGAGTTCGCCCAGAAGCTCGGCATCGACCCCGCCGCAGCCTCGGGCCTGATCGCCGCCAGCCTGCCCACCCTGATCGACAAGCTCACCCCCGACGGCAAGGTGGAACCCAACGCTGCGGCCAAGCCCGCCTGAACCCAAGGCCATCCGAGGCCCGCCCATGCGTAGATGACTAGCGGGCCTCGATTCAGATCAGACGCTCCACGCATTCAGACGCCATGGCCAAACTGTCCGCAAAGCGACCTCCATAGAGAAAGTGGTAGCCATGGCTGCTCAGCAGTTCTTCGGTTGCGGCAAGGTCCCTGCGCGTCATGTGACCATGCTCAAACTGGATCAGACTTGGACGAAAGCGGGTGAGATCCAGTGATCGGATCACCTCGCCATCAAACCCCTCGCAATCGATCTGAAGCAGGTCCAGATCTTCAAAGCCATGCTTGGTGATGAGCGTATCCAGTCTCAGCGCCGGCACATCGACCCGTTCCAGCCGATCTACGGAAACGCCGCCTTGCTTTGCCACGACCGACGGATTGGCGGATGTGACTGTCAAAGCGTCCTGCATCTTCTGACCAGGCAGAACCTGTTGGCCAGGTACGCGATACAATTTTAGCATGTTCTGATCGGGAGAAATTGCAATATTCTCGAAGATTAGATTTTCACAACTTTTGCTGTAGTTTTCCAAAAGACGAGCGAAGACATCGGGCTGCGGCTCCACCAGGATGCCGCACCAATGGTGACGCTCGATATAGGCGCGCAGCGGATCTCCATAGATTCCATCATTGGCACCGACCTGAATGAATCTGAACGGCTTTGAGGAAACCTGCATCAAGGCACCAATGGCCAGACCAAAGACCGGTAGCTGCGAAACCTGTCGCGATGGCGCCTTGCGCAGTTTGATGCCATTGGCGATCAATAGAGTCTGAAGATGTCGCAGCATCTATCAACATCCAGAATTGCCTGATGACTTTAGTTCAAACATGACCCACCTCCTCCTCAGCGCCAGCGTAATATGAATCCAGACTAGGCCCCTCGCCAAGGTGTCAATACCCCGCCGGCCCTTCGCCGGTTTTGCTTCTGAGCTCAGCTGATCTTCGATGCCCTCCCGTCTCGGTTTCGGCACTGCGGGGCTCATGGGAGCCGCCCTCACCGGGGCCGGGCGCCTGAGACTGCTCGAAACGGCCTGGGATGCGGGGATCCGCCACTTCGATACCGCCCCCCTCTACGGACAGGGTGAGGCCGAGACGGTGCTGGGCCGGTTTCTGCGCAACCGACGCGAGACCCTGAGCCTCACCAGCAAGTTCGGCCTGCTGCCGGCCTCCCATCCCTGGGCGATGCGGCCGCTGATCCCGCTTGCCAGGCTGGCCAATCGCCGCCTGCTGCCCCCGCTTCGCAGCGGGCTCATCAGGGTCGTTCCCAGGCCAGCGCGGCCCGCAGCGCCGCAGGGAAGCGGTGGGTCAGCGCAGCGGAACGACGCTGTGCAACCCGGGGCCGGGGCAGAGGCGATGGCCTCCGCCGAGCCCGGGGCGCCAGCGATGGCAATGGCGATGGAGATGGCGATCCGCAGGCAGCCAGCGATTCCCTACACACCGGCGATGCTGCGCCAGCAGCTGGAAACCAGCCTGCGCAAGCTGCAGACCGATCACCTCGATACCTACCTGCTCCACGAAGGCCACGCCGACTATCTGCACAGCGATTTCCTCGAGACCCTGGATCGCCTGGTGCAGGAGGGCAAGATCCTGGGCTACGGCATCGGCGCCGAACGCTGGCAGAGCCGCTGCCTGCTGGAAGCCTTCCCCCACCAACCCTGGATCCTGCAGATACCCGATACGGTCGTCGATGACGACACCGGCTGGTTCGCAGCCAGGAGTGCGGGGCCGCTCTTCACTCACAGCGCCCTGCGCCTCGATCGCCCGGGTGCCCGCGAGCGGATTGAGCGGCTGCTGCCCACCTGGGCCGAGCTCTGCGGCCGGGATCCTGCCGACCCCACCCTGCCGGGCGAGCTGCTGATGGCACTCGCACTGAGCCGCAACCCCCATGGCTGCGTGATCTTTTCCAGCGCCAACCGCGCCCGCATCGCCGCCCATGCAGCCCTGCCGATGGCGATGGAGACTCTCGAGGAACAGGCCAGGGCCTGGCTGCGGCAACACGCAAGCCCCCCGATCCTGCCCCCCGGCTGAACCGCGATGTTTCTCGACTTCCAGGACGATGGCGCGGCTGTGCCCCGCAGCACCGACATCTGCCTGGTGGGTGCCGGGGTGATGGGTCTCGCCGTGGCCTCGCAGGTGATGGCCAGCTCCAGTCGCCGTCTGCTGCTGATCGAGGAGGGCGGTCTGGAGGACACGCCCGAAGCCTCCTCAGTGCCGGCAGAGATGAGCAGCGGCGACCTGGCTTCGGGGGTCGCCGAATCGCGGGCCCGAGGCTTCGGCGGCTCCAGCCGGCGCTGGGGTGGGCAGGCCCTCCCGTTCACGCCTCTTGATCTGGAGGATCGGGCCTGCACGGGCTTGCGTGGCGGCTGGCCGATCAGCTGGGCGGAGCTGCAGCCCTATTACAGGGTCGCCGATCGGTTTCTCGGGTTGTCCGCCCTCCCCTTCGACAGCGATCTCTGGCACTGCCCCTGGCTGCGATCCGCCTTCGGGGAGCAGAGCGGCCTTGCCCTGAGTGTGTCGAAATACAGCCCGCATGCCTATCTCGCCCGCGTGCATCAGAGCCGCATCGGCCGCTCCAGCCAGGCCGACTGTCTGCTGCACGCCAGGGTGGCCTGGATCGAAGCCGCAGCCGAGCCAGGAGCCGCGCACCGGATCCGCATCCGCAACCGCAGCGGGCGGGAGGCCACGCTGGAGGCCCGGGTGGTGGTGGTGCTCTGCGCCGGCGGGATCGAAAACGCGCGCATCCTGCTGAGCTCGCAGCGCCACGGCAACCTGCAGCTGGGGGATGGGGCCGATGGGGTGGGGCGCCATTACCAGGATCATCTGGGCTTCTTCGCGGCGCAGCTGGAGCCGGCCGACTGGCCCGCGTTTCGCCACCTCTTCGCCAGCTTCATTCCCGGCAATCAGAAATACGTGCCCAAGCTGCAGCTCTCGCAGCAGCGCCAACGGGAGCAGGGCCTGCTCAACGTGACCGGCAATCTTGATGTGCAGGAGAACGATGATTCGCCGCGCAACGCCGCCCGGCGCCTCTACAACAGCCTGCGGCGGCGCCGGCCCGGCAGTCTCTCCCTGCGCTCCGCTCTGCACGACCTGGGCCGACTGCTTGCCGCCGCTCCGGAGAGTGCCGGCCTGCTGCGCAGCCACCTCCTGGAGCGCCGCATCGGCCTGCCTCGCCGGGCGCGCTTCTTCCTGATGGCCAACGCCGAATCCGAACCGCTGGCCGACAGCCGCATCCTGCTCAGCGACCGGCGCGATGGCTTCGGTCTCGAACGGCCGATCGTGCACTGGCGCGTGAGCGAGGGAAGCTTCCGGGCGCTTCAGGTCTACGGGCGTGAGCTGCAGAGCAGCCTGGAGGGGAGCGGCATCGCCAGGGTGCGACTCAGCCCCTATCTCACCGACCCCGCCGCAGACTGGCGACAACGGGCCTAAAGCCTCTACCACCACATGGGGGCCACGCGGATGGCCTTCCAACCTCGCGATGGGGTGGTGGATGCCTTCGGACGGCTGCATGGTGTGGCCGGCATCTATGTGACCGGCACCTCCGTGCTGCCCACAGGCAGCGCATCGAATCCCAGTTACACAGCCCTCGCCCTCGCCTTCCGCAGCGCCGATCAGCTGCTGCGCGACACCTGAGGCCTCAGCCCGCTCCCGGCTGGCCCGGCAGCTGGTCGATGCGGCCGTCACGCTTCAGCCGGGACTGCAGCTTGAGCCAGCCCAGGGCCACCGGGGCGCCGGCCAGCAGCGGCACCGCCACCAGGGCGGGCCGGCTGCTGGCGGCCAGCAGGGCCGCCGCCACCGCCAGACCCCCCAGCAGAAACGACTGGCCGGCGCTCTGCTGGGCCAGGGCGAGGCGGCGCAGCAGGCGATCGGTTTCGCCGGCGCGGATCTGCACCTGCAGATCGCCCTGCTCGATGCGGGCCAGGCTCTCATCGAGGCGGCGCGGGATGCCGAGGGCACGGCTGCCCACATCCGCCGCCTGGCGGGTGATCTCGTTGAACAGATCGTTGGGGCCGTTACCGCTGGCGGTCATCAGGGGCAGCAGGTAGGGGCGGGCGATCGCCATCAGGTTAAAGGCGGGATCGAGGCTGCGGCCCACCCCCTCGAAGGTGGAGAGGGCCCGCATCACGAAGATCAGCTCCGGCGGCAGCCGGAAGGGCTGGTCGTAGACCAGGGAGTAGAGGTCGCCCGAGAGCTTCTGGATCACGCGGGCATCGAAGGGTGGGGTGAGGGCCTCGTTGAGCATCAGGCGCACCAGCCGCCGCACCGGGCCCACATCGATGCCGGCGGCGATCACGCCCGCGGCCTGCAGCTCCCCCACCAGGGCCGCGGCATCGCGGGAGGCGGCCTGGCGCACCATGCGGCCGATGCGGCTGCGCAGGCGCTCCGAGAGCTGCCCCATCATGCCGAAGTCGTAGTAGATGAGGGCGCCATCGGCCGCCACCGCGAGGTTGCCGGGATGGGGATCGGCATGGAAGAAGCCGAAGCGCACCAGCTGCTGCAGATAGCTGGCCGCTCCCTTCTCCGCCACCGCCGCCGGATCGATGCCGGCCTCCACCAGGGCGGGGCGATCGGTGATCTTGATGCCGGGCAGGAAATCGAGGCAGAGCACGCGGCGGCTGCTCAGCTCCCACACCACCGCCGGCACGCGGATGCCGGGATCATCGAGGAACTGCTGGCGGAATCGGGCGGCATGCTCAGCCTCGAGGCGGAAATCCAGCTCGCGCAGCAGCACGCGGCGGCACTCCTTGGCGATGCCCACCCAGTCGCGGCCGCGACCCCAGCGGGGATGGCGCTGCACCGCGGCTGCCACC
>Ga0172376_10006420_pt1 | contig 12794 bp, 6 predicted proteins | sample Lak35m_FD_121114 | JGI IMG/M metagenome (GOLD analysis project Ga0172376, IMG submission 121114) | Freshwater microbial communities from Kabuno Bay, South-Kivu, Congo - kab_092012_35m | ecosystem: Environmental > Aquatic > Freshwater > Lake | place: Democratic Republic of the Congo: South-Kivu...
CGCTACCTCGCGCCGAGCCGCACGCTGCTCTACGCCCCCACGCGCGGGTGCTATTGGGGCAAGTGTTCGTTCTGCTACTACGGCTTGACCGAGACGGGCACGGCCTCCTACCGCGAGGTGCCGGTCGCCAAGGCCGTCTCCGACATGGCCCTGTTGGCGCGCCGCCACGGCGTGAGGAACTTCTACATCTCCTGCGACGTGCTGAGCCCCAAGTACGCGGTGCTCTTCGCGCAGGAGATCCTCGATCGCAAGTTGAAGATCCGCTGGTCGAGCGACCTCAAGATCGAGAAGTACTTCACGCCCGAGCGCGCCAAGTTGCTGTTCGATTCGGGCCTGCGCAGCGCGGCCTTCGGCATCGAGTCCGGCTCGGATCGCATCCTCGAACTGATGAGGAAGGGCGTGGACAGGGAGACCCTGACCAGCGTCAACCGCGCCTTCCACGAGGCCGGGGTGGCGACCGAATGGATGACCTTCACCGACCATCCCGACGAGACGGTGGCCGAGGCGCTGGAGACCATCGACTGGATCGAGGAGCAGTCCGAGCAAGTCGACTTGTTCATCGTGGGCGAGTTCGGGCTCGAGAGCGGCTCGCACATCGCGCAGGATCCTGCGCGCTACGGCGTGCGCCGCATCTGGCACGCCGAGGGCGACGACCTGCGCTTGTACGCGCTGTTCCAGCACAAGGACGGCCGACGCACCAAGGCCGCCAACGAAGAGGTCGAGTCCGAGATCGCGCGCATGTCGAGCGCCTGGGAGCTCCATCCCTATCCGTGGGCCGGAGCGAACAGCACGCACCACACCTTCCTGCACTTCCTCGAGTACGGCCAGCGCGCGTTCCGCCACCACTTCCAACGCGCGCAAGCCGCCACGCGCGGCTCGCTCGGCACGCCGCCGGTGGCGCATGTCGCGGGCTTGCGCGAGAAGGTGCGCTTCAACGTCGAGACCATCGCCGCCATGGAGGAGGAGTTCTTCTCGACTTGGCTGCCGAAGGCGCTCTACACGACCGTGCCGGCGCGACGCTCGGGCGGGACGCACCCCGACGAGGTGGCGCCGTTGTCGGCGTCGGAGTACGAGGCCGCCGCGGAGCGCATCGGGCCGCTGCGGCCGGGCTTGCGCTGAAGATCGCGCGCGTCGCGGCCGAGGGGCGCGCAGTGCGCGTTTGCTATCCTGCGTGGATCGCGGCGCGAGCCACGCGCGCGATCCGCACCATGGACGCCGACCACACGCACAGCGGCGGAGCCGGGCACGCGCCGGCGCACCGCCATTTCCTGCACGAAGAGATCGACCGCGACCTCGCCCACGGCGCGAACGACGGCCGCGTGCACACGCGCTTCCCGCCCGAGCCGAACGGCTACCTGCACATCGGCCACGCCAAGTCGATCTGCGTCAACTTCGGCCTGGCGCGCCAGTACGGCGGCAAGTGCAACCTGCGCTTCGACGACACCAACCCGTCGAAGGAGGAGCAGGAGTACGTCGACTCGATCCAGGCCGACGTGCGTTGGCTGGGCTTCGAGTGGGATGCGCTCTACTACGCCAGCGACTTCTTCGAGGAGCTCTACGGCTACGCCGAGCACCTCGTCGCAGCGGGCAAGGCCTACGTCTGCGACCTGAGCGTCGACCAGATCAGCGAGTACCGCGGCTGGCTCGACAGGCCGGGCAAGGAGAGCCCGTTCCGCGACCGACCGGTCGCCGAGAACCTCGACCTGTTCCGCCGCATGCGCGCGGGCGAGTTCCCCGACGGTTCGCGCACGCTGCGCGCCAAGATCGACATGGCGTCGCCGAACCCCAATCTGCGCGACCCGGTGCTGTACCGCATCATGCGGGCCCACCACCACCGCACGGGCGACGCGTGGTGCATCTACCCGATGTACGACTTCGCGCACGGGCAATGCGACGCGCTCGAGGGCATCACGCACTCGATCTGCACGCTCGAGTTCGAGATCCACAAGCCGCTGTACAACTGGCTGGTCCAGAACCTGCCGGTGCTCCACAAGCCGCGCCAGATCGAGATGGCGCGCCTGCAATTGACCTACACGGTGCTGTCGAAGCGCAAGCTGCTGGAGCTCGTCAAGTCCGGCATCGTCGACGGCTGGGACGATCCGCGCATGCCGACGATCTCCGGCATCCGCCGGCGCGGCTACACGCCGGAGGCGATGCGCGCGTTCTGCGACCACATCGGCGTCGCGCGCGCGACGAGCACCATCGACCGCGTCGTGCTGGAGAACGCCATTCGCGACGACCTGAACAAGAAGGCGATCCGCACGATGGCGGTGCTCGATCCGCTCAAGGTCGTGATCGAGAACATCCCCGAGGGCCATGTCGAATGGCTTGAGGCTGTCAACAACCCCGAGGATCCTTCCGCCGGCACGCGCAAGATCCCCTTGACGCGCACGGTGTACATCGAACGCGACGACTTCCGCGAGGACGCGCCCAAGAAGTACTTCCGCCTGGCGCCAGGCAAGGAAGTGCGCCTGCGCTACGCCTACTGCATCGTCTGCAAGGACGTGAAGAAGGACGCCGACGGGCGCGTGGTCGAGCTGGTCTGCACCTACGACCCGGCGACCGGCCACGGCCAGACGCCGGACGGCCGCAAGGTGAAGGGCATCATCCACTGGGTGTCGGCCGAGCGTTGCGTCGAGGCGCCGGTGCGCTTGTACGACCACTTGTTCTCGGCCGAGCATCCCGACGATGTGCCGGAAGGCGTGGACTGGAAGTCGAACCTGAATCCGTCGTCGCTGGTGCTGGTGCCCGCCGCCAAGCTCGAAGCGGGCATGTTGGACGCGGCACCAGGTTCGCGCTGGCAGTTCGAGCGCGTGGGCTACTTCCACTGCGATCCCAAGGACTCGCGCTCGGGCGCACCAGTGTTCCTGCGCACCACGACGCTCAAGGACACCTGGGCCAAGCTCGAGAAGCGCGAGGATTGAGGATCCACGCGCGCGGCGCGCGATGCACACGACGACGGGACGGCATGCGGCGCCGAGGCCCTCGGCCGACGCGCCCCAAGCCGCGAACGAGGCGCCGCGCGGATTGCTAGCCTGTCACCCATGTCCGCGACGCGCGCATCGCCCGCCGACCACGCCGCGGTGGGCTTCGTCATGGCCGTGGGCCGTGCGCTGCACCGGCACGGCGCGCCCACCACGCGCGTCGAGCAAGCCATGGAGGGCGTCGCGGCGCGACTCGGGCTCGAGGTGCACGTCTTCGCCGCCCCCACGCAGCTGCAGGCGGCCTTCGGTCCGCTCGGCGACCAGCACACGCAGCTGCTGCGACTGCAGCCGGGCTCCGTCGAGCTCGGCAAGCGCGCGCGCGTCGACCAGTTGGTCCAGCAGTTCCTCGGCGGGGAAGTCGCGCTGGAGGAAGCCCACGCGCGGCTCGAGCAGATCGAGGCCGCGCGCGCGCCCTATGGAGCCAAGCTCGAGGTGGCGTGCTTCGCGCTGTCGTCCGCGGCGGCGGCGCGCTTCTTCGATGGCGCCTTGGCCGACGTGCTGGCCTCGTCGCTGGTCGGCTTGTGCGTGGGCGTGCTCGTCCAACTGGCGGCCAGCCGCGCTTGGTTGGGTCGCCTGCTCGAATTCGCGGCCGCGCTGCTGGCCTCGGTCGTGTCCGTGCTGCTCGCGCACCTCGTCTCGCTGGGCGACGACACGGTGCAGGTGTACGTAGTCACGCTGGCGGGCCTGATCGTGCTGCTGCCGGGGCTCTCCCTCACCACCGCGATGAGCGAACTCGCCGCGCGCCACCTCGTGGCGGGCACGGCGCGCTTCATGGGCGCCATCCTGAGCTTCCTATCGCTCGGCTTCGGCGTGGCGCTGGGCGCGCAGCTCTTGCGCGCGCTGCCACCGCTGCCCGAGGCCGAACCCGCCAGCCTGCCGGGTTGGACGCTGCACGCGGCGCTCGTGGTGGCTCCGGTCGCCTTCACGGTCCTGTTGCGCGCGCGCCGCGCCGACCTCGGGTGGATCGTCCTCGCGGGCGCGTTGGCCTTCGCCGGCGCGCGCCTCGGGACACTCTTGTTCGGACCGGAACTGGGCGCGTTCCTCGGAGCCTTCGTCCTCGGCGCGGGCTCGCGCGTCCTGGCCCGCGCGCGACGCGTGTCGTCGGCGGTGACGCTGGTGCCGGGGATCCTGCTGCTCGTGCCGGGCAGCGTGGGCTTCGCGAGCTTCCAGGCCTTGCTGGAGCGGGACGTGGTCTCCGGCGTGGAGACCGCCTTCCGCGTGCTGCTGACCGCCATCGCGTTGGCCGGAGGCCTGCTGGCGGCGAACACGTTGGTGGATGGCCGCGACCTCCAAGCGGCGCCGTCGCCGCGTCCGGCCACCGATCCTGTCAAATTTACTTAACAGGACCCGGCGGCTCGCGCACCACCAGCTCGAGCCGCCAGATGTTGGCCACGGCCTCGCCGCGCTTGTTCCGCGCGCGCAAGCGCAGGGTCCCCGACGCGGACGCCTGCGCGCGCCACTCGCCGAGCGTGGCCGTGGCGCCGGTCTCCCAATCGTCGCCGGACGCCTGCACGACATGCTCGGCGAGCAGCTCGTCGCCGAACAGCACCTCGAGCATGCTGCCTTCGGAGCCGCGCTTGCAGCCCAGCTGCGCCTTCAACTCCCACTCGCCCGCAGGCAGCTCGACCTCCCATGAAGCCCACGCCGCCGGATCGAGCCAATACCCGATGTTCGCGCGTCCGCCCCTGCGCTCGACGCGCAGTTCGGGGCCGTGGAGCGTGGCATCCTCGGGCAGGAGCACCAATCGCCCCGCGTCGGGGGCGATGCGGTTGGACACGCGCGGTTCGCCGTCGAGCAGCAACGCGACCACGGTGCGCAGCGGGTCGGGCCGCAGGTCGGCCGGCAGGAACACCAGCGCATCCCGGCCGCGGCGGCCGAAGGCCAGGTCCGAGCCGGCGGCGGAGCCGAGCAAGTCGGCTTCGACGATCTCGTTGGCGAGCCCCGGCAGGCGCAGCATCTGGCCCGGCTTGGCGTCGGCGACGAACAAGTACAGACGCGCGCCGCGCCGCGTGGCATGGCCGAACTCGAGCTTGCGCGCGAAGGGCGAAGCCTGCGTGCCGTGGATGGCCTCGGCATGGCGACCGAGCCATGCGCCCGTCGACTCCAGCGGCTCGATGGCCTGCGTCGGGATCTCCCCCTCGGGCGTGGGACCGATGTTCAACAGCAGGTTGCCGCCCTTCGACGAGCACTCGACCAGCAAGTCGACGATCTGGCGCGCCGTGCTCCACTCCGTCACGTCGCTGCGCCAGCCCCACGTCCACTTGCCCGGGATCTTCATCATCGAATAGCACGTCTCCCAGTCGACGCCCGCGCCGAAGCCGTTCTCCGGGACTTCTTGTTCGGGCGTGCCGCAGTCGCCGCGGAACCCGGGCGCCGTGCGGCCATCCATGCCGGTGAAGCCCTTGTCGACGCGGTTGTTGACGATCACGCCGGGGATCAGCGCGCGCACGCGATCGTCGACCTGCATCCCCATCTCGTGCGTGTAGCAGGCGTCCCAGCCGCCGTCGAACCACAAGTAGTCGGGCTTGCACGACGCGGCGAGCTCCGCGAGCTGTGGCAGCATGTAGCCGTCGACGTAGCGCCGCATGTCGGACTCGCGTTTGGCGTGGTCGTTGAACTTGGGACGCGCGCCGTAGTCGGGATGGCGCCAGTCGAGGATCGAGTAGTACGCGCCGAACTTGAGGCCCTGCGCGCGCAACGCGTGGGCCAGCGGCGACAGCAGGTCGCGACCGGCTCCGGCGGCCTTGGCGTCCCAGTCGTCGTTGACCGCGCTGTCCCACAGGCAGAATCCGTCGTGGTGCTTGCTGGTGGCGACGACATAGCGCGCGCCGGCGGCCTTGAAGAGCCGCGCCCAGCGCTCGGGCTCGTACTTCGTCGGCGCGAAGCGCGGCAGGAGCTGCTGGTAGCGGCTGGTCGGGATGTTCCCGAAGTTCTGGATCCACTCGCCGCAGTCGTCGACGCGCTGGCCGTCCCACTGGCCGCCGGCGACCGAGTACAGGCCCCAGTGCAGGAAGATCCCGAAGCGCGCCTCGCGGAACCAGGCCATGCGCGCGTCGCGCTGCTCCTTGGTCTCGACTTGGACGGCGGGGGCGGGGCTGGCGGCGCCTTGCAACAAGGGCAGGGCGGCGCAGCACAGCGCGGCGATGATGGTCATGGTCGTTCCTCCTGGCGCCATCGTGGCTTCGTGGACGGTTGGCGCAAGTGCGAGTAACCTGTCCGGCTCGAAAGGTGCCCGCGCGCGGCCGTTTGGGCCATGAACGCGGGCAGCGCCCCCGTGACCACCAACCGCGTCGCCGTCGTCGAGAGGAACCTCGACGACTATCTCGACTCCGCGGCACCCGCCGCCAACCTGCTCGGCCCCGACGAAGCGCTGCGACCGGGCTCGGGCCTCTCGGCGCGCAAGGCGCGCGAGCTGTTCGAGGACATGGTCGCCTCGCGCGTGCTCGACGTCGCCGCGCGCGAGTTGAAGCGCACGGGTCGCAGCTTCTACACCATCGGCAGCGCCGGCCACGAGCACAACGCCGTCGTGGGCGCCCTGACGCGCATCGACGACCCGGCCTTCCTGCACTATCGAAGCGGAGCGCTCATGCAAGCGCGCGCGCGACAGTTGGCCGGATCGACGCCGGTGTTCGACACCTTGCTGTCGTTGTGCGCGTCCAGCGACGATCCGATCGCCCGCGGACGCCACAAGGTGTGGGGCAGCAGGCCGCTGTGGGTGCCGCCACAGACCTCGACCATCGCGTCGCACCTGCCCAAGGCAGTCGGCCTCGCCTTCGCGCTCGCGCGCGGCCGCCGCACCGCGGTCGAGACCGGCTTGCCGAAGGACGCGCTCGTCGTGTGCAGCTTCGGCGACGCGAGCGCCAACCACGCCACTGCGCAGGCCGCCTTCAACGCTGCGCGCTACGTCAAGAAGCGCGGAAACCCGCTGCCGATCGTGTTCTTGTGCGAGGACAACGGCATCGGCATCTCGGTCGACACGCCGCGCGGTTGGATCGAGGAGTGCTATTCGAACCAGACGCACCTCGACTACGCGCTGGCCCAGGGTTCGATCGACGAGATCTGGGATGCGTGCGCCGCGGCCATCGAACGGTGTCGCGCCACGCGCGTGCCGGCCTTCCTGCACCTGAAGACCACGCGGCTTTGGGGCCATGCCGGCAGCGACGTGGAGACGACCTACCGCACGAGCGAGGAGATCGAGGCCGTCGAGGCCGGCGATCCGCTGCTGGCCACGGCCAAGCACCTCGTGGCGACGGGCGCCGCGACTCCCGCGCAGCTGTCGGCCATCGTGCGCGCCACCCGCGCGCGCGTCATGGCGGGCGCCGAAGAGGCCGCTCGGCGACCCAAGCTCGAGACCCGCGAGGAAGTGGTCGAGACGCTGGCCCCCTACGACGAGGCGGCCGTGCGCGCGCGCTCGACGCGCGGACTGCGTCCCGAGGCGCGCGCCGAGTTGTTCGGTGGACAATTGCCGGAACAGCAAAGGAGCGTCGCGCGCCGCACGATGGGTGCGCAGATCAACGCCGCGCTGCACGACTTGTTCCTGCAGTATCCGCACACGCTGATGTTCGGCGAGGATCTCGCCAAGAAGGGCGGCGTGTACGGAGTGACGCAAGGCCTGCAGAAGCGCTTCGGCATCGCGCGCGTGTTCGACACGCTGCTCGACGAGACGACGATCCTCGGCATCGCGCAAGGCGCCGCGCACGTGGGCTTCCTCCCCGTGCCGGAGATCCAGTACCTCGCCTACATCCACAACGCGCTGGACCAGCTGCGCGGCGAGGCCTGTTCGCTGCAGTTCTTCTCCTCGGGCCAGTACAGGAACCCGATGGTGGTGCGCATCCAAGGCCTCGCCTACCAGAAGGGCTTCGGCGGCCACTTCCACAACGACAACTCGCTGGGCGCGTTGCGCGACATCCCGGGCTTGATGCTGGCGGTGCCTTCGCGCGGAGACGACGCGGCGCGCATCCTGCGCGGCGCCGTGGCGACGGCCGAGGCCTGCGGGCGCGTGGTGTGCGTGCTCGAGCCGATCGCGCTGTACCACGAGAAGGACCTGCATGCCGATGGCGACAACCTTTGGCTGCGCGACTATCCGGCGCCCACCGGCGAGCTCGACGATCCGTTGTTGCCCGGGGATCTCGGAGTCCACGACCCCGAGGCGCGGGACCTGCTCGTCGTCACCTACGGCAACGGCGTGCGCCTGTCGCTGCGCGCCGCGCGCAGGCTGAGCGAGCAGACCGGCAGGCGCGCACGCGTCGTCGATCTGCGCTGGCTCGCGCCGCTGCGCTGCGACGCGTTGGAACTCCACGCGGCGGCTTGCGGGCGCGTGCTCGTGGTCGACGAGGCGCGCGCCACCGCGGGCGGCGTCGCCGACGCGATCGTGGCGCACTTCGCCGAACGCGACTACGCCGGACCTTTGCGCAGCGCACGCTCGGCCGACACCTACGTGCCGCTCGGGAACGCCACCGCCTGCGTGCTCCTCGGCGAAGAGGAGATCTTGGCCGCGATGAAGGAGATCCTCGCGTGAGTCGCATCGTCATCCTGTGCCCGGGCCGCGGCAGCTACGCCGAGAAGCAACTCAAGTCGCTCGATCCCGCCGACCCGCGCGTGCAAGCCGCCGAGCGCCTGCGGGCCGAGTTCGGCTTGACGCCGCTGCTCGAGCTCGATGGCGCCGCCAAGTTCGACCGTGCCGTGCATCTCGCGCCGGAGAACGTCTCGCCGCTGATCTGGCTGGTCTCCACCATCGATGCCGCGACGGCGCTGCGCGAGCACGACTGCGTCGGCGTGGCGGGCAACTCGCTCGGCTGGTACACGGCGTTGGCGGTGGCGGGCGCCTTGTCCTTCGAAGACGGCTTCCGAGTCGTGCAGACGATGTCCTTGCTGCAGAAGGAAGTCTGCGCGGCCACTGGCGGCGGGCAGGTACTCTATCCGCTGGTCGACGACGACTGGCGCCGCGATCCCGAGCGCGAGGGCGCCGTGCGCTCGGCGCTGGAGTCGAGTGGCGGCGAGGCCTTGCCGTCGATCCATCTCGGCGGATTGGCGGTGCTGGCGGGCTCCGACGCGGGCGTCGCGCACCTCAAGCGCGTCCTGCCCAAGGCCAAGTTGGGATCGAACCAGTACCCCTTGCAGCTCGAGCAGCACGGCCCCTATCACACGCGTTTCGTGGCGCGCGTGTCGGAACTCGCCTCGCGGCGCCTCGCCGATGTCGAGTTCAGGACACCCGACACGACGCTCGTCGACGGTCGCGGTCGGATGCACTCGCCTTGGTCGTGCGACCTCGCCGAGTTGCGCCAGTACACCTTCGGCGCGCAGGTGCATGAGCCCTACGACTTCGGCTTGTCGGTCAAGGTCGCGCTGCGCGAGCTGGCGCCGGACCAGCTGTGGTGCCCTGGCCCCGGCAACACCTTGGGCGGCACGGTGGGCCAGATCGTGGCGCAGGAAGGTTGGCGCGGCGTGCACGGCAAGACGGACTTCGGCGTGCTGCAGGAAGGCCCGGCGCCGCTGCTCGTTTCGATGCGGCGCTGACGGGCGCGCGGCCTCGCGCTCAATCGCCGCACCCAGGACCGGCGTCGACCCGGCGCGTGCTGGCGCCGTCCGAGGCGCGCACCACCTGCACGGACCACTCGGGCAATTGGCGCGGCTCCTGCCAACGCTCGCGCAGTTCGTCCGCGAGGCCTTGCGCCAGACGCGCCTCGCACAAGGCGACGACGCAGCCGCCGAAGCCGGCGCCCACCAGACGCGCCCCGGCGGCGCCGAGGTCGCGCGCGAGTTGGGCCAAGTCGTCGAGTTCGGGGCACGAGACCTCGTAGTCGTCGCGCAAGGAGGCGTGCGACGCGTCCATCAACGCGCCGAAGCGCGACAAGTCGCCGCACGCCAAGGCGAGCACCGCTTGCTCGACGCGCGCTGCTTCCTGCAACACATGCCTCGAGCGGCGCAGCAAGGTCGGAGGCAACCCGCGCTCGGCCAGCGCCACGAGGTGCTCCGCGCCGTGGACGCGCAGCAACTCGCGCCAATCCGCCTCGGGGCGCGCGAGTGCGGCGCGACGCAGCAAGGCCAACGCCTCGGCGCATTCGCGCACGCGCTCGTTGTAGGCGTCCTTGGCCCGACCGGCCTTGTGCGCCAGCACGCCGCTGTGCGCCACGACGAAGCGCCAGGCGGCGGGCAATGGCGCGGGCTGCAACGACAACGGCGCGAAGCCGACCTTGACGGCGTGATCGAGACGGCCGCCGAGGCAGATGGCCTGGTCCATGCCTCCGCTTAGCACCCCCACGAGCCGTTCGCCTCGCGCGCACAGCTCCATCAGCTCTTCGCGTGGCAATTCCACGCGGCGCGCGGCGCAAAGCGCCAATACCGCCGCCACCACCAGCGCGCTGGACGAACTCAAGCCGGCGGCCTCGGGCACGTCGCCGGCGAACAGGAGGTCCGCTCCGCGGCGAGGTTCGCCGAGACGCGACGTCACGATCGACGCGGCGGCGCGCAGGTAGCTCGACCACGAACCGGAGGCGTCGGGCACGCTGCGCGCGTCCAGCTCGAACTCGCAGGGCGCATGACGTTCGTCGAGGTTCGAGGCGCGCACGCGCCAATCGTCGCGCGCGCGCACCGCGACGACCACGGCCCGGTCGATGGCCATGGGCAGCACCGGCAGCAAGTTGTAGTCGAGGTGCTCGCCGATCAGGTTGACACGTCCGGGTGCGACGACGATGTGCGTGGCGGGTGCGCCGAAGCGCGCCGCGAAGTGCTCGCGCACGAACGACTCGTCGATGGTGGTGCGACGCGGCGCGGGTAAGTTCGCGCGCCGCCACGCGTCGAGCACGAGGGCGGCGGCGATGCGCTCCTCGGGACCACCGTGGTGCAATCGAGCCCACGCCACGAAGGCCTGGGCGAGATCGGTCGGCAGGTCGAGTGTCTCGACCCATTCGGAAGCGAGGCGCGGGGACGGCAAGCGCTTGCCTTGCTCGACCAGCACGAGCAGCGTGGGCGACATGCCGGTGCGCACCGCCAAGGCGCGCAGCGAAGCCGACCGCTCCAGGCGGGCCGTGCGCATGCGGCGCAGCAGTTCATCGCGCAGCTCGGAGGCGGCCAAGCGCCTGTCGGCCGCGCCAGCCACGCCTTGGGAGCCATGCGTTTCGCGTCGCTTCATGCCTGCGGTCCCAGGCCAACGCCGACACCGCCAGCCAAAGCCTAGCGCATCGCCGACGCGCCAGCCTCGCGCCGCGCGATCGCCCGCGAAGGCGTCGAGGCCGGACGCTGGCGTCCAGCCTCGACTTGCGCTTCGAGCTTGGGAGGAAAGCGCGTGCGTGCGTGCCGTCAGGGCGCGCCCTTGCCGAGGCGCAACAAGCCGAGCAACCCGACGCAGGCCAGTCCGAGCACACCCGTGGCCACGACCGGGTAGGGCAGCTTGGGGCGCTTGGGAGTGGACTTGCCGTCGCCGGATCCCTGCGCCACGACCTCGTCGGCCGGCGAGTCGTCGGCCGAGGAATCACCTGCAAGGGCTTCATCGGCCAGCTCGTCCTTGCGGCAGCAAGGCGACACAGCCGCCTGCTCGCCATCGACCCGGACGTCGTCCGCATGCTCCGCCTTCGCGATGGTGGCGGTCTCCGACGGCTCGACCTCGTCGCCGACCAAGCCCTCGTCGCTCTTGCAGCAACCACCCTTGGCGGGCGCTGGTTCCTCGACGATCGGCGCGGCGACCACGACCGCGGGAACGAGGCTGTCGCTCGCGACCGATGGCGCATCGTCGCCGACGAGACCATCGGTCTTCTGGCAGCAACCCGCCTTCTTGGTGGCGGCGCCCAGCGGAGCGAGCAGTTCGTCGTCCGACGGCTCCTCGTCCTGGTTGGCCGTGTCGGCGGCGGCCCAGTCGGAGTTCGCCTGCGCCTCCTTGGCGCGAAGCTCCTCGATGTAGGCGTCGCTCGTGCGGTCCATGTAGCCGATGACGCTCTGCACCTCGAGCGGCGTGAGGCGCATGTTGGGCATCGGCAGTTGATGCCAAGCGTTGTAGAGATCCATCGCCAGCGGATCCTTCAGCGCCAGCATCACATCCGGCTCTAGGATCCAGCGTTCAAGCCACTTGCGGTCGCGACGATCCACGACGCCCAAGAGGTTGGGGCCTTGCTTGGGGAGGCCGTCATCCTTGCCGATGATGTGGCAGGTGGAGCACCGCGAGCGGAAGATGTCCTCGCCCGCCTCGTACTTGCGCACGCGGGGCGCGATCGTCTCGGCTTCGACGGTGCGCGGGGTCTTCCATCCCAGCGCCTTGCCCTCGACCTGGTTGGCGATGGAATAAGGGTTGTCCATCGTCGAGCGCTTGACCCACACGCCCGTGGCCTGGTTGCCGATGAGCATGTCGAGCGTGTGCTGCTCCTTGTTCTCCTCGTCGGCGCGCAACATGCCCATCTTCTTGCGCACTTCGCGGATGTCCGACTTCTTACCGGTCAGGAACAACCAGCCAGGACCGGCGTTGAAGCGCTTGGCGTATTGCGCCAGGACCTCGGGCGTGTCCACCTCGGGGTCGACCGAGATCGAGTAGAAGAACACGTCCTTCCCCATCCGGTCCTTGAACAGCTCCTGCACCTCGGCGAGCTTGGCCGAGGCCATCGGGCACGCATCCGGACAGGTGGTGTAGATGAAGTTGACGATCACCGTCTTGCCGGCGAGGAGGTCGTCGAAGTACTTGACCTTCTTGCCTTCGTGCGTGACGAGTTCGCAGTTGGGGAAGTAGTTCGCGCCACGCACATCCGCGGCCCGGATGGGCAACGGGTTGGCGGGAGCTTGCGCGGTCGCGGCCTGCGCGGCTGGCGCGCCGGGGGCGACTTGCGC
>Ga0172376_10006421_pt1 | contig 12794 bp, 18 predicted proteins | sample Lak35m_FD_121114 | JGI IMG/M metagenome (GOLD analysis project Ga0172376, IMG submission 121114) | Freshwater microbial communities from Kabuno Bay, South-Kivu, Congo - kab_092012_35m | ecosystem: Environmental > Aquatic > Freshwater > Lake | place: Democratic Republic of the Congo: South-Kivu...
CGGTCTTGAGTTCTGGTCCCCGGAATGCTCCACGTTCGCAAGCCAGATCGATTATGTTTTTTAAGACTGCTAGATCAGTTACACTGAGTTCTTGTCGAGTTTCGCTCATGCTGATATTTACTGCCGTAAAAAACCCCGGCACGGTAATATGCCGGGGTTTTGGATGGTTTTGGAGAAATTACTTGCGGGTCCAGCGTCCGACCAGCACGCCCAAGGCGAATATGATCACGCTGTAGAACGCGGCCCAGGCGATCACGCTTGGTCTCCGTAAGCGGCCCACACGCCAAAGGGCGGATCGGGCGCTTTGTTGCCGTGTATGATCCACAGGGTGTCGCAGTAGTTCTCATCGCCCCACGATCCAAACGGGTAGCCGTCCGTGAACACGACCAGTTTCCGGGGCTCGATGTCCTGGGCCTTGAGATAGTTGAATATGCACTCGAAGTCCGTACCACCACCTCCTTTCAGCTCGTAGTCAGTGATGTCTTCCAAGTTCTCGCTGTCGAACTGCTGGGGATTGTAGATGTCGGTGTCAAAGCACATGACATGGATCCTGTAGCTGTCGAAGCTCTCCATGATCGCTTGCACTTCGGCCAGGAAGTCTCGTCCCTGGGTATCCGATATCGACCCCGACAGGTCGATCGCGATAGCGATATCGATGGCGTCGGTGGTCTTCATGCCGGGCATGACCGCATCCACGTGCCAGCCCTTGCGGCTGCTACGCAGCCAGGTGTAGTCACTCTTGATCGTCGACTCCAACTGCATGCGGAGCAGTTCGCGCCAGTTCATCTTGGGCTCGGTCAAGGACTGGATCAGCCGTTTCACCCCGGCTGGAAGATTGCCGGCATCGCAGGTCTGAGCGGCTGAAAGCATGGCTTCCTTGATCTCGTCCTTGATCTTTTCACGCTCTTCTTGCGACAGCTTGGGGCGTCCTTTGCCATCGCCGTCTTTAGAACCTTCACCACCCTCGCCATCATCCATGTGCTCGTCCAGCACACGGTCCAGGAGATCGTCTATGGAGATCTTTTCAGCGTTCTCGTACAGGATGTCGTAGATCTCTTCTGATGATTTGCCTTCGAACTTCGAGTCATACAGGCAAGGCACTGAAGTGATGAACTCGCCCACACGATGCTTCTTGAGATCGCCGTTCACGCAATAGTCATTGGCGATGTTCCACAGCTGGGGATCACGACTGCCACGGCGCCCGAAGTGATCATACACACAATGCAGTATCTCGTGGCCGAACAGGAACTCGATCTCCTTGGGCTTGAGCATGTTGATGAAGCGGGCGTTGTAGTAAAAGTTTCTACCATCCGTGGCGGCAGTAGCGCACCATTCATCCGCATTGACCAGTTTCAAACGGGTGGCCAGGTTGCCGAAGAATGACGCACGGAGCAACATGCCTACCCGGGCGGTGATCAGCTTTTCGCGCACTTCGCGATCTTCAGCGGGCACCATGGGGCCAATGAGATTGGCGAAGCGTTTGGCGTCGTCTTTGTTGACGGTGTCTTTTGTGGCTGCGGCTGTGGTCATATCTGCTCCTTGATTATAGTTATATTATAGCAGATCGGGCATTCCTGGTCAACCAGTGTATTTCAGCAGGAAAAGCATGTATTTTTGATCGTCCCGCACGTCAGGCTCGCCCAGGATGCCACCGTCTTCATCGTAGACCGCGCGGAATCCATAGTTCTGTTCCAGCCAATCATTGAAGGCCATCACCACGTGCTCCTTCCTGTCGCCGCGGGAGTTGGCGGCCATCCATTCCTTGGCCACATCACCCAGTCGCCGCCAGTAGGCATTGTCTCCGGCCACGGTGTCCAATCGCGTGGCACGGTCCGAGTAGAGATCACGGTTCATTGGGCCACCGAAGCTGGAAGAAGTTCAGTTCTCGATCTGTGGCCACGTAGATGCGCAGATCATCATAGCCGTTGGTCCATGACCAGTAGGGATTGCACTCTTCAGGCACGTCTGCTGCCGTGCCTTTTAGCACGCGATTGTTGGTGGTGATCCATGCGCGGATCTCGGCATACTGGCGTATCTCGGCACTCCAGCCATAGGTATCCATGAACCACCGTTGCACTTGGGTGAAGTGCAAGGGCCCGCGGCTCAAACTCATCCTGCCTCCAAACTTGATGCAGTATTGGAAAAGATTTCGGTAACTGAACCGGCCATCTAACCGCAGTATTTCATATTTCATAGATGATATTTAAGGATTGGTCAAAGATATGAATGTAAATATCCGGTGGTTTCAGTTGAAAATCTCTATCATGTGATGTACGAGCATTTGCTCCGGCCCGTCAATTTTCAATTACGGTATTGCTATCCTTTTGGTAAGACAGACACACTGTTGCGTCGAGGAAATGAATCTGACTTTTGGCTACAAAGTCCATTGGTATTTTGCCATTTTGATCAGGAACCTATCTATGCCCACGACGAGGCGTGGCTGATTGATGCAGTCTGGATGCACCGACCACATAGGTTTCCTAAGATTTTGGCCAACAGCGAAAGGTCAGAGATCTTGAAAACCATATGCCGTTCACACGACCTGATTGACTGGTATTTTTTCTATCACGGGTTCGCGGCGCTTGATTGGTACAGAGATGCCGTCTATTTTGAACCTGTGCCCCAGGTACAGCGCGCATATTTGTCATACAATCACCTTACTCGATCAAAAAGAGCCTATCGCATGGCGTTGACTGCCCGGCTGCATCAGCGCGATATTTTAAATAGTGGTATCATCAGCTTCCACGGCACTAAAGAAGATTGCCAACAGGAAATCCTTGATGCGGAATCACCACTGTCAGAGATCAGTCGATCACTCATACAGGATCATTTGCTCAACATTGATCTGCCTTTGACAGCAGATTTTGCCAATATCAATGGTGCAGCCAGCGCAAATCTCGGATGGATTGAATACCAAACGAGATCTAGGGCGTTGTTCAGCGTGGTGAATGAAACTGTGTTTTTTGATCCCAAACTCCATCTTACCGAAAAGATATTCCAGCCTATCGTATGCGGCAGACCTTTTCTGCTGGCAGCTGCCCCAGGCAATTTGGCTTATTTGCGATCTTACGGATTCCAGACCTTCAGTGATTTTGTTGATGAAAGTTATGACAACGAAATCGATCCAGACAAAAGGCTGGATATGATTGCCGATCAGATCTATATTATCAGCCAATTATCTCTGACACAATTGAATGACATGCTGCACAACATGCAGCCGATCCTGTTGCACAACAAAAACCATTTTTTTGGCGACTTCAAACAGATTATCATACGAGAACTTGTGAACAATTTTGATACCTGTATCAGGCGATGGAACAACGGAAGACTAGATGATAAACAGATGGCATTACATCCAGATCTAGATGCAGTGATTAAAAAGTTATTTGGTTAGCCTTTCTGGTATTTGAGAGCGAAGACGATGGCATCGTTTGGATCCTGGAAATGGAAATCTAAACACCAGCCGTTGGTCCAACCCCGGCTGGTGGGTTCATCATCTAAAGTCACACTGGTGAAATACCAACGCTGGGCGAGGCCGGGTCTACCAAAATCATCCCGGACACATCGCAGCAGATCGCGGACCTGATCATGAGAATAAGGCACGAACTCGTACCTTACTCGTGTGGGTTGGGTGGGAGCCGACATAGCCCTATGTCCGCCTGCGGCGAGGCCCCCACCCATTGGCTGGTTAGGAGTTGGCCTGCAGGATGTATTTGCCGTACCGCTGATGGAACTCGTCGAAGTTCTTCAGCTTGGTGGGCTGGAACGGGAGATTGTAGGTAGTGAGCGCGATACGGGCACCCATGACCACGATCTCAGTCTCGAAGTTCTTCATCATGTAAGCGAAGAAGTTATCGGCCATGGAATGGAACTCTTTGTCAGACACCTTGCGCACGTCCAGGGCATCCTTGAGCTCGTAGCAGAGACTGATCACGAGCGAATACATGGCGCTCACTTCCTTGACCTGCAGGTCCTTTTCCTTGCCCGACAGGATGTCTTCGGGTTGTGGTAGTTTACCCGCGATCCGGCGATGGGCCATGAACTTCACGGCTAGGCCCTCGCCTACCGTGCCGGCGATGAGATCAGTGGCAGTGACATCGTCCATGTCTTCATCTTCCAAGAGCTCGCTCACGAAAGTCCATGAGCGCGGTGTGGCGAACGAACGGCTGATCGACTTGTTGTCAAAGTCGTACAGGTCCTGCTTGGCGAACGACAGATAACCGATCACGTCCTTGTGTATCTTGTTCACGGCCGCCCACTCCAGCCAGGTGGCGAAGTCCGCCCGCATCTCGCAGTGCACGAAACGATTGGCCAAGGGCGTGGGCATCCTATAGGTCACGCCTTTGTCGCTTTCACGGTTGCCAGCGGCCACCATGACCACATTGTCCGGGCAACGATACTTGCCCACGCGGCGGTTCAGCACCAGCTGATAGGCAGCGGCCTGCACAGCCGGGGGAGCAGAGTTCATCTCGTCCATGAACAGGACCACGATAGGATACTGGCTGGCCAGTTCCTCGTCCGGTAGATCGATCGGGGGTGCCCAGTCCATCTTGCCGGCGTCCTTGTTATAGAACGGGATACCACGGATGTCAGTTGGGTCCATCTGTCCAAGGCGGAGATCGATCATGAATCCACCCATGTCTTCGGTGATCTGTCGGACCACGTCTGATTTGCCAATTCCGGGAGGACCCCATAGGAACATGGGGCGTTTTTTTGCGAAACACTTCTTGAGAGCGCGGCGGGCACCAATCGCGGTTACGGTGCGGTGTTCTACTGACATGGGCTATGTCCTCTTGGTTGTTATGATAGAACTATTATAAGTGAAAATGGAATTAGTGGTCAACTGTTGATTGTGGCAAAAGGGTCAAAGCAATCACGATCACTGTTGGACATAATGTCAGCGGCATCAAACACCCAATGGACCGGAACGTCCAACTCACGGGCTACCTGTGCCACACTGCGACCCTGTTCCAGCAGGTCGTTGATTTCAATAACAAGATCGCTAATTTTGCTCACTTCACACTCCTAATTGCCAAGTTTCTATTGTAGCAAATAAGGATTTTGTGGTCAAGTGGGCAAAAACCCACACTATTTTTGCTGTATGCGCTGTTGTATTTTAGCAACATAGGTCTGAACACTGGCCTTGACCTCAGGAGCCGCCACTTGGTCACCATACTGAAAGCTGAATTGATGTTGCGTACCGGCATACAAAGCATGATGTGTGGGACACAAAGGCACCAGATTAAGAGGACTCACATTCATCTCATCACCGTCTACAGGCACTATGTTGACAATTCGGTCCTCACCACAGTGACAACATCTGCGCTCAAGATACTGCATGTCGGGCTGAGCCTGACCTGTGCTTCGACCACCCAGTTCCCACTGAGCCAGATAGCGTTCCACATGCGGCATGACTTCTTCAGGCCAGTGGCTGTGCAGGTATCTGTGATGAGTGGGGCACAACGGCACGATATTTTTTTCGTCGTGGTCAAGTTCTTTTTCGTTGATGTGATGCACATCTACCACACGGTCTTCACCGCAAACCACACAGGCTCGTGGGTGGTACTTGAAACTTTGGTATCTAAAACCGTTTTTGAAATCGGTCACGTCCATGATGACCTCCTTAAAGTTCGTAGAGTGGACTAATCATGCCCACATAGTTGCCATTGGGTTCATGATATTTGGGATCAATCATTTTGGCAGTTTGAGTCAAGGTGTCACGCACCTGATCCCCCAGTTTGGTATGAAAATTCAAAATGCGTCTATCTGTGCTCAGTGGTGGATCAACAGGCTTGGCACACTGCCATCTGGCTGGATTCCAGGTAGGGTACACATGCTCGCGCACCACACTTTCGTACACCGTGCGAGCCACCACAAAGCGTGTTGGCGGCCATTGGATAAGACTGTGCAAATGAGGACTGGATTCAAAATGTTTTTTCATAATGTGCGCTTGTTTTCGCAAGATGTCCACTGACTCTGGTGCCCAGTAAAAAAATTCAATGGTAGCGTTGCCTACCATGGTCTCGGGCGGCATCATACCATAGCAGCCCTTGTCAATGAAATAGATATAATATTTGCCATTGCGCAACAACACTCTGGGTTTGTCAACGCCCATGATGTAGCACACCCTGGGATATTTGTAAATGCTTTCTAGATGATGAATACCGTGTCTGCGATACCCCCAGGGTACCAACACGGTATTTCTCTGCATGAGCCAATCCTTGGGTAGCTCTAGATCAAAATCTTCAAACCAATCGTATAAGGACAATTTGATTTCTGGGTGATGACGAGATATCCATTCAAAATCGTGTTTGGCAGTGAATTCCCATTCTGCTGTGACATTGTCTACAAAACTGAAGTCGTTGGGATTGGGCTGGTACTGATTGCCAAATGATTTGTAACTCACTGCGGTGGCCAATTCGTCCAGCCTTATTCCGTTGTGCAGAAACACATCGAGAATGTTTTTGCTGTCAGATCCGCCACTGTAGCCCAGTATCAAGTAGTCATATTTCTCACGCAGTTGTCTTGCTCGCTGCGCATAGAGACTCCACAAGGATTGTTCAGGTTCAGTTTTCCAGTCCACAAGGTCAAACTCAGACCGATTGAAATCCCATTCAGGATGCGTATCGGTCTGGGTCCCCCGAACCAGAGCAGACATTTTGTGATCAAAACACTCCTGCCCTACTCGGTATACACCAAGTTTACTGTTGTGCATTCAAGAACTTGAATAGATCTTGCAGCTGGGCATTGATCTGCCGCGGTGTCATGGGCATGGGAGTATGAAACGGAGCCGCGGTACGGAAGTATTCGCGCATGGCAGTACCATTGATAACTGCTCTGAGTTTGGCGCTGACATCTTCGAGATCTGAGTCAGAGGTATCTGCTCTAGCATACATGATCACTGTGCCCATGTAGTTTTCCACAAACGGCCAGCGTTTGATAAGATTTTCTGTGGGGGCCTTGTCACCGCCCACAGCAAGATGAGCAATTTCCTTGTAGCCTTCTTGACCCATCAACTTGATTGAGCCACCATCAACATACACATCCAGAGCACCCTCTTTGAGGCCAATTAGACCTTCGCCGTTGCGACGATATACCACTACTTCATACTTGGCTCCTTGCTTGTCCAAGATAGATGTCATGATACGTGCAGAGGTATGTGTCAATGCACCCACCAACACCGGCTTTCCTGTGCGATTGCTGTTGCGTACCAGTTCATCCACAGAACTGGCACCATTCACTGGTGTCAACAAAAAGAAACTGAGCTTGATGACCCCGGTCACTGGTCTCACAGTGTCCAGGGCTGGTGCAGTGTCCTTGTGCGTAACCGCGTTCCACACTGGCCCATTGCCCGAGCAGAACAGAGCCGGCCCTTGACTCTTGATAAAATTTCTGTGTGCAATCATGCTGTCAGCACCGGGCTGATTGAGAATCACAGCATTGACATTGTGTGTTTCACCATAGGCTTTGAACAGCGCCCGACATGTGACATCATTGGTCGAGCCCGCAGGCCAGGGAGTAAACACAGTGAGAGTGGGTTGATTAGCCATGGCAGCTCCAGAAATAGTCAGCATCAAAGTCAACAAGAATTTTTTCAACATAGGTTTTCCTTTCCATTGTAAAAACAGATTATACACATGAGCTAGTAGGAAGTCTACATACGGCGCGGCGTTCTGGTAAAACATACCGGTAAAGGGGTCGATTCCCCAGGCGTCGCAGATCGAACCGACGTCACGGAACTGTGGCGTTACTACGCATATTTATCAAGGAGAAAGGCCCGGAGGCCTTTCTGAGATTTCTGTTTATCGGGATCTCACCCTCAGCAGGCTGTCAAGCAGCCAATGCGAATAACTCGTCGTTGGAGTTTATGGTTTTTCGCTGATTACGTCAGTCGACTCTCGTGCTGTCCACTCGCTTACTGTTCACCAGATCGATCCCAGTTCATCCCCATCAGAAGCACACTTGACGTTTCCAATGTCTCAATATGCTATGAGCATATCCAGCATGTGCTTTTGGTGGAGATGGCGGGAGTTGAACCCGCGTCTCCGGCGCCTTTCGGCTTGCTTCATACAACAATAGAAATATTTATTATACAGCCTTGATACTGGGCAGTCAACCTTGGGGATCCAACAGTGGCTGCAGATGCTGTCTGGTGGTCCGGTCTCGTATGTCCCACAGCCGCCAGTGCTGATCGATGCCGATTATGAAATTGCTGCCAAGATTTTTTTCCCCGAAAATCCGGCTGCTACTGAATGCTTCGCGTTTTTGCGAATACCAGATTTCATCTCGATCAAAATCAAAGATGTATTTTTTGGGAAAATATTTGGTGGTCATGCGCAGGCTATTACGTCGCTGTTCCAGGCTGGCCAGGCTCCATCGCTGCATACTCTCGTGGGAATAGGGCCTGATCAGATTCTTGGAAAAGAACAGCCGCCGCTGATCATCTGTCATGGCGTCGGTATAGGTCGTTAGCTTGCGCAACAACACTTCGTCAACTTTGAAGTTGAAGTTGCTCCACCAGAAAAAATCATGCAGAGTGCTGATCTCTACCGGAGCATAGGGCAGGCTTTCGAACACCAGATCCACGATGTACCGATCTCCGGCGCACATGGGTATGTCCTTGATGCTGTCATAGTGGCCAGCCAGTTGATCGAACTTGCCCTTGCGCACGAAATCGTACAGTCCACAGCTACCCATGATCTGGTTGCCCATCTCTCCGTCCAGCACAACGATATCGTCGTGGTCATCGGGGTCCACGGCGAAATCATCAGTGTTTACGATCTGGAATCGATTTCGGATGTATCGATCATAGAATCTCGGCGCTTCGTGGAAACTGGAGCGCGAACACACTATGGTCAATCGGTCCAGGAATTCTCGATTGCCAGTGCGCAACAGAGATACCAGTATGCTCACACTGTCGATGCCACCGCTGTAGAAAAGATATGGTCGTTGGCCGTCACGCACGATCTGCCGGCAATGATGGTCAGCGATGCCGTCCATCACACGGCCAAAATCTAGATCTGTGCCCGCGATATCTCGAGGCATGGGACAGATGGTACCGCTCAAAGGCACAGGGCTGTCTATGTCGTGCACCCGTGACACCACGTGACCTATCTGCTGGTTCCACTGCCTGTTCTGCAGCAAAGGATGCCAGGATGATTCGATGTTGAAATCTGTAGTGATCAACAATCTTAAGAACTGGTTGTAGAAATAGATAAAGTTATTCATAGAATCTCTGTAGCCACCATAACAACTGCAAACATTTTCGGGTTTCGTTGTGCATTTCTTGCTGGCATGTGTCAAACAGTCTTTGGGTGATGTGAGGCAAGGTCTGTTCGATAGCAAAGCATTCCAGTATTTTTTCCAAGAATGGCATGTGTTCGGCAGGTATATCTGCACCCCACCAGCCCGTGTCTGGCCACATGTGGCGTATCAGGGCCAAAAGAAAAAATATCTCTTTCTGCAGGCCTTGCCGTTGCTGCCGTGAAAGAGATGTGGCTCCGGCTTCGTTGATCAGATTCAGACCCTTGGCATGATATTTTGTCAGGTCTTTCGTGCAGTTAAGGCTGCTTGGTAATCCGGAAATATAGATCTGGTCGTTGATTTCCAGTGACCAATCCAAGGCCACCGAGCTATCAATGAGATTATTTTGCCCGTTGACTGCTTCGCTGATGTCAATGACCACGGCATTGAGTTTGGCTGACATGGCATATGCCACTATCTGTGCTTGGATCCTGTGTTCCACATTGATCCATACGCTGCCGGTAAATCCGTCGATCACAGCCCAAGGTCCCAGGCAGAAAAAATCTTTGACATATGCGTCGTAATCCACGCCAGTGGTCACGTTCACACTCTCTGGGTATAGGTACGATTCAGCATGGTATGATTGTGGTCGGTGGGCCCCCAATCGCCGTCGGGGTGCCAGGCTATCACTGTCATGCTGTCTGATTCAGTGCGGAATCTGTGCAGTTCGTTTTCCGTGAGGCAGAAGTGCGAACCGGTGCGCAGAGGTCGGCTCTGCATCTGTCCACGCTCCCACACATCACTCCAGCCTTGGCCCTGGATCACGCACCCCATGCGTATGCTGGGATGTAGGTGGCGGGTCTGTTCGATACCACCTGGGAAGTACAGCAGATTGAGGCTGGGATCGCCCTGCCTGGGCGGATATATCAAAAGACTGTCAGTGCAGCCATCGATATAACTGAGCCGTCCCTGTGATTCAACCCAGCCCAGGGTATCTTGGCATCGGAAGCCCAGGCGGATGACCAGGAACAAAGAATCTTGGGCGTCGACCTCCAAAGGTTGATCGCCCAACCACAGGCTAAAATATTGCTCGGCCTGTAGGGCGATGTTACCGCGCCGGAATCGCAGCGTGGCCGCGCCAAAACTGTAACCGTAGGCGCTGCCCCATAGCATCTCGGGTTGCCAGGCAAAGTCATGTTGGGCATCCAGCATAAAACTCACGCTGGGATACATGCTGTGCAGTTGGGAAATCTCTGGAGAAAATATCATGGACCCTTGTACTTATCAGACCCGGGTCCGGCATGCAGAAAATGGTTGATCAGCGACCACGGCCAGCCGAGCGTTTGTGTGGTTTGTTTAGCGGGCCTGTACTCTGGCGAGGTTTAGATTTTATCTCGCCAGTGACTGGATCACGATGCTGATCCTGTTCGCGCTGCTTGATGTTTTTTTTGGCCAGTGCCGCCATCATCTGATCTATCAATCGTCCGCTCATTTCATGCTCCCATGATATATTCATAATTTATGGTATCAGCGTTTTCTCTCAGCACTAATGCACCATTTTTAAGGTGGAAACGTCGGGCCATCTCGGTCTTGGGACTGAGCGTGACGAATCGATCCACTGTGGGCCAGTCAGCCTGTATGGCCGCCACAGCGTCAAAGATCAGTTGGGCACCGCTTCCGGCCACATATGACCAGATGGTGTAGAACACGGCAGTGGTGGGAGCCGCACAATCACCAGCTAGATCCTCTACCCGTTCTGGTACGCTATCGCGCAGGCCCACGCACACCATGGCTCGGGCTCGATCATCGCCCACCAAGGCCAGCACGAATCTCTTTTCAGTCACGCGGAATTCGCGAGATATTTCCGGACGCACGGGATCGTCCCGGATGAGATCCAGCAAGGGGTCAGCAATGTCAGTGATCAATCGTAGCATGGTTATATGCGTATATATGAAAGATGTCAGGAATCATGGCGGCGAGCGGCTTCGACCAGATTGTGCATTGTCTGCGTCCTGCCTCAGCATCGCCGATGGTCCATGGGTGAGCCGACTGTGATGTGTTTGAGATCAGGACCTTTTACCTGGGCTACCAACCCAGCGTCCCAATCCCCCGAACCATGCCCATCTCCTGCCGGGGAGTCTGCCCAGTACTGGGTGCAGCGGGCCAGGGTGGTGAACTTCCCTCACAGTTGGGATGGCTGGCTAGACCTGCTTTCGCTCACCAGCTCGCCCATGGTGCCTCTCCCCGGAATCGAACCAGGACCTCGCCCTTACAAGGGGCGAGCACGACCTTCATGCTAGAGAGACCAAACTATCACGTTTCCCGTTCGCGCTTGCTCTTGATCACTTGGGCGCCATAGAGCTCTCCCAGGATGATGGTACGGCGTCGTTGGGCTTGGTTGGGTCTGTTCCACGTGGTGGCCAGATGGGTCTTGCCGGCCTTGCTCATGCGATAGTTTGGTCCAGGCTTCATGGTTTGATCCTTTTTCTTGGGTCTCGTTCGATATTGGGTTGCTTGAGCAGATACTCTCGACCCACTTTACCTTGCTCGATCTCCCGCAGGGCGGTGATGATCGCGCTTTGGTGCGGGTTCGCTATATCGGGAGCGTGTCCATTTCGTAGTTCGCGCACTCGCCGGCTGGCGATCAGCACCAGATCATACTTGCTGCCAACCTGCCGGCTGGCTTCTTCGCTGGTTATTCGGGCCATGATTTCCTCCTTAAGACTGATTGTACTACATCACAGGATCACAGTCAACTGGGATCGGAGTCAAAAATCTCGTTGTTCATGCGTGAGCACATGGATCTGCAAGAGATCGCGATGGGTGTGCTGGCCGTATTTGCGCCAGTTGCTAGTGGTATGGATCTGCTTGCCGTCAAACAGGCAGGCCCACCCGGAACGATATTGGAAGATACCGTCTAGAGCCAAAGCATCTCCCAGACTGATACCGTCAGGCAAATCATCTGCCCATACCCTACACACATGTTCTAGGTCCTCTCGATCGCTGAGATCGCTAGTCCGCCGGGCGAAGGTGGGAAGCATGCGTATCATTTCATCGTTGCTGGCAGCACGTTCTTTCCATACGATGGCCTTGAATTCGGGCACGGTGTCCAGCGCGATGATATAGGTATACATGCGCAAGGTTGGATCGGCCTGTTGCTGTTCGAGGCCAAAGTCGTCCACATGGGCGCCATGTGGATTGGTCTGACGCTGGATGGCTGCCCATCTGCTGACGATTTTAGTAGTGTCAAAGGTCTGGTCTATCAAACGATCGATTATACCGCTGAGTTGGGTCGTGAAGTGCGGAGTATGGTATATCAGCAGACGATGGTCAACCAAACTACCATCGTCTTGTATCCAGTTAATATAGGCCTGCTCATGGTGTTCGGCCCAATGCTGTTTCATTATCAACACTTCGTCAGCTGATAGAATATCGGGTATTATTAGCATAGGGCTATTTACCGGACACTATAAGTACTCCGATGAACCAATCTGATACATTCTGTGTGCTACCTTTCGTGGCCATGCACGTCAGCGCCCAAGGGGGGTTGC
>Ga0172376_10006423_pt1 | contig 12792 bp, 8 predicted proteins | sample Lak35m_FD_121114 | JGI IMG/M metagenome (GOLD analysis project Ga0172376, IMG submission 121114) | Freshwater microbial communities from Kabuno Bay, South-Kivu, Congo - kab_092012_35m | ecosystem: Environmental > Aquatic > Freshwater > Lake | place: Democratic Republic of the Congo: South-Kivu...
CGAAGCGCTCCTCCGCGCGCGGATCGCGGCTCGCCAGCGGATCGCGCCGCAGCACCTCGGCCAGACGCGTGCGCCAGCCCGCGAGCCCACGCCCGTCGCCGATCGCCTCGAACCTCGCCGCCAGCTTCTGGATCATCGTCCGCTCTTCCTGTTCATCGCTCGCTCGCCTTCGAACCCGTGGAACTGCGCGCAGTCGGTCGGGCACTTCACGCCCCGCCCCGCCACGACGGTCCTCTGACCGCGCTGCCCCGCTCGGGGTAACCCCGGACCCGGCATTTCTCGCCAACGCCGGAACGCTGGAGAGCCAGGCGCCGGACGAGCCAGGCCCGACCCGAGCGCCCGCGCCCTACAATGCCGCGATGGATTGCCGGCTCGTCGTCGCCCAGACCAACCCGAAGCTCGGGGATCTCGCCGCGAACCTCCAGGAGCACCTCGCGCGCGTGGACGAGGTGGCCGGGAGCGCCGAGCTCGTGCTCTTTCCCGAGCTCTCGCTGACCGGGTACTTCGTCAAGGATCTGGTCGAGGAGGTCGCCCTGCGGCCGGACGACGCGCTGCTGGCGCCGCTGGTCGAGCGCTCGCGCAAGACCTCGATCGCCTTCGGCCTCGCCGAGCGCGCGCGCGACGGGCGCATCTACAACTCGCTCGCCTTCCTCGAGGACGGGCGCGTGCTCGGCGTGCACCGCAAGGTGCACCTCGTGAACTACGGGCTGTTCGACGAGAGCCGCGACTTCGCGCCGGGCGAGGGCTTCCGCACCTTCGAGAGCAAGCACGGGCGCTTCGGGCCGCTCGTGTGCGAGGACGCCTGGCACACGCCGAGCGCCTACAGCCACTTCCTCGATGGCGCCGACGCCTTGCTGGTGGCCGCGGCCTCGCCCGCGCGCGGGGTCGAGGCGGGTCAGACGGGACTCGGCTCGACGCGCGCCTGGCACCTGATCCTGCGCAACGCCGCGCTGCTGTACCGCACGTGGGTCGGCTTCGCCTCGCGCGTCGGCTGGGAGGACGGCGTCGGCTTCAGCGGCGGCAGCGCGGTCTTCACGCCCGAGGCCGAGGTCTGCGCCGAGGTCCCGGGCCTCGAGCCCGGTCTGGCGCGCGCCACGATCGATCCGGCGCTGCTGCGGCGCGCGCGCGCGGCCCTGCCGCTGCGGCGCGACGAGAAGCCCTGGATCCTCGCCGCCGGACTCGCGCGCCACGTGCCGCTGCTGGAGGCCGCACAGAAGGAGCACGCGCGCCGTGAGGCCTGAGTCGCGCCCGGAGGCCGCCCGCCATCCGCTCGACGTCCAGCCCGAGCTCGTGACGGCGCTCTTGGTCTCGTTCCTGCGCGAGGAGACGGCCTCGGCCGGCATGTCGCGCGCGGTGCTCGGACTCTCGGGCGGAATCGATTCGGCGCTGGTCGCGGCCCTGTGTGCGCGCGCCTTCGGTCCCGAGAACGTGCTCGCGGCCCTGCTGCCGTACCGCACCTCGAATGCCGACAGCCGCGCACACGCCGAGCTCGTGGCGCGCGCGCTCGGGCTGCCGACGCGCCTCGTCGATCTGAGCGCGATGGCCGACGGTTATCTGGCCCAGGAGCGGATCGACGACCCGCGCCGGCGCGGCAACGTGCTGGCACGCTGCCGCATGACGGTCCTCTTCGACCTCTCGGTCGAGTGGCGCGGGCTCGTGATCGGCACCTCGAACAAGAGCGAGATCCTGCTCGGCTACTCGACCTGGTTCGGCGACTCGGCCCACGCCTTGAATCCGCTCGGTGACCTCTACAAGCACCAGGTCTACCAGCTCGCCCGTCACCTCGAGCTGCCGCGCGAGGTGCTCGAGAAGGCGCCCTCGGCCGACCTCGCGCCGGGCCAGACCGACGAGGCCGAGCTCGGCTTCACCTACGCCGAGGCCGACCTCGTGCTGCACGCGCTCGTCGACCGGCGCGCGAGCGCGGACGAGCTCCTGGCCGAAGGCCACGACCCCGCCCTGCTCGCACGCATCCGCCAGAAGCTCGCCGCGAACCACTACAAGCGCCTCCCGCCGCCGATCGCGAAGCTCCAGCCGCGCACCATCGGTCCGGACTTCCGCCATCTGCGCGACTGGAACCGCTGAAGGCGCGCGGCGACTCGGTCCGCGCGCGCTTGTTCCGCGTGGGCTGCATCCCTATCGTGCGCCGCCCAGTTTCCCCGGAGTCCTTCCCCATGCTGCACGTTCTCGCTCGTTTCCTGCCCGCCCTCCTGCTCTCCCTCGTCTCGGCCTGCGCGGCCAGCGGTGCGCGCGCCGCAGGATCGGACGGCCTGCCGGATCACGCGACGGTCACGAGCGCGCTGCGGGGCGTCGTCAAGGAGTCGAACGGCGGCTTCGGCCTGCAGATGTGGGCCACGCTCGTCGATCGCGACGGCGTCGTGCGCGTCGTGGCGATGTCGGGCGAGGAGCGCGGCGACCAGTGGCCCGGTAGCCGCGTCATCTCGGCCCAGAAGGCCAGCACGGCGAACGCCTTCAGCCTCCCGGGCCTCGCGCTCTCGACCGCGAACCTCTACTCGGCCGTGCAACCGGGCGGCAGCCTCTTCGGACTGCAGGAGAGCAACCCGGTCGACACCTCGGTCGCCTACCGCGGCCCGGCCGAGCGCTTCGGCACGGCCCACGACCCGCTGGTCGGCGGGCGCATCGGTGGAGTCAACGTCTTCGGCGGCGGACTCGCGCTCTACCGCGCCGATGGAACTCTGGTGGGCGGCCTCGGCCTGAGCGGCGACAGCTCGGTCGCCGACCACATCATCGCCTGGAAGCTGCGCCACGCGCTCGGCCTCGACCACCTGCCGGGCGGCGTCAGCCCGAGCGGTGACGACAACCTCGTGCTCGATATCGAGAGCGGCAAGAGTGCGAGCGGCTGGGGCCACCCGGCCACGACGCCTGCGGCCTCGGAGCTCGTCCACGCGCTCCCGAAGACGCACGCGATCCGCAAGAAGTAGCGCTGCGAGAGGGCTCAGCCCCCGCGCAAGGCGCCGGGCCGATCGCGGTGCAGGGCGCGGATGCAGGCCAGGCGGCGCGCGCGGTGGATGCGCACGCAGGGCACGCCGGCGCGACGGGCGGCGGCCTCGAGGCGCGCAGACGTCGAGTGGCTCTGGAAACCCGTGGCCGACAGCACGAGGTCATAGCGGCCGGATTCGATGCGCTCGGCCAGCGCGTCGATGCGGCGCGGCAGCGCGATCTCGTGCTCGAGCTCGGCCAGCTCCAGGGTGGTCTGCAGCACGCGATCGAGCTCGGGGTCAGCGCGATTGGTGACGAGCACGGCGCGCAGGCCGCGCGTCCAGGGCAGGACCTCGGCCAGCAACGTCGCCGCGGGATCGGCGCGCGGCGGGGCGAGCGGAACCACGGCGGGTGCCTCGCTCGCTTCGCCGAACTCCTCGCTCAGCACGCCCTCGCGTTCCGGTAGATCCGCCGGCGCAGCGCTCAGGAGTTCCTGCACGCGCGTGAGGCGCGTGCGCTGGCGACGTTCGGGCCAGGTCTCCTTGCCGGTGGGCAGGGCGAGCACGACCGCGGCGAACGGGCGCACCAGGCTCGCCAGGCGCGGAACGTCGAGCTCGGGACACTCGAAGGCCGCAGCGAGCCAGCGGATCAGCTCGGCCGAATCGACCGGCGCGTCCGCGGCGGGCAAGGAGCGCAGGACGGCCTTGCGTCGCTCGCGGCGCGCGCTCTTCTCGGGATCGAAGCCGAGCTCCCTGGCCCAGCCCATGCGCGGCGCGCGGCGCGGATCGAGCCAGCTCGCCAGCTCGCGGTCGCGCTCTTTCCAGGCGAGCCAGCGCAGGCGTCCGAGCACGTCACCGAGCGCGACCGCATCCGCGGCGGCTTCGCGGAGCCAGCGCGCCGTCTTCGCCAGCCGCAGGCGCTCCTCCGGGACGAGCAGCGCAGCCCGGAAGTCGTGCGGCTTGCTCCGGAGCGGGCCCGTGGCGGCCTCGAGCTTGCGCACGAGCTCGCGCAGGGCGGCGGCGGGCTCGGGATGGGCCGGCTCGAGCGCCGCCGCGTCCCACCAGCCGCGCTCGTCCGCGCCCTCGGCCTCCTCGGCCGCCTCGCGCTGCGCCAGGACTTCTTCCGCGGCGACGGAGACCTCCGCCCAGCTCTCGAGAGCGTTCTCGAGCTCGAGGTCGCGCGCGCACTCGGCCGGGTAGGTCGCTTCCTGCAGGGCCGAGATCGAACCCGGCCACCAGCGCGCGGCCAGCAGCCCGAGCTCGCGCGCGCAGGCGTGCACGAGCTCCTTCACGGCGCGCTCGCCGTTCGCGCTCTGCACCTCGCGCGCGCGCGCGATCCAGATCAGGATCGCGAGCCGCTGACGCTCCGGACTCCAGGCCGCGACCTCGAGCGCTTCGGCCGTGATCGAGTCGAGGATCTCCTGCCCGAGCTCGAGCGCGCGTTCGCGTGGCAGACGCGGAACCCGCGGCGGCGCGGCCCGCTGCACGGCCGGAGGCGCCTCCGGCGCGGGCGGTGACGTCTCCGGTAGCGTCAGCGCGGCCTCGGCAACGAGCAACGGCACTTCGCGCGCGCGCTCGGCCGGCGTGACCTGCGGCGCCGGCGCCCCCTCGAGCGGCTCCGCGAGGACCGGGATGCTGTCCAGGGACTCCCTCAGCAGCGCCCGCGCGAGTCGGGTCGGGAAAGCGCGCGCGAGGGCGTCCTCGAAGGCCTGCTCGGCGCTCGTGCCCACGCCGACCCAGCGCTCCTCGCTGCTCTCGAGCAGGCACTCGTACCACTCGTGCTGTCGACGCAGGACCCGGTAGCCGCGCGCCCCGAGCCAGCGCTCGATCGAGGCCGTGTCCGGATCCGTGGGCGCAGGCATGAACGCGCATGGTAGCCCGCTGTGCCGCTCAAGCTCCGTCCGTCCCGGAACTCGGCTGCGATGACAGACCCGCAACGCGGCCGTGCGCGCGCGCGCCTCCCTGCGCGACTTGTCGCCCGCGTTCTACGCCCCTCGGCGCAGACCGGGGCGCGCGGAGGTGCTCGACAATGACCGCTCACGGACACGTCCGCGCCGTGGCGAGCATCCCCCACCTCCGAGGTAACAGGCATGGCGAGGTACGTGACGATCGACGGGAACGAGGCGGCGGCGCGCGTGGCGCACCGGCTGAGCGAGGTGATCGCGATCTACCCGATCACGCCGTCGTCGAGCATGGGCGAGCTGGCGGACGAGTGGAGCGCCGGCGGGAAGACGAACCTGTGGGGCCTCGTGCCCGAGGTGATGGAGATGCAATCGGAGGCGGGCGCGGCGGGCGCCGTGCACGGGGCGCTCGCGGCGGGAGCGCTGGCGACGAGCTTCACGGCCTCGCAGGGGCTGCTCATGATGATCCCGAACCTCTACAGGATCGCGGGTGAGCTGACGCCCTTCTGCCTGCACGTCGCGGCGCGCACGCTGGCGACGCACGCGCTGTCGATCTTCGGCGACCACTCGGACGTGATGGGCTGCCGGATGACGGGCTTCGCACTGCTCGCCTCGGGCTCGGTGCAGGAGGCGCAGGACCTCGCGGCGGTCGCGCACGCGGCCACGCTCGCGAGCCGCATCCCGTTCCTGCACTTCTTCGACGGTTTCCGCACCTCGCACGAGGTGGCGAAGATCGAGCCGCTCGAGGACGAGGACCTGCGCGCGCTGCTCGACGAGGGCGCCATCGCCGCGCACCGCGCGCGGGCCATGTCGCCCGACCGGCCGACACTGCGCGGCTCGGCCCAGAATCCCGACACGTTCTTCCAGGCGCGCGAGGCCTCGAATCCGTTCCACGACGGGTGCGCCGGGCACGTCGAGCGCGCGATCGAGCGCCTCGCCGAGCGCACCGGGCGCCGCTACCGCCTGTTCGACTACGTCGGTCATCCCGAGGCCGAGCGCGTGCTGGTCGCGATGGGCTCGGGCTGCGAGGCGGCCCACGAGACGGTCGTGCACCTCGTCGCGCGCGGCGAAAAGGTCGGGCTCGTCAAGGTGCGCCTGTATCGACCGTTCGTGCTGGAGCGCTTCGTCGAGGCCCTGCCCGCAAGCGTGCGCGCCCTGGCCGTGCTCGACCGCACGAAGGAGCCGGGGGCGCTCGGCGAGCCCTTGTACCTCGACGTGGTGACCGCGCTGGCCGAGGCGCGCGCGGCGGGGCTCACGACGCTGACTCCGCTCGTCGTGGGCGGACGCTACGGGCTCTCCTCGAAGGAGTTCACGCCGGCGATGGTCAAGGCCGTGCTCGATGAGCTCGCGCGGCCGCGGCCGCGGAACCACTTCACGGTCGGCATCGTCGACGACGTCACGCAGCGCTCGCTCGCCTTCGATGCGAGCTTCGACCTCGAGCCTGCCGACGTGGTGCGGGCGACGTTCTGGGGCCTGGGAGCCGACGGCACGGTCGGCGCGAACAAGAACTCGATCAAGATCATCGGTGAAGAGACCGAGCTCTTCGCCCAGGGCTACTTCGTCTACGACTCCAAGAAGTCCGGCTCGATCACCGTCTCGCACCTGCGCTTCGGGCCGCGCCCGATCCGTTCGAGCTACCTGGTCGGACGCGCGACGTTCGTGGCCTGCCACCAGTTCGGCTTCCTCGAGCGTCACGACGTGCTGGCCGGTGCGGCCGAGGGCGCGACCGTGCTGCTGAACGCGCCCTTCGCGCCCGAGCGCCTGTGGGACGAGCTGCCCCGCGTGGTCCAGGAAGAGGTGCTGGCGAAGAAGCTGCAGCTCTGGACGATCGATGCCGCGCGCGTGGCGCACGAGAACGGCATGCGTAACCGCATCAACACGGTGATGCAGACGTGCTTCTTCGCGATCTCGGGCGTCCTGCCGCGCGAGGAGGCGCTCGCGCACATCAAGAAGTCGATCGAGAAGACCTATGGCAAGAAGGGTCAGGAGCTCGTCGAGCGCAACTACGCGGCCGTGGACGCCGCTCTCGCGCACCTCCATCGCGTGGAGGTCCCCGGGCGCGTCACCTCGACGCGCGAGCGCCTGCCGGCCGTCACGGCCGACGCGCCCGACTTCGTGCAGCGCGTGACGGCCGCGATGATCGCCGGCCACGGCGACGCGCTGCCGGTCAGCGCCTTCCCGCCCGACGGCACCTGGCCAGTCGGCACGGCGCGCTTCGAGAAGCGCAACATCGCGGCCGAGATCCCGACCTGGGACGAGAAGCTCTGCATCCAGTGCAACAAGTGCGCGCTGTTCTGCCCGCACGCGGCGATCCGCGCGACCGTCGCCGAGCCGGCCGCGCTGGCGGCGGCCCCGGCCGGCTTCCGCTCGGCCGACGTGCGCGGGGGCGACTTCGCGGCCTGGAAGTACACGCTGCAGGTCGCGCCCGAGGACTGCACGGGCTGCGGACTGTGCGTGGCGGTCTGTCCGGCCAAGGACAAGGCGAATCCGCGCCACAAGGCGCTCGACATGGCCGCGCAGGCGCCGCTGCTCGCCGCGCAGCGCGAGAACTACCGCTTCTTCCTGGAGTTGCCCGAGCCCGACCGCGCGCGCGTCAAGCTCGACAACAAGGGCACGCAGCTCCTGACGCCGCTGTTCGAGTACTCGGGCGCCTGCGCCGGTTGCGGCGAAACGCCCTACCTCAAGCTGCTCACGCAGGTCTTCGGGGATCGGTTGCTGATCGCCAACGCGACCGGTTGCTCGTCGATCTACGGCGGCAACCTGCCGACGACGCCCTACTGCACCGACCGCGACGGACGCGGTCCGGCCTGGGCGAATTCCTTGTTCGAGGACAACGCCGAGTTCGGACTCGGCGTGCGCCTCGGGGTCGAAGCCCTGGCACGCGAGGCGCGCGCGCTGGTGCAGCAGCAGGCCGCTCGGCTAGGGGAGGAGCTCGTCGACGCGCTCCTGACCGGTGACGGGCGCGACGCTGCGGCCCTGCGTGCGCAGCGCGCGCGTGTGGCCTTGCTGCGCGAGCGCCTGGGCGCGGGCCAGGACCTGGCGGCGCGCCGGCTGGTGGCTCTCGCCGACGCGCTCGTGCCGCGCTCGGTCTGGCTCGTCGGAGGCGACGGCTGGGCCTACGACATCGGCTTCGGCGGTCTCGACCACGTGCTGGCCAGCGGGCGCGACGTGAACGTGCTCGTGCTCGACACCGAGGTCTACTCGAACACCGGTGGGCAGCAGTCGAAGGCGACGCCACGCGGCGCGGCGGCCAAGTTCGCCGTGGCCGGCAAGACGCTCGGCAAGAAGGACCTGGCGCGCATGATGATGAGCTACGGCCACGTCTACGTGGCTCGTGTGGCGCTGGGCGCGAAGGACGCGCAGACGGTCAAGGCGCTGCTCGAGGCCGAGAGCTATCCGGGCCCGTCGCTCGTGATCGCCTACAGCCCCTGCATCGCGCACGGCTACGACATGGCCTTCGGCCCCGAGCAGCAGAAGCTCGCCGTCGCCTCCGGGTCGTGGCCGCTGTACCGCTTCGATCCGCGCCGCACGGCGGTCGGCGAGCCGGCCCTGGTGCTCGACGCCGGGGAACCGAACGGCTCGCTCGCGCAGTACATGAAGAACGAGACGCGCTTCCGCATGGTCGAGCAGCAGGATCCGGCGCGCTACCGGACGCTGCTGGAGGAGTCGGGAGCCGAGCTGCGCCAGCGCTGGGCCGAGCTCGAGCGCCTGGCGACCCGTTCCGAGACCCCGAGCGCCCGCTGAAGAGACTCCCATGGACCTCACGACCCGCTACTGCGGCCTGAACCTCGCCCATCCGCTCGTCGCCGGCGCCTCGCCGCTGGTCGACGATCTCGAGCTCGTGGACCGCCTGGCCGAGGCCGGCGCGGCGGCCATCGTGATGCACTCCTTGTTCGAGGAGCAGATCCGCGGCGAGGCCCTCGCGCGCGAGCGCTTCCACGACGCGCATGCACTCTCCCACGCCGAAGCCGGCACGTACCTGCCGTCGCCCGACGCATTCCGACTTGGACCCGACGAGTACCTGGAGAGGCTGCGCCAGATCAAGGCGCGCGTGGACGTGCCCGTGATCGGCTCGCTCAACGGCACCACGACCGGCACCTGGCTGGCCCATGCGCGCTGGATGGAGGCCGCCGGCGCCGACGCGCTCGAGCTCAACCTCTACGACCTCGTGACCGACCTCGACCTTTCCAGCCAGTCCGTCGAGGAGCGCGCGCGGCAGGTCGTGCGCGAGGTCTGCGCCAGCGTACGCATCCCCGTGGCCGTCAAGCTCTCGCCCTTCTACACGGCCTTGCCGCGCTTCGCTGCGTCGCTGGTGGATGCCGGCGCGCAGGGCCTCGTGCTCTTCAACCGCTTCTACCAGGCCGACATCGACCCCGAGGCACTCGAGGTCGTGCGGACGCTGCGCCTCTCGGAGCGCGGCGAGCTCCTGCTGCGGTTGCGCTGGCTGGCGGTGCTCTCCGGTCGCGTGCCCACGACCCTGGCCGCGAGCGGCGGAGTGCACGACGCCCTCGACGCCGTGAAGGCCCTGATGGCCGGCGCGCACTGCGTGCAGCTCGTCTCGTGCCTGCTGCGCCAGGGCCCCGAGCACCTCGCCACGGTGCGCGAGGGCCTGCTGCGCTGGCTGGAGGAGCACGAGTACGAGTCGCTGGCCCAGCTGCGCGGCAGCATGGACCTGACGCGCTGCCCCGATCCGCGCGCCTTCGAGCGCGCGAACTACGTGCAGATCCTGCAGAGCTGGCGCGCGGAGTGAATCCCGACGGGTGAAGGCGCTGCGCGCGGCCCCTTCATCCGGAGAGTCCCTGCTCGATCTGCGCGAGCGAGAGCCCGAGCAGCCTGCGGGTGACGCGCTCGAGCTCGGTGCGCGAGCCCTCGAGGTGCAGCGTGCGGTGTACGTGGGTGAGGGTCTCGCCCGGGGCGAGCGCGGCGGCCGGCGAGCTCGATTCGAGCTCGTAGAAGGGCCCGAAGGGGGCCGCGCCGGGAGCGCTCGGGCCGTCGTTGTAGCTGTTGACCGCGTCGCCGCGGAACGGCTCGGCCTGCGGCACGACCCAGGTCGAGTCGACGTATTCGCGCGCACCGGCCGGCAGCGTGAATGAGACGAGCGTCAGGACGCCGCGCAGCGGATCCCAGCTCGCCGCCAGCGGGCGCGCCGCGCCCGGCGCGACGCCGATCTTGCCGCGCTGCAGACCGTCGCCGCGGAAGAGCAGCGCCGAACCGAGCGCGGTGGGCACGTGCTTCAGACGCTCGCTCGGAACCTTGCCGAAGTAGGCATCGTTGACCTGCCCGGCGAGGTCGGCGCCGGCCGGCAGCGCGAGCGGCAGCACGACCGTCGTGCGCGGCCCGGGCTTGAACATGCCGAGGATCCAGATCGAGAGCAGGCCACCCTGCTTCGTCCACGGCGCGCGGCCCGTGTTGCGCAGCGTGTTGCGCGACTCGAAGGCCACCGTGGCGAGCCCCCCACCCTCGACCCCGAGCTCCGCCAGTGCCGCCTCGGCATCGAGCACCTCGACCGTGCGCTCGAGCTCGAAGTCGAAGGCCGTTCCCGAGGCATTGACGAGGCGCGCGGCGCGCGCGAAGCGCACGCGGCTCGGGCCGTGCTCGACCACCGGATAAGCCTCGGTGTCGATCAAGGGCGGCGTCTGCCAGTCCGTGAGCGTCTGCTCGCGCGTCCCGGGCGGGAAGAAGATCGAGAACTGCCCCCCCTCGGGCCCGATCCAGAAGCGGTCCTCGCCGCCGTAGGCGTTGATGCCCTTCGCGAAGGTGCGCGCGGCAATCGCCTCGTCCTTCAGGAAACCGAGCGAGGTGCCGCCGTCGCCGCGCGCGCTCGAAGTCATCACGCGCCCCTGCAGCTCGGGCACGACCGCGATGCGCCCTTCTCCGCGCGGCGCGACCAGGACGAGTGTCTCGCGGTGCCGTTTCAAGAAGGCGACATCCTCGCCGAAGGTGCGCTCGGAGGCGGTCATGGAGGGCGTCGTGCAGGCGGTCAGGAGGAGCAGCGGGAGCAGCGTGGACGTACGCATCGGCCCCAGCGTGCCGCGCGCAGCACCGGCAGGAAAGAGGGCGGCCGCTAGTCGCCCCGCGCGAGCTCGGGCGGAACGAGCTCCAGCACGGTGAGCTCCGGCCGGCACAGGAAGCGGATGCGCGGCGCGTGGTTGCGCTCCATGCCGATCCCGCGGCTGACGCACAGCCAGGACTCGCCCAGGCGGAACAACCCGCCCGCGCCCATCGCCCGCGTTACGTTCGAGAGCACGAGCGGCGGGCCGAACCATGGGAGCTGCACCTGGCCGCCGTGTGTGTGGCCGGCAAGCGCGAGCACCGGCACGCCTCACTCTCGAAGGGCGCATGACCGCGCGGCTGCTACGCTGCGCGCCATGATGCACCGCGCCCCTGCCGTCGCCCTCGCCTTGCTCGCCGCCTGCACCGCCCCGCGCGAGGAGCGCGACTGGCGCACGCGCTCCGAGGCCTCCGGCTTCCGCGAGACGACGCGCTACGAGGAGGCCGTGGCGCTGATGCGCGCCTTCGAGGCGGCCTCGGACCAGATCCACCTCACGACCTACGGCTACAGCTACGAGGGCCGGCCGCTGCCGCTCGCCGTCGTGGGCGCGCCGGACGCGACCCCCGAGGCCGTGCGCGCGACCGGCAAGACGCGCATCTTCGTGCAGGCCAACATCCACGCCGGCGAGGTCGAGGGCAAGGAGGCCGCGCTCGGGCTGCTGCGCTCGGTGGCGCTCGGCGAGCGCGCGGACTGGCTCGACGAGGTCGTGCTGCTGGTCGCGCCGATCTACAACGCCGACGGCAACGAGCGCGTGCGCCTCGACCAGCGCGGAGCGCAGCACGGGCCGCTGGGCGGCATGGGCCAGCGCCACAACGCCCAGGACCTCGACCTCAATCGCGACTGCGTGAAGCTCGAGACGCCCGAGGCGCGCTCGATGGCGCTGCTGATGGACGCCTACGATCCGCACGTCGCGCTCGACCTGCACACCACGAACGGCAGTGCCCACGGCTACCCGCTGACCTACGACATCGCCGGCGGTCCCAACGTGAACGCCGCGCTGACGGCGTTGCTGCGCGACGAGCTCCTGCCGGACGTCACGCGCGCGATCCGCACCTCCGACGGGCGCGAGATCTTCTGGTACGGCGGGCCGACGCGCGGCGAGAACCCGGTCTGGGAGAACGACGGCGACCTGTACCGCCCGCGCTACACGCACACCTACTTCGGCCTGCGCAACGCGCTCGGCATCCTGTCCGAGGCGTACTCCTACGCGCCCTTCGAGGAGCGCATCCACTTCACCTACCGCTTCGTCGAGGAGATCGTCGACTGGGTCGTCGCGCACGGCGAGCGCGTGCGCGCGCTGAAGGCCGCCGCGGATGCCGAGCCGCTCGTCGGACGCGAGCTGGCCGTCGCCTGCACGCTCGCGCCGACCTCCGAGGCGGTCGAGATCCTGCTCACCGATCTGGTCGAGGAGCGCAATCCCTACGTGCCCGACCGCCCGCTGCGCCGGCTCGTGCCCGGGCGCGAGCGCCGCGTGACGATGCCGCACCACGGCACGCTGGTCGCGCGCGAGACGGCGCGCGTGCCGCGTGCCTACGTGCTGCTGGCACCCGAGACGCCAGCCGAGAAGCGCCAGCGCGCGACCGTGCTCGATCGCCTGAGCGCCCACGGGATCCGCCACACCGTCACCGAGGTCCCGCAGTCCTTCGCCGGCGAGCGCTTCCGCCTCTCGGCGAACACCGCCAGCGCCGAGGCCTACCAGGGCACGCACCACCCGCGCACGCTCGAGGGCGCCTGGGAAGCGCACGCGCAGGAGCTCGCGCCCGGAGCGCTCGTCGTCGCGCTCGATCAGCCCCTCGCGCGCCTCGTCTTCCTGTTCCTCGAGCCGCGCTCGGACGACGGCTTCGCCACCTGGAACCTCCTCGACGCGACTCTCGCCGCCGACCCGGCGCCGGAGTTCTTCCCG
>Ga0172376_10006425_pt1 | contig 12792 bp, 14 predicted proteins | sample Lak35m_FD_121114 | JGI IMG/M metagenome (GOLD analysis project Ga0172376, IMG submission 121114) | Freshwater microbial communities from Kabuno Bay, South-Kivu, Congo - kab_092012_35m | ecosystem: Environmental > Aquatic > Freshwater > Lake | place: Democratic Republic of the Congo: South-Kivu...
TCTTGAACTACCTACGGAACAACAGCGAGGACAACAGAATGAGCCATTATATAATAAACATATAAACAATAAGAAACTTAATAAACGTTTAAACTTTATTAGTGCAGAAAATGAATTTTCAGCAAATCAAACAGAGAAAATAAACGAAAATTTTGTTTCAAAAAGTGAAAAAAATGAAGGTGTTTTAGTGTCAAAATTCACTCCTCCAAATCTCGAAGAAATCACTGTTTATTTTCGTGAAAAATCGGCCTTGGAAATCGAAGCCCAAAAGTTCTTCAATTACTTCGAATCGAATGGTTGGAAAATTGGCGGACGCTCCCCGATGAAAAAATGGAAAGCAGCGGCCAACAATTGGATTTTGAATGCAGAGAAATACAATCCCAAAACACAACAATCCAATTTACACCTCAACCAAGCCAAAGATTACGATATCCCATTGTAATGTACCGACACGTCGCACGTGTCGCATTTGAGCAAAGCGAAAAAATTTAAATATGAAACCCCTCTACACCCTCGAAAACAACATCCGAATCTACGATTTCAAAGCCTGCTTGCAATACCTACAAGCAAAAGGAAAATCCAAGTATGGAGACGAATTTTCAATCCGAAAAGAAGACTACACACTCATTCGAAAAATGTTGTGTTATGCCATTCGAGATGAAGAAGCGTGTCAGAAATACGAAATAGACATCGAGAAAGGGATTTTATTACTTGGACCCGTTGGAAGCGGTAAAACGTCTCTTATGACCCTCATACGTGATTTTTTTCCAACTTCTTTCCGTCCAATTTTAAAATCAACACGAGAGGTATCATACGAATTCATTTCAGAAGGTTATCCCATCATTGACAAATATGGAAAATCAGAAAAGGTGTTTTGTTTTGACGATCTAGGAGTGGAAAGCAGTTTGAAACATTACGGAAATGAGTGTAACACGATGGGAGAAATCCTGTTAAGTCGCTACGACCAATTCATACAATCAGGAACAATCACACACGTAACTACCAACCTTAATTCAGTTGAACTCGAAAAAACGTATGGAGTACGTGTCCGTTCCCGATTGCGCGAAATGTTTAACCTCATCACATTCCCCAAAGAAACCCAAGACAAACGCCGGTAGGGTCCCTTTGCAAGTGAACCACAAATTCAAATAAAATAAAAATATGAAGAAAAAAATCAAAAAGCGAAAGCGACCCGTAAATCTAAAACCGCGCCTAGTAATTTGATTGTGTGAATTTCAAGGAAATGGAACGTGATACAAATTGGCTGTTTGAGGAGGTACGACGAGTTTCAATTTGTATAGTGAAATGCCCTGTAGAAATTAGCAATCAATTTACAGCGCTAGACCTTTTTGTTACTTTTTGGGGCAATGCCAAAAAGTAAAGATTAATAATAAAAACCAAATCAATATGAATCAATTCTTATCCCAAATCATTGACTGTCCTCTACCTGAGGATCAATACTACAAAGACGTTTATACCAAACGACAAATTGTAATCCACCATACTGTTTCTAACGGAAATGCTAAAAACGTTATCAACTGGTGGAAGAAACAAGAAGAAAAAATCGGAACAGCATTTGTGATTGATAGGGAAGGTGTCATTCACAAGGCATTTAGCAGTGCACATTGGGCACATCATCTTGGTACTAAAGAAATCAACAACACCATTTTGAACAAACAATCGATTGGTATAGAATTATGTTGTTGGGGTTCTTTGAAATTTAAAAACGAAAAATACATAAGCACTACGGGTGTTGAAATTCCTAAAGATGAAGTTACGACCTACGAAAAACCTTTTAGAGGAGTTAATTATTTTCAGAAATACACTGAAAAACAATTAGAAAGTTTGAAATTACTGCTGCAATACCTTTGTGAAACCTACAAAATTCCGAAAACATATATTCCCGAAATGTGGGAAATATCCAAATCAGCATTAAGAGGTGATAAAGGAATTTTTACACACGTTTCCTATCGAAAAGATAAAAGCGACTGCTACCCACAAAAAGAATTGGTGGAGGTGTTGAAATCATTGTAAAACAAAAATTGGAATTACGATTGTTCTCAAAGAATAGATTTACTTGTTAGATATAGTCAGATTTACTGTGATAGAATTGGGTCATCCTCTAATAGTAAAATTGAAATTGACATTTTATCCCTTTTGTTCTCAAAAATAGTAATATACCACTAACCAAGTATTTTGATATACTTTTAATGTTACTCATACAAAAAATGTAATAAAAATCACAATTCAGCTAACACATTAATCAAACATCTTAAATAAAAGAAGAATTACTTTTGAAAAGTAAAAGTTTTCGAAATGCATAAGTTCCATACGATGATGTCAGACAAAGAGTTCGATTCTATCTATCCTCTTGAGATTATAGAAAAATCGACTAGGCATTTTTCTGGAATTCAAGTAATAAAAGAAACAATAAAATTTTTCAATGACAATGGAGGTAGTAATGTTTTAGATCTTGGTTCTGGTGTTGGTAAATTTTGTTTTATGGGGTCGGTATTTGATAAAAACAATATGTGTTTTACTGGAGTTGAATATCGTTCAAAATTTGTAAAACTATGTAATAAACTCAAAGTTAATTACGCCTTTAATAACATTAATTTTATTCACGAGGATATTTTAAATATTGATTTAAATAATTTCGATTCAATCTATTTTTTCAATTCATTTTTCGAACATAAAGTTAAGTATTTAAGAATCGATAACGATATTGAATTAGATATTAGAAAATTTTTTAGTTATACAAATATGTTAAAATTGAAATTGGAAAATACACCACCAGGTACCAAACTTGTTACTTATTACTCAACGAATTTTCAGATTCCTAATTCTTTCAAGCTTAAATATGTAGCTTTTGAAGATAATTTGAAATGTTGGATAAAACAATAAGATATTATGGATAATTTACTTAGTTATATTAGACCGAGAGTAATAAATACTTATAAGGGAGATATTACTTCATTGCTTAAAGTAGTAAGGTGTAAAGGAAAATATGAACTTAGAAGTCAAAATACAGTTTATTCGTATGGTAAGTCTAATAAAATACTTGCAGAAGTGTTTAGTTTTTTAGAATTAGAAAAATTAGCCGTTCAAAAAATTTTAATTCTAGGACTAGGTGCAGGAGGTATCTTAGACTTACTTAATTCTAAATATAAAGTTAGCGCTTCAATTTTAGGAATTGATAATGATCAAATAGTTATTGATATTGCACTTGATTTTTTTAATGTAGATCAATATTCCAATCTTAAAATAGTAAAAAAAGATGCTTTTGATTATGTGAAAGATAATACCGAAAATTTTGATCTGATAATATCTAATTTATATAATGATTTAATTGTACCATATAGATTTACTGAAATTGAGTATTTCAATCATTTAAAAAAAAGATGTTCTAAAAAGGCTATAGTAATCTACAGTTACATAGTAAATAACGCTCTAAGCAAACACGAATATGAAAAAATTTCGAATAGGTTTAAATCTATTTTCCCAAATGTTACTGAACTAAGTATTCAAAATAATGAATTACAATACCAAATAATTATTAGTAATTCTTACATCTAAATAATTACATCTTTCAATTTATAATCTAATGGAGATACTTAAACACATTGAGAGTTTCCTTTATCCCGTTGTAATAGAAGTAACGAAATCTGATATACATCCATATCTGGAAATTGCAAAATATAATGGTAAATATCAATTAAACAACAAGGAAGCAAATCTATCTGAAGGTGGATTGCTTAAAATCTTTAATAGAATTTTTAATGAAATTAATATTCAACAATATAATTTTGAGAACATATTGGTACTTGGTCTCGGAGGAGGTAGTGTAATTAAGCTTTTAAGAAAATTTAAAATTGATGCTAATATTACAGCTGTTGAAATCGATCCTGTCGTTATTAATTTAGCAAAAAAATATTTCAATATACAAATTATTAATAACTTAACAATAATTAATGATGACGCTTATGATTTTGTGAGAAATAGTTCTGTCACTTATGATTTGATAATATCTGATGTATTGATTTGTGGAGACGTACCTCAAAAATTTTCAACAATAGAATATTTGAAAGGGTTAAAAAGAATTTCAAGTTTAAAGTCAATAATCATTTATAATAAAATAACAGAAGAGCAAAAACATATTAATGAATTTGCTTCTTTATTTATCAAGTTTAAAAATGTTTTTGAATCATCTGAAGTTATTAGAATCAATATAAATGACACGGAAAATAGTCTTTTAATTTCTAATACTTTTAATTTGAACTAATGTGTTGAGAGCAATTCTACTTTTTCTATTCCTATCAATCTTATATTAATTTTATTTTCAGTTGCATAATTATGAAATTCAGAAATCATTTCTACTACATCATAATCTATGTGATGCGTGTTTGACCCGTCAATTATTACTGATTCATTTTCATTAAAAGTATAAAGTATTTTGCTTAATTTATTTTTATCTAAAAAGGAAACAATTGATGTTAATACTATAGTATATTGATATTTATCACCCAATTTTTCTTTCAAAATTTTAAAATCAGAATTATAATTGTTTTTGATAATAAATATTAACGAAGTAATTATTCCAATAGCAACTCCAAATAACAAATCTTCTATTAATACCAAAAACAATGTTAATATGAATGGAATAAATTGATTGATCCCAAGACGCCACATATTTTTATAGATGATTGGTTTTGTTAAATTATATCCTGTCATTAGTAGTATTACAGATAAAGATGAAAAAGGAATTAAATTTATTAATTTGGGTATAAACAATACAGATATTAATAAAAATATACCGTGAAAAACAGCAGATTTCTTTGTTTTTGCACCTGCATCAATATTTGCAGATCCTCTAACGATAACAGAGGTTATAGGTATACCACCTAGAATACCACAAAACACATTGCCAATACCTTGAGCTACTAATTCTTTGTTTTTTGGTGTTATTCGGTTCAAAGGATCTAATTTATCAACAGCTTTTATAGATAAAAGTGTTTCTATTGTAGTAACTATTCCTATTGTTATTCCAATTTTAATCACATCAAAATTTTCAAATATCGATTTAAATTTAGGAAGATTTATATTTGATAATATATTACTTGGAATTTGAACGTATTCGTGCTTTTTTAAACTTATTGCAGGTAAAAAACTACTAAAAAGTAGTTGGAAACTTATACCAATAAGTACTATAACTAGTGCTGTGGGTAAGATTGTAAAACTCTTTAGAGAATGTTTTTTAATAAAATAATATATAAAACTGATGATTGCTATTAATAAACTACCAGTGGATAAATTTGTAACCTTGAATTTTAATGAAAATAAATTTAACACTTCATCTATTTCTTTCATTCCAAAAATGTAGGGTATTTGTTTGAATATTAAGATTAACCCAATTGCAGATAACATTCCTTTAATTATTGAAGATGGAAAGTAGTCTACAATTGTCCCTAATTTTAATAGTCCTAATATAATTTGAAAGACACCTCCAATAATTAAAGCTGATAGAAAAGTATTGAAATCACCTAATGATAAAATGCCTGATGCGACAATTGTAGTAAGACCAGCTGCAGGTCCGGAGACTGAATATACTGATTTACTAAATATTGAAGTAACAATTCCACCAATTACTCCAGATATTATTCCTGATGATATTGGTGCACCTGATGCTAGCGAAATCCCTAAGCATAAAGGGAGAGCTATTAAAAAAACAGTTAATCCTGATTGAATATCAAATCTTATATTTTTCATAGATTAATAAACATTTGAAATTTTTGTAAGCTTACCTGCATCTAATAATATAATAGATCTACCGTTTACTTCAATTAAACCCTCATCTTTAAACTCATATAATATACGTACCAATGTTTCTCTAGCTGTGCCAACAAATTTTGATAAATCCTCACGTGACAGATCTAATTCAACTGGTAAATTGTTTGATTTTTCTCTTTTATATTTGTCTCGGAGTAATAGCAAGCAGAGTGCAACTCTTTGTCTAACAGTTTTCTGAGATAAAACAGTAATCATATTTACTAATACATTGAATTCGTGACTTACAACTTTTAATAATTTAAAAGATAAAATGGGAGATTGTTTAATAAGTTTTAGAAAATCATCTTTTGGTATAAAAGATATTATAGAGGATTCAATACAAGCGGCTGTATCTGTGTATTTTTCATCACTTATTAACGAATGATATCCAAGTATTTCTCCTTTAGTACAGATATAAAATATTTGTTCTTTTCCATCTTTATCTGTTTTGTATTTTTTTACTTTTCCTGACTCAACATAATATACGCCAGTTGGATAGCCTCTTTCTCTAAATAAAATTTCGCCATTTTTATAATTATGAGAAACCATATTCAAATTTAATATTTCCAAATCTTGCTCTGATAGTCCGTCAAAAATTGCATTATTATTGAATAAAAAATCATCAAAAGGGAAATCAATATCTTTCATTGTATAAGAAATATTAAATCAAAGTTAATTCAATTTATTCTTGCTTATTTAATTGTGATTTAAATCACACAATTACGTAACACATATTACAGTTTGTATACTTAATTAATCAATTTTTTTCCAACATAGATAAAATATTTTTGTGTTATAAATACATCATAATCATCTGTGTTTTCTAGATAGCTTATTATATGTGTTTTGTTAATGATTAATCAAATAATTCTTTAAAATGGCTGAAAGAAAAAAATCAATCGATTCGTTATTAGAATCTAATGTGAAAAATGTGAATTGGAATTTAAATGTTTCAGAATTAATACAAAAAACGATAATATCGAAACAAGGAAAACTTACGAGTTCAGGGGCTCTTGCTTGTGATACAGGTGTGTTTACAGGTCGATCACCAAAAGATAAATACATAGTTAGAGATGAAAACACAGAAAACACTGTATGGTGGGGAGATGTAAACAATGAATTTTCTGTTGAAAATTATAATACACTATATGCAAGAATGCAGGCTTTTATGAAAGATAAAGAAATATATGTAAAAGATTGTATTGCTTGCTCAATTGATAAGTATAAATTAAATATTAGACTTATAAGCGAAACAGCGTGGCATAGTCTTTTTGCTCACAATTTATTTTTAAGACTATCGAAAAGTGAATTAGAAAACTTTATTGCCGATTGGAATATAATATGTTTGCCTAATTTTTTAGCAGTGCCAGATATTGATAAAACTCGATCCTCAAATTTCACTGTTATAAATTTCACTACAAAAGTTATATTAATTGGAGGCTCTGCTTATACAGGTGAAATTAAAAAAGGTATTTTTACAGTTCTCAATTTCCTGCTTCCGACTAAATACAAAGCACTTTCAATGCATTGTTCAGCTAATATTGGTCAGAAAAATGATACCGCTATTTTCTTTGGTTTATCAGGTACTGGTAAAACAACTTTGTCAGCCGACCCAAATAGAGTATTAATTGGAGATGATGAGCACGGTTGGGACGATAGTAGTGTTTTTAATTTTGAAGGTGGCTGTTATGCTAAGTGTGTAAATTTAAGCCAAGAAAAAGAACCACAAATTTTTAATGCAATTAGGTATGGTACACTTCTAGAAAATGTTATATTTTATGAAAATACAGATGTAGTTGATTATCAGAATACTGAAATAACAGAAAATACACGTGCAGCTTATCCATTACATTTTATTCCAAATTCAGTTTCTCCGTCAATAGGTTATCCACCTAAAAATATTTTCTTTTTAACAGCAGATGCTTTTGGTGTTTTACCTCCCATATCAAAACTTTCTTCAAGTCAAGCTATGTATCATTTTATTTCTGGCTATACTGCTAAAGTTGCAGGTACAGAAGCGGGTATAACCGAACCTCAGGTTACATTTTCTGCTTGTTTTGGCAAACCTTTTTTACCAATACATCCAACCAAATACGCTGAACTTTTAGGTAATAAACTAAAGGAAAACGAAGTGAATGTTTGGTTAGTCAATACAGGTTGGTCTGGAGGTAGTTACGGTGTAGGTGATAGAATTAAACTTGAATATACCCGTGCGATGATTTCATCTGCTTTGAATGGTATTCTTGCGAATGTTGATTTTGAAAGAGAATCCTTTTTTGGTTTAGAAATTCCTAAAATTTGTCCTAATGTACCTTCTGAAATTTTAAACCCAATGAATCCTTGGAGTGATAAAAAATCATACAATGATACTGCGATTAAATTAGCAAACGCATTCAAAGAAAATTTTGAATTATATAGAGAAAATGCGAGTATAGAAATTATTAATGGGGGGCCAATAGTGTAATTTAGTAATAATTGATGTAAACTTTAATTCGGTTAATTTAATAGTAAATATAATATCATATGAGTTTCATCAAAAAAATTCAATCTTATTTTCACCCAATCAACATCGATTCTTTTAAAGGAGAGTCGTCACGAAAAGTGACACTCTCTTTGTTAAGAAACAATTATATATTAACTAGCGATTCTATTTATTATTCTGTAAATTATAATGAATCAATTTTTAGCGAAGTATTTAAATTATATGGTATTACGCAAAAAAAAGATTTTAAAAAGGTGTTGATTCTTGGTTTTGGTATTGGAACAGTTGCTGAGTTTATAAATAATAAAATTCAATTTAACTGTCAGATTAGAGCATATGAAGAAGAAAAAATATTTTTGAATATCGCAGAAAAATATTTTCATTCTGATAAATACACAAATATTAAGGTAATTAATAATAGTATTAGAGACATTGTCAATGAAACAAATACTTATGATTTGATAATTATTGATTTGTTTGACGAGAAGCAAATTAGATCTATTATTGAAGATGCTCATTTTTTTAACATTGTTAAAAAACAAGTGAATTTCAATGGCTTTATCATTGTTAATTTAAATGTTTCCAACACTCCATTACCTCTTGTGAATCAAATTAAGAAAAGTCTTATTTCTGTTTTTAATTTTGACATTGATATAATAAATTTCACGCATCAATATTTTAAAAATACAGTTTATATTTTTTTTCTCGACGATAAGAAAAATGAATCAAATAAGTTGAAATTAAGATTGAAAAATATTTCAATAAAGATATAATATGGAAAAAATAAGAGAAAATATCCTAGAATCTATACTTACATCGATTAGTTCAAGTCAAATAGAATCATCTATCATTATTTGTCTTTCAAAATTAGAGGATAATAATGTTCACAAACATATTATTCAGCGTTTTATTTCAAGATTAATTTTACAATTATCAAATGCTATAAGAATAGAGGAAGATAAAAATAAAATTGTTTTACTGCAAAAAGCTATAGATTTTCTTAATTTAAAACGCTATTAATTTAATAGTTTTTTGTTAATCTAATTTACGACAATTGAAAATGATGGTTCAAACAGTTCACATATTGATTATGCTGTAATTGAAATGATTTCAGAATTAGCAATTAAGCAAAAGTTAGTGATTTAAAGCTTTGAGTAATTATTATTAATACTGTTGAAATTATTGCAATTCATTAATCTTATGATAAGATGATTACTTCAAGTCGAATCGGAATAAATGGTTTTGGTAGAATTGGTCGTTATTTTACAAGATTAATCATAGAACAATCAGAAATAAATTTTATAGTTGTAAATGATTTAGTTGAATTTCACATACTAGTACATTTATTAAAATATGATAGTATTCACGGTAAACTAAAAATTAATTTTGAAGTAGTTCATAATGAAATTCATTTTGAAAGTGGTAAAAAAATTCTATTTCTAAACAATCGTGAACCACAATTAATACCTTGGAAATTACATGACATTGATCTCGTAATTGAATCTTCTGGTTTATTTTTAACAAAAGTTCAAGCTGAAAAACATTTCGTAGGAGGGGCTAAAAAAGTAATTATTTCAGCTCCTCCAAAAGATAGAAATATCAAAACAATTGTATTAGGTGTAAATGAACAGCTCATTTCGAAAGATGATGTTATTCTTTCAAATGCTTCTTGTACAACCAATTCAATTGCGCCAATTTTAAATATTTTACAAGAAATTTGTGAAATTGAAAGTGCATTTATTAATACAATTCATAGTTATACAACTGATCAAAGTTTACACGATTCACCTCATCAAGATTTAAGAAGAGGAAGAGCTGCTGGTTTATCAATTATACCAACTACAACGAGTGCTGCCACAGCGATAACACTTGTTTTTCCAGAATTACAAGGTAAAATTGCAGGAAGTGGAATTAGAGTTCCTGTTCCAAATGGATCTTTGACAGAATTAACTTTGGTTGTTAAGGATTCTATTTCTGTTCAAAAAATTAATGAATCTATTAAAAAAGCTTCTAATAATTCTATGAAAGGCATCATAGTATACAGTGAAGAGTCTATTGTTTCTATTGACATTTTAGGAAATTCTGCAAGTTGTGTGTTTGATTCTACTTTAACTACAGTAATTGGAAATACCATAAAAGTGGTTACTTGGTATGATAATGAATCCGGATATTCAAATAGATTGTTGGAATTAGTTAAAATATTCAGTTAATTAAAATACAGACTTTGACTATAACTGGTAATATACCATATTTTTGTTTTCAGTAGTTAATTAGTCTTAATCTGATATTAAACATGAGGGTACTGCTAAATTTGATTTGAGGTTAAAATCCTCCCAAACTCTTTTCAATCTCAATTTCCAACTTATCATCCACCCCCCAAAAGAAATCCAACCCAGTAATTTCCTCCACTTTATCAATACTTGTCACATACTCTTTAAATTCAACTTTGGTATTCGAATTCGGTAGAATAAAACCAATTCCAACCCAATTGCCATTTTGTTTTTGGAGTAATACCTTGTAATATGCTTTAGGCACAGCAACATGATGAGGTCCGATAGTTGGCATTACAGAATCAAAGATGGGTCCAGTAACAATATACAAACTATCATATTCAACAGCCCAATTTCTAACTTGCATTTCCATTTTTTTCCAAACTCCACGATTAAAACGAGGCAATTGCGGAGACATATTCGAATAAAAGAATGATTGCACCATTGTTTCCATCGAATAACCCATATCCGCAGCCGGTGCTAAATGCCCTCGGTCATAACCTGATTTTTGATAATCAATCGAAAAATCCGTTCCTGGTATCATTGGGTCAGGAGCAAAAAACTCTCCACGTTGAAAACGTTTCACTGTTTCCTCTCTAGTCAACAAATATGCCACCCAATTTGCTTGTTTGTATTTTGAATTATACGATAGGGTATATCCTCGATGCTTGATAATTGTATCATCAATATCATATTTCGGGATTTCTAATTGAGCAAATAATCCATTGCTAATAACCAATAAAATCAAAAATGTAAGCGTTCTCATAAGCGTTTTTTGATTTAAAAATACACGGTCGTATTGAATACTTTATGATTTCAATAATTATTGTTATCCAATAGTTCACTTTAATTATCAATTGATTGCAGATAATAAATATTCTCAATTAAATTGTGTTTTTAAATTCATTCAAAGGTGGTCAAACAGGTAGTCAGATTGGTGGTCAGACAGGTGGTCAGATTGAAAGTTTGAATTCGCAATTATCTGAACGTCAAATCGAAATATTAAAACTATTAGTAACAGATTTAAAGTTCAGTAGAAAGTAAATTTTCGACAGACTAAAAATAAAAAAGGTGTAATTTATATGTGTTAATTGTTTCGAAAAATTCAACAGATAAGAAACACTAATTAAAAAAAGAGTTATATTTTTACGGTAACAGTACCCGTTATGCATACCGTAAGATCTGCATTCGGGTCATTTTTTTTATACCTATACCAAATATACATGCGTAATTTTTATTTGATTTGAAACTGGAAGATTTATGTAAGTTTCTGATAATTAAATTGTTTTTATTTGTCTAGAATTCGGAAATAGAAAAAAACAAATTTCTAAACATTCTAAATATCTAACGTTAGAAAAGGTAATAAAGAAAAATTTATCTGCAAGGGTATCGAAGTAACCATGTTATCAACCCCTCGAATGGGCAACGAAAGGTTGGTGAAAGGGTTGGTAAAAGGGTTGGTAAAAGAACTTTCAGAGAACCAAATCAAACTTTTGGAATTAATTGAAACACGACCAAAAGTAACAAAAGAAGACATGGCAAAATATATAGGCATAAGTACAACCGCAATAGATAAAAATATTAAAACCCTGAGAGAAAAAGGGATTTTAGAAAGAGTAGGAGGTAGAAAAGAAGGATATTGGAAAATACTCACCAAAGAATAAATCTTTCATATAAAACAAAAGAAAAGGTAATATGGTCTTCCTCCTTTTCGTCCTTTTACAAAGTAAAACTTATCTGCAAGGGTATATCAAACACTCCTAACGTCGTGCCCTTGCATATACCATTCCAAGCCTATTCGTCAGAATTCCTCACTACGGCTTTCCATTAGTTTTCTTTGTTACGTCCTCATACGTCGTCAGTCACGGCTTCTTCATCCCCCCAAGCCCCTTTAAGGTAGTGTTTAGCATAGCCATACCACAAGCTTATTCCCATTATGCTATCGACTTATTTTCTTCATTGGGGGGCTGTCGCCGTTTGAGTTTGGCTCGCCTGCTAAATCGCTCAGGCTTCAGGTTTGTCACATTTTTTGAGGATTTATTCAAATGGCACTTGCTTCTTTCAATCGTGCCTCATTCAAAAAGCAAAAGCCATCAAATTCTCATGTCGTTTTTAAGTTTTCCGTTCATTTGCAAGAGTGTTCATTCCATCCGTTCCGTACCTACACTACTTTCATTCACACACTTGCCTTTAAGATTCCCTATCGTCGATTCA
>Ga0172376_10006426_pt1 | contig 12790 bp, 10 predicted proteins | sample Lak35m_FD_121114 | JGI IMG/M metagenome (GOLD analysis project Ga0172376, IMG submission 121114) | Freshwater microbial communities from Kabuno Bay, South-Kivu, Congo - kab_092012_35m | ecosystem: Environmental > Aquatic > Freshwater > Lake | place: Democratic Republic of the Congo: South-Kivu...
AATATAAATTTTGATGAATATTTTTTTTCTAAAAGATTTAATGTTTTACCAATATTAGTAGTTTTAATTAAACCCTCTTTAAGATTTAATTCATATTCTTCTTTATATGTTTCTAATAATATGTCTAGTAATTTCATGGTGTTTATTTTATAAATCGTCCCAATCTGCTGTTAATGTTCTCATCCGTTACTTAGTTCAAAAAATTGTTTAGCTAAATATTCTTTGTCTAATGAGTCAAGACCAACACCATCAGGTTTTGATTTTGTTGTTACAGTTTCTTCTTCATCTTCACTCATTTCATTTAAAATTTCTATATGGCCAGTGGCGGTATCTACTTTAGCATTAAATGACATACCATCCATCCCATATCTGTTTTTCATAATATGGAAACGACCTGTTCCATTAACTTTATCTTTCTTTTGTCTTGATAATGACATAGCAAAATCTGCTATCATTATCTTATCATATGAACCGGCGGCTTTGTCGCCTTCAATAATACTGTCTTTTGCACCTGCTCTATTTACTTGAGATACACTCCATACGGGTAATTTTAATTCACGAGCTAGGCCCTTGACGCTCATATAAATATCATCTACTTCTTCCTTACGTTCACGATTTTTCTTTTTTGATGATAAAAGATCAACATAATCTATAATGATTAAATCTGGTTTAAAATCTAAATCAATACATTTTTTAATATGTGCTTCGATTGTAGATATAGATGCTTTACCCATTGGATATTCTTTAATAATCAAATTACCAGGTAATTCAGTTGTAGCATCTTCTACTTTATCCTTATTTTGTAAAATTTTATTTACTGGAATATGAGTGAAAAATGAATCATATCTTCTTCCTACATAACTTTCACCTAATTCAAGTGTATAGTGAATTACATTATAACCCATTTGTACAGCTGATGCTCCTAAAGCAACTAATGTCCATGATTTACCTCCTCCTGGATTACCAAATATCAAACCAAAATCTCCTTGACCTAAACCGCCTTGTAATAGTTCATTAAACATTTTCCAAGGTGTGGCTATAGGTGCTCTATCTTCTTCACGATATCTTGATTCAACATCTTTATTATACTCATGACCAATATTTTTATCTTGACCAGATCTTAAAGCATTATCAACTAATATACGAATTGAATCATAGTCACCTGCTTTTAATAAATCAACTGAATTTAATAGTGCTTTCTTTAATTGTTGATTTTTACAAAAGTTAGAAAATTCTTGTTTAATATAAGTTAAATCAGATTCATCAGAGGACTTATAAGCATCTCTTAATTGTTCTTTAATTGATAACTGAAGTACCTCATTTTCAACTCTTTTCATTTCTACCTTAAGCACATCCATTGTTGGATTGGTATGATACTTTTGATAGTACTTTAATACTTCATTAACTATCCATTTATGAGCTGTATTACTAAAGTATTCATCAGTTAATACATCATTTATATTTTGTAGAAATGGTTTGTCAGTTAATAATCCTGAAATGACTTTTGTTTGGAAGCTAATTCCGTAATTCTCTAGAGATTGTAACGTCATTTTTATAACTTTTATTTATTTTTTGCTTTATTGTATCTGTCTAATGTTGTCCAAACATCCCTAACCCAAAAATCTACATTCTTTAAAACATTTCCTAATCCATCTTCATGATACATTTTGATGAATTCAGGTATATTTAACTTATAAGATGGATCTTTTATATAATTTAATATAAGCATCTTTTCTTCATCTACAAGCATAGGATTACCTAAATCCATAACCTTATAATTTTTCTTTAAACTTTCAAAATCAAAGATAACTCGAGAATATATAATATGTTCTTTATATTTTTCTTCACAAATGCTAAATAAACGATCTAAAGATATCTCTTCATCATTAAACAACTCAGGAAATATTTTAGGTAATTTTTTCTCACCTAAACCTTTAACACCAGATATTTTATCAGAACCATCTCCCATTAATGTTTTATACATTAAAAAGTTATGAGGATGAATACCATATTTTTCTCTAACTTTATCAGGTGTGAAAAATTCTTTCTCAATAGGTCTATATACAGTTATATTTTCATCAACTAGTTGAAGAAAGTCCTTATCTGAAGATACAATGTATGCTTTTGTTTTAGTGTTTTTGGTAATTTCTTTACTTAAAAAAGCTATAATGTCATCAGCTTCAACTTTATCCATTGATAAAATCTTAACTGGTAAACATTGTAAATAATGAATTAGACGTCCTATTTGAGTTGCTTTAGATTCATTTTCCTCATCAACATCATTAAATAACTCCTTAGTCATTTTAGTGGTATTTCTACCTGACTTATATTCAGGGAGTAAGTTCTTCCTGTTAATGGTTGAACCTACTCCGTCAAATATAATATGAATTGATGTTGGTTGAAGTTGCTTAGTTAACGCGCCTAAAGACCGCAAAAAACCACTTAAACCGCCTATATGTACTCCTTGAGGATTGATGTAATTAAGTACAGCAAAGTTTCTAAAAAACAGATTTAAACCATCTATAATCAGTATTCTATTTTCATCACTTGTTTGTACAGTCTGTTTTCCATCTTCATGAATACCATCAAGAAGTTTAAGTAGGTCTTTTTTGTCCATAGTTTAGTCTTCTTCAATTAATGTGATAGCCTCTTTACTTTCTTCCCATTCTGATGTATCTTCAATAAGATCAACTTCAACACTACCTAATATACCAACCCATTCGTTAGCATATTTTTTCTTATAGTCATTGATATCACTTTCGTTGATAAAACCATGAATAGTAGCTATCACTGTACTTTTGGTTTGTAAACCTGTAACGTGATTCTTATCACAAGCTACTTTAGTACGAACTGCAAATTCTACTTCCTTACCATTCTTAGTAGCTTTAATCTTACTTGTACCACTATTAGTAACATTACCAAATGTTAATACAATTGAGGCATCCAAAAACATAGTCTCACCATTTTTCATTTTCATTTTAGGTTGAGACATAATTGTTTCAGCTGGTGCAACCCAAATCTTATTAATTGCTACCATTGAATTAGTATAAGGAGAAGTTTCTTTACGTGATAATGGAAAACGCTGATTAATAAAGTTACCAAACTGTTGAGACATAGCTCCTGCGTTCCACATCGGATTGTTCTTATTTGCTTCTATACTCATTTTACAAGGTATAGAACCAATTGAATCCCAAAAGAAGCATAAGTCATATGGTAAATTTCCTTTACGTTGTTCATCTAACAAATCAGCAATAAACTCAGCTACATCCTCAATTGTATTGAGTGATCCTCTATCAGCATATAAGAAGAATCCTTTATAATCAACTACCTTACCATTTTCATCTAAAACATCTTCAATCTTGAAACCCATTTGTTTGGCGTGTTCCCAAGACCATTTCATTTCTGTAATAATGAAAACAGGTAATATACCCATCTTTTGGGCATTAATGGCTAATTCAAGTAATGCTGTTGTTTTACCTGTATTACTATGACCTCGTAATAAAGTGATATGTCCTACAGGTGCACCAGGAATTGAAATAGAGTCTTGTAATGCTTTAGAGAACGGAATCCATTTTTGTTCTTTAAATTTGACCTGTGAGTTCAAGGATTTTTTTTCCTTGAACTTATCTAGGTCGAAATTTGATTTAAGTTGAGCACTAACAGCTTCTGTTAATGACGTAGATTTTTTAGCCATTGTGTTTTATATTTTAGTCTTCGTCCTCAAACAACGCATCAAACTTATCTGCTTTAGATGTTTTAGCATTAGTTTTCAAAGTGTAATTTGATTTTGTTTTAGGTGCTTCTTCTTCCCAAGGTAAATCATTTTTAGATGATACTGGTGTTTCTTCTTCAGTCTCATCTTCTTCTACTTGAGCTTCCTCAACTGCATCTTCTGGGTTCAACCAGTTTTGAAGAATTTCCTTCATTTTATCAAATTCAACTTTACGCTGAAGTTCTAAAATATTAGGTTGTTCAGATAACCATTGTTTAATGTCTTCCTTATTAGGACTTAATGGAGACGTTTTAGGTTTTACACGAATTGATGATTTAAGACCTTGACGACCACCAATATCACCCATTACTGCCTCAACTGTGAAGTCACGGCCTTCATTAATGTCAGTGTAATCACCATAATCTTCATCATCAGCAATACCTAGGAGTTGCATGTAAATTTCTTTACCAAATTCCCAAAGACGAACACCTTTATCTTCTTCACCCCGTACAATTACAGGAGCAAATACTCGCATTTTAGGTTCAATCTTTTTAGATAATTTCCAATTTTCCTTATCATTTGTTTTACGCAACTGAGAAGCAAATTCTACAATTGGATCTTTTTCACCCCAATTAGTTAATGCGTAAAGTGGAAATTTGGAGAATCCGTAGTGTACAAATACTTCTTGAAACGGATTGTCTTTGTTGAGTTTAGAAGGAACAATTCTGATCTGATATTTGCCTTCTTGTTTTGGTTTCCAAAGGTACTTAGAATAGTCTACCTTTTCTTTTTTCTGCCCTGATGTCTGTAAGGCACTTAATTTGTTTTTGATCGATTTTAAATCCATTGTTTATACAGTTTTAAATGTTACTAATTAATATATCGCATTTTTTAGTTTAGGCCAAATTTAGCTATCAAAGCTCTTAAACGCCTTTATTTACACGATGTGACTATAGTATTATACTATCTGACTATAATGGTCTATGATAAATATTTAAAGATCTACAATTTTGAATATCTTAGTGTTCAATTGTTTTACTTCTCCATGTTGAGTAAGTAAAATACAGTTGTTGTAGTGTTGCCAATTTATTTTATAGGTTGGATCAACTACTCCCCCATTTAACTTTTTAATTAAATCATTAAGCGCATTAATGGTATAGAGTGTATTAGATTCTTTTTTGCGATGAACAAGTATAGTGTTTTGAGGAATACTATTTACGTTGCCTTGTTCTACATTATACGTGACAACATATTCGTTTGTGCTTTTAATAAATAACACAAACATTTTTTTATACATTATATTATAAGTAGAAGATAAAGTATTAACTAATTCTTCAATTGCCTCTTGTTGTGTGAAGGTAGCAAATAACCGGTTATTCATAAATTCATTAAAATTCCTATCAGTTACAAAATCGTACTGATTATAAATATCAACCGGAGTTTCAAACGCGATCTGTTCCATAAATTATTGTAGGGGCAACATTTTGCCGTAATTATAACCTTGTGTTAATTTAATTTTTAAATTATGCTTTTTAAATACTTGTTTAATATCTTCTAATACATTATCATCCTCATTATAATCAATTAATATAGAATCATAAGTGTATAGTACTATTTGTGTTGACTTACCTTTCAGTAACTTTATCACGTCCCATAGTATAATAACATTTGTTGACGTCTCCAAGTTTTGAAGTGTGTAGTTGAAAAGTTTTTGTGGATTAATATCTTTTAATTCAGATGTAAATTTATGTCCTGAGATTGGACATTCGATGTGTTTATCAGTTGTAAATGTCTTCCACAACTTATTTACATGTTCTTGAATCAACTCAAAATAATCTATATGAGTATATTCTTTATATATACCTCCATACAACTGTCTAAACATTAATGTTTTAGCCTCAGTTATATCTATACCAGCCTCACGAGCAAAATATTGGTATGGAGTTTCATTATCAAAATCATAACCTATTAATTGAGCGGCCAATGTTGGGTGATAAGCGCTTATATCAATTTCTATAAAACAGTCATTTTTAGGTATGAATGATTCTCGACATCCATTATCTTTTGCTAATGCTGCAAAATTGATACTGTTAAAACTATTGGAAGGCCGTCTGGTTGTAGTATATAGATTATACTGGGTATAAATTGTGTTATCTTGAATAGAAAAGTTTTCATGTGGGATATCAAAGTATTTGTCAAATGTTTTTTTATTGATTTTTAAACCGTTTTTTTCAATATAAAAGAATACACTAGTTAATTTATTATAGAATTTTGAGTTATCACGTTTAAAACAATGTTCCTTAATTTTATCAAATACAAGTTCACATTTTTCATAATGTTTAACTAATGGTATAAATGTATTTATGTTTTCTTTTTCACCATGTTTATAATAGAAAAAATCATGAGCTGGAGTAGTTGGTTCAATATATTCTGGAATGTAAAATGATATATCAATTACATTAGGTAGCGGAAAATAATATATAAATGTTTTTCTATCCCTAACATATATTTCCTCAAATGAGTTGAGTAATTGGTTTATTGGCGTTTTATTTAACAGTAATGCTTCAGTATGGTTGATGGGTAAAATATATCCTTTATCTCCATTTAGTGGTTTAATGTAGAGTAGGGATATCTTATTTAAAGAGGGATGAGTGTTATCATTAGTTAGTATAGGTTCTATAAACACTCTATTATAACCTTTATTAAAAAATTCACTCAACTGCTCGTTTGTCTCAACGATATAAAACATAACCTTTTTAGTTTATGAGATAAATATACTAAAGATATTTTGGAAAGCCAAAGGGAAAGCACCCTAGATAGCGAGTCGTGGAGTGCTTTCAGTAACCGAGGTTACAACGGTCCTAATCCGTATGTCTTTATTTATAGTATTTAGTAAAGTCGTCTTTTAAATATTTAGATAACATAGGTAATTTTAGTCTAAAAGAAGTCAATTCAGTAATATTTTTATTTGTTTTATAAACATCTTCTTTATTTCCTGTTAGTTGCCAAGGTAAATTAAATGGTAAATATAATTGCCATAGAATCTGAGGATCTTGTTTAACTAATTTATCATATGTTTCTTTATTTATTTCTAAATAAATTACTTCATTTGTTTTTTTACAAAAATATCTTCTCATTTCTCCATTTTGATAATCTTGTTGGGTTGGGAGAGTTGGAGAATAAGTAGGGATAATTAAAGGAGTTTGATTAATTCTTTTATTATTAATATAAGTCCTAACTAAAGATTGATTATATAAAGGATTACTTAATAAAGTATAAGCTGATATAGATTCATCTGGTAAGGCTATTTCTAATGTAGGATATTTATTTTGGTTTATAGATAGATTAGGTTGATCTATTTTAGAATAAGGAATGATTTCAAAAACAAGTTCATCTTGAGGTGTTTTTCCTGAGAAGAATTTATTGTTAGAAAGAGTCCAATAATATCCGATATACATTTCTCTTGTAAGAGCTACCTGGAATTCTCCTCCATTAGTATAAAGATTGGCCTTTATTTGTGATGATGGATAATAAGCCATTTTATATATTGTATTGTTTTACTGTAAAATGATGAGCATCTGGGATACTAAAATCCCCACCCCAATTATATAACCCAGAATCAATTATAGTTTTAATTACCAAAGCTTTTTTATGATTTGGATCACTAGAATTTTTAATAGCTTTATTATAGCTATTAAGTCCAGATGGTCCCTGTGGAAACGGAGCAAAATTCACATCTATAGATAATCCAAATGCATGTCCTGATAGATTTCCTTTTGTATTTTTTTCTCCTTGGGGTCTCACATCTCGGGGATTAGGATTAGCATCTATTGTTGTATAATCTAATAAATCTTTATTATCTAAAAGTTTTAGGATTTTTGATAAAGCATCATTATTAGCTACATGTATTCTTGAGTATGAATAAATTTTACCTGTTTTAGAAGTGTAATTAAATGGTTGTAAATATTTAGAGTAATAAGATGAATCAGGGACATAGATATTTCCAACTGTGTTATTTGGTGGGCCGTCTAATTTACCATAGTACTTATTTCTTTGTTGTTTAATAATAATTGGCCAACCATATGTATCAATTATTTGTTTTTTAGTAGAATTATTATATGTTGGGGTCACATCATAATATTGATCTCCATCTATAATTATAACATTAGCATCACTAGCTAGAGGAGCAGAAGAAACCCCAGATGATGCTTGACTTTTTCTTTGACTTGGTTTAGACACACAAAATGATTCTAAAATTGTGGTCCATTTATTATCTTCAATCTTATGTTCTATATTTTTAATTAAAAACTCCATAGAGTCAGGATAATTAGAAGGCATAAAATTAGTATCAACTCTATATTTTTGATAAATTTTCATACCAGATAATCCATCCATTGTTAATGACAAATTAAATGGAATAAATCCTGAGTAAAATGTTGGTGGGTCATTTGTTAACCATTTATAATAATATCTATATATATTTTGGATTTGAGGTTTATATGTTTCACAAAAACTTTTATTCCATTTTCTTTCAGGTAAACTTAACCCATTATCTCTATATAATGTAGCTAAAAATTGATAAAAAGATTTTGGTTCTTCACCAGCAGTGCTTTCTGAAGCTGGTTTAAGTCCTGGAGGGGTAATTGAAAAAGCAGCTTGTAGAAAATTACTAAAATTTTGACTTGTCCCTCCTACTGTTGGAGGAGGTGATGATCCTAAATTAGTATCTATTATTTCAGCTTTATACCGATCATATACTCCAGCATTTAATTTAGACAAAGCAGTAGAATCTTCTCCAATAGCTTGCCCATTAGCTGATGCTCCTACAGCAATCATTGTAGAAAATTCTGGGGTTAATTCAGTAGTAAATCTAAAATCTGTTATAAAACTAGCCTGTGGAGATTTATTTATGTCTGTGTATCCGTATAAACTGAACTCAGCTGTTTTATTATCTAATTTAAAATATTCAAGAATTTCTTTAGGTGAGGGAGCAGGATTTTTATCTATAATTTTAACTATATTTTTTGTTTCATCAATTACTACATCTAAAGCATTAATTCCTCCAAAAGCTCCATTCACACCATCTAAAATCTTTTTCAAAAAATCTATTAATGGTATTTTATGTGTGTTTTCATTTATTAATGAATTAAATGTATTTAATACAAATTCCATATTTAAAAATATATTCATTATTTTTCCATATGTGTATTGTTTATCGCCTGGAATTTTTAATTCAAAATCAGCATTTCGTCCAAAAAGAGATTTATTAAGAGTAAAAACTCCCTCTGTACTTCCTACTGGTAGTTGTAGTAACTTATTTAAATCATTTTCATAACCAACAATTTTTCTAGGAATATCCTCAAATTTTTGAAGTGTTACACATATAAACGGATCATAACTTGTTTGATGTAGGACATGTTCTACAGGATATTGAGAATAAAGTCCTTTACTATTAATCACTGTTAGTAAATTACCAGGATTATATCCTTCAACTAATAAATTCATTAAATTAGACTCTTCATCATAATCAAATTGTAATATAGGAACAGGAGTGGCTCCAGATTCTGTATTTCTTAGTTGATAAAGTACTTTATTTTCAAGTATATTAAGAAAATTTCCTAATCTAATATAAAATTGATATCCATTTTCTCCTTCAGGTTTAGTAGCTCCTGTATCTAATGGGGTTAGCAAAAAACTTTTTAAACGAGATTTTGGGTCTCTAGGAAGTGGTTCTGAGATAGTTTTTGATGACACTGGCCCAGGAGAATTATATATCTCAGCGGCTAATTCGTAAAATAATTGTCCTATCACATGTTTATTTTTACTTTCTATCATTACTCTAGGTAAAACTCCATCAAGACTATCAGGTGGTGGTGGAGTATTAAATGTTGGACGAGTATTCATTTTAAAAGATTCTACCACATCTCCAGCACTTATTAAATCTAAAGTTATATCGTAACTACCATCAGGTAAAAAAGACCAATGAAAATTAGTAACTTTACCAAACATAGCATCATAGTTGCCTACTGAAGCTATTCTTTTGTCTTGGATTTTTCCTAAAAAGCTAATATAATCTTTCCCATTTAAGAAATCTTTAGCTAAACTGTTATCAATATTTTTTTGGAATACTTTTTTATTATCAAAATACATTGAATTTCCCCATTCTAAAAGAACAGAAAAGCCTAATCTTAAATATAAAATATCAACAATTTCAAATTGAGCTTTATTAAAAGCTTTAATTTTAACATTGGCTATTCTAATTGAACCCCTATTTTTATGCTTAACACTTATTGATTGAATTCCAGGCATAGGAACTATTCCAAAATCTTTTCCTCCAACACCATAAACAGTATTAGGTAAAGTAGCGCCACTAATATCTATACCACTTCTAAATCCCTGACCTGTTGAGGTGGCTGTACTATTAAATAATATAAATTTTTTAGCTAATTCATTTCCAGTTAACTTTTCATTTCTTACAAGATCATTTATTGTAGGACTATTTGTTAAAGAACCTGATATGTAAGTTGATGAGACTAATTTACACCAAGCTGTATTGGCATTTAAATAAGTTATTTCATCAGGAGTTCTATTAGTGTTAAATCCTGATCCATAAACTTTTTGTCTTACATTTATTTGTTCTATGATATTAGGATGAAATCCTTCACCTAAAATATTACCCATATTATAAATTATTTAATATTTTAAAACTATTTAACACTTCAGCATAATTAGCTGGAATTCGAATTTGTATTCCTTCAGGTATAACTAATGAATCTTGAGGTAAATCAGATGGTAAAGATGTACCTGCTACTGCGGTATTAGCAATTGAAATAATCCACCATAATGATTGGTCACCATAATATTGATTAGCTAATATATCAAATCGATCTCCTTGAGTTATATATACATATATATCATTATCAGTGAGAGGAACCTCAGGATATTTAGTTGTTTGATAAGTTTGTTTTTTATCAACTATTGTTAAGGGTATGTCTTGATAACGATTCATTTATTAAGCTATTTGAGAAATATCAATACCAAGAATGGATGGGTTATCTAATACTGGGGGTTCAATTGGAGTTGATTGTTGAGGTAAACCATTTGGATTATATAACATTTTATCTTGTTCTACAGACAAATTATACAATGATTCAGGACTATCACTATTAAGTTGTTCTAATGCTATATATCTTTCTCTTCCATATTGATTAATGTTTCCATTAGTTTTATCAAAATCATTTCTTTGTAACCTTGGTACAAAATTATGAATTGGTGTAAAGTTAAATCCGCTTACTTTAATTAAATGAGGTAATTCTCTAACAGAAGTATCTGGGTCTCCTTCATCATTTATTCCAATTTCCCAAGTAGCATTATCATCATTCATTTCATAATTAAATCCAGTTATAATGCCTGGTTGTTCATAAAAGTATCCTCCAACAGTTAATGTAATTATATTACCTCTCATATATCCACTATTACTATAATCTGGGGTACAAACTGAAGCTAGATAATTAAGTTTTTTATACATTGGGATGAGTTCAGCTTTTGATTGAGCTGCTACAGTCCATGATAATGAAACTGATCTGTCAAAGCCAGAGTAAGTGTAAAAATTTTCTCCTCTTCCTATATATTTGGTACTTTTCCAATCTGATTTATATTGGTCAGAAATACTGTTTAGAAATGCTCTAAAGTGAAGATAATTTATTTTATTATTATAACGTAAATCATAAATCCCTATTCTAAATTTAATTAAATCATCTAGGCCATCCTTTCTAGGAGTATTATTTTGACTTTGATAAAGAGGATAAGCATTTATTTTATCATATGAATTAGGGGAAGCCGCTCCAAATGATTTATTAACCTCTCCTAAATATCCATTAGTATAACTAATTAAATTTTTACCTGAGATTTTACCAGGATCTCCTAAATTTGTTCTTTGTTCTAATGTTTTATTATCTACTGGGTTGTATGATGGAGAGTTAGGTATTATAGTTTGACGACTTGATGGTGGTAAAGTCTCTCTTAAAATTTTTCTAAAATCAATTTGTTTAGGTATAATAGTAGAATTAACTTCAACATTAACATCAGTTCTATCTAAAGCTTCATTAGCTACTGTTTCTAACTGGTCTGGAGTTAGGACAGTATTAAATTTAATATTGTTGGTTCTTAAAGGAGCACCAAAATTATTAGTGGCGAATTTTATATTTGTTTTACCTATTCCTAAAAATGAATTTGGCCCACCTTGATATGATAAAACATTTTGTCTATCTGGGGATGTATCTATAACTAGATCTTTATAAAGACCTATTAATCTATTTCTAATATCACCAACAATGTCTCCTAAAGGTATATTTAAAGGAGAAAAATTTTGATTACCTACACCTTGAATACTAATATTAGTAAATAAAGGAGTATCAGCAAAATTAGTTTCTCTTACAGCATCAAAATAACGCTGTGGAGTATAAACTTCTCCTATACCTAATGTTGGATTTAAACCTTGTTTATTAACATGTAATCCAAAAGCCACTCCTCCTGCTTCAACTAATGTAGATAAAGGAGTATATATACCTTCATTTAAAATACCTGTACTACCTTGAGTACGAACAGCTGTTCTAGAGAGTAAGTTTTGCTTAGTTATAAAAAGTAACCCATCTGGGTTTCTTAGATCAGCAAAATATTTTCCTAGTCTAAGAACGTCAATGGCTGAGTCTTCAAATGTATTTAAACCTCCTCTAAGGATAAAATCTTCAGTTCCAGATCTAGGCAATTGACCAGGAATAGGGGTTTGAATATATGGTTGCCCACTATTACCATTATCAAACCTGTCATTCCCAAATCTAAGAGATTTAAGATTAGTTTGAAGATTTATAAGACCCATTACTGAGGTAAGTTATTGATATATTGAGTAGGAGTCTGTCCGTTTATATCTAATTGTGAAGGCTGAGGTAAAATATTGTTTACACCATCATTATAAGCCTGGAAAGCAGCATTTACTGTAGCAAAATCAGATCCATCTAATGAATAACCAGCTTGGTTACCATCAGCATGAAGTTTAGACTGAGGAGTTGCTCCAGGATT
>Ga0172376_10006428_pt1 | contig 12788 bp, 19 predicted proteins | sample Lak35m_FD_121114 | JGI IMG/M metagenome (GOLD analysis project Ga0172376, IMG submission 121114) | Freshwater microbial communities from Kabuno Bay, South-Kivu, Congo - kab_092012_35m | ecosystem: Environmental > Aquatic > Freshwater > Lake | place: Democratic Republic of the Congo: South-Kivu...
TCTTTGCGCTCTTTCCTTAATTGCGTTTCTAAACCCTGTACTTCGCTTACTGCTTTTTTGCCAGATTCTTTTTCAATTTGTTTAAACGCTTCTTCTTTGGTTTTCCTGATGTTGTAAAGAATCTTGTACTCGTTGATGGCGTCTATGTACATCATGTCGCCACGGCGTTGTACTTCCTGTTGCTTCTTGCGCCATGCCACTCTGGCCCGGGCCTCTTCGTCCAGAAAGGTATTGACCTCCTTGGCGGTCTCCTTGATGTCCCGCCCAGCCTTTAAGGCTTCCTTGATGCCACCCAAAGCCGCACGAGCGACTTCTGCGGGATTCCCCGGATCTGGCAATTGGCTCAAGATTCATTCCCCTGTCCCTAAATTAACCAAATCCAAGATAGCAGTAAAAATATGAAAGTCAATGCCCAGAGTTGCACTACTGCCCCCAAGTCCGTACACCAGCCCGAACCGATGCAGCCCATACGGCAACTGACTGTTTTGGCTTCCAAGGCTGGCCGCAGTTAGTACATACACCAGTGGCCTCTTCGGCCTCGCTCACAGGGTCTTGGCAATGGGCGCAGACAATCTCTGTATGGGAACTACAGACCTGAACACCGTCAATCTTTTGTGCTTCTTCAAAAATTTTCATGTTACTCCTTAGAAGTAAAAAATATTGCAACTACCAGCATCAAAATCTCCAGCACCGGCAGTTCTTAACTGAACTCTGTCAAGAGTTGCTGATAAATTTTTGTAACCAGTAGCCATATTTACACCACCCGCTAAAGCAACAGAATCACAAGCAAGAGTAGAGGTCATAGCCCAAGTATTTCCAGTTACATTAGTTAACGTAACTACACCACTGTATGAACGTGCATCAGTTGTAGAAGCCAAATTAATTCTAAAGAAAGAACTAAATATAATACTAGTGCCACCGTCCCCTACAGCGCCTACATACCCTGAAGTTTCAATCCCGCCTGAATCTCCAAGTTCAATAAAGAAATCCCCACCTGTTGTAGTTGTGCTTATAGACAAAATCATAATAGTAATTTGTTTTACTTTAGATGGGATACTACTAAACAAAAGTGTACTTGACCCACTAGCATTTTGCGAAGAATCTTGAGTGACAACACTTAAACTTGTTAAAGCAGTTGATGCCCATGTAGTTCCATTTGAAGTTAAAACATTACCGCTAGTGCTTGGGGCAACAAATTGAACCGCTGAGGTTGAATTACCAAGAATTACATTATTTAAAGTCAAAGAAGTTTGTCCAGTGCCACCTCGATCAACAGCAAGTGTTCCAGCGTTAGCAGTAGAAACATTAAGACCTGTGACACTAAGATTTACATTTCCAGAACCGTTAAAAGAAACGGCTGAAGCAGTCGCCCCACCAGAAATTTCAAAATTTCTAGACGTTTGAAGTACTGTAGCGTTAGAGGCCGTACCAGTTATATTTGCTGTAATTGTTCCAGCACTAAAGTTACCTGAAGCATCTCTGGCTACTATAGTTGAGGCCCCGTTAGAACTAGAGGCTGTGGTACGTGCGTTGGCTACAGTACCAGAAGAAATGTTAGACGCATTAATCGAAGTTAGAGCCGACCCGTTTGCTGTAATTATGTTGGCACTAAAGTTTCCACTTGCATCTCTGGCTACGATTGTTGAAGCGCCATTTACGTCTGTGGCCGTGGTCCGTGCGTTAGCAATTGTTCCACTAGAAATATTAGATGCGTTAAGTGATGTAATAGCGGAACCATTGGCAGTTATGATGTTTGCGCTAAAGTTACCTGAAGCATCTCTAGCAACAATAGTAGACGCACCATTTGCATCGGATGCAGTCGTGCGAGCGTTGGCTATTGTCCCGCTTGAAATGTTAGACGCATTTATAGAAGAAACATTTGCCCCGGATCCATTTAAAGCACCAATGAAATTAGTGGCTGAAACATTTCTTCCAGTAAAATCACCAGAGGCATCTCTAGCAACTATGGTTGAAGCACCATTAGAACTAGAAGCCGTAGTTCTTGCATTTGCTATTGTTCCTGTGTCAATTACAGAAGCGTTAATTCCTGTTACAGGAATTGAAATATTTGCGCTGCCGTTAAAAGAAGTGGCTGTACCGGTTACACCATCTTGAATTGCAATAGTTCGTGCTGTTTGAAGCACAGTGGCGTTAGCAGCAGTTCCGGTCAGGTTTGCTGTTATGGTATTCGCTGCAAAATTTCCAGAAGCATCCCTGGCAACAATAGTGCTGGCTCCGTTTGCTGAAGCCGCAGTGGTTCTTGCATTTGCAATTGTCCCACTAGAAATATTTGATGCGTTTAAGTTAGTAAGTCCTGACCCATCACCAGTATTAGATCCAGTGCCACCAGAAGCAATTGGGAGTGCTGATGCAAGAGTTAACGAACTAAGATGCGTAATGGCGTCAACAACGTTTGTGCCGTTATTAAACACATACATAGTTTTTCCGGCTGGGACTGCAATACCTGAACCAGTAGTATTCTTAACCGTAATGGCGTCGGCGCAGCCGTTATTGACGATATAAACCTTTTCGATCTGGCATCCTGACCCAAGGACAAGGTTCCGTGCTCCACCCGTAGTGCCAGTGCAGTTAAGCCGTAGATTTCTGGCCGACTGGGTGGCGTTGGTATTTGTCAGGGTAAGGGTCACATCACCACTGGCAAAAGTAACGTCTACCGATCCGGTAATGGCCTCTTCTAACGCTGTCCCAAGGTTGGTATTAGTTACGTTACCCCAGGTAGTGTTGTTTTCGCCAGTTGCCATTAACTGGATTTTTAAATTTGAGTAAGTACTTGCCATTTATTGCTCCTATGCCGCTATCGGCACCCAATTAGACGTTTGCGCCGTATCTATTAGACCCCACACAAGCGGCCTTGTAACCCGCCCAAAACCCACCACACCTGTCGGGTAAACGTTGGCCTTATTGATTGTGGTTACGGTGCCAACTTGTCCATTGGCCTGGACCCCAACCACGAATACATTGGCACCGGCCCTTGCAACCTCTTCTCCAAGGACCCCGGTTCCTTGAACCCCAGTGACTACTACCGTAGCCTTACTATTAATCTGAACCGTTCCGGTTTGACCTAATCCAACAACCCCGATTGGGAATACATTTGCTTTAGCATCCTCGTCAGTCTCGCCAATTTGACCAACTGCCTGAACACCGGCCAAAGTAACAGATGCGCCAGAACTGACGCCTACTGAGTTAAGAAGGCCAGAACCTATAACTCCTGTTGGGAATGCGTTAGCCTTAGCGTCTTCGTCAGTTTCACCAATTTGTCCAGAAGCCTGAACGCCGGTTACAAATACATTAGCCCCGGCGCTAATTGCAACCGTACCCGTTTCACCAACGCCTTCAACCCCAGTAGGAAATGCACGAACACCAATACTAAAGTTTACAGTGCCTGTTTCCCCAGTTCCTTCTACCCCGAAGACAGAAGCATTTGCAGCAGCCCTCGCAGTTACAAAACCTATTTCACCATACCCAGCAATACTGCTAACAGGAACATTTGCTTTACCAGTTAGTGTTACATTCCCTGTTTCTCCAGTTCCTTCAACACCGGTTACAGAAATTTTATTTTCTGTTTTATACGTTGGCTGTCCAAGTACGCTATCACCTTGCACACCGGTTACGACTACTTCTGCCTTGGCATCGACATCTACAGTGCCAACTTCGACAGTAGCCTCAACCCCTACAACAGGGACAAGTTTTTGTAAATAAACGTCTGCAGTTCCGGTCTGACCAGAAGCCTGAACTCCTGTCGGGAATACATTAGCAGCAGCCGTAATAGTTTCTTGACCGAGTTCTACATTATGTTGGAACCCAGCCGGAGTGACCTCAGATCCAGCACTGATTCCTACAGGGTCAAGTTCGGCGTCGGCCTCAACTCCAGTAAGAAAAACAAATGCTTTTCCGGTATTAACAACCGTTCCAACCTCACCTGTGCCTTCAACCCCAACAGGGTATACATTTGCTTTGTTTTCTACGTTTACTGTACCTACCTGACCATTGGCTTGTACGCCAGATAAAGTTACAGATACTACTGTTGCTACTACGCCAACAAAACCTTCCCCTTGTACCCCAGTTACACTGGCCTGTACGCTAACACTCCCCTCTGCAGAAAACGGGGCGGCTGAAAATGAGGCGGCGGAAAACATTCATCACTCCAAATAACAATACCAACCTGTAGCAACATATTTGTCGTGGCTATAAACAGGATTGCCACGATGCACATGAGTGAATGCGGCAGGCCATACTATTAAGGTACCGGCTTCTGGGTTGACTCTTAATTTTTGCCAAAGAAACTCAGTTTCTCCCTCCCCAGACGGAATGTCATTTAAATACACTATCCAAGTAAGCACTCTATCCATGTTAGTCCGACTATCACATTCTGTATGCCAAACATGATATCCGCCTCTTGGTGGAGTTCTTTGGATCTTTACAACTTCAGACCTAGCGCGAATTACTTTTAGAGTAAAAAATTCTTTTTCGTAAAGAGGCAAGCATTCATGCAACATTCGATTAACTAACTTTGCAGCATCAGGCAGACATTTTTCTGCAAAAACTGAAACGTCCTCTCGCCCTAGTTCTCTGTTAGAAAAATGAGTACTCCCATTAATATGAGGCGGATTAACAGCCAAATGATTTTCAAAGTCTGTAACTATTGCACTACAAACTTCTTTTGGAAGGGCTCCTTTATAGATGCCAATAAAATCTTTATGTTCAATTTCCATTATATAAACCAAGTTACAATTGCATATCGAGTGCCATTCTTTACCTCTAAAATTTCATGTGGGTAAAGAAAAGTGGATGGAAACATTATTGCGCTGCCCTTTTTCATTTTCACAGTCATCTTACGATCAAAAAAAGACCACTCTCCACCCTCGTAATTACTATTTAAAGAGAAAGAACAAGATACTGACCTTGGATTTTGTTTGTAAGAATCTACATGTTGTTTGTAAAACTGACCCTTTTTATACCTTAAAAGATCATAACCAGAATCCTGCTCAATCATAGAAAATGGAAATTTTTTATTGTATTCAATAATGGCTTTTCTAGCACAATCAAACAATTCGTCATCAATTTGTTTTCTTATAAACAAGTTTTTGTTGATTGTTTCTTGAGTTGATATAGAAATAATATTGACATTTCTAATACTGGTCTGAACGACACCTTTATTAACTTGAGCATCCATCCACTCAGGCGCAGGCTCATACTCTTTAATAATTGCGTCACATAAATTATGCGGAACAACGTCATCAAAAATAACGATGTAGTCTTCTAATTTATTCACTGTTGTCTCTTATCAAAAAAAGTAAAAGCCTTATTACCATTTGCGTTTACATAATGAAAAAATACTTGACCAAAATCACTTCCTTGATAAGGATCCCTCCAGTGTTCTGCTGCGCATCCAAGATACAAAACACCATCCCCAGGATTTAATTTGAGTGACACTGAAGTGTTATCTGGTTTTTTAATACAAAAAGGCCATTCAGCATCACCAAACAAATTTACAGAAACGCTTATTTCACAAGCATCTCGATCTGTATGTGATTGCAAAATTTCTTTATTTTTATAGATTCTTGCATAAGTATAAGTTGGTAAAAGTTCTTCACCAGAAAGTTCTGAAACTAATGGAACCTTCTTAACTAAAAATTTTACAAATGGTAAAAAGTTGTAAATAGCCGGAGAGTTTGGCGCTTGACTATCCGATGGTAAAGAAACACCAGATTTTTCTAATTCAATAAAAAGTTTGGAAAGTTCTTTAACCTCATCTTTTGTAATGAAGTTTGGAACATATCTAAAATTATTAGCAGAAAGTTCAGCATTCATTAAGACCACACCGACTCAGGTTTAACGGGCCATACAGGATTTAGTGTTGGATTGATTGCAATCGAACGAAGTGCAGAACGATAAGACCCCCATTCTGTTTTATTTGTTAAGTTCACATCTGACAACATAGACCAGTCAGATTCTAATAGTAATCCTTCCGCTTTCAATTTGTTAGCCGCAATAATTTGGTTGTTAGTTGGTGGTGCTGGAGTATTAATAATCGTCCAAACATTTAAACAAGCGCTTGCCCAATCTGGAAGAACAGTAATTTCTTCATTAGGAATATTTTCTAAAAACTCAATATTTCCATGATCTGAATACCACTGCAGTGCTTGAATATTTTTTGGGATATCACAAGAAGATAAGTCCAACCCAATTGAACATTGGTTATCTACATAAACAGCCCTATCACTTGGAATAATTGTTAATCTCATTTTTTACTCCGCACAAGTTTTACAGGAGTAGGTTTAACTTCTATCGTAGGTTTAATTTGATTTTGAACTTGCTTTGCGGTTTCAGCCAATAAACTTCTTGCTGCATCGTTGGCTTTGACCATTTCATTTCTAAAACTTTCAACAGCCGCACCAGTTTGTCTTTGCATTCCAGCATTTTCTATCAATAGCATTGGAAGCCAAGCAATTGCACAATGCCAATCTTCAACATGTTTACCAGAGTTCATGTCATACCCAACAACTTTAGTAAACCAAGTGCACTGAAGACCCACACAATCTTTTTTTATAAGAGGGCAAAAATTACTGTTTTTAATTTCCATAGTTAATTTTTAGTTGCTGTTATAACATCAAGATACTTAACGGCTAGATTAATTGAATTGCCTGTAAAGGTGCTAGAAGCGGGAGCACTAACTGTGTGGTTATGAGCAGGAGAAACGTGATTATGAGCAGTTCCAGTAAACGTACTTGTTGCAGGTGCACTAATCGGGTGTGTATGTGCTGGAGATGTGTGATTATGAGCCGCTCCAGTAAATGAACTTGATGCAGGTGCACTAATAGGGTGTGTATGTGCTGGCGAAACGTGATTGTGGGCCGTTCCAGTGAATGAACTTGATGCAGGAGTGCTAATCGGGTGTCCGTGAGCAGGAGAAACGTGATTATGAGCCGCTCCAGTAAATGAACTTGATGCAGGTGCACTAATAGGGTGTGTATGTGCTGGAGATGTGTGATTATGAGCCGCTCCAGTAAATGAACTTGATGCTGGAGCACTGACCGGGTGTGTATGTGCAGGCGAAGTGTGATTGTGATCCGTTCCAGTGAATGAACTTGATGCAGGTGCACTAATTGGGTGCGCGTGTGCTCCACCACCACCTGTTGCTCCAGTATTGTTTACTGGGGATGGGCCGTTGTTAGAGGGGGTATTAAGAAATCCACTACCTCCCGCTGGATTACCACCAAGAGTATGAGTATGTGATGGTATCTCGGATGTTGCAAGAGTTGTATTACCAACAGATGCAGAAACGCTAGTAGATACATTACCCCCAGCAGTTGCATTGTCTATAGTTACCGAGGTATTTCCAATTGATGCAGAAACGCTAGTAGATACACTGCCCCCAGCAGTTGCATTGTCTATAGTTACTGCGGTATTTCCAAGTGATGCAGAAACGCTAGTAGATACACTGCCCCCAGCAGTTGCATTGTCTATAGTTACTGAGGTAGTTCCAAGTGATGGAGTTACAGTGGTAGATACATTACCCCCAGCAGTTGCATTGTCTATAGTTACTGCGGTATTTCCAAGTGATGGAGTTACAGTGGTAGATACATTACCCCCAGCAGTTGCATTGTCTATAGTTACTGCGGTATTTCCAGCACTTGCAGTAACTGTAGTGGCAACTGTACCAGTTGCTGTTGTGTTATCAATTGTTGCGGAAGTATTTCCAGCACTTGCAGTAACTGTAGTGGCAACTGTACCGCTTGGAGTTTGTGACGCAAAAGCAGTTGTAAAATCAACTGTACCACCAGTACTTGCAGTGCCTGTTACAACACGAAGCGCATGATTATTGTAATTTGAAACATCTTTAGTCCAACCTGTAGGGGCCGTGTTTTGCGCAAAAATCAGTCGTGTTCCAGCAGGAAACGCTGGTTCTGCACCAAGATTTGTTAGCGCGGCTGTTGATGTATTTGCACCCGTACCGCCACTTATAACTGGCAAAGTTGCCGAATTAGGAACCTCAATAGTCGTACCGTTTACAACAACGGCCCTTCCGGCTGGGTAGACAACAAATACATCTTTGGACCCAGCAGAAAAGTTAACTAGGTTGCCGTTATTAGACGAAGCAAGAACAGTGTCACGAGAAAGAGTAGTACCAGAAGATGTGTAAATCCCAATACCAACTTCAAACTCAGATCCACCCGTGATCGTGTAATAAGTAGTGTTTCCATTACCAATTACAGAAAAACTAACAAAACCGGTGGCCGCCCCGTCAAGGGTAAACGTACCGGTCCCAGTAGTGGTGGATGTTTCTTTAACCCTGTCCTTAACTACGAAGGCCATGATTTAACCTTTATTAAACAATACGAATAATGGCATTAGAAGCATCGTTCGTTGGGAAGATGATGGTGAAGTCGCCGTCCGTAGACGTTTTATCAGCACCAAAGTCCAGAACGCAAACTGATGCGTTGGTAAGTGTAGTGTTAGCGTTGCTATTTGCTGACGGGGTGTTGTTATAAATCAAAGCGCCACGGGCTGTAATAGTTACGTTAACAAATGTCTCATCAGAAAAATCACAGAAGCCGGTACCAGTATTAGCGTTGGTGTTAGTCGCCGTTACACCCGTATTGGTCAAAGCCTGACCACCAGCCGTGTAGTTAGTACCAACTGACGACACTTCGTTTGAAGAAGTGTATGCCGTGGTATTGGCATCCAGCGAAGCCGAAGAAGTGTACAGCGCCAGTTTAAAAGTGTCTGCGCCGGTATCGGCTGACGGACGAAAATCATGTACCCCCAAAAGCAGTTCTGCTTTGAAGGAGGTGGTCATTGCTTGGGTAATTGCCATTTTAAGGCTCCTTATTCATCTAAAAGTTTAATAAACTCAGGATGTCCTGCTTTCCTGAACTTGTTTGCCAAGGTCGTATGGTGCGACTTAATGGCTTCCCGCATATAAAACACCAAAACGGATCGAATCTGATCCTTAAACGCTTCTGCCTGATCACGAATGGCTGGATGCGTCTGAGAACCAACATAAATAATTTTGTCGAGTGCCCGCTCTGCAACCTCTTCCGGCGTAAAGCCACGACCAGAAGTTGTAAGGACTTTAACATTGTTCCCCCCCAAAAGGAAGGCTACTTCTCCCATATTACTCATCTGACTGGCACCCTTGTTTGAAGTGTTCGATAGGTATCTTGACGGTTCTTACCTTCGCCAAGTTGTTTCAGCATAGCCAACGCTTCATTATATCGAGCAGTATAGGTGGCTTGAACATCTTGTTCACCTTTCATAAATGTATAGGCTTCCAACAAAGTGCCATAAAGCAATGCATAACTAGAGTTATCACCAAGCCAAGAACGGCCACTTGCAGCGGCGGTAATAGATATGGGATAGTAAAAATAATGCAACTCCATGTTGTAATCATCATCAGGAGTCGGGCCAAGAATTACCGTAGAAGTATCCCCAGGAACCACTGTAGGCCCTTTAAAAATTGCGTAATGTGTTGGGGGACCTATTTCACTTGGGCTGGGGAAAGATTCACGAATGTACTCAACATCTTTATTGAGCAAAAACTCTTGGCTACCATCATCATCAATACGGGCCAAAGAAAATACCGATAACCAATCATTGGGTAAAGATAAATACTTATTGCTGGTTGTACATTGGGCCGTCACGTTTTTACGAAATACAGGGAGTTGGACGCTGTTATAAATCCGCTCTTCAGCCTGCGTAATAAACGTGTCAATCTGAGACTTGCTCAGGAAGTCTACGTTCGCAGCAGCCGTATTGACGACTACCGTGTCAGGGAAGTCGTTTTCGCAGTACGCCTGGATTGTCTGAAACAGCGTTGCGTAGTTCATTTATCCCAACTTTGTGCTAGAGTTAGTACCCTTGACTGCCGCGCCAGTGCCCCGAGTCTTTACGGTCTGGGTGTTAGGAATGGCATTAGGGTAGCCGTTATAACCAAAAGTGGCTTCGTTGCCGGTTACGGCAACACCGGATTTAGCCACGGCACTTGAACCGGGTTTATCTTTTTGGGGTTTTACGTATTTATTAGTATCTTTAGCCATTATCGCCCCCGTCCAGAAGAACGCTGATTCATAACTTTAGCCATATTCCGACCATACTTGAGCATATCGGCATTGGTTTTGCCACCGGCTCTCATCTTTTTTACGCCGTGCATCTTTTTCTCATGAGCCTTGACTTCCGTCTTAGCCACCTTTTTCATAGCCTTCTTTTCCATCTTTTACTCCTATATGATTACAGGTTCTTCAACCTGTATGGTTACGGTTCCTACGGCGCTCGTTGCCACCAAAAAGTTCTGTTGGAAAGGCAACTTTAACGGGTTATAGAATCCTACCGGGTTCCACCCCCAAGCGACAATCCTGCTACCTTGAGTCGGCACGCCATAGCCAGCCTCAGTTGGGCCACCGTCCGGGTTTGTCTCCAAGCCATTAAGACCTGCCTGAAAGTACGTTGTATCTGGGCGTGGGTCTCTAACGGCCTGCGGGTCATAAACGGGGTACATACCCAGAGATAACTGCGGCTGATCAGGCTCCCAGCATGTATGACAAACCTTGATATCTACGTTCTTGGTCTTAATGACCAGACGCCTTAGATCTTTTAGTTTGAACCGGAATCCGCAGCGGTCACACTGCGAAATTGAAAACTTACCGGATGAGAACTTATTGCCCATTAGTAGCCACCACCTGTGACAAACATATTGCGAGGCACAAAACGAACCGAGGCTTTCTCACGGTCTTCACCGGCAGCCATCATCCACTGCTCTTCGTAGGCTGCCTTTAACATCTCAATACGAGGCGCACCTTCAGGAATCTTCATGGCTATGTAATAGGCCAGTCCAGCCACCATACAGGGCAGCAGACGGAAGGGGATGTCTTGGGTATTAATGCCGTTGCCAGCGTCCTGAATCCGGCGTAGACGCCAATAAACGAACGTATAGACAGGCCCTCCAACCGTACCCTGATCCGGGGCAGGCCACACATTGATATTTGGCAGTTCAGGGGCAGTGACTGTCGCCCCAGCCGTATGCGAGGCAGCCGTGGTTCCGTTTTGGCCTCTAATGCAATTTAGCAGTTGGGTCGAAGTCGTGTTGGTGTAGTTAATAGTCTCAGTATCAATAGTCACGTAACCCGTGGCAGGGAGCCCCACCGTTGAAGAAAGAGTTATGGTGGTCTCAGATGAAGTTAGATTGTTTGCTAGGGTTAACCCTGTCTTTCCTGTGGAGCCAGACTGCCGATCCACCCAGACCTGAATGGGTCTACCTTGTGTAATTTTGTTAGGGATTGTTGCGTAAGTGGAAACTGAGATCCGAGTGATATTAATGTCGGTCTGGGTAGACTGCACTCCGTTATTAGTCCGAACCACATGCTCAATCAAGTCAATGGTGTCTATCGGCAGGGGGTAGGTCACCTGACCCTGCACCAAAGGAATTTGGCCCTCTTCAATCGTCCAAAGATTAACACCCCGATTAGCCCACTCAATAGTCAGCAGGTTTAGGCTGCGGCGAGCCGTACGGACTTCGTAACCCGAGCGAACCTCAGAACCAGCACGCTCAAATGCCTCCTCAATGAGGTCATTGAGGTTGAGGTTAAATAGTTCGGTTCCGGTAGTTGTGCTCATTATTTTTTACCTATACCCCGCAGTTTTCTTAGCCACGTTTTTGGGTTGAGCCACGAACTGTTTTCCTGCGGCTTTTCCTGCTCGCTTTGCACGGGTTGTGGCGGCGTACTCTTGCGGCGAGAGCGCTTTGATGGCGGCGGAAGGGAGGTATCTTTCCCCTGTAGCCTTCGGTCCTTGCGTAGAAGGTTTGCCACTTTTAGTCCTCCACTTTTGAGCAGTCCAATCTTTCAAACTCTGCTGAGACTTCGCCAACCCACCGCCAGCCATTTTTTTCTTACGTCCAGCGCAATGTGCCCTCTCTGAAAAACCTTTTGGGTTATCACAGTCAACAGACTTTTTACGCTTATCCGACCACTTCACTTGTACCCACCGCCAGCCTTTTTATACTGCAAAGCCATCATCTGAGCCTTGCGAGCGCTCCATTGACCCGGAGCACCACCCTTACCGCCAGCCTTAATACGCTCAAAGATAGACTTCCGTAGTCCGGGCTTGGTGTAATTACCGGCCTCGTTTACACGAGACTCCCCGCCTGATTTATAAGATGCAGTTTTTGCAGCCTTGGCAAAGTCGCTTTTCTTAGGAGCGCCTTTTTCTCCAATGCTACGCATCTTTTCACCAGACCCCGCAGCGATACGTCTTTTCTTTGCTGCGATATTGGCATAAAGACCACCACCGGCAAACATTTCAACATCCTGCGGTTTATCTTTCCGCTTGATGGTTTTTGTTTTTGGCATCTTAGATGGGCTAACCGCTCCCATGCCCCGACTCGGTCTCATTTGTAGGCCCCACCAGATTTCATCATCTTGGCTTTTACACCGCCGCCAGCCTTCATCTTAGCCATGCCACCGCCATACAGCATCTTGCCTTTGGTTTTGCCTTTTGCAGCAATTCCGTCAGCCCGCTTAGATGCGCTGCCCATCGCGGGTTTTGCAGTTTTTACTGCACCCATTTTGGTTGTCACGCCACCGCCATTTTTCATTTTAGCCATGCCACCTTTTTGCATCTTGCCTTGACCATCAGCAGCAAAGGCTGGGACCATTTTTCCACCTTTTTCAACCATCGGCATTTTTGCCATTTCACTACTCCTTATACAAATTGTTAAAAGTCACCTCGGGGTCCATGTACGAATCGTCTTGCTCCGCACAATGAATCCA
>Ga0172376_10006438_pt1 | contig 12776 bp, 7 predicted proteins | sample Lak35m_FD_121114 | JGI IMG/M metagenome (GOLD analysis project Ga0172376, IMG submission 121114) | Freshwater microbial communities from Kabuno Bay, South-Kivu, Congo - kab_092012_35m | ecosystem: Environmental > Aquatic > Freshwater > Lake | place: Democratic Republic of the Congo: South-Kivu...
GAAGCGCTCTTTGTCGAGGCCGGCGCCGAAGCCCTTGAGGTCGAGGCCGGGGAAGGGCGCCATGACGGTGCCCGGATTGAAGAGCACGAGGGCGTCCGGAACGCACGAGACTTTCTTGTCGTCGTCGGCGGTATCGAGGCCGGGCAGGGTGGCGGTCGCGGCGGCCAGATGTCCGCCGGCCGAGCCTCCGCCGGCGGCGATGCGCGAGGGATCGATGCCGAGTCGCGCGGCGTTCGCCCGGACCCAGCGGACGCAGGCCTTGGCGTCGGACACGCAGTCGGCGGGCTTGGCGTCCTGACGCGACTTGACGCGGTAGTCGGCGACGATGGCGACCATGCCACGCGCGGCGAGATGACGGCTCTGGCCCTCGAACTGGGTCGGCGAGCCTCCGGTCCAGCCGCCGCCGAAGAAGAACACGATGGCCGGCAGGGGCTTCTCCGTCATCTTCTGTCGGGAATCGAAGATCCAAAGTTTGAGCTCGGTCCCGCCGACCTTGCGGTAGGTCTCGACCTTGGCGCCTTCGATGACGGGCGGATGTGCTCCGGTCTTCTTGGCGGACTTCTTTGTCTGGGCGGAGACGGCGATGCTGAGCGCGACGGCCAGGAGGGCGACGAACTTTTTCATGGGGTGGGGTCTTGCTAGGAAAGTCAGCGTCCGGGGGCAACCGATGATTGCTAAACATTTGCGAGGGAGGGAATGACGGGCCACGCTCGATCCCATGCCGCGGTCCGCCCTCCTGCTCGTTTCCGCACTTCTGTGCGGGTGCTTGGTAAATAAGGGGTCGGAGGTGGTCTGCGAAGGGTCCTATCCCCGTCATCTCCAAGGGCTGTGCACGGACGGCGCATCGGTTTACTGGAGCTGGACGGACGCGCTGGTGCGGACCGACCTTTCGGGCCGCCTGCTCGCAAGCACGCCGGCGCCTTTCCATCAGGGGGATCTCTGCCATGTCGGCGGCAAGGTCTATGTCGCGGTCAATCTCGGCCAGTTCAACCGGCCCGCGGGCAAGGCCGACAACTGGATCCATGTCCATGACGCCGCCACGCTGCGTCCGCTGTCACGGCATCCGGCGCCCGAGGTCGTCCATGGGGCGGGCGGCATCGCCCATCGTGACGGCAGGTTCTTCGTGGTGGGCGGACTGCCTCCCGACGTGCCTGAGAACTACGTCTACGAGTATGACGCCGAGCTCCGCTTCGTGCGTCGTCATGTGCTCGCCTCGGGAAATACGCTGATGGGCATCCAGACGGTCGCCTGGGCCCACGGCTCGTGGTGGTTCGGCTGCTACGGCGAACCGAAGGTGATGCTGCGCGCGGATCGCGATTTCCGAATCACGGGCCGGTGGCATTTCGACGCCTCCCTGGGCGTCGAGGAAGGTCCGGAGGGTTCACTGCTCATCGGCTCCAATGGCCGTGCTGCTGACAAGTCTCACGTGGGTCGCATGCGTAAGGTCAGGATCGCTGACCTCGGGCCTTCGCTCTGAGGACGCCGGCTTTCCGCCCGGGCTCAGCCCTGGTCCTGCGTGACCTTGCCGTGCGTCTCAGCTTCCTGCTCCAGCCGCTTGAGGCGCGCGACGTAGAGGATGAAGAGGACGAAAAGCCCCATATCCAAGCCCAGCATGACCTTGCCGGTCAGGGCGGGATTGCTGCCGAGGTCGATGGCGAGGGGGCCGAGCACCTGACGCCAGACGCCCACGCGGTCGGGGTGCAGGGATTCGATGAATCCTCCGACGAGATAGAGGGACGCTGCCGCGTAGGCGAGCAGGGGCGGGATGAGCTTCGCGGGCTTCACGGCAGGATCACTTCTTGAAGGCGGGCCCTTCGGCGTCGCCGCCGCTCAGGGTGAAGGCGAGCAGGTCGAGGATCTCCTCCTTGGTGAGCATGCTCAGGAGCATCGGGGGCATGGGCGAGACCTTGGAGACCTCGATGCTCTTGACCTGCTTGCGGTCGACGCCGACGCGCTGGTCGGGATCGGCGAGGTCGGTGTTGATCTGCACGGTGTCGCCGTTGAGGTTCACGATCACGCCGGTCACGGTGGTGCCGTCTTCCTTGGTCACGACGACGGGGGCGAACTGCTCGTTGATCTCCTTGCTGGGGTTGATGATCTGGTCGAGCAGGTCGTGCGGGCTGTAGCGTCCGCCCGCGCCGGTGAGGTCGGGGCCGTTCATCCCGCCGGCGTTGCCGAAGCGATGGCAGGTGTAGCAGGCGGCGGCCGTGAACATGCGACGACCGGTTTCGAAGTCGCGTCCCTTGAGTCCGCCGGCCGCGGCCGCGCTGAGCTCCTCGAGGGTCCAGTTCTTCAGGGTGCGTCCGGCGAAGACGGCGCCGACGTTCTCGTAGGCGGACTTCACGGGCGGGTTCTTCGCGAGGGCGATGAGCTTCTCGTGCCGGGCGTTCTCCTCAGGGCTGAAGGTCGCGAGGGAGTCGTTGCGGATGAACTCCACGAACTTGGTGAAGCTCGATCCGCCGCGGTAGCTGGCGGCCTTGACGAACCAGTTGAGCTGGGCCTCGCGGAGGGCGGGGGTCCACCCGGCCTTCAGCATGCGCAGGCTTCGCATGAGTTCCATCTCGGGCTCCTGGCTGCCGTACTTGGCCACGAGGGCCATGGCCTTGGCGGCGAGGTTCGTGGACTGGAGGTGCGAAAGGGTCTCGGTGAGCAGCCAGTTCACCTCGAAGGAGGCGTCGGGATAGGCGGCGTCGTACTGCGCGGAGACCTTGGCCGCCAGGGCGGCGTCAGGATCGCCGCCGCGATGCAGGGCGAGCTGGGCGACGCGGGCATGCAGGAGCTTCTGCTCGCGGGTGAGGGCGGCGAAGTCGGTCGCGAGGAGCGCGCTGAGCAGTCGGTCGCGCAGGGCGGCCTGGGCGGGCGTCGGGTCGGCCTTGTTCACGGGCACGCCGGTGCGTGGGTCGGGCTTGGCGGCCTTTTCGGTGTGATAGGGGCAGGGCAGGCCCTGGCGGGCGAGCGCGAGCAGCGCCTCGAGGCGGGCGGTCACGTCCTTCTCGGCGAACGCTCGGTCGGCCCAGCCGGCGTGCGGCTGGTGCTCGAGCACGACGCGGGCGGCGTTGCGCAGCCAGCGGTCGGAGGAGGACAGGTGTGGCCAGGCGGCGTCGGCCGCCTTCGGGTCCTGCCTGCCGTGGAACTTCTCGAGGGAGTGACGGGTGAAGACCTCCGGCATCGCCGGCTTGGGAGGCGAGATGCGCTCGGTGCTCTCGGAGCCGGCGTAGGTGACGCGGTAGAGGCCGGACTGCACGCGGCGTCCGCCGATGGCGAAGTACATCGCGCCGTCGCCGGGATGGATCATGACGTCGGTCACGGGCAGCGGGGCGCCGGTCACGAACTCCTCCTTGGAGCCGACGTAGGTCGCGCCCTGGGGGCGCAGGTGCACGGCGTAGATCTTGCCCCAGCTCCAGTCCAGGATGTACAGGGCCTCCTGATACTTGGACGGGAACTTGGCGCCGTAGCCGAAGGCGATGCCGGTGGGGGATCCCGGACCGATGTTCACCGTGGCGGGCAGGTTGTCGGGGTAGAACTCGGGATACTTGCCCGCGCCGTTGCGCCAGCCGTATTCGCCGCCGCTCACGACGTGGTTCACGCGGGTGGGGCGGTACCAGGGCGTGTTGAAGTCATATTCCATGTCCGCGTCGTACGTGAACAGCTCGCCGTCCCGGTTGACGGCGCCGCCGTAGATGTTGCGGAAGCCGCTGGCGAAGGTCTCGAAGGTCTTTCCGTCCTTGCTGATGCGGTAGACGATGCCGCCGGGCGCGAGGACGTGCCGGTTGTGGCCGCGTCCGTCCGGCATGCGGGGCAGGAGGTGGTCGTCGCCCCAGAGCGGCGCGACGGGCGAGGTCGGCGCGGTCTCGGTCTTCACGGCGTTATTGCCGCAGATGAGGTAGAAGCCCTGGCCGTCGGGCGTGAGGAGGACCTTGTGCACGCCGTGGTCGCCGCCCGACTCGATTGCGCGCAGGAGCTCGACCTTCTCGGGCCGGTCGTCGCCGTCGGCGTCGCTGATGCGGTAGAGTCCGCTGGGGATCTTCTTCTCGTAGTCGTTGACGCCGACGTAGAGGGCGCCGAAGGCCCAGATCATGCCGTTGACGGCGCGAATCTCGGCGGGCATCTTTCTGACGTCGGCGGGATTGAGCGGCTTGCCCGGCGCGGGCGCGTCGAAGCGGTAGAGGGCGCCGTACTGGTCGCTGGCGTAGATGCGTCCCTTGTCGTCCGCGCAGAGGGCCACCCAGGAGCCCTGGTCGACGCCGGGGACGGAATAGAGGAGCTCCACTTTGAATCCGGCGGGGGCTTTGATGAGATTGACGGGCGTGGCGCGGTTCTGGCCGACCACGGGGCCTACGGAGGCCGGACGCACGGCCTTCTTGGCCGGGGCTTTCTTGGCGGGGGCCTTGGGCGCGGGTCCCTTCGGGGCCGCGGCCTTGGCCTTCGCCTTCGCGGCGGGGTTCTCGACGCGCTGGGCGTCGCTGGGGACGGGGCTCTTGTCCAGCGTGACGAGGGGCTCCTCGGGCAGCTCCTTGAGCATCACGTCCTTGATCTGCACGACCATCGCGGGGCCCTTGTGCACTTGGAAGGCGAGGAGGCCCTCAAGGTCGCGCTCCTTGGCGTCGTGGTCGGTCAGCTCGATGGTGACCTTGCCGTCGACTTTATGGATGAGACGGTTGCCCCGGGCGATGACGGTGTATTCGTGCCACTCGGTGAAGTCGACCTTCACGGGGTCGCGCTCGGCGGCCAGCCACTTGCCGCCCTTGTCGTCGACGATGACGGTCTGTCCGTTCTGCACGAGGATGCCCCGGCCGCGCTCGTCGTAGACCATGCCGTTGTAAGGCGCGTTGGCGTGGATGTCGCACTGGTAGCCGGCGATGACCCACTTGCCGGCCTCGGCGAGCTCCTTGCTGCGGTACTGGATGCCGGAGTTACTGGCGGAGCACTTCACCTTGGCGCGCAGCTCGAAGTTCTTCAGGACGCCGCCCCGCCAGATGACGAACTGGTTGGTGGCGAGGTGATCGGGGCCCTTGGTCCGGCCCGTGATGGCGCCGTCCTCGACGCTCCACAGCTCGGGGTTGCCGTCCCAGCCGGTCAGGTCCTTGCCGTTGAAGAGGGAGCGGAATCCTTCCTGTGCCGGGAGGGACGCGGCGAACAGGGACAGGAGCAGGGAGGCGAGGGGGAATCGCATGGGTCGAAGGGGTCCTCCACCGATACGCCGCCCACGGGCGAGTGCAACAGATTAGGGGGCGTCCCGACGGGCCGCCCCCTCCATTTCCGCTCAATAATCAGCGTCCCTGATTCACGAACTCATCACGGTTCACGTCACCGCTCCTGTCCTTGTCGAACTTGATGAAGTTCTGGGCTGCCTGCTCGGGGTCCTTCTGGCGGAGCATGAATTCTTCCTTGTTTAGCTTACCGTCCTTGTTGAGGTCGCGGCCATCGAACATGGCGCCACGGTCGCGCGTGCTGGCCTTGGGGTCGCCCTTCGCGGCGCCTTTGCCTGCCTTGCCGTTCTTGCCGGCCGGGGCGGCGGTGTTCTGCGCGGTGGCCGGCGCGATGGGCGGAGGCAGGTGTTTGCTGAGGCGAGCGATGACTTCAGCGTATCCCTCACCTCCGGGGCGTTGGGCGTTGCCGGCCACATTCATAGTCTCGTGCGGGTCGTTGGCCTCGTTATACAGTTCGGTGGCGTGAATGGTGTTGTCCTTCCGGTCGCGCCAGAGGGTCAGGCGCCAGCGGTCGTCCCGGATGCTGTAGCCCATGAGCGACTTGGCGCCGTCGTTGCGCGGATACTGGCTGATGGCCACGGGTCGCACGGATGCCGAGGCATCGTCCAGCACGGGCTTCAGGCTGACGCCTTCGACGTCCTTGGGCCTGGGGAGTCCGCACACGTCCGCGAGGGTGGGGTGGATGTCGATGAACTCCGCCAAGGAGAGGCTGCGGCGTCCGGCGGCCTTCTGTCCGGGCACGCTGATCAGCAGGGGCGCGCGGGCGGCGAGTTCGAAGTTGGTGTGCTTGTGCCAGAGTCCGTGCTCGCCGAGCTGCCAGCCATGGTCGCCCCAGAGGACGATGACGGTGCTGGCGGCCAGGCCTTCCTTCTCGAGGGCGTCAAGCACGACGCCGACCTGGGCGTCCATGTAACTGATGGCGGCGTAGTAGCCGTGGCGCAGACGGCGTGCGAGGGCGTCGCTGATCTCGCCTTGATTAGGGATGTCGGAATAGCTCTTCAGCTCGCTGTTGTTGTGGCCGACGAATTCCGGCGTGCCTGCGGGCAGCTTCTGGAAGGCGGGGACGTAGATCTTCGCCGGATCATAGAGGTCCCAATATTTCTTGGGCGCCACGAACGGGAGGTGCGGTTTGGCCATGCCGACGGCCAGGAAGAAAGGATGCCCCTTCCGTTTGAGCTCGGCGAGCGTGGTGGCGGCAAGTCGGGCCACCTTGCCGTCCACGTAGAAATCATCCGCGACGTCGCCGGCTTCCGTGGCCGGTCCTTTGATCTTCCCCTTCTTGTTGGTGTTGGCGGGGTCGGCCTGCTGCTTCTGCGCCTCCGCCGAAGCGTAGGTCGGAGCCTTGGGCGTGCCCCACGGTACGGTCCAGCTCGGGGCGTCGTCAAAGCCGCCGTGGAAGATCTTGCCCATGCCTTGGCTGTGGTAGCCGTGGTTCTTGAAGTACTGGGCGACGGTGACGGCGTCGGGCAGGGCGACGCGGAAGTGGGTCTCGAGGTCCCAGACGCGCGTGGCGTCGGGCCGGCGGCCGGTCATCAGGGACGAACGGGAGGGGCTGCAGACGGCCTGCTGGCAGTAGGCGCGGTCGAAGGTGGTCCCTTTCGCGGCGATGCGGTCCAGGTTGGGGGTGCGGATCAGGTCCGATCCCGAGGCCAGCGCCTCGGGGCGGAGGTCGTCGACGGCGAAGAAGAGGACGTTCATCGGACGGTCGGCGGCGCAAAGGGCGACGGACAGTCCGAACAGGGGCAGAATGCGGCGGATCATCGGGGGTGCGTCATCTGAAACCCCGAGGGGCCGGATTGGTTGCCGCAATCGCAGCCGGATCACTCCCCGACGGCCGCCACGACGGTGACGGGACGACGCAGGGCGGCTTGGAGCAGGCTCATGGGGCTGCCCAAGGCAACCCATGCCTCCCACCTTAGTCAACCTAGGGAAGTGTCATGAATGCGTCACGGACGCTCAGGCGAGGAGCTCCTTGAGGACGCGGCAGGGCTCGACGCCGGTCAGCTTGGCGTCCAGGCCCTGGAACTTGTAGGTGAAACGCCCGTGTTCGACGCCCAGCAGGTGCAGCATGGTGGCGTGGAGGTCGTGGACGGTGCACACGCCGTCGACGGCGGCGTAGCCGAGCTCATCGGTGGCCCCGGTCTGGAAGCCGCGCCGGAGTCCGGCCCCGGCCATCCAGATGGACATGGCCTTGTTGTGGTGGTCGCGCCCGACGGGCCCCTTGTCGCCCTGCTTCATGGGGGTGCGTCCGAACTCGCCAGCCCAGACGACGAGGGTGTCCTCGAACATGCCAAGTCGCTTCAGGTCGGTGATCAGGGCCATGCACGCGCGGTCGACCTCCTTGGCGCGCAGGGGCAGCTCCTCCTTCAGGAGGCTGTGATGGTCCCAGTCGCGATGATAGAGCTGGATGAAGCGCACGCCGCGCTCCGCGAGTCGCCGCGCGAGGAGGCAGTTGGAGGCGAACGAACCGTCGCCTGGCTCGCATCCGTAGAGCGACAGGGTCCGGGGATCCTCGCCGCGCACGTCCATGAGCTCCGGCACGCTCGCCTGCATGCGGAACGCCATCTCATACTGGGACACGCGGGTGGCGATCTCCGGATCGTCGACGGCTCCCGCGCGACGGCGGTTGAGCGCGTTGACGGCTTGGACATCGGCGCCCTGGACGTCGCGTCTGACGCCGGCGGGACTGCCGAGGTAGAGCACGGGGTCGCCGGAGGAACGCAGTTGCACCCCCTGATGCCTCGAGGGCAGGAAGCCGCTGCTCCACTGGCGTGCGGCGATGGGCTGGGGAGGGCGTCCCTTGCCGGTGGAGGTGAGCACGACGAAGCCGGGCAGGTCCTCCGCCTCGGAGCCGAGTCCGTAAGTCACCCAGGAGCCCATGGAGGGCCGCCCGGCGATCTGCGACCCGGTGTTCATGAACATGTGCGCGGGGTCGTGGTTGATCGCGTCGGTGGTCATCGACCGGATCAGGCAGATGTCGTCGCACACGGAGCCGATGTGCGGAAGGAGTTCCGAGAGCTCCATGCCGGCCTTGCCGTGCCGGCTGAACTTGAACTGGGGACCCTGACAGAGGAGCTTCTGGCCTTGGAGCTGCGCGAGCTGCTGGCCCCGGGTGAAGCTCTCGGGCATGGGCTGGTCATGCATCGCGGCGAGCTTCGGCTTGGGGTCGAAGAGTTCGAGCTGCGAGGGGCCTCCGGCCATGGTCAGCCAGATGACGCGCTTCGCCTTGGCGAGATGATGGGCCGCGGAGAGCGCGCCCAGACCGGCCGTCGCGCCACGGGTCAGGAGGGAGGCCAGGGCGACGGCGCCCACGCCGCGGCCGGCGCCCCGGAGGAAGGCGCGACGTTGCAGGATGCGATCGTGCGCCTCCGGGCTCACGCGAGGATGCCGGCGATGGGCTTGGCGGGCTCGACGCCGGTCAGCTTGGCGTCGAGGCCCTGGAACTTGAAGGTGAAGCGCTCGTGGTCGACGCCGAGGCAGCGCAGCATGGTGGCGTGCAGGTCGTGCACGGTGCACACGTCCTTGACGGCGGCGTAGCCGAGTTCGTCGGTCTCGCCGTGCACGACGCTGCCGCGGACGCCGCCGCCGGCCAGCCAGACGGACATGGCCTTGTTGTGGTGGTCGCGACCGCTGCCGCCCTGCGACATCGGGGTGCGGCCGAATTCGCCCGCCCACACGATGAGGGTCTCGTCCAGCATGCCCCTGCGCTTCAGGTCGGTGATCAGCGCCATGCACGCGCGGTCGATCTCCTGCGCCTTGAGCGCGACGCCGTCCTTGACGCCGCCATGGTGGTCCCAGTCCTTGTGGTAGAGCTGGATGAAGCGCACACCGCGCTCGGCGAGTCGTCGCGCGAGGAGGCAGTTGGAGGCGAAGGTCCCGTCGCCGGGGACGCAGCCGTAGAGCTCGAGGGTGCGCGCGTCCTCGTCCCTGAGGTCCATGAGTCCGGGCACGCCGGCCTGCATGCGGAAGGCCATCTCATACTGCGCGATGCGGGTCGCGATCTCGGGGTCGGCCACGAGTCCGTCGCGACGGCGGTTGAGCTCGGCGACGGCGGCGATGTCCGCGCCCTGGAGGTCGCGGCTGACGCCGGCGGGGCTGCCGAGGTAGAGCACGGGGTCGCCCTTGGACCGCAGCTGGACGCCCTGGTGCCTCGAGGGCAGGAAGCCGCTGCTCCATTGGCGCGCGGCGATGGGCTGGTTCTGCCCGCCCTTGCCGAGGGAGGTGAGTACGACGAAGCCGGGCAGGTCGTGCGCCTCGGAGCCGAGTCCGTAGGTCACCCAGGAGCCCATGGAGGGGCGCCCGGCGATCTGCGACCCGGTGTTCATGAACATGTGCGCGGGGTCGTGGTTGATCGCGTCGGTGGTCATGGACCGCACGAGGGCGATGTCGCCGAGGGCGGAACCGATGTGCGGGAAGAGCTCGCAGATCTCCGCGCCCTCGCGGCCGAAACGGGAGAACTTGTGCTGGGGTCCGAAGCACTTGAGCTTCTGGCCCTGAAGCTGGGCGAGCTGCTGCCCTTTGGTCATGCTCTCGGGCATGGGCTGGTCATGCATCGCCGCCAGCTTCGGCTTGGGGTCGAAGGTCTCGAGGTGCGAGGGGCCGCCGGCCATGGACAGCCAGATGACGCGCTTGGCCCGGGCCTTCAGTTGGGTCGCGCCGAGGACGCCGGATTCGGCGCCGCGCGCGGTCATCGCGGCGAGGGCGAGGGCGCCGACGCCCTGGGTGGCGCGCCCGAGGAAGGCGCGCCGGGTGACGGCGGAAAGGATCTCGGAAGGAAGGTCAGTCACGGGTGACGGTCTCGTGGAGGTTGAGGAGGACGCGCGCGGCGTGGGTCCAGGCGGCGAGTTCGACGGGGTCGCTCTCCTTCGGGGCGGGGCTGAGTCCGACCTGCAGGAGCTTCTTCGCGGACTCCGGATCGGCGCGGTAGGCGGCGCGCCGGTCGTTCAGGACTTTGCGCAGGGTGCCGAGCTCGGCGGCATCGGGTTCGCGCTGCACGGCCCTCCGCCAGGCCCAGCGCAGGCGCGCGTCATCGTCGCCTTCACGGGTGGAGGCCGCGGTTCCGAAGGCGCGCGCGGCCTCGACGTAGGTCGGGTCGTTCAGGAGGACGAGGGCCTGCTGCGGGATGTTGGAGCGGGTGCGCTCGGTGCATGACTCCTCGCGGCTCGGCGCATCGAAGGCCAGGAGGCTCGGATGCAGGAAGGAGCGCTGCCACCAGACGTAGAGTCCGCGGCGATGCTGGGCCTCGCCCTGGTCGTGCACGTACTCGCGCACGGGGAAGTTCAGGTTCTCCCAGTAGCGCTCGGGCTGGTAGGGCTTCACGCTGGGTCCGCCGACCTTCGGCACGAGGAGGCCGGACACGGCGAGGGCGTTGTCGCGCACGAATTCGGCGTCGAGCCGGAAGGGGGTCTGTCTGGCCAGCGCGCGGTTGTAGGGGTCCGTCTCGCGCTGCGCCTGCGTGGCGGTCGAGGCGCGACGGTAGGCGCGGCTGTTCACGATGATGCGGACCATGCGCTTCAGGTCCCACTTGCCGTCCATGAACTCGACGGCGAGCCAGTCGAGGAGGGGTTGGTTGGGCGGGAGTTCGCCCTGGGCGCCGAGGTCTCCGGGGTTCTTGCTCAGCGCGGTGCCGAAGAACTGCATCCAGAGTCGGTTCATGGTCACGCGCGCGGTGAGCGGGTTGTCGCGGGAGACGAGCCACTGGGCGAGGTCGAGGCGGTTCGGCGCGCGGCCCTCGAGCTTGGGCTGGGGCAGGTAGTGGGGCAGGGCGGCCTTCACGATCTCGCCGGTCTCGTCCATCCAGTTGCCTCGGGGCAGGATGCGCACGGTCCGGGTCTGCGCGGCCTTGGCGGTGACGAGGGTCTTGGGGATGGCGGCACGGAAGGCGTCATGGGATTTCTGCGCGGCCGCGAGGGCGTCGCGCTCGGTCTTCAGGGCCTCGGGATGGAGGGAGAGGTAGTAGTCGCGCACGACGTTCCTGTCCGCCGGGGTGCGCTTGTCCGCCGGTTTCTTCAGGATGGGGGCGGCCTGGGCGGCCAGCTTGGCATCGGGGTCCTTGCGCTTGGCCTTGGTCTTCTTGCCGGGGGTTTCCGGCGCGGTGAAATCTTTCTCCCAGGTCTCGATCGCGGGGGTGAGGGAAGGGTGGGCGGCCTCGAGCTTCTTGCGCGCCTGGGCCACGGCGGCGGCGAGTTCGGCCAGACGCGCGTCCTGCTCAGGGGTCGAGACGAGGATGCCCTCCTCGCGTCGCCCGATGTCCGGCTCATGCACGTCGGCGAAGAACGCGCCGAGGGAGTAGAAGTCCCTCATGGTGATGGGGTCGAACTTGTGGTCGTGGCACTGGGCGCAGCCGGTGGTCTGACCGAGCCAGGCGGCCCCGACGGCGCGCACGCGGTCGGTCAGCATGCGCTGCTGGTAGTCCTTGGCCTGGGCGCCGCCCTCCTCGGTGGTGAGCAGGAGGCGGTTGAAGCCCGACCCGATGAGGGCCTCGCGGCCGCCGTCCGGCAGGAGGTCGCCCGCCACCTGCTCGAGGGTGAAGCGGTCGAAGGGTTTGTTGTCGTTGAAGCTCCGGATGACCCAGTCGCGGTAGGGCCAGACGTTGCGCGGGGTGTCGCTGTGATAGCCGATGGTGTCGGCGAAGCGCACGACGTCGAGCCAGGTGATTGCCATGCGCTCGCCGTAGTGCGGGCTGGCCAGCAGGCGCTCGACGAGCCGGGGATAGGCGTCGGGCGAGGCGTCTTTCACGAAGGCGTCCACTTCCTCGGGCGTGGGCGGCAGTCCCAGGAGGTCGAGATGCAGGCGTCGGGCCAGGGTGCGGCGGTCGGCCTCGGGCCCCGGCGTGAGTCCGAGCGGTTTCAGTCCGGCTTCGACGAGATGGTCGACGCCCTCGGATCCGGCGGGAGCCGACGGTTTCACGGGCGGCTCATAGGACCAGTGCTGGCGATACTCGGCGCCCTGTGCGATCCACTTGCGCAGGACGGCCTTCTGGCGGTCATCGAGCTTCTTGTGCGAATCGGCGGGAGGCATCCGCTCCTCGGGATCCTCGGCGTCCAGTCGCTTGGAGAGCTCGCTCTCCTCAGGTTTGCCCGGAATGAAGGCCTCCTTGGCGAGGGCCGCGTCCCTCAGGTCGAGGCGCAGCTTGGCCTTGCGATGGCTGGCGTCAGGACCGTGGCAGTAGAAGCAGTTCTCCGAAAGGATGGGCCGGACGTCGCGGTTGAAGTCCACCTTGTCAGGGAGAGGGGCCGCAGTCGAAGCGGCCAGGAACAGGGACAGTAGGGGCATGGGGTTCTTCGTGAACTTAGGAGACTGGCGGCAGGGATAAAGTTTTTATGAGAAGAAGCCCGGATGGGGCGTAGGAATTATGGATTAGGGGCAGGGACAGGGGCAGGGACAGGGACAGGGGCAGGGACAGATTTTAAAGTTACCGAGACTACAACGCTCTGCTTTGCACCTGACCTGCCTCCCACATGCCTCCGGTTGTCCAGTACCTCTGAGCCTCCGTGCCTCTTCTTGTCTTCAGCCTGTCCCCGTCCCTGCCCCTGCTCCTCGAAGCATACCTTTGCACCTTTGCAC
>Ga0172376_10006440_pt1 | contig 12776 bp, 9 predicted proteins | sample Lak35m_FD_121114 | JGI IMG/M metagenome (GOLD analysis project Ga0172376, IMG submission 121114) | Freshwater microbial communities from Kabuno Bay, South-Kivu, Congo - kab_092012_35m | ecosystem: Environmental > Aquatic > Freshwater > Lake | place: Democratic Republic of the Congo: South-Kivu...
CGATGGCTGTTTGAACCGCTGCGTTGCCGATGGTTGATCGAAGCGGTTCGAGGTAACTTGGGCACTACTGGGCTGAATCGCTACACTAGGCCGCTTCGAGTACGAGTACGAGTACGAGTACGAAAAAAATACAGTAGTATATCCTTGCTAGCCACAATTATTCCTGAAGGGCCCAATTGTCATGAGTCCACTGCATTGGGTGGTCTCTGTAATTTTGAGGTAACCGTTGAAACCCACGATGTTTCTCCTTCTCTTGAATATCAAACCAAGTCAGTTCGCCCATGGGATACTTCCATACCTTATTTGCAAAAATCACTATTTTCTTCCTCTTGCTCGTCAGCCCTGCGACGGCGTCGGAGCCACCGAATATCGTTCTGTTCTTGATCGACGATTTGGGCTGGAAGGATTTGGGCTGCCAAGGTAGTCGTTACTACCAAACACCAAACATCGATGAGTTAGCCAGACAAGGAGTACGCTTTACTAACGCTTACTCTGCCTGCGCCGTTTGCTCGCCTACGCGAGCTGCTGTTCTTACCGGCAAGTATCCGGCCAGGCTCATGCTGACCGACTGGCTGCCGTCAGGGCGATGGGATCCAAAATCAAAACTACTCTCCGGTCGATTCCTTCGCGCTTTGCCGGTCGAAGAACTCACGTTGGCCGAAGCATTCCGCAGCCACGGTTATCGAACAGCCAGCATCGGCAAGTGGCATTTGGGGAGCGAGCCTTTCTCGTTACCCGAACATCATGGCTTTGATGTGAATATCGGTGGAAATGCTCACGGGGCACCGGGCGACTTTTTCTATCCTTACCAAGGGGATTGGTTGATTCCTGGAACTCAGTTGCGAGCCAACTGGAACGTCTTACCCGATGGCAAGCAGGCTGAATACCTGACAGACCGACTGACGCAGGAGGCTGTCAGTTTCATCACCCAGAACAAAGACAATCCGTTTTTCTTGTATTTCCCGCATTACGGAGTCCATACGCCGCTGCAAGCCAAGCCTGAGGTGATTGCCAAGTACCAAGCGATTCCTGAATCGCAACGACAAGGTCTGCCCGAATATGCGGCAATGGTCGAGAGCATCGACGAGAGTGTCGGGCGTGTGATGAAGACGTTGGAGACCCTAAAGTTAACAGACAACACTATCATCATTTTTACCAGCGACAATGGTGGATTTTGGAAGGCAACCAACCAAGCTCCCCTTCGCGCGAACAAAGGATCCTATTACGAGGGTGGAATCCGCGTGCCATTGATCATCAAATGGCCCGACAAGGCGAAAGCTGGTTCGGTGGTGGACGAGCCTGTAATCAGCAACGATCTCTATCCTACTTGCTTGGCTGCATGTGGACTGCCAGCACTACCCAATCAACATCTCGATGGGCTTGATCTCAGCCATCTGATTCAAGGCAAAACGACAAGCCTGAATCGTCAATCGCTCTTCTGGCATTTCCCACACTACAATGAACACCCGTCGAGCGTCCCGTCGAGCGTTATTCGCAAAGGAGCTTGGAAGCTGATCGAGACGTTTGATCCTGCAGGATTGGAACTTTACAACTTGGAAGAAGATCTGAGCGAAACCAATAACTTGGCAGCATCGAATCCTGAAACGTTGGCAGAACTGCGTACCGAGTTGGAATCCTGGCGAGCTAACGTAGGTGCCGAAATGATGCGACCCAATCCCGATTACGATCCAAACCTGGGTGCAAAGCCAAAGAAAAAGAAAGGGAAAGAACTTCTCCAGAAGTAAAGTGGTGTAAGCAATTCTGCCTGCGATCGAACCCATGCTTTGTATGCTATAAATGAAAAAAGAGTTCTAGGGAAACAGGCACTCTACCGAATTGCAACCCGGGAATTCAAACGAATTCCACTACGGAGATGATTGAAGATGAAATACCTTTTGCGGATCATTGCTGGATTGTGTTCGCTACTGCAGATCGATCATTCAAAAGCAGAGCAGCCCAATGTTGTATTCATTGCTGTCGATGACCTGCGAACCTCGCTAGGCTGTTACGGAGATCCACTTGCGCAATCGCCCAACATCGATCGACTGGCCAGCCAGAGCCGCGTTTTTCTGCGAGCCTACTGCATGCAAGCCGTCTGTGGGCCTTCACGCACTTCGTTGCTTACCGGACGACTACCAGACAATACACGTGTCTGGCATAACCGAAATATGTTCCGAGACACTCATCCCGATTTGGTGACCTTGCCTCAGCATTTCAAAAATAATGGCTATCATGCTGTATCACTGGGAAAGATTTTCAGCGGGGACCAACGAGAACTTGATCCAGTCTCGTGGTCAGAGCCGGAAATCCTAAAGCAACCCGGCTGGAAAAACTCCATCCAAGCAAGCAAGGGTCAATCCGGCAAAGGTGCCGCTTGGGAAGATGCAGACGTATCCGACGAAGGCTATTCGGACGGCAAACTGGCGGCGCTGGCGATCGACAAGCTAAGCTCATTGCAAGTAAGCAAAAAACCGTTCTTTCTGGCCGTTGGCTTCTTCAAGCCGCATCTGCCTTTTAACGCACCAAAGCGGTATTGGGATCTGTACGACCCCAAGATCTTTGATGTCGTTGATGATGGTAAACAAGTTCAAAACATTTCCGAGCACGCTCATCATAGCCATCGAGAATTGGGTGGCTATCGCGATATGCCCGACAATGAACACATAGACACAGTGACAACTCGTAAACTGCGACACGGCTACTACGCCTGTGTCAGTTACGTCGATGCTCAGATCGGCAAACTACTCAAACAACTTGATCGACTTGGATTGACCAACAATACGATTGTCGTTCTATGGGGCGATCATGGATATTCGCTGGGTGAAAAAAATCGCTGGTGTAAAGGCACGAACTTCGAACGCGATACGCGAGTTCCTCTGATTATTCGAATGCCGTCCATGAAACAACCGGGAACAGTGTCTACCTCGCTAGTCGAGTTGGTGGATTTATACCCAACACTCAGTTCCTTGGCTGGACTGCCGCCCGTGAGCGATTTGGATGGCCAGAGCCTAAGACCAATCCTAGATGACCCTACCGCACCTGGGCGAAACGAGGTCTTAAGTCAGTTCGCTCGGCCCTTCAGTCGATCTACTCCCGAGTTCATGGGCTATTCGCTACGCACCTCGAGTCACAGGTACACTCGCTGGATCTCGTGGTCCGATCGTAAAATTGTTGCAGAGGAACTCTACGACTATGATAACAGCTATTGCGTCAACCATGAGGGGGCGTTCTGGATCGAGCAGCGGAACATCGCCGACCAAACAGATCAGAAAGCAACGCTTGACCAATTGAGCACAAGGCTTGACCATATGTTGCACCAGCGAGTTAGGCCAATGGATCCAACGTCGAGTAAAAGGTAGTGGAACTCGCTAGGGTTCCAGTTGCCGAAAATTTCCAAACGATAAAACCCAGGAACTCTAGCGAGGTCCACTACAAAACCGAAGGAAATCTGGCGAGTTCCACGACAAGGAAGAACCATGTTGCTACATCGAATACTTCTTGCGATATCACTATGCGGGCTGTTCGCTTCTCCGATGATGGCCACCAAGCCCAACATCCTGCTGATTGTTTCCGAAGACAATGGACCCGAGCTCGGTTGTTACGGGGATGCTTACGCTCGAACCCCTAATCTAGACCGCCTAGCCGCCCAAGGCGTGCGATTCGAGCGAGCGTTCGTTCCCCAAGCCGGCTGTAGCCAATCACGAGCCAGTTTTTTGACCGGGTTATATCCACACCAGCATGGCCAAATAGGTTTAGCGACGTGGGGATTCCGGCTCTACCGCGATGACATTCCGAATTTGCCCCGGAGCTTAAAGGAGGCTGGCTATCGAACCGGTATCATCGGAAAACTGCATATCAATCCAGAGTCGGCTTTTCCGTTTGATTTTCACGAGATAAAGTCAGGCAATTTTGCTCGTAAGGACCTACCCGATTACAGCCGACATGCGTCAACATTTATCCATGCAGGCGACCAACCGTTCTTCCTTAGTGTCAACTACCCAGACGCTCACGACACTTGGTTGCGGCAAGTAAATAGATTGCCTGCCGAGCCGCAGACAGCCGACCAAGTCCAAGCCATGAGTTACATGGGCATGGATCCTCCAGGCATGCGCGAAATGGTCGCCGACTACTACAACTGTATTAGCCGAATGGATTCGTTGGTGGGGGAATTGTTAGCTGAACTAGAAAGAAGCGGTAAAGCGAACAACACCATCGTGGTCTATTTAGGAGATCATGGAGCCGACATGCTGCGTGGCAAACGCACCTGTTATGAAGGTGGATTGCGGATTCCACTGCTGATTCGTTGGCCGGAAAAAATCGAGCCGCAAGTGCGGCAAGAGTTGGTCTCAACGATTGATCTTATGCCCACGTTGCTCGCAGCCGCCGATGCGCGATCTCCCTCGGGGTTAGCAGGTCGCGATTTGCGACCGCTGTTTGCTTCCGGCAAGCCCCAGTGGCGGACACATTACTTTGCCGAGTATCACACACACGCAGCTGCACCAAACTATTTCCCGCAGCGATCGGTAAGAACAGATCGCTACAAACTGATTGAAAATTTGCTGCCTGGAGAAGTGCATCCCGATTACGACAACACCATTACCAAGCTTGAGAAAGAGGCCAAGCGTCGAGAGGTTGTAGGTGGCCTCGATTTAACGAATGCCATCTCTCACGCAGCCCCCCAAGTGCGTGCTGCATACGCTCGAATGCGTCAACCACCACAAGTTGAACTTTACGATCTACAAGCCGATCGGTATGAATTCAACAACTTGGCGGATCTACCGGAACATGCCGACTTAGTCCGTGAGCTTCGGGCCACTTTGAAGCAGTGGCGTGAAGATACGCAGGATCCGTTACTGAATCCCGATTACATGAAACGTTTGAGTGTAGAGGTGCGATCGATTAAAAAGAAAGATGCCGCCAGCGATTATCGCTGGGGATATCCAGACTACTTCTTTGGTCGCGAGCCTTCAGCAGTCAACGAACCGAGGACTTCTGGCGAAGTCCACTACGGAAGGAATTCCAAATAAAATGATCCTGTTTCGACTGACGATACTCAACCTCATGCTCTTCGCGCCGCTGGCTGCGCTGCACGCCGCCGAACCGTCGAAACCCAATATCATACTCATCCTCGCGGACGATTTCGGGCTGCCGGACATTGGGTGTTATGGCTCGGCTTACAAGACGCCGAACCTCGATGCGCTGGCGGCGAGCGGGACGCGCTTTGAGTATTGTTTTGCTGCACCGCTTTGCGCTCCGTCGCGAGCGATGTGCATGTTTGGGCGTTATGGTTTCCGTACGGGAGTCACCGACAATGGCCTTGGTGCGGCCGCCACTCCGGAAAGTGAAGTCTGCATTGGCAAAGTTCTCAAGCAGGCTGGGTATGCGACCGCCGTGGCCGGGAAGTGGTCGGACTTAGAGTATCTCGTCACCAGAGAAGATGCCGCGAAATGGGGTTTCGACGATTTCATGATCTGGGGTGAACGCTGGGAAGAGGAAGATGGCAAACAGTCCGGACGAGCGCGCTACTGGGGACCGGACTACAACCACAACGGAAAGATCCTCAGCGGTGATAAGAAGAAGTTTGGACCGGACCTGCTGCACAGCTTCGTCGTGGACTTCATCCGCCAGCATCGGGACCAGCCGTTCTTTGTGTATTACCCCACTCCAATGATCCACTACAAACTGCAGCACACTCCAGATAGCACGGGCGACAAGCCGGACCTTCATGCGGACAATATTGCTTATCTTGACAAACTCGTCGGCAAGCTCATGGACGAGCTCGACAGCCTTAAGCTGCGAGAGAACACCATGATTGTTTTTGTTGGCGACAATGGATCTACCAAAGGTGCTCACACAGTCCATGGTCGACCAGTTCATGGCAAGAAGGGCGAACTCAACGAAGGCGGTTGTCGTGTCCCATTGATCGTCAACTGGCCAGGAACGACACCGCCAGGAGTTGTCTCCAAGGACCTTATAAGCCTTACGGACTTTTTTCCGACCTTTACTGAGCTAGCCGGAGGTACCATGCCTACTGGTGTAACCATCGATGGACGCAGTTTTGCGGCGCAAACTCTCGGTCAGGGTGGTCAGCCTCGCGATTGGGTCTATGTGCAACTGCGTAATGATCGCTACGTGCGCGATGCAAGGTGGAAGCTTATGCAGTCGGGAGATTTCTTCGACATGAAGGATGCACCATGGCAGGAGATTCCTGTAACTATTGACGCGACCGATGCTGAAGCCAAGGCTGCTCGTGATAAACTGCACCGTGCGCTGGATGGCATGATTGCCCAAGATCCGAATAAAGATGCAGCAACCCCGCCAGCTCCGGTATCGCCCCAACAACGTGAGAAGAAGAAAAAGAAGCAGTAGAACTCATGACATTATCGCGCATCATTCTCGTTGCACTGCTTTTCAGTGCCGTGTTGACCGACAGCAGCAGAGCCGACACTCCTGCTCGGGCGCCGAACATCCTCGCTATCTATTCGGATGATCACGGTTGGGCTGACTTAGGTGTGCAAGGCGTAGATAACGAGATCCGCACTCCACATCTGGATCAGCTCACGCGAGATGGAGTTCGATTCACTCGCGGATACGTTTCAGCGCCGCAGTGTGTTCCTTCACGTGCGGGTTTGATCACCGGGCGCTATCAACAACGGTTTGGAGTCGAAGACAACAACAAGGGGCCACTGCCATTGGATGAGCTAACCATTGCCGAGCGATTGAAGCCCGCTGGCTACGTGAGTGGCTGGGTGGGAAAGTGCCATCTGGATATCGGCAGTGAGAAGGGACAAGGCAAAGAGTCGCGTATTCTGCGCGACCACATGCCACATCGTCAGGGCTTCGACGAGTATTTTCGTGGCGAACTTCGGCAGTACTATGCGTCGCATGCCCTCGATGGTACGCCGTTTACCGATGCTCCCCGCTTGGTCAATGACCATCGATTTCGTGTCGTCGTTCAAACCGAGGCAGCGCTTTCGTTCCTCGATCGTCGCGCGACTCAATCGGAGCAGCCATGGTTTCTCTATCTCGCCTGGTATGCACCGCATGTTCCACTGGAATCGCCAGAACCATGGTTTTCGAAGACGTCTGCAAGTCTTCCGAAAGAACGTCGACAAGCGCTGGCGATGATCGCAGCGATGGATGACGGCTTAGGGAAGATTCGAGCCAAGCTGAAGGCGATGGGACAGGAGCAAGACACTTTGATCTTCTTTATCGGCGACAATGGCGCTCCGCTGAAACCAGGAGCCTGGAATGGTTCGTTGAATGCACCACTCATAGGCGAAAAGGGAATGTTGACCGACGGGGGAGTGCGTGTGCCGTTTGTTGCCGCTTGGCCTGGCACAATACCAGCAGGCAGCCTGATAGAGCATCCTGTCGTGAATTTAGATGTAGCCGCGACAGCCAACGCCATTGCCGGACTACCGGCCGACGCACATCTTGATGGCGTTAACCTGTTGCCATACATGACAGGAAAAAATAAAACAGCGCCACACGACACGCTCTATTGGCGATGGCGTTCCCAAGCGGCCGTGCTGGAGTTTCCGTGGAAGCTGATTCAGTTGGGTAATCAAGAAAAGTTCCTGTTCGATGTCACTCAACCAAATGGAGAACTGGCCGTCAACAATCGTCTAGCTGAACATCCAGAAATTGTTGCTCGGCTAGAAGCCAAACTCAATGCGTGGAGTGCGACGCTTCAACCTCCGGGGCCACCTGAGGCCAACAATGGCCAGGACAACAACTTCTTTGCCGCACATGTTCAAAAGACCACTGAACCGACACCCAAACGGCCGCGAAAGGGGAACGCCGAGCCGACAACTGAAATCGGACTCGTGAACGTTGATGGCTGGATCGCGCGCAATGGAACACTTGATGCCAAAGATGGAGTCCTGACACTAACTGCTGATGTGGCCGCGCCAAAAAACGCTCGACCGTTTATCACCAATGCAAATCTCAATTTGGCGGGACCTGTGACTGCAACCCTGCGAGTCCGAGCGAAAACAGTCGGGCAAGGCCAAGCCAGTATCACTTGGCGTACAAAACAAGACAGCTTTGCAGAAAATCAGACCACCCGCTTCAACTGGCCCGCTGGAGCAGAGTGGCAAGAGGTCCAGGTAACATTGCCCGAACAGTCTCGTATCCTCCATATTCGAATCCATCCACCTCAGAGTGCGAGTGGAATTGAAATCGACTCGATTGAACTCAAGGGGAGTGATGCCACCAAAGCCTTTCATTTCGATTCAGAGAAGTAGTGGGATTCGCCAGAATTCTTGAATCCCACTACGCAAAACTCATACAAAGAACTTCTTGCGAAGTCCACTACTAAAATGATGATTCAATTCATGCGAACTTACTCGACGGTCCTGATAATAATAGTTGGTTCTTTGTTTCATGTTGCATTAGCGGATTGCCAGGAGCTGCGTCGTGTCAGTAGCACATCGCGACCGAATATTGTCTTCATCATGGCGGATGATCTGGGGTATGGGGATCTGGGATGCTATGGCCAAAAGCTGATTGAGACGCCGAACATCGATCGAATGGCCAAAGAAGGAACTCGCTTTACTCACTGCTATGCTGGTGCCCCGGTCTGTGCACCTTCGCGCAGCGCGTTGATGACTGGTCAACATACGGGCCATACACGCGTCCGCGACAACAGTGGCCGAGTAGGCGGGGTACCCGACGAGATATCGGGCGATGGCCACCGCATTCCCTTGCTCGACAATGACATCACGATTGCAGAGGTGTTGAAGCAGGCGGGTTATGCCACTGGGATGACCGGCAAATGGGGATTGGGGGAAGCGGGCACAACCGGCGAACCCAATCGACAGGGCTTTGATGAGTGGTACGGCTACCTGAACCAGAATCATGCCGTGTTCTACTTTACCGACTATCTTTGGCGAAATGGAAAACGAGAAACGACTCCCGCGAACGCAAATGATGCGAGGCAATTTTACACTCATGATTTGTTCACCGAGTTTGCTCTCGATTTCATCCGCCGCCACCACCACGAACCGTTTTTTCTTTATGTACCCTTTACGATCCCACACGCAGATCTGGAAGTGCCAAGCTTGGAACCCTATACAGGCCGCGACTGGCCGGAAGACGCCAAGATTTTTGCTGCCATGGTAACTCACATGGATCGAAGCGTTGGCAAGATTCTCGAACTGTTGAAACAACTGAACATTGACGACAACACTTTAGTCTTCTTTACATCGGACAATGGTAGTCCGATCGGCGGTGGACCGTTATTCAACAGCAATGGAGTCTTCCAAGGCAAAAAGGGGACATTACAAGAAGGAGGCCTGCGAACACCCATGATTGTACGTTGGCCCAACAAGGTGCCCAGAGACCGAGTCAGTGAAACGCCTTGGTACTTTCCTGACGTCTTGCCCACGCTCGCCGAGTTGGCCGTAGCACAATTGCCTCAAAGTATCGATGGAATCAGTATTCTGCCGAGCCTGCTGGGCCAGTCTCAGGATCTCTCACAACGCATGATGTATTGGGAACGGCCACCGGGTAGGTTTCACCAAGCGGCGAGACAAGACAAGTGGAAAGCACTAAGGCCAGGTCGCAATCAACCGCTGCAATTGTATGATGTCGTGGCTGATCCGACAGAGAGCTCCAACGTGGCTGCTGAGCATCCCGATTTGATTACAAAGTTCGAAGCTTACTTATCAACGGCTCGAACTGAATCGGCACATTGGCCCGATTCATTAGATGAAAGAACGAAAGAGAAATGAAACGATTGACGGACATGCATCATCTTTGCAATTCGCCGAGCGCCCATTTCGCGAGGGCGACGCTCCGGCGAGCCCTTTGTGTGCCGCCATGGTTCGCTCAAAAGCAATCGTCTTGTGCCTCGTTAGCTTGTGAACGGCGTTTGGTCTCGGCTGGAAAAGGCTCGGCGGGAGCCTCGCCCTCCCGACACGCATTTTCACTATGCATCTTGAGGTCAAAGGTGTTTATCGCTTTGTGGTCTTGCTCTTTGCCCAACTTAAAATCAATGCCGTTATTCTTGCTTCTTACCACAGCGATTCTAAACTCTTGTTCGCTTACCATTCATGGCGACGAAGCAAGAAACACCGACCGACTCAACGTGCTTTACATCGTATCGGACGATCTCAATAGCAATCTCGGTTGTTATGGACACGGGATTGTTCAATCTCCCAACATCGATCGCCTCGCCGCGCGCGCGATGCGATTCGATCATGCTTACTGCGAGTACCCAGTCTGCAATCCATCACGCGTCTCATTTCTGAGCGGCTTACGCACCCCTTCGACGCAGATTGTCGACTTGGCTACTCCGACTCGTACTCACTTGAAAGATGCGATCTTCCTGCCCGAGTTGTTTCGAAAGAACGGATACCGCACGATCAAAGTTGGCAAGATCTTTCATACCGGAGATCAGCACGAGGACCCACGCAGTTGGGATATTGACATTCGCGAAACGACGCAAGCCAAGAACCCACCCGAATCGCAGATCCTGCGCCGTCAAGGTCCTTCAGGTATTGTGCTACGAGCCAACGATGAGGACACATGGGATGGATTTGTCGCCCGAAAAGCCGCAGCCTTCATGGAAGAAGCCGCAGCGGGAACAGATCCCTTCTTTATTGCTGCCGGTTTTCGCATGCCTCATACTCCTTACATCGCACCCGAGAAGTACTATGCGCTTTACAACCCAGACACCTTAGAACCTCGTCGCGGGCCTGCTGAGTCGCTTGCTCAAGTCCCCGAATCGGCGCTCACGTATCGACTGGGGCTGAATCCAAAATTCCCAGAGGAACGGCCGGGTGACACAATGGCTGCATACTATTCAGCGATTAGCTATATGGATGCGCAGGTCGGCGTGCTGCTCGATACCCTGGATCGACTCAAGCTATGGGATAGTACGATCGTTGTCTTTCATAGCGATCACGGATACCACTTGGGTGAACATGGTGGGCTGTGGCATAAATTGAGCTTGTTCGAAGAGTGCGCACGCATCCCCTTACTGGTTGCAACTCCTGCGTGCTCTCCGGGCTCTACGGCACGACTGGTAGAGGCAGTCGACATCTACCCGACGCTGGCCGAACTGTGCCAATTACCCGCGCCGGAAAATTTGGAAGGCACGAGTTTTGTGCCCCTCCTGGAGAACCCCACTCGCCAATGGAAGACAGCTGTGTTCACTTGCGTTTCGCGGCCCCATAAGCGAGGAGATTCCAAGTTTGGCGACCTTCAAACGCTAGGGCGAACCATCTTCGATGGGCGTTGGCGTTACACTCAGTGGCATAACGATAGCGTCGAACTCTACGACCACCAAAGCGATCCGTTGGAATACAAAAATCTCGCAGGCGATCCAGGGTTTAGCGAACAGCGTTCTACGATGAAAAAGCGCCTGCGCGATGGATGGAAAGCTGCCTTGCCTCCGCCGTCGAATTGATGGCAACGCTCTAGATCGATTTGTTATCGGCTCAGATCCGCAGTAAACCACTACCGACTTTCAGGTGAGCCGGACTTGACCGCTCGCATCGAGAGCTTCGAGTTGGCCTACCGTATGCAAACGGATGCTAGTGAGCTAGCTGATTTTTCCAGTGAGTCTGCGGAAACGAATCAGCTCTATGGACTTGATCGCCAGGAAACTCGCACTTTCGGACGCAAGTGCTTATTAGCCCGTCGTTTAGTCGAACGAGGCGTACGATTCGTGCAAGTCTACAGCGATGGGGAATGGGATGCACACAATGGTTTGATCGCTAATCATACTGGTCACTGCACCGCTACAGATCAGCCGATCCATGCCCTTTTAAGCGACTTAAAACGTACCGGCCTATTCGACTCGACGCTGGTCGTCTGGGGTGGAGAGTTTGGTCGCATGCCTGTTTCCCAGCGAGGCGATGGCCGCGATCATAATCCAAAGGGATTTCTTGTTTGGATGGCAGGAGGTGGAATCAAAGGAGGAGTAAGCTTTGGGGAGACCGATGAAATTGGCTATCGCGCCGCTGTAGATCCAACCACTGTTCACGACCTTCATGCCACCATGCTCCATTTGCTAGGGCTTGATCACAAGCGACTAACCTACCTTCACAACGGTCGTCGATACCGCTTGACCGATGTGGCTGGAAATGTTCTTTCCAAAATCCTAGCGTAACAGACTTCTCAAACTTTCTGTCGATCCGCGTGCTAGCCACAGCGCAAAACGATTTTTCATGGTCCAAGTGCCTACAGTGACCTAGCAGTCTTGCACGACGGGCAGATACTATGCTTCTACGAGCAAGGAGTCGAGACGCGGTTTGGGGATCACGGACGCCCCTGGGCATATCGTCGATTGGTGGTCGCCAAATTCGATTTGACTTGGTTACAAGAAAAGTAAAATGGTCTCGGGGCTTTCGAACCTGCGTAGTGACTCGGTCTAATGAATTGAAATAAGATATTGAAGTAAGATATAGGCAAAAAGATTTCAGGGCAAAAAGATAAATTCACCGCACAGTGATTGATAGAAGGATAAAGAGGGATCTATGTTAAGCAAGAAAATAGTCTTTTTCGGTTTGAAGGGATTGCTCGCCGTATTCGTTGGGTTTGCTGTCACTGAGCAGGTTTAGGCCCAGCAGGAAACTCAGAAGCGATTCGAGCAAATCGACGGTAACGGCGATCGAAGAACGACCAAAGTAGAAGGCACGCGAGGGGCCTTGCGCGGTCGATTGAAAAATGCAATTGGCGGAGCCATGGGAAGGAACAACTCGAATGACGAGGTTGTTCCAGCCGAGCCAACAAAGTCGCTTGATGCTCCGGTTCGCCAAGGACCG
>Ga0172376_10006442_pt1 | contig 12773 bp, 11 predicted proteins | sample Lak35m_FD_121114 | JGI IMG/M metagenome (GOLD analysis project Ga0172376, IMG submission 121114) | Freshwater microbial communities from Kabuno Bay, South-Kivu, Congo - kab_092012_35m | ecosystem: Environmental > Aquatic > Freshwater > Lake | place: Democratic Republic of the Congo: South-Kivu...
GATTTGGCAAATAATTTAGTTTATCAATTTTTTCTTTAGCAATTTGAAAGTTTTCAAGAAATATCTTTGGAATGTAAGTTATTATATTTTTATAAATAAAATGTTTAAACGTTTTTTCCTTTTTTTCATAATTCAAACACTTTCTTGCACCTACTGGTTTTAATCTAAAAAAGTTTATTTTTGGAAATACAAAAGTTAATGCATTTGGGTAAATTGTATTTTTAAGATTTGCATCTAAATAATCATCAATCATAAATACTGATTGATTATTTTTATGTCTGTTTTTAAACCAACAAATTATTTTTTTTAACAAGTATTTTATTTTTTCTTTTATTTTATTCCCATCGAAACATTCTTTTTTATTTTCAATTATAAGTTTATTCGGTTTAAATCCAAGAAACCTAAAAATCTTGCTATAAATTAATTCATTCCATTCATGATTTAAAAACAAATAAATAAATTCTTCGGTATCATTTGGAATTAAAGCATCTCTCGGCCTGCTAATTTGTCTGAACGTATATGTTTTGAAATTTTTTAACCTGCAAGCTCTGGTCGCCATGCACCATCGGTCGTAAGATCCTGAAATAAATCTGAAAAGCCATACTCCTATGCATATCTCCCAAAATCTCAAGGAGTAATTTGTTCCATTATAGTAATTGAGATAACTACTAATTTCTGGTAAAAGTTTTAAATAAATTTTCCATATTTTTTTATAGTCTTTCGCTAGTTTTTTTTTATTTTGCCAATGATAAGGTATAATTTTTCCTTTTTTCTGTTTTAATTTTTTAAAAAGGCTAGGCTTAAATAAGTAAAGTAACTTGACATTCTTTAAACCCGTTTGTGGAAACAGATTTTGTAAAGGGGTTGTAATTAAGTAATTATTTTTAATATGATAGCTCTTTCTTAATCATTTTTTTCAAGTCAATTGCAGGCCCTTTAGCTGTAAGCCAAGGGTTTTTAATCATTTCGGCAATACCCAATTCGAAATACTTTTCTGATTCGATAGCTAGAATCTTTCCACGACCTACGAAAATTTCTTTTGTTAACCCAACTCTTTTTGCTATTTTTTCAAGCGGAATTCCGTTTGGATCACAGTTTGGCACTCCTTTTGGACTGGCAAAGTAAATCCACTTTTCTTTTTTGACCTGGTTGTATTCTAGAATTTTTCCTTCGAAAACCTTGTCGAAGCGGAAGGGAACGTTAGCCATTCGCTCGATATAATGTCTGAACGTAGCCCAATGAAGGTCTACTCCTAGCATGCAAATTTTTGCATTGATTTTCCGAAGCCTGTCAAAGACACTTTCCTCGCCGTAGCAGGAATTGGATATGCCGATCATTAGTTCCCCAGCCTTCGGTCCTAGTGCGGCGTGGGAGAGCATAGGATCTCGTGAACGAATTGCGCCGGCATATGTTCGAAAGACTTCCGGAAATTCACCGATGGCGGAAGGTGTATTTTCGACATCAAACAACTCTCCTTTTCCAATTGAATAAGTGTAAGTCGGCACAACCAGAGTCCCATCATTTCCCAGGACATTTAGAAAAGCATCAATTACTGCAACAGAAAAAGCCGACATATTGACAGGAATATTTTTAATTAAGCCTAAACGGCCAAGGCTTACTTGTAGAGAAACAACATCCCCCGAACGGATTCCGACATCATGGATGGCCTGAGCCAAGTCGTTCCTTGAATAATCGGCCTGAATCAATTTAATCGTTGCTGATAACTTTCATTTCTAAGCTTAGCCAGAGGGGGAACGTTTTGGCAAAGTTTAGGGCTCTAGGATCTACCGAACTGTTTTCTTTCTGTGGTTTTAATTCATCGAGTTCCGTTATCACAAAACCTTTTTGGAGAAACGGTTTAACTAAAATACTCAGCGGTGGATTGATTCTCCACTGACTAAACAAGTACTCAGTAATGATGGTAAATGGTTTTTCAGAGCCCCCGAGCCAAGGGAGTAAATAAAAAACTGGGTGAGGTTCAAGCGAAAGAAATGATCCGGTTGGCTTTAAAAGTCTTTTTACCTGACGTACTAAGGCCTGAATGTCTGCCGGTATTTTCCCTTGATAGGGAACAAAATAAAAAAGCAAGGCGTCACTCATAAAAATAATATCATAAGAATGATCAGGCAGATCGGCCAAAATGTCAGGGCAGTCTAAGTTTCGTTGCTGGAAATGAATTCCACGTGCATCTTTTAAAGCTAAAGCGATAAATTCTGCGTTGGGATCAATCCCTAAGACCTTAGCCCCCAAATTAGCCATCATTTTGGAGATCACACCCGGCCCACACCCTAGATCCAAAACAGTTTGACCCGAACGTATTTTTTTAGGAAGCCACTCCGCGAGAAAGGCATGTTGCACGGCACCATACAAATTATCCGAGCGGATCTCCTGGGCCCCTTCTTTAAATTTTTGAGAAACCCACCAAAGGGCGGGGTCACAGCGAGCTACAGTCAATAAATACTGGCCAAGCTGCTCGTGATAATTACCAAAGTTACTTTTATCTAAAATAGACTTTTTTCGTTTAAATCTTTCCCGGTAACTTTTTAAATCATCTATAAAAATACTTTTTTCTATTAATATTTGTACCAAATCAGATTTTTTTATGATTTTGGGCTCGCCCCACAAGCCCGCCTGTCGGCGGAACCTGCTAGGATCAGCCAAAAGTCCATCTGCGTGCGAAAAGTGCCATATATCCCAAACTCTAAATTGTTTTTCTTCCGCAAGTTGAGGATTCCCAAGAAGCTGAATCGCTTCAGGTCCGGCGCCAATACAATCGCGGGTGAACACATTCATAATTACCCAACGATCAGGGTAACATTCCGGGGATTCCGGAAATGAAATTACATCTGGACAAATCTGCATTAAGAATGAGCACGAAGGCGTTTGATCAATGTTATCAAGCCCCCGACAGTCTGAAATTCATCCGATTGTAGATGCTCAGCCTCGAATCTTATTTTGAATTTATCTTCAAATAAAGAAATCATTTCGATTATTCCCATGCTATCAATGATTTTTATATCCAGATAATGGCAAGCAAGTTTTTCCTGCAACCTGTCACCGGGTAATCCCCCTTTTTCTTCAAAGAATTTAAGGACGATGTCTTGTGTATCCATATTTTTCTCCATTAATTATCGTTCAATAGCAATTACTCTTGCTGGAGCCCCATCAGACCCTCGAATATTTAGTGGCAAAACGACGATCTCAACCTCAGGGCGCGAAATTTGTTTCAAATTAGTACAGTATTCAACAAAGACGACACCTGCCGACAACATAATTTTATGTAGCGGAGAGTCTTTGGGCCCATTGCGACCGTGATCCGGGCTATCGACCTGCGGTGTATCCATAGCCATTAAGCGAACCCCGCGCTCGACGAGCCAGTGACCTGCTTCCTCGGTGATGTACGGATGCTCATTATAGTATTGCATTGTTCCCCATTGATCGGACCAGTCGAAGCGCAGGATAAGGCGCTCGGGATTTTCACTGCCTAAACGTTTCTTGAAGTCTTCAACACCAAATTCTTGTTTGGGGAGTGATATAGGTGTGAAATTAAGTACGCGCGCAGGACCAACGAGCTTTTCGAGCGGGATCTCCTCAATGGTAGGGCCGTCTGGGATGAAATGGCGTGGCGCGTCGATGTGTGTCCCACAATGGGTGCCCATAGTGATTTTCCGTGTTTCCCGATTTTCGATGCCGTGACGGGCGAGCTGAGTGATCTCAACGACGGGATGCCAATGCACCGGAAAAGTCGTCATTCCTTCGTGAATGGGATAGCTGAGATCTATAATTTGCATAGTCTTAAACCTTAGCGAGCTTCTCCTCGACTATGGCAAGAATCTTCGGATGCATTTTGTAGAACTGGCAACCGTCTTCGGGGCGCTGCGGCTTTTTAGTGATTGTTTTATCCCGCAGGCCGATTAAAGCATCTGCCGCTGTCTGCCATTTATTCTCGTAATGGTTGCGAGATAGCAATGAAGAAATTGAGTCACCGGGGCGGATCTCAAGGTGCCGAGTTGCGATGATATCGCCCGTGTCGATGTTTTCATCTACAAAGTGCTCAACGACACCAATCCCCCCCCCCTCAAGTATTGCCCATTGTGGAGTATCAATGCCCCGGTAACGTGGAAGCATGGCCGCATGTGTATTTAATACGCCGATTCGCGGAATATCGAGTAAGGGCTTTCGAATAATTATATCTGTCACGATTTTTATCACGTCAGGCTGTAGCCTCTTCATTAGCTCCAAACAATCTGGCGCATTTACTCCTGAGACGTGATACAGGCCGAATCCATTAATAGTTGAATACTCCTCAAAAATGAATGAATTAGGGCTCGGGCAGCCGCAGAGCACTACATCACTAAATTTAAATGCGCGCGTCTGGACATAATACACTAGTTGGATTGCTGCTGATGGCATGGAGGTTAAAAGAACGGTTTTCATGGATCTTATGACTCAAAATCAGACAGCCCACATTTCTTTTTTAACATGGAGAGAGCTATTTTTTCTTGCCGGCCCAACTCATCGCTAAGACTTGCACTATTGCGCAACCAGTCGTTAAGCTTGAGTGCCACATTCAAGAATCGCCAGTCTTGTATCTTAAGCGAATGAATTATAAAGTCCCCGGAGATCTGCTGAATTTCCTCCAGAGAAAAGACTTTGTCCGGCTCTAAAAAGATTTTTTTGACCTCGATGCGACGAAGAAGTACCTCGGCCTCCTGGCCATTCATCTTAATTCCGGGGGTTGAGACGTCAGTTTAATAAATTCAATCATTGCACCATCAGGTCCAGAGAATATTTGCACCTCAAATTGTTTGCCATTGATTTTAAGCTCCATTATTCCAGTAGAATCTATTATTTCAGTTTTTGAAAGGAGAGCAGAATCGCCCCGTATGTCGTTGCATATTAAAGACAAACATCGATAGCCTGGGCCATCTATTAGATTGCTTATACCCACTTTCTCGCGTCGTATTAAGAGAAGTGTGGCGCACCACTGAGAAATTGGGCTACGGAATTCCAGTTTAAGACTTCCGATTGGTCCGTCTTGTGCAGCGGCGGGTTTAAAACCAAGCCCCATCTGCCAGAAGCGTCCCGCCACATCAATGTCGGTCACAAAATGCGTTATTAAACTCGTTGTTGGGGCTGTGGGAGAAAATTGCAGTCGGCATGTCAGCCTGTCATAAGTTGCGTGAGTCTTCGGTTCCGGCAGTAAGATCTGCATGGGCGAGTCGGAGCAGTCAGGCAGCTCATCCGCATAATGAATGAGTTCAACGGGCGTACCCTGTGGAGGCTGCATAAAGACGAGCCCTTGCTCTTTTGATTGTGTGCTCATGAAAGGCCGTTTGCCAGAATGTGTGGGAATGCCACGCTGCTCAAACCTCGTCTTCCAACCGATATGCTCCAATGTCTTTTTATCTCGCGTAAGATCTGTGCTACTCAGAACGATGTGGCTTACACCGAGGATCATGATTTTTCTACTAACATTTTTTGAATATCGCGATTTAGCGTTTTGCCCGTGCTCCCTTTTGGAAAATGATTGAACTGTTTGAGCTTGGTCGGCACTGCGTTTTGCGCGAGATGCTTGCGACAATGCTGGAGGATGGATGACTGTTCGTCTGCTAAGATGAATCCAGGCTTGAGCTTGAGTGCGGCGGCAACTTCCTCACCATAAAAATCATGCGGGACGCCGACGACGACAGCATCATCAATCGAGGGATGATTCAGCAGACATTCTCGGACTGCTCGCGGGCTTAGATTCTGACCCCCGCGGATAATGAGATCTTTTTTCCGTCCCGTGATAAAAACATTTCCATCTTCCTGCATGAAACCGATATCACCAGTCGGAAACCATTCATCGGTGGGTGACGCCTCGACCCCGCCCGTCTCTATGTTGAGGTAGCCAAGCATTTTGAATGGTGAGCGCACCAGGATCTCGCCCTCTTGCCAAGCTGGTTGATGACCTCCATCTTCAGCAGCTGTAATAATTTTTACCTTAGCAAGCAGATGGCCTGTAGAATTTTCAATTCTTTGCTTTGTGGGGACATTTGCGCTTATGATGAGCAATTCTGACAGACCATAACTTTCCATACACTCTATTCCATAAATTTTTTCGAAGTCCTTTTTTATTTTTAAAGCTAATGGAGCTGTACCAACAAAAACATTTTTTATATTCTTTCGGCAATATGCGACGCCAGCCTGATCACGATCCAAACGTAGTAGTGAAACCATCATCGTCGGCGAAAGCCACAGCGTATTCACCCGATTGTCTATCACGGGTTTCCAGAACGTAAGGATTGTCTGTGCCGTGAATGCACATGACAAAACTACGCTGCTACCTGCCATGAAGGGGGACATGAGCGTATTTAGGTAGCCACTACTGTAAGCCATGGGCCAGATATGCAGGAAGCGATTCGCTCGACCTATCTGCATCGCTTCATTGAAAGCGATGGCGTTGCCGAATTCAGATTGAACGGTATGCACCACCCCTTTTGGACGTCCGGTGGTGCCGGAAGTGAAAAGGATGAGTAGTGTGTCGACATCGCTAACATCCGCAAGCGGGATAATGGATGGATCAGTCGTGCCTTGATCAAATGTCCAGGCTTCATCGAGATCTTCAGGATGGAAACTCGTCTCCTGGCCTAGGGAGATGCGTAGTTGCTTCAAAGTGTTCAGTTTTTCAGTCGATTGCAAAACGAGGGACCTTGTGCATCGCGAGAAAAGCAGCAGTTTGGCACCGCTATGCTTTAGTATGTAGCTGACATCATCCGTGTGCAGCGCCTGATTGACTGGCACAGCCACGGCACCAGTAAAGAGGCAGCTGAAATACATCGCGACAAACTCAGCTGAGTTTGCCAGCAACAAAGCGACCCGGTCTCCCTTGCCGATGCCGTGGCTTTTTAGCAGAGCCGCACCGCGCATGCCCCATTCATGTAGCTCGGCAAAGGTCCATGACCGACCTGTCATTGATTCGATCAAAAACACCCTCCCTCGATTCTCTTCGAAGACGCCGCGGATGCGGTTAACAAACGTTGTCTGGGACATGAAGACTGATGGTTTAGTTTTTCTCCGCCATGGCGGATATGCGCGAAGCAAGGATGGTCTGGCCGGTCACTTCGATTTTGTTTTGCAGCCATCTTAGGCTTGAGACGACCTTGCCGAAGCTAAGATTCACAAAAGAGATTAAGTCGATTTGCTGAGCTCGATTTTGTAGATTTTGATCTTCATTGAGAAGGGCATTTAGCTGCTTTCTCGTGAGCATGTAATTTTCCAATATGCTCTGCACGAGCTTGGCCTTAGGTTGGCGCGTATTGTCGCCAGTGAGGTAGATGTTCACCGCTGGATTAAGTGCTTCAAAGGCAGGCGGATCGAGCGGACGAAGGCGATAGTTCAGACGGCTGTGCTTGCGCTCGTGTCGGGCGAGTTCGAGAAGGTCCTTTGGATCGCGGTTGATGAGCTGGAGAAACTGCTTGGCCAGCGTTTCCATGTAGGGGCCTTCTTCGCTCGCCTCCTGCAGGAACCAGTTGGTCCCCTGGACGTTTTTGTTAAAGCCGGCGAACTCGAGGAACATGGCTGAATCAAATCCGGCAAGTTTTAGTACGGCGGCAATCTCGACGACGGAGAGCGTGCGGTCATCGAGGCGTGCGAGCAAATAGCCCGCCATGGCTGCCGCGCCCGCAGGTTCAGGTTTCCTTGCATGCTGCATGACATAGCAGACCCGCTGTTCGGCGTTCATGCTGGCAAACGCCGGCTGGTTGGCGGCGCGGTGCATGTCCTCGGCATAGATCAAAGCCTGCGCTATGGGGTTCAACGTGTGCGTGGCGGGGTGAAAAGTCTCCTTCCCCATGAAGGGGCCGTTACAGAGCAGGCTCGCCTTGAGGATCGAGTAGCAGCGGTTGCCGTTGGCATAGGAGCTTGAACCAAGGCCGACGTAAGCGGTGCCACGCCCGGAGAGGTGCCGTTCGACGACGACGCCGAGGAGTTGCGCGAGCGACTGGAGATTGGCGAGATCAAAGACACCGTGAATCCGCGTGGGCAGATCTTTGCCGAGCTGCTTCCGGCTTAAGAAACTGTCAATTGCAGGGAAAGTGTCTTTCAAATCAGCGCGAATGGAAGGGCCGAGCTTCTGCGGTTCGCGTAACTCAAGGTCGGAAAGCACGGCGGCAGCAAGGGCGGCGCCAATGGAAGCCTGGTTCCAAGTGCTGACGGCTGCCGTATCATTGCGTGGAATGGTTTCATCTAACATCACGAGATAACCCGCCATAAGACCGAACAATCCTCCTTCCACTCCGCCACGGACGACGATGCGACTGCCTTCGATACTGCATCCGAGCGAACGGAGAGTGTAGCTCACTTTTTCATCGGCCAGCAGCTGCTCGGTGGTGCAATGCCGTTCACGCGCCACATCGCCGAGCGAGTTGGCCAACAGGTTTTGCAGCTCATCTGAGCTTTGCGGATTGGTGGGGAAAAAATAACCGCCTGAGTCGAGCGCGTCCTTCAGCGCGCCTGGATCGCGCTGTTTGCGGTTAATGTAGGTGTGGAGGACGGTGAGCGGCGGTTGCTCGGTCTCAAGCGAGCGAAGATGCTCCGTCTTCTCCGCATTCATGAAGTCGGCTTGCTCATCTGGGCACCAAATGATCAGCCAACCTTCGTCGTCATTGAGGGCAGTGAAGTTTTTGCCAGCAAAACTCACCGGCTTCCTTTGCATGAAGCGCAACGCCTCATGCAGTGATATTCCCATGTTCGATGAGGTGGAACAGACGATGGGGCGTGTACCATAAACCTTCCAGATGGCGAGAGCTTCTAGGTCGAGCTTGGCGATCTCGGCTTCGTTTACTACGGCGATCTCGGCTTCAGAAAAGATCGCCTGTCTGCCTTCATCGAGCTTCGTTTTTCGAGAACGCAAAAAGGCGACCGCATCAGCTTTGAGGGAGTCTTTGTCAGCCTTCTGTAGTCGGCGGAGTTCCTTGAGGATGTGCTCACCGAGCAGCCCGAGGCCGTTGAAACACTTCACGCAACTGCCATAATCCTTCCAGCCGCGCAGGAAACGCATACGGCGACCGACAACTAGCCCGGCAAGCGGTGCATCGAAGATAAGATTATCATGCGAAGCGTCGTAAGGCAGAAGACCATCCTGGGGCAGGACTCGGTTGATCACACCCAGTTTGCGGGCCAGATGCACAGTGAATATCGCAAGATCCATGGGCTGGAGGGCCTCCGGGTCTGGGTGCTTACCTATAATGACAAACCCTTGTTCTGCGGCGACGGAATCATCAAGGCCGGGAACCACACTGTGTAGATAAAAAGACTTTGCCATCAAATTACAAATGAAGGGCTGAGGAGAGACGCTCCAGGGCCATAAACTGCGAGGCGATTGCCAACGACACCTTTCGATTTCGGGCGACCTGAAGCAAGTTGGCAGCAGTAACGCTCATTTTTGAGTCAAGTCGCGAGCTCGCCTCCTCAGCGGTCCAGGACAATCCACCACGGTTTTGCGCCCATTCAAAATGGCTCATAGTTATGCCACCAGCATTGGCGACAATATCTGGTATAATCTCAATGCCCCTTGCTATAACTTCGTCCTCGGCATCTGAAGCGATAGGACTGTTAGCTATTTCGACGACCCAATTACATTTCAAATTACGCGCGACCCCTTTCGTGATTTGATTTGCTGTGGCGGCAGGGATGATGAGATCAGCCTTGACCGTCAATACTTCATCATTTGCGATGGGAGAACTGCTGCCTATTTGCAAATCTTTAAATGAATGGCCCTGCTCTTTGGCTTTCCAGAGAGCTTCGGCATCGAGTCCAAATTGGGAATACAATCCTCCAGTGGAGTCGCTTGCAGCCACTAGACGCAGACCGTTTTCCTGCAAAATCCGAGCAAGATTACCTCCAGCACTGCCATATCCTTGTATGGCAAAGGTTAGCCCAGTAGGGGTAATGCCACGTTCCACAAAAAACGCCCTCAAAACCGTCCAGGCTCCACGGGCGGTAGCAGTTGGTCTTCCCAGAATGCCGCCGAGTTCGGGCGGTTTGCCGTTAATTGCTCCAGGGATATATGCACGCCGGTTTTTGTTATACTGATCAGACATCCAGCTCATCACGCCCGCATCAGTGCCGAGGTCCGGAGATAGAATATCTACGTCAGGACCAACCTGATCCATAAGCGCATTTAAGTAGGCACGAGCGAGTCGCTCCTTCTCTTTGGGCGAAAGTTTTTTAGGGTCTACAGCGACTCCTCCGCTGGCCCCTCCGTGCGGGAGTCCATTGGCTGCGCATTTTAAAAGCAGGCGAAAGGCAAGAGTAATAAGATCACTTTCATTTGTTGAGGGATGAAAACGAACACCACCTTTTGTGGGTCCAAGGCAATCAGAAAATATAATACGCCATCCGGTAAAGACACGTTTTTCGCCGTTGTCCATCCGAAGTGTAAGCATAAAGCGACGCACACTTTGGGGCTCTGCAAGTAAAATCAAACGGTCAAAGGATAAAGATGACTGTTCAATTGCAGATAAAAATCGAGGCCCGCTGATGGCTAAAATTTTTTTTTGTATAAACATACCAAATATTTAATTGGCGGCTTTAATTTATTTTTTTGATTACATTCACATAAATAAAGCATGTTCGCCTAGATAAATTAATGGATCTTGTACATGATGGGCAGATAATAGTTTTTGTAATTAATAGTTAGTAATAGTTTTACGTATTTTCTTGGTTTTTCATTACGTTCGATTAAGTTTTGACAAAAGCTCTGTTATAATTATTTTTTTCAATTAAAGAGAGACACTAGATTTCTTTAAAAGTCCCGACATTATGAGATCTTTGCTGGCCTCGATTACTCTTTCAATTTCTAATTCACTATCCTTAGCTACAGAAATTAGATCTTTTTTTCCATCACAAAGGCCCATTATCCAAACATAGGCTTCTTGTTTTTTGTCTAGTCCATGACTTAAAAAATTTCCTGTTGAAGTTGTTGGATATAACTTATACTTTGTAAAAAACGGCTCCCCGCATGAAATTTTTTTCTCTAATATCTGATTTTTTCCTAACAGTTCAATTGCTTTATAAAGAGTCTCAGCTGTTTTTATTATATTATTGAAGCTAATTATATTTTTGTTGTCCATTGAAGTATGATATTCAGGATAAGAAAAGTTATTTGTACGTGACAGAAGACAGATTGGCAGATTTATACCAGGAGAGCAGTATTGCCTTTCGTCGGATCCAAATGGCGTGAAGTTATTAACAAGCCCGCCTTGTTCAATAACAAGTTTTTCCAGGACGCGTTCAAAGTCACTTCTTTTATCTCGAGCTCTTTTTAATATCAGTCTTTCATTTAGTCCCACACTTGAAACAACGCTTCCACCAACAACACGTTGCGCGAGCATTTGCCGTTTTTTATGAATAAAGCATAGAGCCCCTATTGTTTCTGGATGAAGCACGATTCGAACTCCATATTCGTTCTTGTCTATCGGTCTCATTTGTAAAAGGCGATAAAGGCACGCAAGAACAAGCGGGCCTGATAGCTCATTATTTGCCATTGATGGATGACATAGGTAAGAAGTTAAAAGAATCTCTTTATTAGATTTTCCTTTTATGTAACTTTCGCCTATTGCCACAAACCCTTTTTTGAAGTTTGATTTTACAAAGACTTTATAAACTCCTTTTTGCAGTTTTTTAAATTGAGAATATTTTAAACAGAAACCCCAAGTCTTTTTGTAATAGGAGGTAACGTAAGGAATAGCATCAGGAAGGTCAGCCCGTGTATATAAATGTTTTTTTAACTCTGATAGGGGAAGTTTGCCTTCAAATGCACATGAATATGCTACTATATGTAGATTGTTTTCTTTTATATCGGCAAAACGCTTGCCCTTCGGATCGATGAGATAGGCTTCATCTATGGACCACTCTTCTGGCACCACCCAATCAAATATCTTTTTGCCCGAAAGGCATCGCATGATCCTCATTGGCATCCATTGGGACAACATTTCAAGACTTTTTCGGTAGCCCTCTCCTGTAATGCTTCTATGAATGGGCCATAAGCTATCAAACAGCGCTCGTAACTCTATTTTCAGCTTTTCTTTTTCTGATCTATTTAACAGCGTCATTACGATTTTGACTGAAACACTTTACCACCTTCATTGGTAAGTTTATGGATTGTATCAAATAGCTTTTTAAGCTTATTTATGCTAAATTCTGCTGAATCATTAAGCAGCAATCTTAATTCTCTTTGAAAATATGCAAATGCTGCGATCCGCAAATAAGAGGAGCTTTTTGTTCTTTCAGCAATTATTTTCATCGGCTCATCAATAACTGAAGTGACAATTTCAGGCCAGGCGTATTCAGAGCCGTACTCGTCTTCATTAATTGAACCAGCACTATTTTTAACTTCATTCTTTTTTGTTACTAAATAGCGCAAGTCCCCCTCCCCCATAAGTTCTAGCTGATCTTTTGAGGAGTATTTATACCTTCGCTCACTTGTGTCATATTCAACTCCGCGCTGCAGAATATTTGTATTTTTAAAACCAGCTTCCTTAAGCCTCTTTGTGAAATCTTTTTCCGTCCAGGTTCGCAGATGACTAGCAAACCAATCATCAATGAATTCTCCAATATACCTGGGCTCGTACCTAAGCAATTGTAGAAAAGCTGTAACGGAATCAATCTGACAATCCTTCAAATACCAACGAATTTTTCGTATCGCTCGCCAGTAAAGACCTCTGGATCCATAAACATAAAACCAAGCCTTTCCGCCCGGTTTCAATACTCGGCTTAGTTCTGAAACA
>Ga0172376_10006444_pt1 | contig 12768 bp, 11 predicted proteins | sample Lak35m_FD_121114 | JGI IMG/M metagenome (GOLD analysis project Ga0172376, IMG submission 121114) | Freshwater microbial communities from Kabuno Bay, South-Kivu, Congo - kab_092012_35m | ecosystem: Environmental > Aquatic > Freshwater > Lake | place: Democratic Republic of the Congo: South-Kivu...
AGGAGCTACCCGCCACCTTGATCATCCGCCCCTTCAACTTTGATACCCTGGCGGTGCGGGTTTACCAGTACGCCAGCGATGAACGGCTGGTGGAGGCGGCTGCCCCTGCCCTGGCCATTCTGCTGGTGGGGCTAGGGCCGGTGATCTGGCTGAGCCGCCAGATCACCCGGGAGGAGCGGCTCTAGGCCGCCTGGAATTCCCTATTTCCAGCCGGCCCGATCGGTAATTCGCAACGCCTCTGGGTTATTGCGGCCAAACACGGCGGCATTGAGGGGGTCGGCCTTGAACTGGCCAAAACCCGCCACGATAGAATCCAGGGCCACCCCCTCCACCACCGGGTACTCGTTATTGCTCTGGGCAAAGATCGCCTGGGCGGCGGGGCTGGCCAGGTACTCCAGGAACTGAATGGCGGCCTCCCGGTGGGGGGCGGTCTTCACCACCCCGGCACCACTGATGTTGACATGGGTGCCGCGATCGCCCTGATTGGGGAAAAACACCCCCATGGTCTCCGCCACCTGGCGGTCCTCCCGTTTGTTGGACTTAATTAGTCGGGCCAGGTAGTAGGTATTGGCGATGGCAATGTCCCCCAGGCCGGCGGCCGCCGCCTTGATCTGGTCCGTGTCACCTCCCTCCGAGTTGCGAGCAAAGTTGGCCACCAACCCCCGGGCCCAGGTCTCGGTCTGGGCAGCGCCGTGGGCGGCAATCAGGGAGCCCACCAGGGACTGGTTATAGATATTGGTGGAACTACGCACCAGAATGCGCCCCCGCCATTTGGGGTCCACCAGGTCTTCGTAGGTGGACAGCTCCCGGGGATTGACCACGGTCTTGTTGTACATAATCACCCGGGCTCGCTTGGTCAGGCCAAACCAGAGCCCATCGGGATGGCGTAGGGCGGCGGGGATAGCATTGGTCAGGGTGGTGGAGGTAACCGGTTGAAACAGGCCCTGTTGCTCCGCTCGCCAGAGGCGCCCTGCATCTACGGTCATGAGCAGATCCGCCGGGCTGTTCTGGCCTTCACTTTTAATCCGCTCGATCAGCTGGTCGGCCTCCGCCTCCACCACGTTGACCCGAATCCCCGTGGCCTGGCGAAAGCCCTCATAAAGCTGGTCATCGGTGTCGTAGTGGCGGGAAGAATAAAGATTCAACCGACGGCCCCGACCCCAGCCAAACTGGGCCAGGGCCGGGGTTGGTTGCCACTGGGCCAGGGCCACCGCAGTGGCGGCGGTGCCCGTGGCTAAAAAGGCGCGTCTACCAAGTTTCATCGGGTATCACCTCAAATAATCAGGTCATGGCGCCCAGGCATGGGGATCCTGGGCGGCTAGGTCAGTCTGCATTGTAGCGTTTATTGACATGTTTTCTCGATAAGCCTGATTTTAAACTTCTCCAGGTGGGGGAGGATGGCAACTGGATGTCCCTGGTTTGGTGCTATAATCGACCTATGATTTTCACTTAAAGAGCACCTTGGGAAGGGTTTCATGGAGTTTAGCCCGTCCCTACCCTCCATACAAACGTAAACTCCTCCCGTTAGCTCCCTGAAATTGCTGCCAAAATATTTCGATAATGACTCCTCGATCCCTGACCTTGCCCCTCGCCCCTGTCTTGCACCGCTCCTTTGGCCGTTTGAGGTTGGGGTCGCGGGTGGGCCCTGGACTGGGCCGTCGCCTCTCCCTCGGTGGGGCGGGGTTAGTGCTTTCGGGGGTGGTCCATGTCCTGGTGCTAGGGTTGCCCCTCCGGCCTGCCGCCGAGCTTGACCCCCTGCCGCCTGTCCTGGTGGAGCCCCCGGCTCTGGAGAAGATTAGCCTGAGGTCGTTGCCAGCCCCAGCGACGCCAGCGATCGCCCCCCCGCCGGTGGCAGTCCTGGCCCCTGATCCGGTGGCCGAGCCCCTGCCGGTGGAGGTCCAGGCCTCTGAGCCGGTGTCTGAGCCCCTACCCACCGCCGTTGAGCCGACGGTTGAGCCGCCCGAGGTGGAGCCCCAACCCTACAGCGACTTCCCCCACCTGCAGGGGGCCCAGGCCAGCTGTGGCGATCGGCCCGACTGTTGGCAGGTGCCGGTGGCCAGTTGGCGAGCGGGGGCTCAGGACCTACACGATCTCCTGGAGGCCCAGGGCTATAGCCTCAGTAACGTCACCGGCGAGGTGCTAGGGGTAGACGCGGGGGTGCGGGTTTACGCCGTTAGCAAGGCCGGGGAGGACCCCTACTACTTGAACCTGGTGTCCTGCGGTGCCGGTCTGCTCTACACCATGACTGAGCAGCCGATCAGCGAGGCGGAGGTGCTCAGTCTACAGGCCCTTGAGTCCCCCCTGGATAGTGCTTCAATAGGCGCCCTTACCCCGCCATAAAATTCCCAGGGTGGCGGTGAGGATTTCCAGGTCCAGGTTGAGGGACCAGTGGTCGATGTAATGCAGGTCCAGACGGGCCACATGGTCAAAACAATCGATCTGCGATCGCCCGGAAATTTGCCACAGGCCCGTGATGCCCGGCAGCACCTGGTGGCGGATGTGATGCCAGGACTGAAACCGGGCCACATCCCGCACCGGTAGCGGGCGAGGCCCCACCAGGCTCATTTCCCCCCGCAGCACATTAATCAACTGGGGCAGTTCATCCAGGCTGGTGCGGCGTAGCCAGGCCCCAACCCGGGTGACCCGGGGGTCCTGCTTGAGTTTAAATAAAATGCCGTCGCCGTGGGTATTAGTGGCTTCCAGGCTGGCCTGTTGCTTGGGGGCGTCAACTCCCATGGTGCGAAATTTCCAAACCCAAAAGAGCCGCCCCTGCAGCCCCACCCGTCGCTGGCGAAACCACACCGGACCGGGGGAATCAACGCGGATGGCCAGGGCAATGGCCAGCAGCAGGGGGGCCAGTAGCACCAGTCCCAGGGCGGCCCCGGAGTAGTCGATTGCCCGTTTAAGGCGGTAGTCCCAGCCCCCCATCCGGGGGGCATCCAGGCGCAGGCTGGGCAGGCCCGCGATGGTTTCTGGTAGGCCCCGCCAGTAGAGCATATCGCGGCTGCTGGGCAACAACTGTAGGGCAATGCCGGCCCGCCGCAGCTGCCAGTAGAGGGTGGAGGTGAGTCGGGTGGCGGGGATGCCCTCCGCCAACACCAGGCTGGGTTGGCATTGGAGAATGGCTCGGTAGGTGGGGGAAGAGTGGGCGGTACTGGCCAGGGCCGCCCCCACCACCGGTAGCTGGGCCCGTTGCCAGAGCACCGTTGCCAGGGGCTTGAGGCGGTGGGCCGGGGCAATCAGGAAGACCCGACTGGGCCCCCGGCGCCGGTCCAGGGGGAGCAGCACCAGGGTAACCATCCCCAGGCGGCAGACCACCATGAGTACCGCACTACTGCACCAGGCGGAGAAAAACAGCGATCGCGGCAAATCCAACTTGGGGTCGTAGACGTACATGCCCACCAGGGCCGCCAGATACACCAGGCTAACCAACTCACCGGCCCGCAGGTAGTTGCGGGTGCGGTGGTCGCCGCTGTAAAGACCCGCCGCCGCCAGCAGGCTCACCGTTGCTCCCAGGAATAGCCAAAAGGGGCTGGGTAACCCCAGCCACTGCCACCACACCAACTGGGGGGGAATGGGGGAGAAAAACTGGTTCAGGAACCGGGCCAGATACCAGGACAACCCCAGGGCCACCCCATCACTGAGCACCAGGAGTAGACCGCGCTGGCTGCTCCAACCGATCAGATCTGACCAGCCCAACCGGCGGGGGGCCCGGATGTCGGTGGCACCGCTGGCGGTGCCTTTCCGCCCAAGCTCGGCCTGGAGGCGGCCCCCCGGGGGCCGGGGGCCGGGGGGTGGCGCTGGCCTCACATCGGCAAATCCTGATGGGTGAAGGGTTTGGCCTGGGCTCCGCTGTAGGTGGCCACCACCTGTCCCTGGCCCACCAACTGGTACTTGTAGGTGACCAGCCCCTCCAGCCCCACCGGCCCCCGGGGCGGCATCTTCTGGGTGCTAATGCCGACTTCGGCGCCAAAGCCGTAGCGAAAGCCGTCGGCAAAGCGGGTGGAGCAGTTGTGGTAAACCCCCGCCGCGTCCACCTGATCCATAAATTGGGCGGCGGCGGCGCCATCTTCGGTGACAATGGCCTCGGTGTGGCGGGAGCCATAGGTGTTGATGTGGGCGATCGCCGCCGCCAGGCCATCCACCACCTTCACCGCCAAAATCAGATCGCCGTACTCCGTCCCCCAGTCGGCCTCGGTGGCGGGCACCAGGTCAGGGATAATCTGGCGGGCCGCCCCATCCCCCCGTAGCTCCACCCCCGCCTGCCCCAGGGCGGCCGCCAGGGAGGGCAGAGCGGTGTCGGCAATGGCGGCATCCACCAGCAGGGTTTCAATGGCATTGCAGGCGGAGGGGTAGCCCGCCTTAGCATCCACGGCGATAGGGATGGCCTTGGCCAGGTCCGCCTGGCGGTCCAGGTAAAGGTGGCAAATGCCGTCGGCGTGGCCCAACACGGGAATGCGGGTATGGTTTTGGACAAACTGGACAAGGCTGTTGGACCCCCGGGGAATGATCAGGTCAAGGTACTGATCCAGGGCCAGCAGGGCCTGGGTTTCCTCCCGGGTGGTGAGCAGTTGCACCACCGCTGGATCTAGCCCAGCGCTGGTCAGGCCCTGCTTAATGGCGGCCACCAGGGCACTGCAGGATTGCACCGCCTCCCGCCCCCCCTTCAGGATCACCCCGTTGCCGGACTTGATCGCCAGGGCGGAGATCTGCATCACCGCGTCGGGACGGGATTCAAAGATCACCCCCAGCACCCCCAGGGGGCAGGTCACCCGTTTTAACACCAGCCCCTCATCTAGCTGGCGATGGAGCTGCACCGTACCCACCGGGTCGGGCAGTCGCACCACGTCCCGCAGGCCGGCGATCGCCCCCTGCAGCTTCACCCGGTCTAGCTTCAGGCGCTGGTAGAGGGGGGTAGCCAGGCGATCGACCTGGGCGGCCTGGCAATCCGCCTGGTTCGCCGCCAGAATGTCCTCCTGCCGATCCTCCAGGGCCTGGGCCATGGCCTCCAGGGCCTGGTTTTTAGTGGCGGTCGAGGCGCTGGCCAGACCCTGGGCGGCTTGTCGAGTGGCCTGGGCCAAATCCACCAGGGATAGGGGGGGGGAGGAAACAGTCATAGGGGCTGGAGGGGTGAAGGAGATCCAAATTACCTCCATTTTATCGTGATCCACTGACCTGGTGATCGGGCGTGGCAAGGGAGGAACCCACTAGCCATGCCTGGGGTCAGGTATCCTGGGCTATGGCAGTGTCAGTGCTGAATCCCTGCAATTAGTTGGCCACCCTACCCTATGCTAATTCAACTCCTGGCCATGATCCTGATGGTGGGGGTGGGTTTTGGCCTGCGGCGGGTCGGTTTGCTGGGGCCCCAGGACCAGGAAACCCTGGGCAAACTCCTCACCCATCTGGCTATCCCGGCGGTGATCATTAAGGCCCTGGCCACCGCCACCATCACCGCCGATCTGATCGTTCTGCCCCTCTCCGCCCTGGGGGTGGTGCTGGGGTTAACCCTGATCGCTGGCCTGGGGGTGACCCTGCTCGGTTGGGAACGCCCCCGGGCTGGGGCCCTGATCGCCAGTTTTGCCTCCTTCGAGGGGGGTGCGATCGGCTATCCCCTGATGCTGATGGCCACGGGGGAGGCAGGGCTGAGTCGGTTTGTGCTGTTTGACCTGGCCCAGGCTGTCTACCTGTTGACGGTGATCTACGCCCTCTCCGCCTGGTTTGGTCAGGGGCAAATCACCCCCCGCCGTCTGGCCCAGAACCTGATCCAAACCCCTTTCTTCTGGGCGATTATGGCGGGTCTGGCCCTCAACCTACTGGGGGAGCGATCGCTGCCGATACTCGAGCTGCTGCAGATTCCGGCGGCGGGGTTCCTACTGCTGGTGTTGCTGCTGCTGGGGATGACCGTTAGGGTAGATTGCTCCGGCCTGCCCCTCTACGGTGGCCTGGCCCTGGCTAAAGTCACCTGTGGGTTAGGGCTGGGCTGGCTAGCCAGTGGCCTGTTGGGCCTGCAGGGTCTGGAGCAAACCGTGGTTTTGCTGGGGGCAGCCCTGCCCCCCAGTCTGCTGACGATTCTCTTCTGCCAGGAGCATCATCTGGATACCCGCTTCACCGTAGGATTCATCTCCATGGCGGTGCCCCTTTACCTGATGGTGATCACACTGTACCTGGTGCTCTAGCCCTAGCGACGTCACCAGGGAGGTCTGGGGGTTTATGCAGTTAGCAAGGTCAACGCCCATTCCTACTATCTATCCCTCCTATGTCACTCTAGGGAATAGGGGTTTACCCTGGCTGAGATAGGTCTTGATCATGGCTGGGGTCCCCGTCGCGATATACCCATCGCGATATAATCTAGGACAAATTGATTAATAGGGTTTCAACTATGCTCAGCAAAGCTATAGTTTACCTACGCAGATGACGATAGAGTTATGGGTGCCACCCTAGCAACCGAAACTAAAATCCTGTTGATTGGCGCCAGCGAGGGGCAAATCCGCCAAATGGAGGCTGACCTGGAGGAGGCGGGTTTTGATCCGATTGTGGCCTCTACGGCGAAGCAGGCCCTGACCCTGGCGGCCCAGATCAATCCTCCCTTGATTGTGGTGGATCGATTGCTGGCCCAAGACTCTGGCCTATCGCTTTGCCAAGGCCTTCGCCACCAGGGGGTAAAGTCTCCGATTGTGCTGTTGATGGCTCGGGACAGCCTGGAGGATCGGATCGCCTGCTTGGAGTCTGGAGCAGACGACTACTTTCTCAAGCCCTACCGCAGCGAAGCCTTCTTGAAAATTGTCCATCTCTACCTACAGGCGACTCCCCCCACCGCCGAGAACCTGCGCTTTGGAGACCTAACCCTGGATTTGGGGAACCGTCAGGCGAACCGTAATGGTCGTCCGATCGATCTGACCATGAAGGAATTTGAGTTACTGAAGTACCTGATGGAGCACCCCCGGGAGGTACTCTCCCGCGAGCAAATTCTGGAAAATGTTTGGGGCTACGACTTTATGGGCGAATCCAATGTGATTGAAGTGTACGTCCGTTACCTGCGACTGAAAATTGATGGGTCTGATGAGAAACGCCTGATCCAGACGGTACGTGGGGTTGGCTATGTGCTGCGGGACAGTTAGTCGAGATCGCGGGTACCAGGCCACTCACGGATTCCCCTCCACCGCCTGATCAGTCGGAAAAGGTTGTACCGGCATCAACGTAGATAGACTCAAGTTTTTTGAGTACCTTATCTTTCAGGGTGGTTTTAAACTCATGGCGTAATAGATCCCGGCTGGTGGTCATTGCCCCCAGGGAGGGGTGGGTGCGGGCCGTAACCACCCATTCCTGCAGCATGCTGCGCTGGGGCGGGGCGATAGTGCAAGTCAGCACCTCAGCGCAGCGATGGGGGTTTTCCAGAGCAAAGAGGAGCAGCTTATAGCGACCGCTTTGGGCCAATAGGGCGGCTATTTCCTGGCCCAGATTGGTTTTCAGATCAAGATAGCAGGGTAGCCAACGGGGACCGTAATTACTGTTATACAGCACCGTTAGCCAGAGCATCATGGGGTGGGGGTCCATGGTGCAAATAAAGGTGTTGTAGCGGGTACTGACCAATCGCCGATTCATGTCCTGCTCGGGCAGCATGGCCCAAAGGGTGGCCAGATTACCCTGGCTGCTGGGCAGGACATGGGGAAAAACAATCTCGGCGATGGGCTTGGTCTGGGGCCAACTGGTTAACTTGCAGAGGTGGTCTTCCTCCACCAGCTTTTTAGCGGCCGGGCGACGCACCACCGGCACCCGATTCAGGGCTGTACTAATCCGCTGCCCCATGCGAAAGCCCGTGGCATAGCGAGCCTCCAGGGGCTCTAGCCCCTGTAAAATTTCGCGAATAGTTTGGGGACGATCCTCCGGCCGCTTGGCTAGACAACCCATCACCAGGTCCTCTAGGAGCTTGGGGATTTTCAGTTGATTAGCCACCTCCGCCATGGGTTTGGGGGCACTGTGGTGGTGAGCTTTATACCAACTGCCAAAGCTATGGCTGCTGGCCCGTAGGGGTAGTTGGCCAGTCAACATTTCGAACATCATAATGCCCAGGCTATAGATGTCTGAGCGACTGTCCAGCTCAAAGCCATCCATTTGCTCAGGAGAAGCGTAGGCCAGGGTTCCCATAAAGCAGTTAGTTTGGTCGCCACCGGTCTGCATTAACTTAGCAATCCCGAAATCAAGGATCTTGGCTAATTCCCCCAGGGTGGGATCCTGGGTGATCATGATATTGCTAGGCTTAATATCACGGTGAATGATGGGCACCGGATCCACCTGGGTCTTGAGCATAATCCCCTCGTGGGCGGTCTGTAACCCTAAACAGAGCTGCAGGGTGAGACCCAGGAAACGTGGGATGGGCAGGGGTTGCAGACTGATCAGCTGGCTTAGACTTTGCCCCTTCAGGTACTCCATGACGTAGAAGGGGATATTGTCATCGTTAACGCCGTACTCGGTAACCCGCACCACGTGGATACTCTTTTGCCCCAACTGGGCACAGGTCATGGCTTCCTGCATGAAGCGATCTCGCATCTTCTCGCTGATCATGGCCTGGGCTAACAGCTTAACGGCCACCTTCACATTCCCCAACAACAGATCTTCCGCCAGATAGACGCGCCCCATGGCCCCCTGACCAAGGGGCTCTATCAGCTGGTAGCGATTGGCTAGTTTACTGCCAAGATGGGAATCGATCATAGCGGATAGGCCAGGGGCGGGAGCAGAAACCGGGGAGGCTGGGAGCTGAGGGGGAAAATTTGTGGCTCAATTACATCTTTTATAGACCACTAATAGACCCTGAGATAAGTCCACCTACTTCTCCTGACTCCCGAGTTCTGGCTCCCGTTGAAGGATTGCTGAACCCATGACGCGAAGAACTAGGATAGAGGGGGCTGTTGTCGCGACAGGGTAGCCTCCATGGTACTAGTGAGGTAGTGGCCCGCCATAACGCCACTACAGAGATGATAGCGTTCTTCAGTGAGGCGATAGAGGGTTTCAAAGCCCGTCCGCCGTTCCCGATCCCCCAGGGCCCAATAGCGCTGGATAATCGAGCCCGGGGTTAACCAACCCTCCCCTTCCCCCCGACCAAACAGACTGTGCTGCAGCATGAAGGTGTACTGATAGTCTCCAGGGGTAAGACGCCCCCGGTACTGTAGGGCCATTTCTAGCGGGTCGCCCTGGGGCAGAAGGATTTTCATCACCATAGTGAACCAATCCTCCCGACTCCAAGCAATCAAAATTTTACCGCGCACTGGCATCGGTAATTGGTCTCGTTGTAACCAGGTACCTTCTAGGATCCAACGTCCGGGGTCTAATAAAAAGCTGTGAACCACAGAGGGTACCCCTACAACTAAATGAGTGGCGATAGTGGCTCAGGAGTCTACCATATCAACAGGATAGTGCATCTGTCCAAGAATGACCGCTTTGCTGGCCCCGGTGACCCCTGGCAGGTTGGCAGGAAACCTCTGCCAATGCCAAAACCCCAGCACCGCAAAGGCGATCGCCTCTTTGTAGTTGGCGGCCATCCCGGCCCCGTCGGTGAGACTGATCGGGATACCCGGCAGGTAGTCCTGTAAATACCCCATCAGCACAGGGTTATAGCCGCCCCCACCACACACCAGAACAACATCGGGCAAAGCTGGCAGGAAGCGCTGGTAGGACTGGGCAATGGTGGCCGCCGTAAACTGGGTCAGGGTGGCCACCAGGTCGAAATCATTCAGTCCCTGCTGGTCCGCCGCCCGTTGGCACTGCTGGAAGTAGGTCCAGCCAAACAGCTCCCGGCCGGTTGACTTAGGCGGTGGTTGGCCCAGGTAGGCATGGTCCAACCATTCCTCCACCAGGCGTTGACAGGGGGTGCCCCGGGCTGCCCAGGCTCCATCGAGATCGTAGGCTAGAGAGCCCTCGGAGAGAGCCTGGACGGCGATATCGATCAGGGAGTTGCCAGGGCCAGTATCCCACCCTAGCACCGGGGGCGGCGTAGCCCGGGTCTGGCGGTGCCAGGCCGGCAGGTAGGTGACATTGCCAATGCCGCCAATATTTTGAATGCAACGGGTCTGGTGGGGGTGACTGAGCAGGCACTGGTCTACAATCGGCACCAGGGGTGCCCCTTCCCCCCCCGCCTCAATATCAGCCCGACGAAAATCACTCACCGTAGGCACCTGGGTCTGGCGAGCAATTTCACTGCCGCGGCCCAGTTGTAGGCTGTAACCCAGCCGGGGAGCATGACCGCGGTGGGGACTACCCAGGGGGCGGTGAAATACGGTCTGGCCATGGGAGGCCAGCAGGTGCACCGGTCCATGGCGATGGATTAGGGGTAGAGCCGCATGAGCAAATTCCTGGGCAATGGCATCGTCAAGTTCCGCCAGGGCTTCCAGGGTTAGGGATCCACCGGCACAAACCTGTAGAATTTCCTGCCGCAGCCCTGGGGGATAGGGCCAGATCTGACCCTCCACCAACCGCAGGGTGATCTCGTAACCCTGCCCCTCCACCTCCACCAGGGCTGCATCGATACCATCTACGGAGGTGCCGCTGATCAACCCAATCACTCGCATAGTTTAGACCGGCAGCTTTTCCAGACCCTGATTACTGCCAATCACCACCATCAGGCCACCGGCCTTAAGTCGGGTCACCGGGCTGGGGTTGATTTCAAACGTGTCGGCTTGATTGTCTTGACTGAGGGCTAACAGGGTGAGCTGATAGCGGTTGCGCAGATCGAGGTCAATGATAGTTTTCTGATCAAAGGCCTGGGGGACAATCACCTCCGCAATGCTATGGTCTGGGTCAATTTCGAATCGGTCCAGGATACCAGGGGAGGTGAGGGACCGGGCTAACTCACAGCCCATTTCGTGCTCCGGAAAAACCACATGGTCAGCCCCCACCCGATTTAGCAGCTTGCCGTGGATCTCAGAGGAGGCCTTAGCCACCACATGCTTGACACCAGCTTCCTTCAGGTTGAGGGTGGTGATGATGCTTTCCTCGACGTAGTTGCCAATGGCCACAATCACCGTGTCAAAGTCCGTGAGGCCGGCCTCCTTAAGGGCACTGGGCTGGGTGGTGTCAAGCTGAATGGCGTGGGCGGCAATTTGATCCGCCAGGGCTTCGTCTACCCGTCGCCCATCCGAGTCTGCCGCTAGGACTTCGTAGCCTAGCCCGTGCAGGGTGGCGCAAACCGCTCGGCCAAACCGGCCCAGGCCAATCACAGCAAACTGGCGGTTGGGCGATCGCATTTTCCGTAGAAAGGTGAGGGATGCCAGATTCATTGATACTATTAATTACTACAGCGTTATGGTCTTAGCCAGGGAATTTCCTATCCGCTAGGAATTCTTTTTTGCTAGGCTAACCTCAATGGGGGACGGTTTGACAAAGAACAGGGAAAAATTCTCATTGAAAAAACTGGCTTAGTGCAGGCAGTTAAGCCCCTAGTGAGCCCATGCACTGTTATGCTTTTCAGACAGGTTTCGAGGTTTGGGGCATGAATCTAGGGAAAGATAAATATGGAACTCGGTCGCGGTAAACCCGTTCGCAGGGCCTACGGAATCGATGAAATTGCACTGGTGCCTGGCTCTACCACCCTCGATCCGAGCCTGGCGGACACCCATTGGCAGATTGGCGGTATTGATCGGGAAATCCCCATCATTGCTAGTGCGATGGATGGGGTTGTCGACGTTACCATGGCTATCCGGCTCTCCCAACTGGGGGCCCTGGGGGTTTTGAATCTGGAGGGCATCCAAACCCGTTATGCCGATCCAAACCCCGTGCTGGATCAGATTGCTGCCGTCGGCAAAGAGGACTTTGTGGGCTTAATGCAAAGGCTCTACGCAGAACCCATTAAGCCCGAGTTGATCACCCAAAGAATCCAGGAAATTAAGGCCTGTGGAGGAATTGCCGCCGTCAGCGTCACCCCGGCGGGGGCGGTTTGTTTTGGCAAGACCATTGCCGCCGCCGGAGCGGATTTGCTCTTTGTCCAGGCTACCGTGGTTTCCACCGCCCACCTATCGCCGACGGCGGTTAACCCGCTGGACCTGACCGGCCTGTGCGCAGCTATGCCGATGCCGGTGATCCTGGGGAACTGTGTCACCTACGAGGTTGCCCTCAACCTGATGAAAACTGGAGCCGCCGCCGTGTTGGTGGGGATTGGTCCCGGGGCCGCCTGTACCTCCCGGGGGGTCCTCGGGATTGGAGTGCCCCAGGCCACCGCCGTGGCTGACTGTGCAGCCGCCCGGGACGATTACCATCAGGATACGGGCCGCTACGTGGCGATTATTGCCGATGGTGGTTTAGTGACCGGCGGCGATATCTGTAAGTGCATTGCCTGTGGAGCTGATGGGGTCATGATCGGCTCTCCCTTTGCCCGGGCCAGCGAAGCGCCAGGTCGGGGCTACCACTGGGGTATGGCCACCCCTAGCCCAGTGCTACCCCGGGGGACTCGGATTCGAGTAGGCACCACTGGCAGTCTGGAACAAATTCTGCGGGGACCGGCCCAGTTGGATGATGGTACCCACAACTTCCTGGGGGCTCTTCAAACCAGCATGGGTACCCTGGGGGCCAAAAACCTGAAGGAAATGCAGCGGGTGGAGGTGGTGATTGCCCCCTCCCTGCTCACTGAAGGCAAGGTTTATCAAAAGGCCCAGCAGTTGGGGATGGGTAAGTAAAACCCTAGCCAAGGTTGAGCATGACGATTCTGGTCACGGGGGCCGCCGGTTTTATTGGTTGCCATCTCTGCCAGGCTTTGCGGCAGCGGGGCGATCGGGTGGTGGG
>Ga0172376_10006446_pt1 | contig 12767 bp, 9 predicted proteins | sample Lak35m_FD_121114 | JGI IMG/M metagenome (GOLD analysis project Ga0172376, IMG submission 121114) | Freshwater microbial communities from Kabuno Bay, South-Kivu, Congo - kab_092012_35m | ecosystem: Environmental > Aquatic > Freshwater > Lake | place: Democratic Republic of the Congo: South-Kivu...
ACAAGGTGCAAGGTGCATGGATTGTGGTATTCCGTTCTGTACATCAGGCTGCCCCATCAATAACATCATTCCTGATTGGAATGATTTGGTTTATAACCAAAATTGGGAAGAAGCCATCGAAGTACTTCATTCCACAAATAACTTTCCAGAATTTACAGGTCGTCTTTGTCCTGCGCCATGCGAGGCTGCTTGTACGCTCAATATTAATGATGATGCTGTTGGTATTAAATCGATTGAACATGCGATTATCGATAAAGCCTGGGAAAATAATTGGGTAAAACCTTTAGTTTCAACGAATAAAACAAACAAAAAAATTGCGATTGTGGGCTCAGGTCCTGCTGGCTTGGCTGCGGCTCAGCAATTAGCGCGTGTTGGACATTCAGTGACTGTCTATGAAAAAAATGATCGTATTGGTGGTCTTTTGCGTTACGGCATTCCAGATTTCAAAATGGAAAAGTCACACATTGATCGTCGCGTAAAACAAATGGAAGCTGAAGGGGTTATTTTCAAAGTCAATCAATATATTGGTGAAAACATAAAACCTGAAGAACTCATAAGTCATTATGACGCTGTGATACTCGCTGGTGGTGCAGAACAACCTCGTGATTTGCCAGTCCCTGGTCGAGAACTCAATGGTGTCATGTTTGCAATGGATTTCTTGCCGAAACAAAATAAAGTGGTCGCAGGTGACAAACTACAAGATCAAATTTTAGCCACAGGTAAACATGTGGTCGTGATTGGTGGAGGTGACACAGGCTCTGACTGTGTAGGCACATCAAATCGTCATCATGCAGCATCAGTGACCCAGTTTGAATTAATGCCACAGCCACCAGCTAAAGAAAATAAAGAACTCGTTTGGCCTAATTGGCCATTAAAACTGCGCACATCAAGTTCACACGAAGAAGGCTGTGAGCGTGATTGGTCTGTCACTACAAAAAGTTTTGCAGGGGAAAACGGCAAAGTGAAAGAAATCATTGCATCGCGTGTAGAGTGGAAAGATGGCAAGATGATGGAAGTGCCCAATTCAGACTTTACAGTGAAAGCAGATCTTGTATTGCTTGCGATGGGTTTTGTGAGCCCACAACAAAAAATGTTAGATCTTTTTGGTGTGGATAAAGATCAGCGCGGTAATGTCAAAGCCTCGACCGAAGGTAAAGACGCTTACATTACATCGAAAGCTGGAGTCTTTACAGCAGGCGATATGCGTCGAGGTCAGTCACTTGTGGTATGGGCAATTCGTGAAGGTCGTCAATGTGCTCGCGCAGTGGATGAATTCTTGATGGGAACCTCTACCCTTCCACGTTAATTTTTAAAACTTTTTTTAAGTTTTAAAATTATCTATGACAAAAATTAAAAACGATAACTTCTTAAAAGCATTGCATCGGCAATCCACACCCTACACACCTGTGTGGATGATGCGTCAAGCGGGACGCTATTTGACGGAGTATCGTGTCACGCGTCAGAAAGCTGGTGATTTTCTAAGTCTCTGCAAAAACCCAAATTTAGCAACCGAAGTGACATTACAACCGCTTGATCGTTATCCACTTCTTGATGCTTCGATTTTATTTTCAGATATTTTGACCGTGCCCGATGCGATGGGATTAGGCTTATACTTTGCAGCCGGTGAAGGCCCTAAGTTTGAGAGACCCTTGCGTGATGAGGCGGATATTCAAAAATTAAAAGTACCTGATATCGGAAAAGACTTGAAGTACGTAATCGATGCCGTGTCACAAATTAAAAACGCATTACAAGGACGCGTTCCTCTCATTGGATTCTCAGGAAGTCCTTGGACGCTGGCAACTTATATGGTCGAAGGCCATGGCGGTAGCGACTTTTTAACGATTAAAAAAATGGCATATAGCCGTCCTGATTTACTTCATCATATTTTAAAAACAACGACAGAAGCTATAACACAATATTTGCACGCGCAAATTGAAGCTGGTGTCGATTCGATTATGATTTTTGATTCATGGGGTGGTGCGTTATCTCATCAAGGCTATTTAGAATTTTCATTGCCTTACATGAAAGTGATTTTGGCTAACCTAAAAATGATGAGTAATAAAAAAATTCCATCAATTATCTTTACCAAAGGTGGCGGACTTTGGTTAGAGGATCAAGTTATAGCAGGATCGGATGCATTAGGATTGGATTGGCAAACCGATATTAGTATGGCCCGTCAAAAAGTAGGGGAAAAAGTAGCACTTCAGGGCAATTTAGACCCCGCAATTTTATTATCTAAACCTGAAGCGATAGAAAAAGAAGTGAAACGTATATTAGATAATTTTGGCTCTGGCCCCGGACATATCTTTAATTTAGGCCATGGTATTACAGAACATACACCACCCGAAAACGTGGATGTGATGCTTGCGACTGTGCGTGAATACAGCCAGCAATTTCACGTCAAATAAAATTTAATTTGAATTTTGTTGAAGTCTAGCAATACGATCATCTAAACTTGGGTGTGTCGAAAATAATTCCTTAAGACCCATGCCCTGTTCACCAGAAATACCTAATGCTGCGATTGATTTTGGTAAAGCGCTAGATTCATATTGCGCTTTGAGTCGTTTGAGAGCTGCAATCATTTTTTGTTTTCCTGCGAGTTGGCCACCACCAATGTCCGCTCGATATTCGCGTTGACGTGAAAACCACATGACAACGATTGAGGCTAGAACACCCAAAAGTAATTCCGAGATAATCATCGTGATAAAAAATGCAGGACCTGTACCTTGTCTTGTTTTAAAAATGACTTTATCTACTGTATAGCCAATAACGCGTGAGAAGAACAAGACAAACGTGTTCACAACGCCTTGTATGAGTGTCAATGTGACCATATCGCCATTCGCAATATGCGATATTTCATGACCAATCACCGCTTCAGCTTCGTCTTTTGTCATCATTTCAAGTAAGCCAGAGGAAACTGCGACGAGCGAACTATCTCGACTCATGCCTGTTGCAAATGCATTCACAACAGGAGAATTGAAAATTGCTACTTCTGGCATTTGTATACCCACGGTACTAGATTGTTTTTTGACGATATCCATCAGCCAAATTTCATCAGGTGTTTTTGGGTTGTCGATGGTGACAGCGCCAGACATTTGTTTGGCTGACCACTTTGAAATCGCTAGCGAAATGAAAGCACCGCCAAAACCCATGACCGCTGCAAAAATTAAAAGACTGTTTAGGTTAAGTCCATTCGCATTGAGGAAAGGTTCAACACCAAGCAGTCGCATGGTGATAGAAAGTACAAAAACAATGGCAAGATTGGTAACAAGAAAATAAAAGATACGCTTCATCTTAAAAAAATTCCTTAGTTAGTTTGATCAATAATGGCATTCACCTGAACGGATACTTTTTGTCCTACACGATATTTAGTTTGAGTCTCTTCTTCAAACTCATGACCATTGTATGAGAAAGTCGTAATATAACCTTCTTGAACTCTTTGGTAGTTATCACGCTGGGTGCAACGCTCAACATTTCGCGTTTCATTTGTATCATCATTTTGCATACGGTCACCCACCACTGCGCCTACGGCTGCACCTACTGCACCGGCAGCAACTTTACCATTCCCTTTACCGACACGACTGCCTAATAGACCGCCTGCAACACCGCCAATAATGGCACCTGCGACACCTTTTTCTTTTGGAGGGGCAGCTTCAGTTGAAGTTTGGCAAGAGGAGATAGGGTGATTCACTTCGATATAACGAGGTGTCACTCGTTTAACGGTAGCCATATCTGAAAATTCCGCTGCATTCGCGAAGCTTGACACAAAAATCATAAGACTGATCGATAGCTTTTTCATGATGTATCCTTTTTAAAAGTATTTGTTAGATGAGCTTTTAAGATCCTAAGTTCAATTCTATAAAAAATTAACCTTCTTCGACAATAATTTTTTCAGAAAGACGAATCATACGTTCAATAGGGGTCACCCAAACTAAACCGTCTCCTTGCTGACCTGTGTGCGCGGTTTCCACAATAATTTGCAAAATCCCCTCAACTAAATTATCAGGTGAGATCATTTGAATGAGTATTTTAGGTGTGTAGTCAGTAAGCTCTTGTCTTAAATCATCCGAAACTTTTTTTAAACCATGCCCACAACCATCTACTTTAGTGACGGTCATGCCAGGAAAATTTTTAAGATTTCTCATGGCGGAGCGAATTTTAGGTAACCGCTGGGGCGGGATGATGGCTTTGATTTCTTTCATAATGTTGGACCCATTTCAGTTAAGCTTCTAAACGTTTTTCTTCAAACTTTTTATAAAGTGTTGGTAATACAAGTAATGTCAATATAGTCGAGGTGATAAGTCCACCAATGACTACAATAGCGAGCGGTTTTTGAACTTCAGAACCAGGGCCTGTTGCAAATAGAAACGGTACTAAAGCTAACAATGCAACAGTGGCAGTCATGAGTACCGGTCTTAATCTTTGTTTACAGCCCTCTTTAATCGCATCTATTTGCGACATGCCCTCTGATCTTAAATGTTGAATACAGGTAATGAGAACTACACCATTTAAAACAGCAATACCACATAAAGCAATAAAACCCACAGAAGCAGGTACGGAGAGATATTCGCCTGTGATGGCTAAACCAAATACACCACCAATGGCTGCAAAAGGAAGGACTGTAATAATCATCGTCGCATAGCGAATCGAATTAAAAAGAATAAAAAGTAAGAAGAAAATAGCAAGAATCGTCACAGGCACAATGAGCGCTAAATGATTTAATGCACGTTGCATATTTTCAAATTGTCCACCGTACACAAAATAATATCCATCGGGCAGTTTTATCTTAGTTTCTAAATTGGTTTGCAACTCTGACACAAAACCACCTAAGTCTCTATCTTTCACATTCATTGCCACCACAATTCTTCTTTTTGCATACTCACGACTAATTTGTGCGGGACCATCTTTAATTTCAATGTGAGCTAAATCTTTTAATGCGATCTTAGATCCATTGGGTGAGGTGAGCAGTGTGTTACTGATGGTTTCAACATCACCACGATGATCTTCAGGAAATCTCACTGCAGCACTAAAACTTCTTTGACCTTCATACACTCGGGTTGCGATTTTGCCACCTATCGCTGTTTCGATTAGATCGTTAATATCGGAGGCATTAAATCCATGACGGGCGATGGCTTGTCTATCAAGATTAATATTAAGATAGCCCTGGCCTGATACTTTTTCAATTTTAATATCGGCAGCCCCTTTAATGCTGCCAGCGAGTCTTGCAACTTCATCTGCCTTATTTTTAAGTAACTTAATATCTTCCCCAAAGATTTTAACCGCGACGTCAGCTCTGACACCGGTCGAGAGTTCAGCCACCCTTGCCGAGATGGGTTGCATCATGACAATTTGTGCGCCTAATAGCGTTTTCAATTTTTTCTGAATTTCCTGCGAGATCGTATCTTGTGTCCAATCCTCTGGCCACTGATCTTTATCTTTTAAACTCACCACTGCTTGCGATTCATTCTGAGATTGCGGATCAGCAGGACTTTCACCTCGGCCTATATTGGAAACCACACTCAAAACACCAGGCACACTCGCGATTTCTTTAGTCGCTTTTTTCTCCATATCAATCGATTCATCAAGAGAAATATTAGGCATACGTGTGATACTTGCCACCAGGGTCCCTTCTTTCATTTCAGGAATAAAAGAAGTGCCTAAAAATGGCAACACAATAATTGATAACACGAATACACCGACCGCAATCGAAATGGTTTTAATTTCATTATTAAGAGACAAATTAAGCAGCTTCAAATAAGGGGCTTTGATCAGTTGAATAATTTTAGTGTCTTCACCACTACCACCTTTTAAGAAGTACGAGCAGAGCACAGGCGTTAATGTGAACGATAAAATGAGTGAAATAAGAAGCGCTATCGCAATAGTGACTGCTAAAGGACTGAACATTTTGCCTTCCATACCCGTTAATGTCATGAGTGGAATAAATACAAGAATAATAATGCCCACACCAAATAAAACGGGTTTACCGACTTCTGTTGCAGATTCTAATATCACTCTAAGTTTACTATTTGTTTTATCGTGCCCTAACCGATGGAAGGTATTTTCCACAACCACGACCGACCCATCGACCATGAGACCAATCGCAATGGTGAGACCACCGAGCGACATGAGGTTTGCCGATATGCCGAGATAATTCATCGCGATAAAGGTAATGAGAGGCGTTAAAAGTAAGGTCATGACGACAATGAGACTTGATCTGACGTCCCCTAGGAATAAAAATAAGATGGCAATCACAAGAATGACGCCTTCAATTAACACTTTGACTACAGTAAATAACGCCGAATCAACGAGCTGACTTCGATCATAAAAGGATTTAATTTGAAGACCACCCGGAAGTAATTTTTTCTGATTAATTTCGTCAACTTTCGTTTTAATACGCGTGACCACTTCTTTAGCGTTACCACCGCGGATCATCATCACAATCGCACCCACATCCTCGGTATCTCCATTTTTGACTAATGAGCCGACACGAACTTCATGACCTAATTTAACTTCGGCTACATTTTTCATGTAAACAGGTACACCATTTCGTTCTTTTAAAACAATCGAACGAATGTCATCTAAATTTTGAATGAGACCAACACCACGAATTAAAAATTGCTCGTCAAATTGGGGAAGCACACCTGCGCCGCTGTTCGCATTATTTTTAGCTAATGCGACATACACATCATGCAGTTTTAGTCCGTAATGGTTTAATCGGTCAGGGTCCACCAATGCCTGATATTGTTTAATAAAACCACCATAGGAATTAATTTCAGCGACCCCTGGAACGCTTCTTAACATAGGTCGCACTACCCAATCCTGAATCGTTCTTCTTTCGGTCAGTTCCTCTTGCGAAATTTCTTTATTTTCATCACCCGGTCTTTCAAGTGTGTATTGGAATATTTCCCCTAAACCCGTTGATACAGGACCTAAGACCGGAACAATGCCATCAGGCATTTTTTCCATGACTTGCATGAGTCTTTCCATAACAAGCTGTCTTGCAAAGTAAACGTTTGTACTATCGGTAAAGACAAGTGTGATGAGAGACAATGAATTTTTATTGAGTGAGCGCATGTCGGTCAACCCCGGTAAACCCGTCATCGCAATTTCAATTGGAATCGTAATGAATCGTTCGACTTCTTCAGGCGACTTCCCGGGGGCAGGCGTTGCAATTTGTACTTGGATGTTTGTGACATCCGGGAATGCATCCACCGATAATTTTTTGACGCCAAAAAAACCAGCGACAAGCAAAGCCATCGCAAAGACTAAAACAATGAGTCTTTCTTGGAGGGAGCCGCGGACTATTTTTTCAATCATTTTTATTCAAGCTCTTTTTTCTTACGCTCACTATTTAGGTGAAAAGCACCTTCCGTCACAATCGTTTCACCTTGAGAAAGACCACTTAAGACAGTCACCAACTTACCGTCTTTATTTCCCAGTTCGACATCTCTTAATCTAAATGTTTGAGGTTTATTTTGAACAAAGACATGATTGCGATCGTTTTCTCTGACGACTGACGAAATAGGAATCGCCATTTTAGATATTTTCTTGGAGGAAATATGCATCGATGTCAGCATATCTGGCTTGAGTAAAAGATTTGTATTATCAAGCTCAGCGCGCACCATCACAGTTCGTGTTTGGGGGTCAACAATGCTATCTTCAAAAATAATTTTAGCGTTCAATTTTTTATTATCTAAAGCAGGAATTTCAATCTCGACAACTTCGTCTTTTTGAATAAATGAGGATTGTTGCTCAGGAATGTTTGCGATAGCCCAGAGTTTACTTAGATCAGCTACATGAAATAAATCATCTTGTGGATTAACAATTTGTCCTTCGTTAATTGAACGTGAAATAATAATTCCGTCAAATCGACTGATCACATCACCAAAAGAATTAATTTGCCCCGACGTTTCTATTTTTTCAACAGCTTTTTCACTCATACCAAGCACCATGAGTTGGTCTCGACTTGCTCTATAGTCAGCCTTCACTGCATCAAGTTCATTTTCAACTCTCAACATCTCGGCTTTACTAATGACATCGGCTTCAAATAATAATTTTGCACGCTCTACCGCTTTTGTTTTAAGACCAATGAGTTGGATAGATTTAATTAAATTGAGCTGAGTTTGGGTCAGTTCAATACTATTGATTCGAGCGAGCAATTGGCCTTTTTTCACAACATCACCGAGGCTGACATAAAGATTACTCACTCTACCCGTGATGGGAGACCCAATTTTTGCAAGTCTACGGTTTTGAGTTTCTAGACGTCCTGGAATCAAAAGCGTGTCACTGATATCTTGATAGCTCACTGTATCAGTTTTAATTTGTTTTTGGATTTCAGGCGTGATCATAATTTCTAAAGGATCTAGTTTTTTTTGTGTTGATGTGTCTTCAGATTTTGAACAGGCAACCAATAAGCTTCCGCTCACGAGTATTAAAAATAGCTGTTTTATTAACGTCTTCATTTAAATTTTATTCTCCAAGATATCCATACCTAATAATTGCTCAATTTCTAATATCGCGACTACATAATCATATTTGGATGCTAAATAATCTTTACGAACTAATCGGTAAGTTCTTTGGGCATCTAAATATTCAAGAATGCCTCGCTCACCATATCGATAGGCAGATTCGGCAACTTTTAAAACAGATTCAGCTTGAGACAATAAACCTGATTCAAAGGTTTTAACTTGTTGTTGCGCAATTAAATATCGCTGAAAAGCTGATTCAATATCTCGTCTTAGCGCTAATTCTTGATCAGTATATTGCGCTTGAAGTTCACGATAGCCAGCCGCAGCTTCTCCAATTTGGCCCTGTCTTTGGTTCCAGATAGGAATAGGAATACTCACACCAAAACGATAACTGGTGATATCAGGATCTTGATCAACACCAGCTCTTAAAGTAATACCAGGATTGATAAGTTTTTCTTCGAGTCGCAATCGATTTTCTGCAATCTCTGCCGAGGCTTTTATTTGTTTTAATCGCGGACTTTTATTGATTTCATCTTTTAAAGAATCAGCGTTAAGAGTGATATCAGTGGAGGGCAATGACCCATTTACATTAAAAGTATCTGTCAACGACTTACTCACAAGACCTCTTAGATATAGTTTGCTTTCATAAATTCTTAATTTGGCAGCATCCGCATCTCGCTGCGCCGCAACAAGTTCAGTATCCGCTTTGATGAGTTCATATCGCGGCGCCTCACCGACTTCGACACGAAGTCCTACCTTGCCACGAATATCATTTAATGCATCACGATCCCCTTCTGCAATTTTAAGAACAGCTTCATTTTGCAAGACTTCATAAAACGCTTTTTTAATTTGAAGCGATAAATTGATCATCGTTGCTTCAGTCACAGAGCTTGCATAGTTGACACGTGATTCAGCCACCGCTTTTCTTGCACTTCTCACATTAGGAAATTCTAGAGGTTGCGATAAGGTGACACCCCAATTTTGCTTTTGATTTGCAGTTGAATTAGGTGTTCGATATTTAGAAGGGCCTGAACCTGCTTCAATTTCAGGGTTTAAATAAGATTCAGCGGTAATGACCGTTGATCTTGCCGCATCTTCTTTAGCCTTTAAAACATCTAAAATAGGGTTTTCTCTTTTTGCAATATCAATGAGATCTTGCAAAGTATATTGAGGAGCGGACCATGCGCTATTTGAAAGAAATCCCAATAAGAGCATTAAAAATAAGAGGCGCATGTGAAAATTATACTTTATATTCATAGTTGTGCGAGGTATGTATAAAGCGGGATTCCAAAAATAATGTTTAATGAAAATGTCAGCCCTAAAGACATACCCATATATAACGCTGGGCTTACTTCAGGCAACGCTTGTCTTAGAACTGCAGGCACCGCGATATAGGAGGCGCTTGAAGATAACACCATTAATAAAATGGCATTGCCTAACTCAAGACCCAGTATTTTTGCCAAAATAAGCGCAATGATTGCATGACTGACGGGTGCCAGAATTGCGTAGTAAAAACAGATGGCAGGTTTATTTTTTAGTTCAGAAATATTACGTGCGGCATGAAGTCCCATATCAAGTAAGAAGAAAGACAAAATACCCCTAAATAAATCAATAGAAAAAGGGGCTAGCTCTTCATGCGCAATATCACCACTGATAATGCCAATGATCATGGACCCCAAAAGTAACAGCTGACCACCATCTGTAAATGATTCATGGAGAATTTTGCCCAAACTAGGACGAGCTACATCATGTGTTTGTTGCTGTGATCTGATTTTACTCGCCACAATGATAGCAAAGATGATGGCAGGTGATTCCATAAGAGCCATGGCTGCCGCCATATGACCGCCATAATGAATACCTAATTCGTCTAAATTTTGCGAGGCCGTAATAAATGTGACAGCGCTAATAGAGCCATAGGTTGCAGCAACAGCGGCGGCATCTAATTTCTTTAATTTTTGACTTAATACTAAATAACCGATGGAGGGGACAAGGATGGCCATAAAAATGGCACCCCCTAAGCTGGTAATAACTTCTGTCGTAATGCCTGATTCATAGAGCGCAAATCCCCCTTTGAGTCCTAAGGCCATTAAAAGATAAAGCGATAAGAAGCGAGCAATGGGTTGAGGGATTTCTAAATTAGATTTAGCAAAGCCTGCCAAAACACCAAAGATAAAAAATAAGATTGCTGGGTCAAGAAAGTTATTCATAGCCGTGATTGTATGAATAATATTTCATAGTGTAAAATCAATAATTAACTAATTATATATAGATATAAATCTATGAATATAACTTTTAAACAATTGCGATTGTTTTTAGCCCTTGCTCAAACAGAGAGTGTCACAAAAGCCGCTAGGATGATGCATGTCACCCAGCCCACCGCCTCCATGCAATTAAAAGACATGACTGAAAGTATCGGATCCCCTTTATTTGAGGTGATTTCAAAAAAAATTCATTTAACAGCGTTAGGTAAAGAATTTGAAAAAACAGCAAGAGAGACCATAGATAGATGGGAAACTTTTGAACAACACGTGACCCAAATGAAAGGTCTCACAAAAGGGAGATTAAGAGTTGCCGTTGTGAGTACTGCAAAATATTTTATTCCAAAACTGTTAGGTTCCTTTTGTAGCAAATATCCTGAAGTTGATATTTCACTTGAAATCTTAAATCGGGACGGTGTTATTAAACGGTTAGAGGACAATAGTGACGATTTATATGTGATGTCAAAACCCCCAATTCATATTGACCTTGAAGATCATATTCTCATGCCTAATCCACTTTGCATGATTGCATATAAAGATCATCCCTTAGCGCATAAAAAAAATCTTCGATTACAAGATTTAAAGCATGAAAGATTTATTTTGAGAGAAATGGGATCGGGGACGCGTATGAGTGTCGATGCGCATTTTAAACAAAAAAAATTTACACCAAGTCTTTTATTAGAGCTGGGAAATAATGAAGCTATTAAAAAAGCGGTCGCAAGCCATTTAGGCGTAGCGGTGATTTCGATTCACGCTTTAGATCCATTTGATTATGACAATGAAGTTTCAGTATTAAAGCTTCAAGACTTTCCAATTAATTCGCAATGGCATCTTGTTTATTTGAAAGGTAAGCAATTGTCGCCAATTGCAAAAGCCTTTTATGATCATGTCTTGAATGAATCAAAACATTTTTACGCAAACTAAGAAAAAATTCATATTTATCTTAAACGTTAGCCGCACTTTTTATAGTTTATTTGTCATATGGCCATGTTAAGATTTTATCCGTATGTGGCGATCCATAGTCCAACTTTTAAAAAGTTTTTCTAATTTGAATTTTTTCCGTTTATTTCTGGCTTTTTTCTTCTTGAGCGTGCTGATTCCGGTATATGCGCTCGAATCGATTTGGTATTCAGATAAAGATTTAAAAGACGAGAATATTCAACGTGTACCCCAGGGCTATCTTGATCCATCCTCGATCGATCCTTGCAATACTAAAAACTATGATAAGCCATTGTCTTTGGTCGATGTCACAGAAGCTGCACTATGCAATAACCCACAAACAAGAGAGGTTTATGCGAATGCAAGGGTTCAAGCAGCGCAAGTTGGTGTTGCTCGCTCCCTTTTCTTTCCCTCAGTGACAGACACATTATCAGCGACTGAAAATAAAAACCGGACAACTAATTATTCAAATGCCACAAATCGAATCGTAGCCTCTTATCTTTTGTATGATTTTGGAAGTCGTGACGCTAATTTACAAAATGCAAATGAGCTTTTGCGAGCCGCGAGTGCTACCCAAAATGCTACAGTGCAAACTGTCCTATTGGCTGCAGTGAATGCTTTTTACCAAGTGCACGCGACCCGAGCTGTTCTCAATGCTTCTATTGACAGTGAGCGCCTCTATCAAGAAAGTTTTAAATCAGCGGAAGCCAAATATCTTGCAGGTGTAGCAACCCCTGCAGATAAGCTTCAAGCGCAAACTTCATTTGCCAATGCCACACTCACTAAACTTAAAAATGAAGGCGCACTTAAAATTGCCTATGGCAATCTTGCAAATATTATGGGGGTGCCAGCCAATATTAATTTTCAAATGGCTGATAGTCAGTTAGATGTGATCCCTGAGTTAGTGGATCAAGATATTGAGGCATTGATTGAACAAGCAAGAATACAAAGACCTGATTTAATCGCCAGCGAAGCACAACTTAAAGCTTCCCTAGCGAAAATTGAAGCTGTCAAAGCTGATGCCAAACCTAAAGTTAGAATTGATGCCTCCAATCAATACGATGAAAATTTACTGGGACAAACCTCACAAAATACTTCGCAG
>Ga0172376_10006448_pt1 | contig 12764 bp, 11 predicted proteins | sample Lak35m_FD_121114 | JGI IMG/M metagenome (GOLD analysis project Ga0172376, IMG submission 121114) | Freshwater microbial communities from Kabuno Bay, South-Kivu, Congo - kab_092012_35m | ecosystem: Environmental > Aquatic > Freshwater > Lake | place: Democratic Republic of the Congo: South-Kivu...
GGTTCAATGGCCCAGGACTCAACGCCAACGACGCTGATGCCATGACGCTCGGCAGCGGCTTGTGCGCGACCGACGTATTGACCAATTGAATACGACGAGTAATGCGGGGCAAGTACGAGCGCAATGATGTTTTTGATTCCTTGGCGCGCAATGTTGTCCACTGTTTCTTCAATCATGGGGTGCGCGTGCTTCAGTCCCAGCTGAACATCGAATCTGTCTGGTGCAATGTTGTCTAATGCTCGTTGCAATGCGTCACGTTGTGCTTCAGTGCGTGCAGAAAGCGGGGAAATACCTCCGATTGCGTCGTAACGAGCTTTGAGATCGGAGAGTTGTTCTTCGGTTGGTGGTCGACCACGACGAATGTCGGTGTAGTACGGAAGAATCTCTTCTGAGCTACGTGGTGTTCCGTAGGCCATCAGTAGTACGGCAGTTTTGGTGCTCATGTATTTATCGTTTCGTTGTGTTGTGAACGTGTTCAACTATTGCAGCAAGCACGTCGGGGTTAGTAGGTGGCTGCACTCCGTGCCCAAGATTGAAAATATGTCCGGGGTTGCCGCCGTTGTCGGCAAGTACGGCGTCGGCGCCGGTAAGAGCGGTTGGGATGTCACCAAGAACAAGTTCGGGATTCAGGTTTCCTTGCACGATGGTGTCTGCACCAAGTCGACGACGTGCATCGGCAATTGATGTGCGCCAGTCCAAACCGATGATCTGTGGTCCGGCCTGTTTCATCATTTCCAAGAGGTGATCGCAGCCAAGTCCAAAGTGAATTCCCGGAGCGTGTGGGTGCGACTTCGCAAGCTGTGCGAACACGTATGCCGAATGTGGCAGCACCATGGTTCGGTATTCCTCGTGAGTAAGTGTTCCTGCCCATGAGTCAAACAATTGGAAGGCTTTAGCGCCTGCATCGAGCTGACTTGCAATGGACGCAACCGAATGTTCTGCAATGCGTTGCATGAGTGCATGCCATAATTCGGGTTCATCGCGCATCATCTGTTTAGTAATCAGGTGATCACGACTCGGCTTGCCTTCAACGAGGTAGCTGCCAACGGTAAATGGTGCTCCAGCAAATGCAAGCAGTGGCACTCTTAATTCCGCTGCAAGCATGCGAACGGTTTCCAATACATAAGGTGTGTCGGCCTCGGCGTCGAGTGGACGAAGGCGCTGCAAGTCCGCAACGGTGCGAAATGGGTGTTCTGCAACGGGGCCAGTTCCTGGTGCAACATCAATTCCGAATCCAACAGCGTGTGCTGGAACCACGATGTCGCTGTACAACACTGCGGCATCAACTCCGTATCGAGCAACTGGTTGCAAAGTGATGTCTGCAGCCAAACGTGGTTGCTTAATGGCGTCAAGAATGCTGCCTTCTCCACGCACAGCGCGATATTCAGGAAGGCTTCGTCCTGCTTGGCGCATGAACCACACAGGTGTGTGTTCGGCGGGTTTGCCGGTTGCAACCTGCAAAAACGCGGTAGGGGAACTAGTGGCCGACATCGTTCGTAACGCTACCTGTTAAGCATTGCATCAAGCCGAGCTACGCGGTCAATTGCGGGCGGGTGTGACAACAGCACGCGCGATAAAAATCGTGTTGGCTCACTTGCTGGGGTGCGATCAATGACGCGTGTAAGTGCATAACGTAATTCGCGACCAAAACCCATTGCATGCGCACGACGGTCGGCCTGAAACTCTGCGCCGCGCCCAACAATTTCTCCAAGGGATTGCGCCAACAAAAACCCGATGAGCAACACGCGTGAGAGAGAAGTGAGAACAATATTGATGATCCAGCCAACAAGTTTGAACGTTGGGTATTCACCTTCAAGTCGTTTTGAAATGCGAAGACCTATATCGCGTACTCGAATTCCAAGTTGCGCGAGTCCAAGAATTGGCATGCTCATCCATTGAGCAACAGTGAGTGCAACGGTGTGTCCTCCAAGGTGATGGCTCAGTTCGTGCGCCAGCACTCCCGTGAGTTCGTCTTCGGTGAGGTGTTCAATCGAAAATGCAGACACCACCAACATGTGTCCACCACATGCAAATGCGTTGATGTCGTCTACGTCTGCAACAGACAGCACGAATCTTCCAGGTCGAATGCCTGCCTGTTGTTCTACAACTTTCCATGCAGACTCTAAGTGGGCACGTTCAATTTCTGTTGGCTGGCGTGCGCCAAGTAGGCGCACAAACAACAGTCGTTGCACTGGGCGCGAGAACAACACAATTCCGAAGAGAAATTCACCAACTGCAAAATGCGTGAACGGAACCCCAAACAACCAATTGCATGGAATCCATAACAACGCGACTGCGGCTAGCCACACGGGAAATAGGGCGAGAACTGGAGCAAAAGCGGTAACTGCGGAGTATTCAACTCTGCGTTTGGACGAAGTCACCAGTTCATTCAACCACCGTGTGAACTATCGTCGTCAGCACAAGGGGGATAGGTATGTCATACGCGGTTATTCCAGGTGCAGAAGCGTGGTCACACGTGGGATCAGGCAATGTTGGCGCGCTCGTTGTGCATGGATTCACAGGCAATCCATCTTCAATGCGTGAGATTGCTGAGGTATTCGCTGCAGCAGGTTTTCATGTTGAATTGCCACGATTGGCGGGACACGGAACCGATGTTGCCGAAATGATGGACACGCGTTGGGCTGACTGGACTCGCGATGCAGAACAAGCATTGAGCGAACTTCGCAAGCGCTGCTCAAAAGTTGTTGTCGTGGGATTATCCATGGGTGGAGCAATCACACTGTGGCTCGCATCACGACACGCAGACCTTTCGGGAATTGTGTGTATCAATCCGACGACGAAATCGTCTGCAGGAAAACTTGCTGGTGCTCGTCTTGCGGTGAAAACAGGAAAAAAATCGCTGCCAGCAATTGGTAGCGACATCTCAGACCCTGCTGTGAAGGAAAGTTCCTACGACGCGACGCCACTAGCTGCAGCGGTTTCGTTGTTTGCAGATGGCCTGAAACCGTTATCAAAGAAGTACGGATCGATCAACGTTCCATTGCTGTTGTTCACAGCAACGAACGATCATGTGGTGAACCCAAAAGAAAGCGATTTCCTGGCAAGCAAGTACGCAGGAAATATCGAACGAGTAACTCTCGAGCGAAGCTTCCATGTCGCTACACAAGATGTTGAAAAGGAAACCGTAAATGCAAAAGCCCTCGAGTTCGCGAAGCGAGTGACTGCTTAAGTGAACGTGCTCGCCCTCATTCCAAGTCCTGGCACGGGAGTTCTGCAACTCGGCCCGTTAAGACTCAATGCTTATGGAGCAATGATTGCACTCGGTGTAGTTGCTGCGGTGTGGCTTTCGGGTCGACGTTTAGAAAAGCGTGGTGCTGGTACTCGTGAAGACATGAGCACCATTGCCCTGTGGGCTGTGCCTGCAGGAGTACTTGGTGGACGTATCTATCACGTGATTACCGATTGGGAATTGTTTCGTGATCATCCAGAGCGCATCTTCCAAATTTGGAAAGGTGGTCTTGGAATTTGGGGCGGCATTTTCTTGGGTGTGGTTGTGGGAATTTGGATAGGTCGCAAACGTGGTATCGCCACTGCGGTGTTGCTGACGTGTGTGGCGCCTGCGCTGCCTCTTGCACAAAGCATCGGACGCTGGGGCAATTGGTTCAATCAGGAACTCTTTGGCCGACCATCAACGTTGCCGTGGGCGTTGGAAGTTTCTGACTTCCGCACCAAACAAGCTGGCTATCCGGTTGGCACGTTGTTTCATCCAACGTTTCTGTATGAATCACTTGCGTGCTTGGCGCTATGCGGAATACTCCTGCTGCTCGACAAGTCCGTAAAGCGTCCTGGATATTTGTTTCTCTATTACACAGCTGGCTACACCTTGTTTCGCTTCTTCATCGAAGGACTGCGCATTGACCCAGCGCATTCGGCCGGCGGATTGCGACTCAATCAGTGGGTGTCCTTAGTGGTGTTTACTGTGTCGGTGTGCATGTTGGTGCTGGCACGCCGCACCAAATCTGATTTGCCCGCTTAGCCAATAGCATTACGGGTTGTGAGTACCCCGTCGTCAGGTTCAAGCCCAGCACGAATTACCGCTGAAGTAGTGGCCAAGGTCGCCAAGCTTTCCAGCCTGCAATTAAGTGATGACGAACTGGCGCTGATGACCACACAGCTCTCGGGCATGCTCGATCACTTTGCCGACATCGACAAGCTCGACCTCGACAATGTTGCGCCACTTGCTCAACCGTTTCCGCTGAAGAACGTGTTTCGTGAAGATGTTGTTGTTGCAGGTCTTGACCGCGACGAAGTCTTGGCTGCTGCACCTGCCGCAGAAAACGGAAGATTCCGCGTGCCGCCATCGCAGGGTCTAGGTGAACAATGATGACGAAGCCATTTGCCACCGTTGTTGACATTGCCAAAGATATTGCTTCGGGTAAAACTTCTGCTGTTGAAGTTTTGGAGCAACACCTTGCGCGCATTACTGAGCGCGAAGCTGAAATTCATGCCTTCAATTTGGTGACAACCGAGCAGGCTCGTGCAACCGCGCAACAAGTTGATGCCGACATTAAGGCCGGCAAACCTGTTGGTGCACTTGCCGGCGTTCCTGTTGCGTTGAAAGACAACATGTGCACGCGCGGCATTGAAACCACATGTTCGTCAAAAATTCTTGAAGGCTGGAAGCCGCCATATGACGCAACAGTGGTAACGCGCTTGCAACAAGCTGGCGCAGTCATGGTGGGCAAAACCAACCTCGACGAATTTGCAATGGGCTCAAGCACCGAGAACTCCGCATTTGGCCCAACGAAGAATCCACTCGACACATCGCGTGTTCCTGGTGGTTCAAGTGGTGGCAGTGCTGCCGCGGTTGCCGCAGGTTTTGCTGCAGCAAGTTTGGGTTCTGACACGGGTGGAAGCATTCGTCAGCCTGCATCACTATGCGGACTTGTTGGCGTGAAGCCAACGTATGGACTTGTCAGCCGGCAGGGAATCGTTGCGTTTGCCAGCAGTCTCGACCAAGTTGGTCCATTCACACACACGGTTGCCGATGCTGCACTGATGATGGAGGTCATCGGTGGCCACGACCCGCTCGATTCCACTTCATTGCCACAGCCAATGCCTTCGCTCACCAGCGTGCTTGGTCAAGGCGTTAAAGGCATGCGCATCGGTCGCCTTGCAGACATGCCAGATGGTTGTGAACCAGAAGTTCTCGCGCGAATGGATGCCGCATATGTTGCGTTGCAAGAAGCAGGAGCAACCATTGTCGAAATTTCGTTGCCATCGCTGTCGTATTGCCTAACGGCGTACTACTTAGTTGCGCCTGCGGAAGCAAGCAGCAACTTGGCTCGTTACGACGGAGTTCGTTATGGAATGCGCGTAGAAACTGGCGACTTGCACTCCATGTACGGAGCAACTCGCGCAGCAGGCTTCGGCGCAGAAGTGAAGCGCCGCATCATGCTTGGCACATACGCATTGTCTGCGGGTTACTTCGATGCCTATTACGGCAAAGCGCTGAAGGTTCGTCGCCTGATCGCAAACGACTTTGCCGCAGCATATGAAAAGTGCGATGTGATCCTTACGCCAACATCGCCAACCGTGGCGTTCCCACTTGGCGACAAAACAAGTGATCCACTCACCATGTATCTGTGCGACATTTTCACTATTCCAACCAACCTTGCAGGCCATGCCGCATTGAGCGTTCCGTTTGGAACTGGTGCGCACAACATGCCAGTTGGCGTGCAGGTGCTTGCGCCAGCACTCGGTGAACAAACCATGTTCCGTGTTGCAGCCGAATTGGAGCGTGCATCATGAGCAACGCATCATCTGCGCCGCAACACAGCACCGATTTGCCAAACGGTTGGGAAATGGTCGTTGGTCTTGAAGTGCACGTGGAATTGGATACGAAAACCAAGTTGTTTTCGGCTAGTCCAAACCGTTTCGGCGACGAGCCAAACACCAACATTGACCCAGTAACGCTTGGCCTTCCTGGCGCATTGCCAGTGCTCAACAAGCACGCGGTCGAACTGGCGATTCGTTTGGGTCTTGCACTCAATTGCACCGTGCAACCAAGCACGTTCCATCGCAAGAACTACTTCTATCAAGACATGCCAAAGGCATATCAAATCAGTCAGTACGACCAGCCAATCAATATTGACGGTTTCATGATGCTGCCTGGCGATGTGCGCATTGGTATCGAGCGCGCTCACTTGGAAGAAGACACTGGCAAATCCACGCACATCGGTGGCACCAGCGGCCGAATTCATGGCAGCGACTATTCGCTTGTCGACTTCAACCGTGCAGGTGTTCCACTTGTTGAAATCGTTTCACGCCCAGACATTCGTAACTCCGACCAAGCGCGTCAGTACGTTGCCGAATTGCGTTCAATTTTGCTGGCTGTTGGAGCAAGCGACGCAAAGATGGAAGAGGGTTCCATGCGTTGCGACGTAAACGTGTCGGTGCGCAAACCTGGAGCTCCATTCGGAACACGTTGCGAAATTAAGAACGTCAACTCCATTCGTGCAGTTGGCAAAGCAATTGACTACGAAGCTCGTCGTCAAATTGATGTGTTGGAATCGGGCGGAACCATTCGCCAAGAAACGCGCCACTGGGACGATGGCGAAGGTCGCACACACACGTTGCGCACGAAAGAAGACGCTGACGATTACCGGTACTTCCTAGAGCCTGACTTGGTGTTGCTTGACCCAGATCAGGAATGGATTGAAAGCATTCGTGCCTCGTTGCCAATGTTGCCTGCAGCACGTCGCGCACAACTCGCATCTCTCACGGGTGCGAATAAGGAAAGCGAATCGGTGTACGTCATCGTTGAACGTGGGCAAGACGATTATGTTTCTGCTGTGGCGGAAGCAGGTGGCGACGCAGCGCGTGCATTGGTGTACGTGCAACAAGCATTTGCAGAAGAAGGTTCATCACCAAAAATCGCTGCGAAAGACATTGCAACGCTCACGCAGATGGAACGCGATGCAAAAATCACTGCGACGCAAGCAAAAACAATTTTGTCCGAAATGGTGGCCAACGGTGGAGGAGACCCAGTTGCTATTGCAGCAGCAAAAGGTTTCGAAGCACTCGACACCAGCGCGGTAGAAGCAATGGTCGATGCCGCAATCGCGCAGCAAGCCGATGCATGGGCGAAGTATTGCGCCGGCGAAGAAAAGGCCATGGGCGCACTTGTGGGAGCCGTTATGAAGGTGTCCCAGGGCAAGGCAGACGGCAAAGTTGTAACGGCCATCCTGCAAGCCCGACGTGCAAAATAAGCCTTTTGTGGACCGAGTTGCATCATCTGTTAGGTTTGCCTAACATCTCATTATGACCTCAAGCTTCCTCATCACCCTGCGCGAAGGCCTCGAAGCCTCGCTCATCGTTGCCATTTTGCTTACGTACCTCAGCAAGACGAATCGCAAGGAAGATGCTCGCTATGTCTGGTCGGGTACTGCAGCTGCAGTGGTTGCCTGTCTTGTCGCTGGAACTGCAATTTATTTGGCAGTCGATGGCCTGAACGGCAAAGTTGAGCAGGCTGTTGAAGGAACGATTGCTCTCGCTGCTGCTGCAGTGCTGACACAAATGATTTTCTGGATGCGCAAGAACTCGCAGAATCTGAGTGCAGAGCTTCGCGCCAAGGTTGATGCATCTGCAAAGACCGCATTGTTCACCATTGCATTTGTTGCAGTAGTTCGAGAAGGTTTGGAAACTGTGTTGTTCTTGCTCAGTGCCGAAACCAGCTCTGCTTCGGGAACGTCAGTTGTAGTTGGCGGCTTAATTGGTCTTGCAGCATCAGTCATTCTTGGCATCGCCATTTTTTCCGGAGGCCGCAAAGTCAATCTCAAGCAGTTCTTCAATATCACTGCAGTTCTGCTCATCATGTTTGCTGCTGGACTTGCGGGCAAAGCAGTGCACGAATATCGCGAACTCATTGGTTGGGAAAACGGTTGGCTCGTTCAGCCGGCATGGGAAGTGGCAAGCGGTATTTGGTCAACAGGCACGTTTTATGACTTCATGAAAGGTTTTTTTGGCTGGCATAACGCAGCCGAAAACATTCGGGTCATTACCTATTTCGCATTCCTTTTGCCAACGCTGTACTTCTACCGAAAGCCAGTGAAGTCGGCTGCATAAGTTGCGCAAGTAGCCTTAGGGCTAATGAATAAGCCAACGGAAACCCCTGTAGATGTCAAGCCACGTAGTCGCGACGTAACCGACGGAAATCAGAAAGCCGCAGCGCGCGCAATGTTGCGCGCCGTTGGCCTAACCGATGACGACTGGCAAAAGCCGCAAATTGGTATTGCATCATCGTGGAACGAAGTAACGCCGTGCAACGCGTCGTTGCGTCGACTTGCTGACAGCGCGAAAAAGGGTGTGCGAGCAAACGGTGGTGTCGCACTTGAATTCGGCACTATCACGGTGAGCGATGGAATCAGCATGGGTCACGAAGGAATGCGCGCGAGTTTGGTGAGCCGCGAAGTCATTACCGACAGCGTTGAAACAGTTGTTCATGCCGAGCGCTTTGACGGTTTCGTCGGTCTTGCAGGTTGTGACAAGAGCATTCCCGGAATGCTCATGGCTGCAGCACGCCTCAACCTTCCAAGCGTGTTCGTGTACAACGGCTCAACCATGCCAGGTGTGCACAACGGAAAAAACATCGACATCACCACAGTGTTCGAAGCCATTGGTGCTTGTGCTGCTGGAACCATGACGCAAGAGGAACTCGGCGAGATTGAACGTGAAGCGTGCCCAGGTGAGGGCGCTTGTGGCGGAATGTTTACCGCCAACACCATGAGCTCTATTGCCGAAGCACTAGGCATGAGTCTTCCTGGAACTGCATCGCCACCAGCAATTGATAAGCGTCGTGAAAGTGACGCAGAGCGTGCAGGCGCAGCAGTCATGAACCTTGCGATGAAGGGCATCTATGCACGTGACATCATGACGAAGAAGGCATTTGAAAATGCCATCGCCATGGTGAACGCATTAGGTGGAAGCACCAATGCGGTGTTGCACATCTTGGCAATTGCAAACGAAGCTCAAGTTGATATTGATCTCGACGACTTCAACCGCATTGCAGCAAAAGTCCCGCACATTGCCGACACGAAGCCAGGCGGCAAGTATCACATGACCGACATCGACCGCATTGGTGGTGTGCCTGTTGTGTTGAAGCATTTGCTCGATGCAGGTTTGTTACACGGCGACGTCATGACGTGCACGGGAAAGACCATGGCCGAGAACTTGGCAGAGATCAATCCGCCAGCACCAGATGGCGATGTTGTGCATCCGGTCAGCAATCCAATTCATGCTGAAGGCGGAATCAATATTCTCACTGGCTCGCTTGCACCAAAAGGTTCGGTAGTCAAAGTTGCTGGTCTCAGCAAAGATCAAATGTTGTTCGAAGGTGAAGCACGCGTGTTCGACGGCGAAGACGGCGCAATGGCTGCAGTGCTTGCTGGCGAAATTCAACCTGGCACGGTCATTGTCATTCGTTACGAAGGACCAAAGGGCGGCCCAGGTATGCGCGAAATGCTTGCAATTACTGGTGCGTTGAAAGGTGCTGGTCGTGGCTCAGACTGCGCACTCATTACCGACGGTCGATTCAGCGGTGGCACGTGGGGTTTCTGCATCGGTCACGTTGCGCCCGAAGCAACCGATGGCGGGCCAATTGCGTTCGTGAAGGATGGCGATCGCATTCGCATCGACGTTCACACGAAGAGCTTGAACTTGCTTGTTAGCGATGACGAACTTGCTAACCGACGCAAGGGCTGGAAGCCAAACGCACCGCGTTACACCGGTGGTGTGTTGGGCAAATACGCCAAGTTGGTGCAAGGTGCCGAAACTGGCGCCATCACCAACATTATTGACTAGTTTTCGCGCTCAACTTTCGCGAAAGTAGTCGGCCAAGGCCGAGCAACACACCAAGTGTGATGGTGGCAACGATAACGAATGGCGTTGCAATGCCGCGATCAAACACCAACCGCCGCAATAACAATCCAATCACCACGGTGATGATCCACGTGGCAACCAACGATGCGCGATTAAACGGTTCGCGCCAGGTGCGCAACCCGATCCATGAAATGCCAAGCGCAATCAGGAACGGCGCGGCAACACCAAGCACACCTGAAAGTGTGGTGCCTTCGTCGTGATTACGTCGCCCAATCGCAACGAACACGACGACAGCAACAACGTCAACAATCGCCGTAGTAATTACGGCGCGTTGACTAAGCCTCGTCGTAATACTCGCGTCCAAGGTGTGTGATCTGGTCTTCGTTCATCATCCAGCGCAACGTGTTCTTCAACTTTGCTAGCTGAACAAACAAGTCGTGTTCTGGGTGAAGACCCGGTGCAACCTGTGGGCTCTTGTAATAGAACGACAACCACTCTTGAATGCCACCAAGGCCAGCACGTTGTGCCAAGTCCATGAACAACACCAGGTCGAGTGCAAGTGGGGCAGCAAGAATACTGTCGCGGCACAAGAAGTTGACTTTGATCTGCATTGGGTAACCCAACCATCCGAAGATGTCGATGTTGTCCCAACCTTCTTTGTTGTCACCACGTGGTGGGTAGTAGTTGATCTTTACTGAGTGATACACATTGCCGTACAACTCTGGGAACAGACTTGGCTGCAAGATGTCTTCAAGAACACCCAACTTCGACTCTTCTTTAGTCTTGAAGTTGTCTGGATCGTCTAGTACTTCGCCGTCGCGGTTGCCAAGAATGTTGGTGGAGTACCAACCCGACAAACCAAGAACTCGCGCCTTCAACATTGGAGCAAGCACGGTCTTCATGAGGGTCTGACCCGTCTTAAAGTCCTTGCCTGAAATCGCAACCTTGCGCTCGGTGGCAAGCTGACGCAATACCGGAGTGTCAACTGCCAAGTTTGGTGCGCCGTTAGCAAACGGAACGCCTTCCAAAATTGCCGCGTAGGCATACAACATGCTTGGAGCAATCGCTGGATCGTTGGCATCGATTGCCTTTTCAAACGATTCAAGGTTTTGATGTTGTGGTCCTGGCTCAATGAAGATTTCGGTACTTGCACACCAGATCATGACCACACGGTCGACCTTCTTTTCATCACGGAACTTGTTGATGTCTGCGCGGATTGCATTCAACATTTCACGCTTCGAGATCTTGCCCATGATGTTTTCGGCATCGATGTTTTTTACGTAATTGCGCTCAAAAGCAGCCTTCATCGGGCGAATTTCACGCAAGGTGTCAGAAATGGCTTCTAGGTGCTTGCCGCTTTCCAACACGCCTGCACGAGTTGCGGCTACATACGCATCATCCGGAAACGGATCCCATGCTCCCCACACAATGTCTTCCAAACGTGCGAGTGGCACGAAGTCTTTGATCATTGGGTTGCGGTTATCGGTGCGCTTGCCGAGACGGATGGTGTCCATCTGGGCGAGTGAGCCAATTGGTGCACCGAGACCGCGCTTGGCTAGCTCGACACCCGCAATGAGTGTGCTGGCAACAGCGCCGAGACCGACGGTAAGGACACCGAGGCGGCCATTTGCAGGCGCGACGGTTGGTGATGGTGTGGACATGAGTTCTCCTGAAACTAGGGGCCACGAAGAGGGCCTTATAAGTCTACGCCGTAACGGGCCCATTCTTCGCAACCCCAACATTTACGGGCAATCAGGGTGCTTTCAGACCGAAGTCCGAAGTTGAGCACCTCAGGTGCGTATGCATGCCGATTTATCCGTACATGTGTCCGCAGAAAATGTTGGTACATCCCAATAATTGGATGTCCCTTCAATGGTGAATACCACTTGTGTTCTGTTGTATATTCGCAACATATGCGGCGGCATATTCAAAAACTCACCACCATTGCGTCTGTGCTCATGTTGCTATTTGTGAGCATCGTTCACGCAGATGTAGGCGGCGGATCTACATCGGTCAGTCGTGAACGCATTGGGTATCTCTCGGCGGGAGACACCCACACATGCGTGGTGCTCGTTGACAACTCAGCGAAATGTTTTGGGTTGGGCAGCGAGGGCCAGCTTGGTAACGAATCCACATCAAACATTGGTGACGGAATTGGTACCTCGGTGGCTAGTTCGTCGGCGATTTCGCTCGGGCTAGGGCGTACGGCCCGAGCGATCGCTAGCGGCACTTCGCATACCTGCGCATTGCTCGACAACTTGACGGTGAAGTGTTGGGGCTCTGGTTTATATGGGCGAACGGGTTATGGCGATTCGAATAATCGTGGTGACGGTGCGGGCGAATTGGGTGACGCGTTGCCGGCAATCGACTTAGGCGCTGGTCGAACGGCAACCATGATTGCGGTTGGTTCGCAACATTCGTGTGCGTTGCTCGACAACGCCACCGTGAAGTGTTGGGGGCGAAGCGCGTTTGGGCAACTGGGTTACAACGACACGACAACTCGTGGTGATGGCACAGGCGAAATGGGCAATGCGTTGCCAGCTATTTCATTCGCAACGGGACGAACTGCAACGGCGATTGCTGCTGGCGCAAACCACACCTGCGCAATTTTGGATAACGCGCAAGCCGTGTGTTGGGGAGACAATTCGTACGGTCAACTTGGTCAAGGAAACATGGACAACATTGGCGATGGAGTTGGGCCAACCGTTGCTGCAACTTCACCAATAGACATGGGCACTGGTCGTTCCGTTATCGCCATTTCTGCTGGCGACTTACATACGTGTGCATTACTGGACAACGCGACTGTGAAATGTTTTGGTTCGGCCGGTAACGGGCGACTCGGAACTGGTGACACGCTGGATCTCGGCGATGATCCCAATGAAATGGGAAACAACCTGTTGGCGATCAATTTAGGAACTGGTGTA
>Ga0172376_10006451_pt1 | contig 12761 bp, 8 predicted proteins | sample Lak35m_FD_121114 | JGI IMG/M metagenome (GOLD analysis project Ga0172376, IMG submission 121114) | Freshwater microbial communities from Kabuno Bay, South-Kivu, Congo - kab_092012_35m | ecosystem: Environmental > Aquatic > Freshwater > Lake | place: Democratic Republic of the Congo: South-Kivu...
GCGGAGTTCAGCCAGATCGACCTCGAGATGTCCTTCGTCGAGCGCGAGGACGTGATGTCGATGATGACCGGCTTCGTCCGCGGCCTCTGGAGCGAGCTGTTCCAGGAGGACATCGGCCAGGTGCCGATGATGACCTATGCCGAGGCCATGGAGCGCTACGGCATCGACCGCCCCGATACGCGCTTCGATCTGCACATCCACGATGTGTCGGACCTCGCGGCCACCTGCGACTTCAAGGTCTTCCAGGAAGCGCTGGCCAAGCGCAGCCCCACCGGCCGCAAGGGCGTGGTCAAGTGCATCCGCGTGCCGGGCGGCGCCGAGAAGCTCACGCGCAAGATGACCGACGGCTACTCGGAGTGGGTCCGCACGTTCAAGGCCGGCGGCGTCCCGGTCGTGAAGCTCACCGCCAACGGCTTCGAGACCGGGATCGCCAAGTTCCTCGAACCGATCAAGGATCGCCTGATCGAGCGCCTGGGGCTTCAGGTCGGCGATGCCGTCCTCTTCGCCTGCGACGGCTGGGACGTCGCCACCAAGACGATGGGCGAGCTGCGCCTGAAGCTGGCTGGCGACCTGGGTCTCATCCCCGAGGGCCACTGGAACTTCCTCTGGGTCATCGACTTCCCGATGTTCGACTGGGACGAGGATGGCAAGCGCTGGGTCGCGCTGCACCACCCCTTCACGAGCCCCAACCCCGACCAGTTCCCGATCCTGGAGAGCGATCCGGGCGCGTGCCTGAGCGCGGGCTACGACCTCGTGCTCAACGGCAGCGAGATCGCGGGCGGCTCGATCCGCATCCACCGCATGGATGTGCAGGAGCGCGTCTTCAAGCTCATCGGCCTCACGGCCGACGATGCGAACGCAAAGTTCGGCTTCCTGCTCAGCGCGCTGCGCCACGGCGCGCCGCCGCACGGCGGCATCGCGTTCGGCCTTGACCGACTGGTCATGCACATCGTGGGCACCGACAACATCCGCGACGTGATCGCGTTCCCCAAGACGCAGTCAGGCGGCGATCTCATGATCGAGGCCCCGGGCCCGGTCGATCTGGCGCAGCTGCAGGAACTGCACGTGCGCCAGGCGCTGCCGGCGAAGGCCTGAGCCGCAACCGCTCCGCGACGTCGGCCATCTGCTCGAGCCGTTCGAGCTTGGCCCGAAGGCTCAGGAGCATGAACGCACGGTGCTGCGCCTGGCGAAGGCCGTCGAAGGTGGTCAGGGACCAGTCGATGCCGCGCTCAGATGGACGGTCGCGCTCCTTGAAGCCTCTCCCGTCGCGGTCATGCATGGTCGAGCCCGTGCAGGCGGGAGAGTTCCGCGACGTCCGCCCGATCCTGCTCGCGCCCGGCGGAGCGCTTCATCGCAAGGAGGGCAGCGAGACGGAGAATGTGCATCGGTACGCCCGGTGCAACTTCGGCGACCTCGGCGAGCGAGTGCTCCTGCATCACGTCGAACGGTTCGTGCACGAAGAGATCGATGGGTGTTTCAGCATGCTGCTCGCTGTGCAGGGCGAGCACGACCATGCCGTGATCGCGGTACCAGCGCTCACGGGTGTCTGGATCGGCAAGGTCCTCCACCGTGACTGGAATGCGCGGATGGAACCCCAGCGTGCCGAGCGCAGCGAAGGCACGACGGAGCGTTGCTGGATCGAGCGGCATGACCAGATCCAAGTCCTGGGTCTGACGGCCGTATCCGTGCGCCACCACCGCGACACCGCCAACGACCACGAAGGGCACGTTGGCACCGTTCAGCACGCGAGCGATGGATTCGATGCTCGAGACCTTCATGCGCTGGAGGGCACTGTACCCGCGCGCCGACCCGCGACGATCGAACGCCCGCTCAATCCGGCGCGAGCCGCGTGAGCAATCGCGCGCCGATCATGTCGCCCTGCACGTTGACCATCGTGCGGACCATGTCCAGGATGCGGTCGACGCCGATGATGATGCCGATCGCCTCGATCGGCAGGCTGCGCGCAGGATCGTTCCCGAGGCTGGCGTTCACGGCCTGCACGACGAGCACCATCGTCACGAGGCCCGCGCTGGGAATCCCGGCCGCCCCGACCGCAGCGAGCGTGGCCGTGACGACCACCACGGCGAGTTCAGCCCCGCCGAGGGCGATCCCGAAGAGCTGGCAGAGGAAGACCACCGCCACCGCTTCGTAGAGCGCGGTGCCATCCATGTTCAGGGTCGAGCCAAGCGGGCACACGAACCGCGTTGCACGCCGACTGCAGCCGGCCGACTCGCACGCCTCCATCGTGACCGGCAGCGTGGCACTGCTTGAACTCGTGCTGAACGCCGTCACGAGCGCACGACGGACCTGCCACAGGAAGGCGTATGGGTTGCCCCCGCCAAGCAGCCCCATGATCAGCGGCAGCACGACGAGCGCGTGGAGCAGCAGGCCACCGATCACGACGAGCATGTACGAACCCAGCGAGCCGGAGAGCGCCTCGAACCCTGCACGCGCCACGGTCGAGGTCACCAGCGCGAGCACGCCGATCGGCAGCACCCAGAGCACCCAGCCGATGGCCCGCATCAGCGCTTGGTTCAGGCCCTCGATCACCTCGAGTGCCGTGCGCCCCGCATCGCCGATGGCCGAGAGTCCAAGACCAATGAGGATGCTGAAGGTGATCAGGCCCAGAGGACGCGCAGCCACCATTTCGCCGAACACGTTCTTGGGCACCACTTGGTAGAGAATCGAACGCCACGCATCCTGCAGCGAACCGACCTCGCCCGTCGTGGCGGCTGCCGGCAGCGCGGCAGGTGCTGCCTTCAGCGCTGCCGCCGCGGCTGGGTCGATCCCCGCACCCGGCGCGAACCATGACACGAGCAACGCACCGAGCGCCGCAGCGATCGCCATCGTCGAGATGAAGAACGCGAGCGTGGCGCCGCCAAGCAGCCCGAGCCGGCCCGTTGCACCAAGGCTCGCCGCCCCACCGATCACGCTCAGCAGGATCAGCGGCACGACCAAGAGCAGCAAAGGGCGCACCAGGAGCATCTCGCCCGCCAAGGCAAATCCGTTGGCCGATCCACCGTTGCGGTGGATCCACTCACCCAGGATCGCACCGAGCACCATCGCAACGAGCGATCCGAACGTGACCCATCGGTCCTTCGTGCGGGTCGTTGTCGGGGAGGCACCCATGCGACGTCAGTGCACGCCCTGCGCGGCGAGCCAGCGTTCGCAATCGATGGCCGCCTGGCAACCCATGCCGGCAGCGCTGACGGCCTGGCGGTACGTGGGATCCGCGACGTCGCCTGCAGCGAAGACGCCATCGACGTTCGTCGCGCTCGATCGCGTGGCCAGCGCCACATAGCCCTTGTCGTCGAAGGACAGGCCGGTTCCTTGAAGGAACTTCGTCGCCGGCGAGTGACCGATCGCGATGAAGAGCCCGCCGACAGCAACGCGCGAGCGCTCCTTGGTCAGGGTGTCCTCGAGTTCGACGGCCTCGATGCGCTTCTCGCCGATCACGTCGACGACGACCTTGTTCCAGAGCACTTCCGCCTTGGGGTCCTTGAGGATGCGCTCCTGCATCGCCTTGCTGGCGCGGAAGCTGTCGCGGCGGTGGATGATCAGCACCTTGCCGGCGAACTTGGTCAGGTAGCTGGCTTCCTCCATCGCGGTGTCGCCGCCGCCCACGACCGCAACCGTGGCTCCGCGGTAGATCGGCAGCGCGCCATCGCAGACCGCGCACGCGCTCACGCCGCCGCCCGTCTGGGCCAGGTGCAGCTCGTTTTTCAGGCCGAGCCAGTTTGCGGTGGCACCGGTCGCGATGATGACCGAGTGCGTGCGGACGACCTTGCCGTCGCCGGTCTTCAGCGTGAAGGGACGCTGCGAGAAGTCACAGTGCACGATGTCGTCGCCGACCACGCGCGTGCCGAACCGCTCGGCCTGCTCCTGGAACTTCTGCATCATCTCGGGGCCGGTCACGCCGTGCGGAAAGCCCGGGTAGTTCTCGACCTCGGTCGTCATCATGAGCTGTCCACCCGGCAGCACCGGTGCCGGATTCGACGCCGGCACGCCGACGTAGACGACCGGCGACAGGCTTGCGCGCGCCGCGTAGATCGCCGCGGTCCAGCCTGCGGGTCCGCTGCCGATGATGACCACCTTCTCGATGCCGTCGTGCATGGTGCTGTTCCTGTGCCGGCTTCAGGAGCCGAGCAATCCCTGCTCGCGCGCGAGTTCGCGCACGGGCGGCCAGATGAGGAGGTCGCCCTTGGAACCGTCGTCGGTGTGCGTGGCGGCCTCGTTGCTCTCGTGATCGATGCCCTTCGCGAAGATCAGGACGCCGGGCGCCTCGATGCGCCCCACCGCCGCATCGACGGCCTTGGGCTTGGCGACGGCGCGGTACTCGAAGCCCTTATATCCCTTGTCATAGGGATCGAGGTTCATCTTGGTCTTCATGTAGTCGGCCTGGATCGCGATCTCGAGCTTCTGCGGCCAACGCCCCTGGTCGGCGCGGTAGCGAGCCACCACCGCGGCGGCGAACGCCGTGCCGTTGGCATTGGCGATCAGCACGTTGCGGGCATCAAAGGCCTTGGTCAGGTCCTGCAGGAGCTTCGAGACCGCCGCGTACTTCACGGGGTTCAGCCGGCTCGTCTCCGTGGGCAGTTCGAAGATCGGGTTGCCGTACGGGCGCATGCGCCAGCGGCGCCACCAATCGTCGTAGATCGCCTGCAACTTCTCTTCGCTCGCATCGAGGCTGCCGTGGACTTCAGCGACGCGCTTCCACATCTTCTCTTCGCCGAAGCGCTGCATCGGACTTGCGTGGGCGGGGTCCGCGCCGAAGACGGACGCGAAGCGATCCGCGTCAGGCTGGCCGGCATCGTCGAAGCCACGAGCCAGTTGCGCAGCAACGACCAAGCGGTCACCCTCGGGCAGGAGCAGGCGGCGCATGCGCTCGCTGTCGCCTGTGCCAAGGAACGGGTAGCCCTTGAGCGCAACGTCGCGCAGCACGGGTGCCGGCGCCTTGTCGCGATACCGCCAGAGCATGTCGCGCTGGATCGAGAGCGCCTGCGACAACTGCTCCATGCCAAAGAGCTTTTCGGCCAGGAGTGATTGGTCGCAGACCTGGCGCAGGAGCCGCAGGTACGCCACACCAAGCTCGAAGCCTTCCTTGAACTTGCCCTCATCACAGAGCCGGTACTGCTCCGCCGTGACGTACTGGCCGATCGTTCGAAGGGCCGCCAGGTAACCGACCTTCATGTTGACGAGGTGATCCCCGTCCCCAAGCATGATGGCGACGCCCTTGCCCTTGAGACCCGCGGGAAGCGACGCATCGCCGTAGGGCATGCCCCACGCGAGTGCCGACTGCGCTTGGATCAATGCCTTGCCCATCCCCGGGTTGGCCTTCGCCCAGTCGGCGAACGTGGACCAGTCCTTCATCCCGGGCCAGATCGAGTCCTGCCCACAGCCGGCGTCGGCAGCGCATGGCGGAGCTGGCATGGCGGCCCAGGCTTCGAGCACCGGCTTCCAGCTGAGCTTGTCGGCGCTGGCCTTGGCCAGCGTGCTGTTGAGTTGCTTGAGGAGGTCGGCACCATCCTGCGCGAAGGCGGCGGCGGGCGCGACGAGGCATGCGACGATGGCGAGGACTCGAACCATGGTGAAGACTCCGGGGTTCGAAGGCTAGCACGAAGGCCCGGCCGCCGCGGCGTGACCACTACACTCGACCCATGGCCGAGGCCCTGCCTGATCGCATCAATGTCCTGCTCGTCGGTTCCGGTGGTCGTGAGCACGCGCTCGCGTGGCGCATGCGCCGCTCGCGACGCTTGGGCGAACTCTGGTGTGAGAAGACCGCGAATGCGGGGATCCAGGCGCTGTGCAAGGCCTGCCCTGAGGATGTCGCGGCCACGCGGAACTTCTACTTCCTGCAGTGGCTCGGCAAGGAGAAGATCGACTTGGTCGTGATCGGCCCCGAAGCTCCGCTCGACGCGGGGCTCGCCGATGCGATCGCCACCACCGGCGTGCCGGTGTTCGGACCGGTCCAGGCAGGCGCCCGCCTCGAGAGCGACAAGGCCTTCGCCAAGGACCTCATGCGGCAAGCGAGCGTGCCCACGGCCGAAGGCAAGTCGTTCACGTCCATGGATGCTGCGCTGCATTACGTGCTTGCGCGCGACCAGCCCATGGTCGTGAAGGCCGCCGGCCTGTGTGCAGGCAAGGGCGTGGTCGTGTGCGACCGAGGCGGCGAGGCAGCTGCGGTCATCCGTCGCATGATGGGCGCCAAGGAGTTCGGCGATGCCGGCGCGAAAGTCGTCGTCGAGGAGAAGCTCGACGGTCAGGAGCTGTCCGTGCTGGCGCTCGTTGATGGCAGCACCATCAGCCTGCTCGAACCATGCCAGGATCACAAGCAGGTTGGAGAGGGCGACACGGGCGCCAACACCGGCGGCATGGGCGCGTACTGCCCCACCCCACTGGCCGACGACACCACCATGGATGCCGTCGTGCGCGATGTGCTGGTGCCCACGGTCGACGCCCTCAAGCGCGATGGCATCCCCTTCCGGGGCGTGCTGTACGCCGGCTTGATGCTCACCCCTGCTGGCCCCAAGGTGCTTGAGTTCAACACGCGCTTCGGTGATCCCGAGACGCAGCCGCTCATGATGCGCTTCCAAGGCGATCTCGTCGAGACGCTCTGGCGGTGCGCCACGGGTTCGCTCGATGAGGCCTCGTTCTCCTTCGACCCGCGCGTGGCGGTCTGCGTGGCGGTCTGCGCGGAGGGCTACCCCGGCACGCCGCGCAAGGGGGACCCCATCACGGGCATCTCGGCGGCGGAAGCTTGCGCAAGCGATGGCGAAGAGGTCGTCGTGTTCCATGCGGGCACGACCCGGCGCAAGGACGGCACCCTGGTCACCCACGGCGGCCGCGTGCTCGGGGTGACTGCTCTGGCCGCGACGCTCGAGCGCGCTCAGGCCCTAGCCAATCAGGCCGCGCGCTGCATCGAGTTCCCAGGCGCGTTCTTCCGCTCGGACATCGGTCATCGGGTGCTGAAGGCGGCGGCTGCGAAGGCCTGATTCCCGGTTGTGACGGCCCGAATTGTGGTCTAGACTGGTTGGATGGCCCGTTACTGCGGGTTCTGTGCCATCGACCCCACGGAGCAAGTACCGATGATCTTCCGCTTTGTGCCCCACGCGAGCCTTCTGGCTGCGCTCGTCGCCTCGGTCGCCCTCGAACCCAGCGTGGCGCATGCGCAGGCTCGCCCGGCCGTCGGCCGTAGCAAGGCCGTGCCCGGTCCAACCAGCCTCTCGGTTCCGACTGATCCCCGAACCGGGCGCAGCGTCGCCACCGGCCGCGTGCTGGTTCGCGTGAAGCCGGAGTACAGCATCAGCGCGCCTCGCTTCGGGCAAGACGGCGAACTGACGAGCCGCACCGGCATGGACCTGACGGTCCTCCTCGATGCGCTCGACACGCTCGGCGCGTCGTACTCCTCGCTGGTGGATCTGACCCCTGCGCAGACGGCGGAACTCCGCGAACGCGCACGTCGTCGTTCGGGCCGCTGGTCGCGCGATCTCTCGGACTGGATCGCCGTGCAGTGCAAGGGCGACCTGCTCAGCACCGCGAGCTACCTGCAGGGGTTGGCGATGGTCGACCTCGTCGAGATCGAGGCGCGCGTCAATCAGTCGCAGTGCCCGACGCCTCCCGGCGAATGCAGCGACCTCTTCGACGCGGAGTGCGCCAACATTCCCATCTTCCCGCCCTACTCGGATGCGGGTTGCGACAACTGCGGCGGGCTTGTGGGCGGCGGGGCCATTGCAGGATGCATCGACCTGATCAACGAGTGGTACGCGACCAACCCGGGTGCGGATTCCTGCATCGGTCCACCGATCTGCGCCGGCGGCATTGCCGTTTGGGACTGGGGCTGCCTGACGATGTCGAACTTCCTCTGCGGCCCGCCAAACGGACCTGCAGCGCTGTACGAGGGCTGCGGCAACGTCACGGGCGGCCCGCCGGGCCAGGCTGATCCTTCAACGGGCGGCGGCTCGTGGTCGACCTTCACGGCTGGCCGACTCCAGCACCACGCCCTGCAGTCTGCAGGTGCGCTCAATGGTTCGAAGGAACCCAATTGCTGCGCAGTGGTCTGCGCTGTGAATTACCTGTGCTGCTCGATCTCGTGGGATGCTGACTGCGCAGCGAGCGCGCTGACCATCCCCGACTGTTTCATCGCCCGCGATTACTTCGCCGACCTGACCACGGTGGTCGTTCCCGGTCTCGAACCGGAACAGGCGTGGGACCCCACTTCGGCAGCCCGATCCATCTACGCGCTGAGCCCGGCGTTCCAGGCTGTAGGGGCGCCTGTGGGTGTTTCAAGTTTCGACCAGGGCAACCCGTACGACCCGACGACGCTGGCGACGCCCTACTACGGCGATTCAAACCTGCTGCTCGGTGAAACGTTCGGCAATCCTGCCGACCCGACTCGGTTCCCCCTGGACACCCCCACCACGATCACCCAGCCTTCGGTCAGCCCCGGCCTCGATGGCGTACAGGGTGAGGTTGCGGCGGGCAGCATGCCACTCGCCCTCTGGGGGACGCGCCTTCGCCAGCTCCCGCCTCCCGGTGCGCCGACCAACGCGGACTTCTTCCCGTTCATGCGTGCGTCGACCTATCTCGGCGGCGGTCTCGACGTGGGCTACATGGACTTCTTGGCCGGCGCGCTCTTTGGCCAAGCTGAACTCAACGGCGCCGGCATCAAGATCGGTGTCGTCGACCTGAGCATGTTCGTGAACCACGAAGAGTTCCTGGTCAACGGCGAATCCAAGATCGTGGTCGAGCCGGGCCAAGCGCCCTTCCTGATCAACCCCACGCCAGTCGCGTGTGCGTGCGGCGGATTTGAAGAGACCGCCGAGGACTGCTGCGCCCGTTGTGATCCCCTGGAGACCAATTCCGCCAACTGCGTGGACGTGACCAACCCCACGCTGCCCCCGGACGGCTTCGTCGTCTACCCGCAGCACGGCACGGCTGTGATGTCAGTCCTGGTCGCGAATCAAGACACCAAGGGCGTGACTGGTCTCTGCCATGCTGCGGAGCCCTGGTTCTTCCCCGCGTTGAGTTCGACGGGCACAAGCCGTACGTCAGCGGCCATCGCCAGCGCCGCGTACTACCTCACTGCGGATTCAGCGAATGAGTTCCCAGCGTCCAACGTCTGCGTGATCCCGATGGAAACGGCCGCTGGATTCCAGCCTCTGAACTCCATCAACGACGCGACGCCGGAACAAGGCCAGGCCATTCGCGACGCCATCAGCCAGGGCATCGATGCCGGTCTCTGCTTCGTCCTCTCCGCGGGCAACGGGGCGCAGATCATCGCACCGGCCCAAGTTCGGGACGCAGAAGATCCGACCGCGGCCGACACGCAGAACTGCGTCGTGGTCGGCGCGGTGTGGCCTGGCTTCCAGCTCCAGTTGCCGGTGGACCCCGCACCCACCTTTGTGGAAGGTCCGCCGCCCCCGCCAGACAGCATCAACGATGATGGCATTGCCGCAAAGCCGCCAGCGATCCTCCCCGGCAACGACTACTGCCGCGTGGGCATGAGCAACTACTTGAACCCCGAGCCGGAGGAGGGCACCAACAACCTCGCCATTTCTGGCTGGGGAACCGGTGTCTGTGCCGCCGGGTACGGCGATCTCTTCCTTGGTGACGACGCCAGCGCTGGCTATTCAGGAACTCCAACCGCTCCTGAACGAACGCACCTTCGTCGCTACACCGCAGCCTTCGACGGGACCTCGGCCGCCGCAGCCATGATCGGCGGTGCGGCCGTGCTCCTGCAGGAGTTCGCCAAGCTCCAGTTCGAGGGACTTGGTGTTCCGCCGGAGCAGATGCGCAACGTGCTCACGGGCTCGGCCCCTGGCCAAGGCTCGGCGAGTTCGATCTTCCCGCAGTGCGGCCAGGTGACCCCACCGACGACCTCGACCGTTCCAAAGTGGGGCGACACGAGCGCGGAAGACACCGGCATCGCCTCAGTGCGTGGATTCCCAAACCTCCGCTTCATGGCCCTCGAGGTCAACACGGGCGAGTGGTTCGATCCCTCCAACGACGCCGACGTCGAGTTGATCACGGGCAAGGGTGTCAATCAGGTCACCCCCTACTCCGTCAGCGCAACGGATGACTTCTTCCTGAAGGCCCGCTCGGTTCGCGCTCGCGGCTCCAGCGGTGGCTTCGGCCCCAGCGTCCCCTACGTGCTGCCCAATCGTGTCGTGGACGTGCAGGTGGCCCGCAACACCGGCTTCAGCACGCCTGAGGAGGCGTCGAAGATCAACATCGAAGGCAACACCACGATCCTCGGATCGGGACTGACCCTTGCGATGGTCTTTGTCTACAACGCGGTCACCAATCGCTGGGAACTGTGGCTGCCGGAAAGCGGCCAGATCCAGGTGATCCCCGGTGGTGTGCCGACCCCCTGGGTCGTGCAGAGCCCCGGCTGCTCGCCTGCGAGCGCGTACGTCGTCAGCGACCAAGGCGCCCTCAAGGTGTTCACGCGTGTGGTCACCATGGCGGGCGGCACGGGCGCGAACTACCAGTGCTGGCACGACCAGATCAAGGTGCAGATCAACGCCGTCGGTGAGCTCTACACCGTGGGTGACTGCGGCGGCGCCGGCCAACCCTGATCCACAACAGCGATCGACCCAGGGCCCTCATGCACGCGCATGGGGGCCCTGTTCATTCCTATGATCCGCCGCATGCACTCGAGTTTCCGTGAACGCACGATCGACGGGGTGACCTACCTCGAGTGCACCCCCCTGCGCGATGCCGGCTTCGTGCACGCCTTCAGCACGCGGCAGTCGGGCGAGAGCGCGGAGCCCTTCGATTCGCTCGACCTCCAGCGCCCGGGTGCCGCACCCGAGCGGCGCGAGGAGCTTGAACGGAACACGCGTCGATTCCTCGATGCTGTCGGGCTGCCCGGACGCGGCTTGGCCGACGCGCAGCAGGTCCATGGCAAGCTCGTGCTGGAGCCAAGTGCCTGCGGTCTCTGCGGTGCGGGCGATGCGCTGATCGCTGACGCGGGCGGGCCGGCCATCGGCGTTCGAAGCGCCGACTGCGTGACCTTGCTGGTGGCGGACCAAGCAACAGGACGGGCCGCTGCAGTCCATGCCGGGTGGCGCGGCGTAGTAGCCGGCGTGGTCGGGGCGGCGATCCGCACGATGTCCGAGCGAGGCTCCCGCCCGGTGGACCTGATCGCTGCGGTGGGACCGGCCATCAGCGCTTCCCGGTTCGAGGTCGGACCGGAAGTGGTCGGCGCCTTCGTTGCCGCGGGGCTCGGCGACTGCGCCACCCCGACCGCCGGCGCGAAGGCCTTCGCGGATCTCGAGCGCGCGGTCTGCCTGCAGGCGGCACGGGAAGGGATACCCGGGGCGTCCATCCACGCCTGCGGCTGCTGCACGGCCGCCGAACCCGCCCGGTTCTTCAGCCATCGCCGCGATGCCGGCCTGACGGGGCGCATGCTCTCGGTCATCCTGCCTCGCGCCTGATCGAGTCGGCCCTTCCGCCGCGGTTCAGGATTGGTTAGGCTTGACGAGCCTCTCCGCCTCGTGGGAATCACCATGTCGCAAAGCCAAGAACCGGACCAAGTCCGGCGTCTTCATGATGCCAAGATGCAGTTCGTCGAGTCGTGGGCGGACATGGGTGTGCATTGGGGCGTTCCTCGCAGCATGACTGCCGTGCATGCCCTGCTCTTCATCGAGGGCGTGCCGCTCAACATGGACCAGATGATGGATCGGCTCCGCATCAGCCGGGGCAATGCCAGCATGACGCTGCGCACGCTCGAGGAATGGGGCATCGTCCGACGCACGGCCGAGGAAGCCACGCGGCGCGATCTCTTCACGGCGGAGCAGGATGTGTGGCACCTCTTCGCCGCCGTGATCCGCGTGCGCAAGGCGCGCGAAATCGATCCGCTGACGGCGGTCCTGAGCCGCTGCCGCGAGCAGACCGCCACGGGCCTGCCACAGGATCCTGATCTTTCAGCGAGCTACGAAAGCTTCAATCGGAAGCTTGACGACATGCTGCTCTACCTGTCGCTCCTGGACAGCCTGACGACGCAGTTCGCGCGGCTCGACCGTGATGCCACGCGCGAGGCCGTGGCCTTGCTGTCGAGGCAGTCACCCGAGTGAGCAGGATCGTCGCGCGGGCGGCACGCCGAATCCCCACCCCGCCCTGCGTCTTTGTCTGATTGCGTTGGGGAACTCAGTGCAGTTCCCGTAGCCTGATCGGCATGATCGTGGCAACGGCGATCATCCTGGCCGTGCTGTCGACTCCGGGCCCGCAAGGCTCGTTCACGCCCTTCGTGAACGAGGCCAACGCCCGGGGCGTGGTGGCTTCCACGCTGGGTTCGCCGCAGACCGTCGGGCAATACGGGTTCGGGATCGGCTTCGCGGATCTTGATCGCGATGGTGACGCCGATCTCGTCGCGCTCGGGACGACGGCGGCCCTGGCATCGGTCTTCGAGAACACCGGCGCCGGGAACTTCGTGAATCGCACCGCGACCTGCGGCATCACGGGGCTCTCGAGTCCCGGAGGATTCGCCGCGGCCGACCTTGATGCCGATGGCGATCTCGACCTCGTCATCAGCCAGCGCGGCCACGGCACCAAGCTCTTCCGACAGACCACGCCGCTGGTCTTCGCCGATGCAACGGACGGCAGCGGACTCGACAGCGCATGGATGGGCCGCTGCATCTCGATGGCGGATCTTGATGGCGATGGCTGGATCGATTGCATGATCGGCAACTACGCCGGCCTGATCGCGGGAACGGATGGAGCGCACCCCCAGGTGTTCCTGAACCAACAGGGTTCGGGAC